>Ga0325400_1007246_pt1 | contig 10599 bp, 10 predicted proteins | sample PopdelMetagenome_2_FD_205662 | JGI IMG/M metagenome (GOLD analysis project Ga0325400, IMG submission 205662) | Populus deltoides microbial communities from Bellville, Georgia, United States - Xylem-PdKOR-R1 | ecosystem: Host-associated > Plants > Phyllosphere > Stem > Wood/Secondary xylem...
CTTTTGGGTGCCATTTCTAGAGGAAGGATAACCTCTTTATATCTCTTCCATGGTCCTCGTGGCACTGGCAAGACCTCTGCCTCAAAGATATTTGCTGCTGCCCTGAATTGCCTCTCACATGAGGAGTCCAAGCCATGTGGTCTCTGCCGAGAATGTTATGTGTTCTTTTCTGGAAGGAGCCAGGATGTGAAAGAAGTGGACTCTGTGAGAATTAATCAGACCAAAAGGATTAGATCCCTTATCAAGGATGCATCAATGCCACCGATTTCATCACGTTTCAAAGTTTTCATTGTTGACGAGTGTCATTTGTTGCATGGAGAGACTTGGGCAATTGTTTTGAATAGCCTAGAGAACCTTTCTGAAAATGTTGTCTTTGTAATGATCACTCCTGAACTGGATATGCTACCGAAAAGTGCAGTCACTCGGTCTCAAAAGTATCATTTTCCAAAGATAAAAGAAGCTGATATAGCTGGCAGATTAAGGAATATCTGTGTTGAAGAAGCCCTTGACTTTGATCAGGTTGCCTTGGACTTCATTGCGACTAAGTCAAGTGGTTCCCTTAGGGATGCAGAAATTATGCTTGATCAATTGAGTTTGCTCGGTAAAAGAATCACAATGACCATGGTCCATGAGCTTGTGAGTGATTTCTTTTCTTATGAATATTTATTGCATATTTCTTCTCATCAAATTAACAGAAATGGTCATGTTATTGTACAGATTGGAGTTGTTTCTGATGATGAATTGCTTGGCTTGCTGGATCTGGCTTTGTCATCTGATACTTCAAGCACTGTTATAAGAGCCAGGGAGTTGATGAGGTCCAGGATTGATCCTATGCAACTTGTATCTCAGCTGGCAAATCTCATAATGGATGTTCTTGCTGGTAAATGCAAAGATGATAGTTCTGAAGTCAGAAGAAAGTTTTCAAGGAAGCATTCTTGTAAGTCTTGTATTTTCAAATATGTTTCCTGTCTAGCTTTGGAAATAACTGTTATTGTTAGTAACATTTACATGAATGCTTTGCTAATGGTTCTTTAAGACTCATTTGGTATTTCATCGTGCACTCTTTCTGACTTTGCAAGTTTACTCTTTGTCGGTTAAAGCCACTGGGCATGGCAGGATGAATTGGGCTAATGATAGTTTATCAGTTCAGTGAACTGTCCCAAACAAGGTCAAACTGCTTGGCACCAGTTTAATCATCAGTGACGTGTCACAATGTGTACAGACAATGGGCATACATGGCTCCAGGCATAGCATTATAGGCCAGATCCATACTGATTTTTCACCCATGGGAAACTCTAGATGCTTTGCTGGAATATCATTAGCATATTTACCACTTGACTATCTAGCATGTGATGCCTGTTTAAACCGTGTGTTGTTTTCAACTTCAAGATGTACATGTTCACCCTTTGTTTTTAGTTGTGTCATCTACTTTTATTTGTCACTATATTTGCATATCTTTTTTATATGATGAAAGTTGCAAGTTTCCTTTTTTACAGCTGAAGCTTCAAGACGTACATGTTCACCCTTTGTTTTTAGTTGTGTCATCTACTTTTATTTGTCACTATATTTGCGCATCTTTTTTATATGATGAAAGTTGCAAGTTTCCTTTTTTACAGCTGAAGGGGACATGCAGAGACTTAGTCATGCCCTGAAGATACTTTCTGAAAGTGAGAAGCAACTGAGAATGTCAAGAAACCAAAGTACATGGCTCACGGCAGCTCTCCTGCAGTTGAGCTCACTGGAAGCCTCGGCTGTGGATGTGAATGATTCAAAGTCTTCAATCAGAAATGGGCATGACAGAGGTCAGGATGTTAACTATAAGCACTAATTAATTGTCTTTGTAGTATTCAGTTCATTTAAGTGTATTCTCCCTCTCTCTCTCTCTTTCTCAAATAAAGCTAATTCTTTTGGATACAGATGGAGGCTTTTCCAGCACACCATCCACTGGGGAGAGCTTGAAGTATCTTGCCCTGTATTCATGTGAAGACAGTAAGTTGCAAAAATCACAAGTACAAGGGGGTTGTCAAGCGACATTAGATACTATATGGAAGAGAACTAGTGAATTATGCCAATCAAATTCACTCAGGAATTTCCTAAGGAAACAAGGGAAACTATCTTCTCTTCATATTAATAGAGGTACATTCATGCGATGTTTTTTTTCAATTCTCTGCTTCTACCTTTACCATACTTGGCTCATTTAGCACATGAAGGATTGGCCATACATGTACTATGCTGTCAGTGTCACTAAATGACTTTCGAACAATGGATTCATAACCAAACTTTATGTCAGTCTACTGCATTGAAAACCATATAAAATTATAGATAGCACCATAACTAGGGAGGCCTATCCTAATAATTACTTGCTTTAATGCTATTAGACAAACAGGTTAATGGACTTGCTGTCACAAATCTCTTCATGAAGCTTGCTTTTACCATGCTTTAGTTGCTTATATTGGCAAGCTGAAAGTTGTAATGGCATGGCGACATCTGGCAATATCAATCACTTTCTTCCTTCATAAACCCTGTAGATGTTGGTAGAATATCTCATCTTTGCTCAAAGGGTTCTCTTTACCAGCTTAATTATAAGTTTTTTTGAATGCATGGAATGTGTTTCTGTATCTTGCAAGTGATGGCTGAGCTATATTGCACTTCAGGTCTGGCAGTAGCTGAATTGGAATTCCATCATTCTGACTATGCATCCAAGGCTGAAAAGTCATGGAAGCTTATTGCAAGTTTGCTGCAAACAATTTTGGGTTGTAATGTTGAAATTCGGATCAATCTTGTACTTTGTGCTCCTCCTGCATCGAAATGTGCCAAACTATGGAAGCAATCTTTTTGTTTTTTTGGTTGTTCTCGGAGAATGAGGCACAAATCACAACCACCCATTGAATGTGGCATTGACTCCGACTACTCTGATCACATCTCTGAAAGGCCTATGATAAGAGAGAGAGCTATTTCAGCCTGTCCCTCTGATTCTCGATCCCAGATACCACACAACTGTTATCACAGAGCGGAAGTAGTGAGGGCTCTAAGAAACAGTGAAGGGAATGTGCTGAGCATAGGGACAACCTCATCTCTCAGATCACTTCATGATGATACATCTAAAACCCCTGGGTATGGATTTTCTTCTTCAAAGGCTGGGGGAAACGACCTTGACTACACAGTTTTCTCTAGTCAAGAGGCTGAGGATCAGCCGAACTGCTTTCCTAAAAGTCTCAGAATGCAAAAGATGAGACATTCTTCAGAGAATACTCAAGTGGTTTGTATAGGTAATCATCAAGAGAACCAGATGGGAAGAAGAAACCTATTGAAACATGCACTAAAGCCAATGATTCATATGTTTTGAGTGGCAACGACTACAACTCCACCACTGAGAATGGGTAAGAGCTCTCCTAGCATCCAATCTCATTTGTACATGCATTGTGTTCAATAGAACTTGCACGAGACTCCTTGAATAGTGGAAGTTTATTCCTAAGGTGAGCCGTGCAGCGAGTGAAGTTTTTAGCATTACTGTGTTTCATGATCAGTTCAACAATGAGACATTTGTCAAGTGGTCTCCAACCAAGTGCAAATGTGATGTTGTGCAAACGCTCTTGTTATTGAAAGATTACTCTTCCATGTTCTGTATTTTCATTTCTTTTTTCCACACTGCAAGTACTTATCAAATTCTTCGATCCCTCATTTGGCAGGGTAAGGGAGGATTCAGTTGCTCTTTGCTGGAGAATTCCCACGTTCCGGCAAAACAAGGTAAAACCGGAGATGCTTTTAAAACTAGACATGTCTTGAAAGTTACTTAATGGCCAATAAGATGTTAATCTGGTGTTGATAATTGGATGCTCTTTCCTGTCGGGAAACTTTCCTTCTTCTCACGCCATCTTTTATCATCTGCTTCAATTTTATTTTGTTTTTGGTTCTTGAATTCTCATTTGGCAATTATGAATTTGCTTACTACAAGCAAGATGCACAGCGAATATCTTACTTCTCTGAGTTAGAAACACAACTGAGTTACCACAATATTGCTAGCACCACCATATTCAATGTTGACTTGATTGCTGCATTTGTGAGTAAAGGGGTGTCAATGTTGCAGGCATGGGAGCTGGCCCCTCAGCAACGAAGATCACCTCTGGTTCGGTGGGCTCTTCTCTGCGCCACTGCAAAGTAGTTCTGCTGCATAAGGAAAGATGAAAGAACTTTTGTGTGGGCTGAAGAGGAGCTTCAAATATGCTTTTTGTACATATATATACATATAAACAGAATTCTGGGCATATCAGTGTATGAATATCGTAGCTCTTTCAAATTGAAGTAGTTTCAGTATGTAGCTAGTTCAAATCATGGAAGCACGGATGATCTTAACAATCAATGTGATTCTTTTCATCCCTTAATTATATGTAATTACCATATTATTTTGGTTACAAATTTAGCAAAAGCTCTTACTTAGCATCTAAACAGTAGAACCCCAAGTGTTGCGTTTTTACAAGTGTAAAATTGCGTTTTATATTTATTTTTAGTGTATAAAAATAAAAAAAATCTAAAAAAATTGATTTGAGGTATTTTCAAGTAAAAATATATTTTTAAAATTATTTTGCTATTTGAAATTATAGTGTAAAGTATTTTTAAAATAACTTTTTATTTGAAAAATATTTTAATTATTTTGTTTAATTTTGGATCCATGGTCTCAAAGTTATCAAAAGCAATAGAAAACATTAAAAAGCACTTTTAAGTACCCAAAAGTGTATATATATATATATATATATATATAAACACTCACAGACACAAACCTAAAAGAGTTTTTATAATTTTAATATTAGGGATAAATTAAATATGCTTATTGAAAGTTTTTTTTTTTTTTAAAAAAACCATGCTTTCAATTCTTATTCAATCGAGTAATATTAGAGAGCTTGGCCCAGTCGATAAACCTTATATAGCCCATCTTAAAGGCCCAAAACACAACAAACAAATTTAAAAGACTGACTCCCTGTGATATATATATATATATATAGCCCACATTAAAGGCCCAAAACACAACAACCAAATTTAACAGACCGACTCCCTGTGATATATATATATATATAGCCCACATTAAAGGCCCAAAACACAACAACCAAATTTAACAGACCGACTCCCTGTGATATATAATACAGCACAGCATGAGCTTGAAGCATTTTTGAGTTGAGCAGAGATAGAAAAAATGAAAGCAACGGAGAAGGTAACCGATGAGGATACAATAAAAATATTGTGCCCTAGACTAATACTAATAAAAAAGGAACCGGGTCTCCAATGGCTTATCGGATCTCCATTTTTCCCTCCTTTCACTATCATTTCCACCTTAAAATCCATCCACACCTCCTTCTCTTCTTCCTCTCCAGACTTCATCAAAGAATCAGGTTCTCTCTCTCTCCATCTATTAAATTTCACAATTTTCTCAACACTGTCTGATTTCCTTTTTATTTAACCATTTTTTTTCGCAGACGACTTGCGGACGCTGTTGATAAAAGGATTTGACGTAATCGGAGCGTTAGTTGCTGGAGGTTCGAGTTCTGATGATGGTGAGAAGAATGCTCGAGAGGCGATTGGTTGGGCGAGGAAATTGAGAGAGTTTGTAATTGGTGGTGGAGGAGAGAATTTGGAGAATCGAGAATTGATTGGTGCGGTTGCGGGTTTGAGTGGTGGTGATGTTAAGTTTTTTGTGGAGAGAAATGGAAATGTAATGGCCGTTGATAGTGTTGTTTATGAAGAGAATCAAGAGAATTTTGTTTGGGAGAGAGGCTGTTTGTTTCGATGTAATCTTCCTATTAAAATGCCGGTTTATTTTCCGGTGAAGAACGAGACTGGTGAGTCTTAACTAGCCGTCGTCATCATCATCATCATCATTGTTATTGTTATTGTTATTGTGCTTTTAAATTTGGAAGTTAAAATTCAGATATGGGGAATTTATTGGGTGTTGAAAGTTAGTGTTTTGTTAATTACTTTTGGTATCTCTAGTTAGTTTAGATCTTAAAATGGTATTGGAACCTACTTAAGGAGCTCAAAGTCAATGTGATTGTGTGGACATGGAGGAATGGAGATATGAGAGATTTGAAAAGGACACTGATTAAGAGAAAGTTATCCACTTAAGAGGTGCAATAAGGACCAAAAATGAATCATTGACGAAGAGTGTTTTAATTCTAGCTGATGCTAAAAATATTTTCGGTTAAGGTGGCAAGTGCAAAGGCACTCAAATGTTAGGGGTTTAGAGGATCATATAACCCTTGGGGTGGCTTCAGGCAGTTAGAGTTGAACGCTTTGTGAGCTGGGTGAATTGAGTTGTTTCTTTCTCAAACCATGTCCTAGTTATTGGAATTTGTGTTCTTAGTTTCTTCACAAATGTGTATATGATGTTATAAATCGGACACTTTCAGTGATACTCATTTAAAGGGTCCTATTGTTGTATTTCAGATGCAGAAAAGATGTACTTGCGTGCAGCTGAAGCGGTTGCTAGCAGTTTCAAAGACCCATTGGCTAGCTACATGGTAGAAAGATTAAGCAAAGACATATCAAGTGTACCTCAACCTGTCATTATCCGTGGTGTAGACTTGGATTTTAACACAGATCTCACAAATATCAAGCTTGTGGATGACAAAGCTGCTCAAGATTCTGATGCAAAAAAATTGACATGCGCACACTTTTGTTTGAAAAGCAAATCTTCCCCGGGATTGATTTCTGTAGAGGTAAAGAAATAGCATTTTAGCTGTTTCTCATGGCATGATTTTCATGTTGGAGATAAAGGGGGTTCTTGAATACTTTTGATTTCTTAGGTAGTTTATCTGATCTGACATTGCATTCGTCATGAATTATCACAAATGACCAGCATTCTTTATTTCTTTTTTCCTTTTTTCATAATGTATGTTTTTCTGCTTAGAATGCAGATGTAATCCAAGTGAGCGTTCTGTTCAATAGTTCAGGAAAGCCCCCTAAATCTTCAGCACCCCTTGCAGAATATTTTCCAGGTATCAGCAATCTTAAACACTTTTTTGTTTATGTTCAGTGTATTTGGATGACAATAGTTATAGTCGCAATTTCACAGTGGTTTCATGTCTTAACTCACTGTAATGCAAAATTGACTTTGTGATTTCAGCTTTGGAAGAAGCCAGACTCTTTTTTGTGAATTTTGAGCTGGAAGTGCTCTGCTATGTGGCAAAGGATCTTCTGCTGATGTCTGCAATTTCAAAGTTGATCATCCCTGCTTTAGTTGACCAGTTCGATTCAATGAAAAAGGCAGTCTTGCCCAAACTCTTAGTTCAACACCCACAGGTGAGACATTGTCAATGCATCTGAAAAAACAAACCATACACTTGTGTTATGTGCAAGCTGATGTAAAATAACCAAGCTATATAATTGTTGATTTTTAGCAGAGCAAGGGAGAGAGGTACCCATAGAGTAGTTAGTGGTGGTAAAAAATTAGCTTTCGATTGCATAGGTTTCAGAATTTTGCAATAAAGTCATAGATGTCATGTATAGCTTCCAACCTTCCTAAAACTAAGTACAGGTTACATTGAGTTAAAAAAAAAGGGTTTTGAAGAGCCCGTTTGGTATTGTGGTAGTGGTTTTTTTTAAGTGTTTTTTGCTTGGAAATCCATTGAAATAATATATATATATTTTTAAAATTTATTTTTGACATCAGAAAGATCCGAAAACAAAAAAACAAAAAAAAAATGAAATTTTTTTGAAAGTGCTTTTAAAACGTAAAAACAAATAGGCTTGAAGTAAAATATGCTTCTAAAACAGTAAATTTCTAAAAGACCATTAAGACAGAGCACCATAATATCCATGTGCTTTTGTCTCTACAATTGACCTGAGCAGAATGTCCTTATCATTGTTGCCTTTATCGCCCACTAATTCCAAAGATTCTTGTTACTGATGCAAAAATTACTGTCGCCTATCATGTTCTTTTTTCTCCAATTAAGCAGGAAGTCTTATTTTTCTTTGCAGCTATGTTCATATCACTTTAATCCACCTGGGCTGTTGCATCCTATAACAGTTATCTATGAACTCAATTATGGGGAGACAGAATTGAAACAAGGTAAGCACTAAGTAGTGGCAAAACCAAACTTTCTTCTGTCTTAAGAGAATTGACCTTCCAGAAAAAAAAAGATTTGTCATGTCTTTTAGTGGTTGCAGAGGTCGCTATCAACCAAAATTGATCCCTCCTTCCTTTTAGTGGTTTTGAAGTAGCACATACAGAATCTGAAACCATATTGATTGACTTCATTACATAGGCAGTTGATAATACTCTTTTGTTTTAAACACTTGGATTAGTATGTGAAGCTTGCCTTTTAGCCAGCTTATGCAGCAATATCAGTTCATATGAAGCTCTCATACATGTCAGCACATCTATCACACGAGTAATTTCTTGGTGTGTTTTTCATGGAGCTATTTTTAGCAAGTGAATAACTTCAAAGATGAGCCAGGGCAGATTCTATATTGTAGCTTGGTCTACTCTTAGTTTACTGGTTATAATCACATGTGAATCCTGTGTTCTCTCAAGTCACTTGAACTTGCTTTTTGTGCAGTTGAAGTCAGAAGATCCTTACACACGAGGCTGGGATTACCTTTTGATCGTCCGCTTCTAAGAATTGCTAATGCTCTTGATTTCTCTATGATGAAGGATGGTTCAGGAAACATCTCTAAACGAAAAGGTAACCGTTTAGTTTCAAATAGGAAACATTCTGCATGGTTTGCAGTGGGCGTCTACCTCTCATGTTTTCCTTTCCTATTTCTCACTTATTCTGTCTTTTATGTACTAACCTTAACATATTTCTATGATAACATCAGGGCCTTCTTTGCTCAAAGATGTACATATCGGGATTCCAAGTAGCGGGGGTCAGTGCTGCTGCTGTTTATTTTTCTGTTTTCCAGCAGTTCCTCAACCCTATTCATACTGAATTCGTACTTTTTATGCAGTCTCAGGAGGCGTTGTCTCTCTGGTTCAAGGTTCTTATGAATACCATCACTATCTTCAAGATGGCTTTGATGATTCAGTAATGAAACTTTCTTTCTCTGGTAGATTTTTGTTTTGAACATTCATCCTATTCTTTAATAGCCGAGGTATATACAGGGGCACCTAAGTTGGTTGTGTGGAAACATTGGTATATTGGGTAAATGATAACAGTCACTCTTCCTGATAGTATGTTTCTTGTTGTGAAAAAACTACAACAATTATTGATGAATATTGCAATAGAGGAGAAACCAGAAAAAACACAAGATTTAACGGGGTTCGACAATGTACCTACATCCACAAGAGCGAGGAGCTTTTATTTTTTCACTATGTCAAAATAGGGTTACAAAGTATGTATTTATAGTAGATCATAAACCGTCCAAGGAATCCTAACCATTCAAGGAGCATTAATAATTTTTTCTAATACCCCTTTACTATACTGCCACGCTTCACTTCGGCATTTGTCTATAAGCCACAAACTACAACAATTTTAATGCTGCTAATGTGGAACAAGAGCATCTCAAGGCTTTTATATATTTATTTCTTGATCTTGTGTTGGATCGGTTGTGATTTGTTGACTTTTTATGGAATTCCAGAGTCTCTATGTTTTGGTGTTCATTTACCGCATTGTTAGGGAAATTCCTGGCATATATATTAATCATCTTTTGCACATTATTCCTAACTGTATCATGTTCATCATGTACTTGATAGGGCTGGGGCTGTGCTTATCGCTCTCTGCAGACTATCATTTCATGGTTCAGACTCCAACACTACACATCCATTGATGTTCCTTCTCATAGGTATGAATACCAGGAACATTTTGGAGTTTTTAAGATTACCTTTACCATGTGCTTCAGTTGGCCTAATAGTTGTACTTGATAAAAAAAAGTCTGGTTTCAATATGTGATTAATTCTGATAAACCAGCATTTGTTGTAGGGAAATACAACAAGCACTTGTGGAGATCGGAGATAAAGATCCTTCTTTTATTGGATCACGTGAATGGATTGGTGCTATTGAGTTGAGCTTTGTTTTAGATAAACTTCTGGGCGTACGTATGCATGCCATCCAACTTGAAAACTAACCTTTATAACTGATATTGGGGGTTTTCAGTTGGCATTTGTATATACTGTTGCAAGTGTGCTCAGAATCTTTTGAAATGTCAAATTTCTGCCGTTGGGTTTTGACAGGATGATTTGTTGTGTTTAACAGGTAAGTTGCAAGATCATAAATGTTAGATCAGGAGCTGAGCTTCCTGAAAAATGTCGAGAGCTGGCCTTGCACTTTGAGAATCAAGGAACACCTATTATGATTGGTAAGTGGATAAAATATATAGATATGGTTTCTCCCAATTATTTTCTACCGAATGCATCTTCTCTCTATGAAAAGATCAATCATGCTACGATGGATGCATTTCTGCATGGTGTTGTATAGTGTTCCACAAGAAAGGAAAAATATAGAAACTGAATAACCAAAATACTAGTCTCTTACTATGTTGTACGTAAATGTAGGTGGTGGTGTTCTTGCATACACCCTTCTAGGAGTTGATTACAATGAAGTGAGTGGAGATTGTGCATTTCTAATACTTGATCCGCACTATACTGGCAATGATGATCACAAGAAAATT
>Ga0325400_1007248_pt1 | contig 10599 bp, 8 predicted proteins | sample PopdelMetagenome_2_FD_205662 | JGI IMG/M metagenome (GOLD analysis project Ga0325400, IMG submission 205662) | Populus deltoides microbial communities from Bellville, Georgia, United States - Xylem-PdKOR-R1 | ecosystem: Host-associated > Plants > Phyllosphere > Stem > Wood/Secondary xylem...
TGATAATTTAAATAACTTCTTGTATTAGAAGAAAAGCCTGATTTTTATTATAAAACATAATAATTTTCATTATAATTCTGAATGACCGAAACATCTTAATTAAGTTATCTTTAAAAATTTCATACCCTATATCATTAACATGGATAAATTTAAAAGGTTCAATTATTTTTGAATAATCATTCTTGGAAGAAGTTGGACTTGGTTCATCCTGAAGAATGACTTTTCCCTGTTTGTTTTTGCTTTTGATCCTCATTGACTTGTTCCGTATTGGCTGGTTTTGAAGGAGTTAAGGGTGGCTGGTTTTGAAGGAGTTAAGGGTTGCAAACATGGCTTTAATTTGCAGGTAAAGTTTTTTCAAAATCTTCCCTTAGTTGTTTTCCACCATTGTTAATTTTTTTTTATTTTTTGTTTTTGTGTAGTGACAACCTCTTTGGCCTTGGAAAGTTGCTTTGATACTAATGGTTAAGGACTTGAACGGTTGTTTAGAAAGAAATTTGAGGGAGAAAAGAAGAAATTAGAGAGAAGAAGAGTTATGCAATTTCTGCAATTTCTCTCTTGTATCATTTCTTGAATGATCAGCTTCCTATACAATAATCGTTTTATACATCAATACAGCTGATTAACTACTCTTGTTTCTGGTATTGCCTAACCTTCTGTTGTTGCTTCCTTCTTTCTGCACAATGATCAACTGACTCTCTCGTCAATCCTTGGCTGCTAGCAGGAAATCAATTAAAAGAAATTCTTTCGAATCTATTCCCTTAACAAACATATGTTTGTCCTGAAAGTATCATTCCTTCGTGTTCTAGGACAGAAATCGAGAGAGAGAAGTTGATCCGATCATAGGGTTGTCAATTTCACCTGGACTGACAAACACTCAAGTTATCCAATTTATCAATTTTATGCATCTTTTAAGTAGATAATCCTTATAGTCGATGAAAAATATTTTTCTCGCATTCTTTGATCTTAAAAAGAGATGATAATGCTGGGGACAATTTCAATCTAACACGTTAGTCACTTCTCACAATCTATTGTTTTCCAGAATTAGATAATGTTGTCTGATAATTCAAACAAGACTCTTTTCCCTGAATGTTACTGCTAATGAAATGTCCTGGAAGTATCGGTCCTTGGACAAATGCTCCCCCGTCACAAGACATACTACGGTGACCACTGAACATGGATGGGGAAACTTGTTAGAGATAAATTAAAGATCATGTAGTTGGCTTTAAAGCTTTGGCTTAGTTCTGGGTTATCATTATCATGTCTATAGCAAGATGCCTAAGGAGTGCTCCTTCATAAGAAAGTTCGGACAAACACTCAAATGATCTTAAGCATTTTTGGATTTTTTCCCCCCTACAAAACGATACTGTCATTTCTTCTCCAATTTTCCACAGAACAAATGCAAGGACGGAAGGCAAAGCACGTAGAGAAATAAAAGTATTGATTCGTACAGGAATAAACACAAATACCATAACAGCATTCAAGCACTGTCCGGCAGGCGCACTAAAGACTAAGGGGTCTCCACATATCAACATGGCAGCTCAAAGATCTGGGAAGCACCTTCTTCCAAGCATCAAGATCCGGCAATTTACCGGTGAGAGCGAGTGAGCTATCGTCCTTTCGATTCCCAAGATTCAATACAAAAAGCTTATCACCGAAAACCTGGTGCATTGCCTTCAAAGTATCTTCCATAACCACCTTACCATCCCTTCTTTTATCCTCAGCCTCCACACAACTACCCCCAACATTCACCATGATTCGCCCGCCTTTCCTCAAACTCTTCCTTAATTTCTCCCAAGTGTTTGGATCTTGAAGTTCAGGTATCAAGCTTCCTTTACAAAACAAATCAACAAGAATCCCTGAGAACCCATCTTTAACTTTAGCAGATAATGCATTTCCAACGTAAATAAAAAGCCTATCTGGGTATTGTTTTTCGAGCTTTTTGAGACCAAAATACTCTCTTCCAACATCAATCACCGATGAGTCAAGCTCCCATCCATGGACCACCACTCCTGGATACAATTCTAGCAGCAAACGCGCTGCGGAACCCGCTCCGAATCCGAGAATGGCAATGGGTCCAGGGGGTATGATGGGGGGCAAAGCAGCGAAAACGTCGAAATAAGTGTTGGTTAGTGATTTGAAGAGGAAGGAAATGCTGTGAATGTTTCCAGGAGCATCTAAGAGGAGGAGTCTAGAACCAGCAAAAGGGTGATCAGCTTTTCGAGAGATTTCGAGGACCCGAATGTAGTTGTGTCTAGACTTGAATTTGGCTATGATTTTGACATCTTCAATGGGGATGCCATCCTCTTGAGTCCTGGTTCGGGGGGTGAAATCGTGGTGGGTTTCTTGAGATTTGGATTTTATTTGGAGAGGTTTTGAAAGGGTTTTGGAGGAGAGTTTGATGATTGTACGGTAGGTATGGTGAGATATTTGAATTGGGAAGGGGGTAAACGGTCGAATTTGAACAGCTGTTAGAGACATTTGCTCTGTCTCTTCTCTTTCTTTCTGGTTAATGGCTCTTAGTGGCAAGTGGCAGCGAAGCGAAGATTTATTATAAGGCGATGGCATGAGAACAAAAGGATACGGACAACGGTGTCGTTTCATGCACATAGATGCTCCCGTGAATAAGAACATTTACATGGCTTTGTTTGTTCGTGAGATTTTTGGAACAAAGCTGTTACTGGTATGCTTGCTTGAGCCACCTTGCCACACCGCACACCCACCGTGAAAACGTTATTGCTACGCCCAGAAAAACAATTATGGAGGGCCTTGCTGACCTTTTCCTTTTTTGGAATTCTATACTGGGTATAATTTACTAGTTCTTCAACCGAGATCATGGGAAATGAAGATCAGAGGAGAAAAAAAACAGACATCGTTGACCACTTGAACTGTTCATTGGGGTTGGTAATAACATGAACTGCCGAAAGAACAAAACCTAGAAGCTCTTTAGCATTGCAGTAAAAAGCTCCAAATAAATCCTGGCTTACCACTTACAGTGAGCGAGCCACCAATACAAAGGTAATGTGTAGCCATTTTGCTCGCATAATTACTACAATTCCTTCATTACATGACATGACCTAAGAAACATATTCAAGGAGATGCTTAGCCACCATTGCTTCACCACTATCAGTTGCGACCAATTCAACTTTACTGCATCATGTGTATGTTACAAAAGGCATGTGAACATGGCCTAGGTCGGTCCAAAGTCTAAATTTCTCTTGCTTGCTCAGTCTAGAGAAAAAGAACAATCCTATCAATTATGTTTGGCATGGTCTGAGCTCCACATACAAGTTTATGTAAATTATGCTTGGTTATCAACCACAACTAATTGTACAACACAGTAATTCAACAAAAAGACTTTGCAAAACTAGGAAATATTACCATTTGCAACTGCCTATTCTAATGATATTTGTCAAAGGTATCTATATGGTTGGTGGTCCAAACATAAAATCCTTTGCTACGTGTTGGGGGATAGGACTGAAACTAGAAGATAACTGATCTCCGTGCATCACAACCCTGGATGCTCTTTCTTGTCTTCCTCCATCGCATCCACACCATCCCTGCATTAAGATTCAGAAATTTCCATATCAGGTGAAGGGGCACGTCTGTAACAATTCACTTTGGAAATACTACGAGTGATATCTCTCAGGGTCTCCCTTTATCTCAAGTAATCAAAGCATCTAAAAGCAATGGAGAAAAATTTAACAAACATGACAAGCAGGTGTCATATAATTCCCACTCTCGGATTCAGTTGCAGTCACATCGTATGCATGACTCTCGCAAACTCTCAGTGAAAGACAAGGAAACAGAAAGAAACTTGCATAAGAAAAACTAATGAACTTCCTCCCATATTCTACCACCAAGGTACAAATGGGTGAAGTGTGAAGCTTTGAGCAGCTTCAGCTATCTGCAGATCTATTCCAAGGGGAAGAGCAGCAGAACTGTCTTCCATAAGTCATTTGACAAGTTCAGTTCAGTTCAGCAGACAATTAAAAGTTCTTACCTTATCTTATTGTTTGGCTGTGCATCAGCATTGAAAAATCTAGGTCCAGGTTTCTCATCTTCATCATGATCAGACTCAAAATCCTCACCATTCCATATGCGACGCTTTGGTCTTTGATCCATGTCCTCTTCAGCCTGCATCCAACAAGTTCATAAATAAAAGAGGTATAATCAAGAAGTAATGACAATCCAGCTATGTCAAGGAAAGTTTTCCACTGCCTACTGACCTCTTCCGGAACTTCAGTTGCGGGTGGTGTTGTTTGAAAAGGTACACTGGGAGCATTGGGCAGTCGAGAAAGTTGCTCTAGCAGCATGTTCCTGGACAAGTTGCAAGTCACACAATTGTACAAGCAGACATAATTACAACAAAGATGGAAGGACACATAACAAATGCATGTACAAAACATTTGTAAAGCTATTTTTATCTTCAACCAAATTTAGATGCATACTTAAGTTCCATGCATGAGAGAGAGACAGGGAGAGATTATCCATGCATGTGTGTGAGAGAGTTGCAGCAAACTGAATTAAGTTTAAGCACACAGACATTTTCTTACAAAATTTAAACACAGCATGTACAAATAGCAGAATTAAAGAATATTAGAAAAGATGCATAAAGCTGTGGTCATTCAACAAGTAAACCAGAATGCCAGGTAACAGAAGCTAACTTTTAGGCCTCATGAAATAACAGACCTCCAAACAGACAATTTAGTCATAATGCATGGGTTCTCAGCTAAATGGTTGTCAATCTGATTGTCAGTCCCATTCATAAGCTTCAATTCAAATAAAACAATTGACTTCATTCTTGCAACTATTGAAGAATATAGGAGGAATTTCAAACATGAAACTTATCAAAGAGGCAATCAGCTACTAAATTCAAAGTAAGAACGAGAATATTTAGCATAGGATTGCACCATGCTTTAAAGCATAGGAATTTCAAAATTGGAATTCTGACTCTAAGTTCCAAAGAAGTATATGAAAAACCTTTATTTGATATGTGAGTTAGAAGGGGCAGATCAACAAGAAGTAGTTATGCCCTGTTTATAGATTACAGAGTTGGTATTTACCAAAATGACAAATGCAAAATGTTTTTTTTTTTTTCTTGTAGGTTCCAATCTCTAAAAGTTGTATCCTCAATTTTGAAATGTAATTCTAAGAGTTAACATGGCACTAATAACAACTTTAGTCATAAAGAAGTAAGGAAGTCTGAAATTCACCTTATTCTCTCCATATCTTTGGGTGAGTTTAGGTTCTCCACGTTGGATGGCTCAACATGAAGTGTATAATCAGGGCCAAAGTACTCAAAGTACTCATTGTAAGGCAATTTATTATCTGGTTCCACCCCAACTGCAACAGCTGTCTGAGACAAAGTAACAGGTGCATTAGTAACTTATTAGCATTTTAATGGAATTGACATGCTTGTGTGTGCATGCACACACACGTGTGAGAAAGAGAGAGAGAGACCTCATAGCACCAGCAACGGGCAACATTCCTGATAGTATAGCCACCCCCACCCAAGACCATCAGAGGAACATTATAAGATCTAAGAAAACGAAGGCAGTCTGCATGGCCCTTAACAGACAAATTGAAACACCCCAACCTATCACCAGACAACGAATCTGCACCACATTGGAGAACAACTGCATCAGGTTGATAAACCTCCATCACTTTTTGGATTAGAGGCCGAAACAGACCACGGAAATTTTCATCATCCATCCCATCATTTAATGGAATATTCAGGGCATAGCTTTTCCCCTGCCCAGCACCAGTGTCTTTAATGTGCCCAGTCCCTGGAAAGAAATCTCCATATTTATGGAAGGACACTGTCATAACCCTGTCAGTAGTGTAGAATGCCTCCTCAACACCATCTCCGTGGTGGACATCAATATCCACATACAGTACACGCTGCCCAAATACATTCAAATATGGCATTCAGAAAAACATTGAGAAATCAGAACATGCAACCATGTTGATTCGCAAATCTTGAACGATAAACAAAATTTCTTCAATTAAAACTGAATAAGATCACATGTAAAAAGAAGAGGCAGACCTAACATGGCCATTCAAAATTGATCATATCGCAACTAAAATTGGAAATGAGCAGATATCAAAAGCACTGACATCATTTGTACAATAAGGCTCGAACACAAAGACACTACTGTACTTCAGGAAAGGCATATATAAAAACCATCATTTTTACTCCCAATCTGAATAACTAGAACGCATAAAATTTGTGCTGTCGTTCGCATCTCATTAAGCAAGTTGATATTTCGATACCACCTAACCCGAATTTCGAGTCTCAAATAACAACCATTACATTTTCTAAAAAATTAAGCACACAAATAAAATATTACCAACCAAAACATTGCTTAAAATACATAGCTTACTGGAGAGAGAGGAAAAAAAGACTCAATTAAGATGGGAAACAAAGATATATCAAGCACAAATTATGATTTACAAAATAAAACCCAGATCAATAAACAAGTATAAAAAGAATAACCCAAAGCAAAGCAAACAAACAATAGCCAAAATAAATGAAAAATAAAAATAAAGGAGAGAAAAGGAGGCATTAGTAATTTACCCTGTGAACTTTGAGCAACTCAAGAATGCCAAGAACAATATCATTAACATAACAAAACCCAGAAGCCTCACTCTTCTTAGCATGATGTAAGCCACCAGCCCAATTCAAAGCAATATCAGCATCCCCTCTATTAAGCTTAACAGCAGCACCAATTGAGCCACCAGCAGAGGCTTGGCAAAACCCAAATAACCCATCAAAAACTGGGCAATCTTCGCCAACATTAAACCTCTTCAACTGCCTCGCAAATGCTGGATCACCCACAGATTGTGGCGACACTGAAGACAAGAATTCCACGTACTCATCAGAATGGAACTTTCGTATATCTGTAGGACCTGCTGGGAATGGACGGTTGATTTCCATCCGACGGTGGAGAGCGTAGTGGACTATCAAGTTGTGGGCCATACGGATTCTATGGGGTTTCATTGGGTGGCCTTGACCGTAGTAGTAGTCGCCGATTGTGGGTTCGTAGAAGTAGGTGACTCGGCGTTTTTTTGCGTCTGTTCCTGTTGATGGTAAAGATGCGCCTCCGGTGATGTCCTCCATTTTTTTCAAACAAAAAAAAAACTGAAAATCACTGAAGAGGAGGAGGAATAGAGGAGGAGGAGGAGGAGGGAGGGACTGCTTCGTAAGAGGAGTTGAAAAATGGGGCGTGAAATACCTTCTTGCAAGCTTATGTGTAAAGACAAACACGTTTAGAGTACCGATTTTTCCACATCCGTTTAAAACCCGACTCTATATATATATGTATATATATATATATATATATATATATATATATATATATAAAATTGAAGTTTAGGATTAAATATACATAAAAGACTTTCTAACATAGAATAAAAAAAAATAAAAAATAAAAATTTCAAACGTGTGTGTTTTTACTGTACATATACTTTTGTTTAGAATTGTAGTATTAATTTGAGAATTTTATCTTTAAAAAACACTAATTTGAGTGTTTTTTTTAGAATAAAATATTTATTTTATTCGTTACTTTTTAATTATTGAGGGGTATCCTGATTTTTTTAAATTTTTTGCACAGTAAAATAATTTTATTATCTTTAAAAGTAAATAAGCATTTGGCTGTATTTGATAGTCAAAAAATTGATTTTATCACGTTTTAGATTTGTTTTGGTCTTCTTTTCCTCCCTTCCTGTGTGACACATATACTCGTCGGACCTCCAATGAATAGTTAGCATCATTTTTTTCTTTCTTTTCTCTTAGAAAATCATGTCTGCCTTCCACATTTTCATGTCAGCCCTTCAAGTTCCTTTTCTTTTGATTTTATCCTTGATTTTTTAATATCTATTTGTTTTATTTTAATTCATTTCTTGAATTTTCTTTTCTTTCAAATGATAGTATTAATAATAATTGTATTAATAGTAATGATGATAATAATAATGATAATACTTATTAATAATGCTAATATTAGTGATACTTTTAATGATAGTAATAAAAGCAGCAATGATAAAAATAATAAAGATAACAATAGTAATAGTAATAATAGTGATATCCATCAATCGATGTTATATTTGATATGAATTGAGTTTTATTGTTTTTTCTTGTATGTTATTTTTATTTTTAACCTTGGGTTGTGAGTTTGAAAAATTTACATGGCTGGATATCCATTCTATCTTGAAGTTTAGAATATTTCAAGTCTGAAAGGATTTCACATGATTTTTCTTGAAATTGTTGCAAGTTATGGTATCTTGGTGCACGTCCTAAATAACTATAATTAAAAATTGAGAGTTGACACCTAATAATTAGAGAAAAATATGAATCGTAAAGATAAGCAATAGTTCGAAAGATTCTGATAAGAAGTTAATTATGCTTAAGTAAAGAACGACGCTACCTTTACAACATCCTTTCTTACAAAAAATTATATTTATTTTATGTTTTCTCTTAAATTTATTTTTTGTATTGCCATTAGTTGTCTTAATATTTGTTAGTTTTTTTATAGAATATTTCTATTTTTTTATGCTGATTCCCAAAATAAAAGCCACGTGAATTTAGTAATTTGTAAAAGAATTTGACATCTTTCCTTTAAAAAATATGCATAAAGAAAACTTTGATACCGATTCTAAAAGAAGAGACTTATCGAAAAAGAGAATAAACCAAAATTATGAAATTTTGAGAATTTTATTTATAAGGTACTATTTGTTTCAAACATTTTTTTTTTAAATGAAGTTATTTTTTATTTATTTATTTATTTATTTTGGAGGAAGCTTAGCCCAAACCCATTACACCTACTAATAAACCTGCAGGATTTAGCCTAGATAAATCACAGCCCAAAACGCATCATTACTGGGCTAAGATGAGCCGGGCCAGACCCATCTCTTCACTTTGATGAACGTAGGATTTAGTTTTCAAGACCCAGAACTAAAGCTTTCGCTTTTTGATGAACGCCGCCAGAAATCTCTTCACTTTGATGAGCGCCGCCAGATTATTTTAAGTTTCTTTAACAATCATAAATTGTTTTCAACCAAAAAAAAAAAAAATGTTCCGGTTAAAAAATTTCTTCAATGACTCTATTTTTTTTCAATGATTAAGTATATATTTTGTTTCATTTATGTGTCAATAAAAATTATTTTTTAAAACATTTTAATATCAAACTCTTACACGAGTCTAATAATATAAAGAAAATAAATTCATCTAAAATAACCTTAAAATTCAAATCAATCAGGAAATTGTGTAACAAAACCTTTTTTTTTGGATTTGAGGAAACCTCACTCTCCAAAAAGCACATTTTGTGGGCCCAGGTGAGGGAATAAAACCCCGGTTGTCCCAGGTTCTTACAAGAGGTGCACGCCCTGACTTGAACTCGAGATCTGCTGTGCAGATATCAAACTCTTTGCCATCACACTACGCCCCTTGAGGACCTTCTTATCTCAAAATTCTCTTTTTTGAGAAAAGAAAAATTCTTACAAACTTAAAATAAATAATTACCGGAAGAAAAGGTTGGTTCACCATAATTACGAAAAACATTTCAATCAGGGAAATGGGCTCCCGAGTAAGCCCATATCCATCACCAATTAGGCAACTGGATACCTTTTTCGGGCACGGGCTCCTCCCTTTCCGAGCCTATTTTATCACAATTACAATTTACAACTATAAAGCCCAGACCCTCGCCCTCTTTACACTTCTAGCCCCTAAATGAATTAAACTATATATTATATTATATAGTGGCGTGTTTGTCATTTGTCTAAAATTATTTTTTTTGTTTAAATTTATTTTTATAAAAATATTTTAAAATATAATATTTGTAACACTCCTCACATCTTTTAAAGGATAAGACTAGTCCCGTTCGGGGTTTGTGACTGCTCTTTCCAATAAAAGCGATTTCTAGAGATCAAACTTCTATTCTCATCTTTGTAAGGATATAATAATGTCTTAACTCCTACATCAACAGTTTATTAGTTAAATTTATAGTATTTATAACACTTTGAACATGCTTATAGTAAATTTTCATCCTAAAAATAAATGGAGAGGCCTACTTTAAATTCAGTATAGGGTTTCAACTATTTAGCAGGCTCTATCTAGCCCAATTATATCATTTTTTTCCTGTTGTTCTACAGCAGATTTTAGAACAGCTCCTGTGGAATTTTTGTTTTGGTTTCTTGGGCATTAATTTAAAGAATTTTTTTTCAGGAAAAGGCTGTACGTAAAATAAACAGCCCTCATATTTATATTCTTTTCACTGGTAATGAGGTAATATTTTTTTTTAATTAATGTGGGTATTCGAACCAGCTTGTGCACACCTCGACTAATTCAACAAACTCTAAAGTCAATAATCATATAAATTTTTAATGACTCTAAAATTTATAAATTTAAAAAGCAATTTTTTTTCTGAGATGTTCATGATAAGAGTTATAAGCCAAATTTGGCGTTCCTCTATATAACTACTATGATCAAATTTCTTTCATAATTTTTCTTGTAAATAAACCATTAGAAATAATAGAGGAATCTGTAAATTTATAAATTCCTCAAATTAATGAAGATTGACCATCATTTTCTTATTCTTTCTTTTA
>Ga0325400_1007251_pt1 | contig 10597 bp, 6 predicted proteins | sample PopdelMetagenome_2_FD_205662 | JGI IMG/M metagenome (GOLD analysis project Ga0325400, IMG submission 205662) | Populus deltoides microbial communities from Bellville, Georgia, United States - Xylem-PdKOR-R1 | ecosystem: Host-associated > Plants > Phyllosphere > Stem > Wood/Secondary xylem...
TTTATGTTTCTCTCTTTCATTATGTTTAGCCAAGTTTATCATGTCAAGGTGAAAAGGTTACACTAATGGTGTAAGAATAAGTATAATATAAACTCAACATGGACCTTAATGTTTGATACTAACATGTCTTATATTTGTTATCTTGTTCACTTTTAATATTTTGCTTGTTAAATGGTTAATCTAAATTTATGTTGTATAACCCTTGGTATAACAAATACTTGGCACTTTCATAGCCCAACCGTATTGTATAACCGATACCTGTGCTATGAAAGGAACTTGATTTGTTATTAACATAAGTTATAATCATGAATACCTGACAACATTTACAAGTATTAGCATTATTCGAATAAGATAACTAATGTAATCATGTTAACAATTTATAATCTAATTGGAACCTCCTTTGTGTGTGGTTTCCAGTTGAGTAATAAAAAGAGTTTATACTATACTTGTTTGAAATACCATTAGTGGATCCTCTGACCTTGACAATTGTTTTCATCATTGTTTAATCCTTATATCAATATCACATCTCAAAGCTCTCTTTATTATTACTATTATTGTTATTGGTGTTGTTGTTGTTGTTGTTGTTATTTATAATTTATACAATTAACCTCCCTGTGGTTCGACCCCGGTCTTGCTGGGTTATTTATTACTTTGACACTCCTGCAGTTGAGAGAAGACATAAATATTTTAGTCGTGTCAATAACCCCCTCCATTCACAAACTCCAACGTTATGGGGTCGTCATCCAGTGATGATCTTCGTGAGATGATGAAAACTTTTACTTCTAACACTGTGACCTTGCAACAAAATGTCATGTCTTTTCAACAGGAAACAAGGTCAAGTATTCACAACTTGGAAAAGCAAATGGGGTAAGTAGCTTCAAGTGTAGGGAAATTGGAGGCACAAATAAATGGAAAATTGCCCTCCCAAGCTTTGAATCCAAAATAGAATGTTAGTGCAATAATGCTGCGAAATGAGAAAGAACTTGAAAGACAAAGGTCGAAACAGATTAAGATGGAGGAAGAAGAAGAGATAGAAACCGAATTGAGTACAAAGAAGAAACATCCTTCTCCTTCCCAAACTGAAACAACGACCAACACTCCAAAGGTAATTCCTCACTCAATGAATTCCAATTTTAAAACAATTCCACCCTTTCCTGTGAGTTCTTCTAGGTTAAAGAAAGAAGACAAAGAAAAAGAGATTTTAGAGGTTTTCAAGAAAGTAGAACTCAACATTCATTTGCTTGATGCTATCAAGCAAATTGCCAAATATGCCAAATTTTTAAAGGAGTTGTGTACTACCAAGAGAGCTTTCAAACTAAAAGGTCATGAAATGGTAAGTATGGGTGAAATTGTATCTACTGTTGTTCAAAAGAATATGCCTTTGAAGTAAAAAGACCCAGGTGCATTTACTATCCCATGTGTTATTGGTAATGCTAGTTTCAAAAGGGTCTTGTGCGATTTAGGTGCATCGATTAGTGTTATGCCCAAACATGTTTATGATTCTCTTAGTCTTGAGCCTTTGAATAAAACTAGCATTGTAATACAACTTGCGGATCGTAGTTTTGTTTACCCACTTGGTATGATAGAACATGTCCTAGTCAAGATTGATAAGTTTGGTCATTCCATGCGACTTTTATATTCTTGATATGGAACATGATTCTTGTGATTCATCAAATAGCACTCCTATATTGTTTGGGAGACCATTCTTGAAAACTGCCAATACAAAGATTGATTGTGGTAAGGATATTTTGTTTATGGAAGTAGGAGATGAAAAGATTGAATTTAATTTTCTTGATGCAATGAAATATCCTTATAACAATGTTTATTCTATCACATGCTATGACCGAGTTGATAAGTGTGTGCAGCAAGTTTTTGATTTTGATTGTGAGGATGGATTAAGCGTAGCTTTGAGTTATGGCTATGATTTTACCGAGATAGAAGAGATGAAGAGGCACATATGTGTTCCCCAAAACGTGCATGAATCAGCATTGGCTTTGCAATCTTTGCAAACTGTTCCCCATGGTAATGTCTTTGTTGATTTAGTACTTTCACATAAAAAGCTTTTGCCATCTATTGTACAGGCCCCCGAGTTAGAATTGAAACCTTTGCCCGATAATTTGAAGTATGTATTCATTGGCGACAACAATACACTTCCTGTTATCATCGCAAAAGGTTTGACAAGTGCGCAAGAGGAAAAACTTGTGAAGTTGTTGTGTGATAACAAGACGGCCATTGGATGGACTTTAGCCGACATCAAGGGCATTAGTCCCTCAATGTGCATGCATCACATACTATTGGAGGACAATGCGAAACCAACAAGGAAAATGCAAAGGAGGTTGAACCCGTCTATGATGGAGGTAGTGAAAGCTAAAATTTTGAAATTGTTAGATGCAAGTGTCATTTACCCCATCACAGACAGTAAATGGGTGGCACCAATCCATGTGGTGCCTAAAAAGACTGGAATCACGTTGGTGAAAAACAAAAATGATGAACTCATCCCTACTCGCATCTCAAGTGGATGGAGAATGTGTGTTGATTACAGAAAGCTAAATCTTGCTACACACAAAGATCATTTCCCATTACCATTCATGGACCAAATGCTTGAACGCCTGGCATGTGAGTCTTTTTATTGCTTCCTTAATGGATATAGTGGATACAATCAGATTGTTATTAATCCTGAAGATCAAGAAAAGACTACATTTACATGTCTATTTGGTACATATGAATATAGGAGAATGCCTTTTGGTCTCTATAATGCACCTGCAATTTTTCAAAGATGCATGATGAGAATTTTTTCTAACTATATTGAAAAAATAATTGAGGTTTTCATGGATGATTTCACGGTGTATGGTGATTCTTTTGATAAATATCTAGAAAATTTATCTTTGATCTTGAAAAGGTGCATTGAAACTAACCTTGTCTTAAACTATGAAAAGTGTTATTTTATGGTAAAACAAGGAATAGTTCTTTGGCATGTTGTGTCTTCATGTGGATTAGAGGTTGATAAAGCTAAAATAGACATTATTTCATCATTGCCTTACCCTTCCTGTGTGAGGGAAATTCATTCTTTTCTTGGCCATGCAGGTTTCTATCGACACTTTATCAAAGATTTCTCGAAGATTACAACACCCTTGTGCAAACTATTATCCAAAGAAGTGGATTTTATGTTTGATTAAGCATATAAAGATGCCCATAATGAGCTTAAGAGGCGTGTCACATCTGCTCCTATAATCCAACCACCAAACTGGGATGAGCCTTTTGAGATAATGTCTGATGCGAGTGACTATGTAGTAGGCGTTATGCTTGGGCAAAGAATAGGGAAAAATTTGCATGTTATCGCATATGCTTCTCGCATGTTGGACAGAGCGCAATGCAATTACCATACAACTGAAAATGAACTTTTTGCAGTGGTGTTTGCTTTTGAAAAATTCAGGTCATATCTACTTGGTACAAAAGTCATTGTTTTTACTGACCATGCAGCTTTAAGGTATCTTTTGAAGAAAAAGAAGTCCAAACCAAGATTGATTAAATGGATCTTGCTTTTGCAAGAATTTGATTTTGAGATCAAAGACAAAAAGGGTGCCGAAAACCATGTGGTTGATCACTTGAGCTGACTGAGGACCGAGGATATACAAACTAAAACAATAAGAGAAACATTCCCCAATGAACAGTTGTATGTGCTACATTCCTCTACAAGACCATGGTATGTTGATTTGGTGAACTATTTAGTCACCAAAGAATTCCCTCCAAGTTTGTCTACATCCCAAAAGGACAAGTTACGAGCTGATGCTAAATATTATTTTTGGGATACTCTTTACTTGTGGAAATTTTGTGTGGATCAAGTAGTAAGGAGATGTGTACCACATGATGAATTTCATTCCATTCTCACCTTTTGTTATTCTCATTCTTGTGGTGGGCATTTTGGAGCAAAAAGAACGGCCCATAAGGTATTTGAAAGTGGTTTCTATTGGCCCTCTATTTTTAAATATGCATATCACTTCTGCAAATCATATGAGAAATGCCAAAGAACAGGTAATATCAATCATAAGAATCAAATACCTTTAATGAATATTCTTGTAAGTGAAATTTTTGATGTTTGGGGTATTGATTTTATGGGTCAATTTCCTTCTTCTTTTGGCAATCTTTATATCCTTCTTCTTTTGGCAATCTTTATATCCTTCTTGCTATTGATTATGTGTCCAAGTGGATTGAGGCGAAAGCCACACGAACTAACAATGCTAAGATTGTTTTAGATTTTGTCAGGACTCACATATTTGACAGGTTAGGAATCCCTAAAGCTATCATTAGTGATCGTGACACTCATTTTTGCAATCGTTCAATGGAAGCATTGTTACGCAAATATCATGTGACTCATCGGACTTCCACAGCATACCATCCTTAAACAAGTGGTCAAGTTGAAATTTCAAATCGAGAAATCAAGTCTATTTTGGAGAAGACAGTGCAACCTAACCGGCGAGATTGGAGTCTACGACTTAGTGATGCACTTTGGGCTTATCGGACTGCTTACAAATCACCTATAAGAATGTCACCTTATAGGATGATTTATGGAAAAGCATGTCATCTACCGGTGGAGCTTGAACACAAAGCTTTTTGGGCCATTAAAAAATGTAACATGGATTATGATGCTGCTGGGATTACAAGAAAGTTGCAATTGCAAGAGTTGGAAGAGATTCGAAATGTTGCTTACGAGAATGCAAGGATTTACAAAGAAAAGACTAAGAGTCTCCATGACCAAATGATTACAAGAAAAGAGTTTAATGTTGGAGACAAAGTCCTTCTTTATCATTTATGTTTGAAACTTTTTCCTGAAAAGTTACGCTCTCGTTGGATTGGACCATTTATTATTTCTAATGTTTTTTCTTATGGTGTAGTTGAAATTACAAGTTTAGAAACCAACAAAGTACTCAAGGTCAATGGGCATCGCTTGAAACCTTTCTATGAAGGTTGGACAGCAGAACTCATCGCTTTTGTGGAATTAGCTAAACCAATCTATGAAGAATAAGCATGCAACATGTCGAGCCAATGACATAAAACAAAAGTGCTTACTCGGAGGCAACCCAACATAAAAAGGAAAAAAAAACAGATTTGCTTTCTTTTTCCCTTATCTTTTATTTTTCGTATTTTACTTTATTTTTGTCATTCTTCTATATTCCTTTTCTTTTATTTCAACATTGAGAACAATGTTGTGTTTTAAGTGTGGGGGTATTGGGAGAATGTTGGTTTTCTAATTTTGGTTTTCTTTGTTATTTTTCAAAAAAAAAATTATGTTTGATCTTTCGAACTCGCATTGGTTTTTAAGAATATGAGTATTATGTATGAGAATTAGTTTAGATAGATGAAGATATAAATCAAATGAATGAGGGTGCATGCAAGTTTTAATGTTTAATTGGTTTAGGGATTGACTTTGAGAATATGTCATGTTGACTTTATAGTGTTATACCAATGCAAACTTTTGAGCCTTCAACATTATATTCTTTGATTGTGCATTCTTTCAATGATATGTATCTCTAGAACTTGCTTTATATCTTGTTGAGATTACATTCGCATTACATATATACATGAAGATGATAAAGGCATTAGAAATTTTAACCACTTGAGCCAAAAAGCCAACTTAAAGCAAATTATCCTTAGTAAACCCATTTTGAGCTTGTTTATCTTTTCTTTGCTTTATCCATGTATAAGCCTTAACTTTATATATGTTTTTCTTTTCCCTTGGCCAAGGATTAGTTGAGCATATACTAGTGATATTTCATGGAATTATGGTTGGAAATTATGTGAAATGAAAGAAGAAGTGATGTTTGATGAAAACATGGGCAAAGTGGCCAAAGGTAAAAAAAAAAGAAGAAGAAAAAAGTGTTCCTTTCTGTTCTTAATATTTTATGTTAAAAAATCTTGAAATCAAAAGAAGTTAAGCATTGGTGATTAAAGATGGAAAATTTATGTGCTTTGATGGAATATCTTGTTTGAAATATCATTTTTCAGAATGCTCTACTTTCTTTGATTAGAACCTTTTCTTTTACTCTCTTTTACCTCACCTTAACCTTAGCCCCATTACAACCAGAAAATAAGACCTTTTGATTCATACATTGTTTGTAATATGTTAGTAATGGAGATGAGATTGAAGAGCAAGCTTATGATAAAACATATTCATTGATTAAATTTGAGAGATTTAAACACATAAGCCTTAAACACGTGAGTGTTGGAGTGTATATCAATGAGAGGACCTATCACTTTGGCATGGCATAGATTTCATTTAAATCATAATGATTAATTGAGTTTTGAAGTTTGCATGTAAATAAATTCATGAGAATTTATACTCTTTATCCTTTTTTATTGTATTCTTGTTTATAATGCATATATTCTTGGATATTGATGGGAGATTAGAAGATTAGTCATAGTGATTTAATTTAATTTGACTTAAATTTGATTTTACCTATCCTTTCTCGAGGACGAGCAAGAGCTAAGTGTGGGGGTATTTGATGCAACCATATTATTCGATAGTTTCACTCATATTTAACTAATGTTTTGCATATGTTATATCTATAAAATACCTTGAAATCCTTTGTTTTATGTTTTGAAGGTACTTTTGGATGAAAGATGCAAAAAGGAGTAAATTGGAGATAACTAGCAGATTTGATGTTCAGTCGATATTTTGTGCAAAGCGTGAGTTCTAGAGGTCGAAATGAAGTGATTCTAGTGGCACTAAAAATCTAACATCCATACCTTTCTGGACATCTAAGGCAGGAAAATAAAATAAGGAAGATCATGGAAATCGCAGCTTTCAAAGTCAAATTTCGCAATCTGCCAATGTTGATCTTCAGCCATTCCGATTTGAATATCTGGAGTTACAAAAGTCCAATTGATGCAAACATAATGTTTTTGGATTCCTGACTGAAATTCCTATAAACACTCAAAATTTCAGCCAAAAACAATGTCATATGATGGAGATATGATTTTCCAAAGATGACAGCTGAATTCTGCCAGCAAACAGGTTTCGTGAAGGAACATGTCCAAATTATGTTTCGAAGCATCTAAACCAGCATCCAAGTTTTTATTTCAGCAATTTAGCTCCTCTAAGTCAAAGCTTGAAGATTTAATGCAAGGTTATTTCTCCTTTTTAGGAAAATAGTTATTGAAGTACTTAAATGTAAACTGTCAACTTCAGGAAGGACTACTTTGTAAAATAGGGACTAGGGTTTTTTAGCATATAAAAAGAAAGAGAGAAGGGAAAGAGGGCAGAAAGGAGGCAGCCAGCCAAGAGGAGAAAAACGCCCCCCTCCTCTAAGAAACTCGAAATTATGCATTCTTCCTTCTTTTTGATTAGTTGTTCAACAAACATGCAAGGCTAAACACTTTTTCTTGGTTGCAAAGACATAGAAACCTTTGGATTTCAAGAACCGTGAGATTTATTTTACCTTTTCTTTTCAGTTTATATGATGAATATGTTTATTCTCCTATGCTTATTTTTCCTATGATTGTTTATTTTAATTGCTAGAGCGGACTCTAAGTTATTATTGTAGACAATCTATTGTTAAGTTTGATATCAAAACCAGAGTTGTGGTATGTGAACTTGTGAAGCACTGAGTTTAATAATTGTGGAGGATCTACGTTATTAATCTTAGGGAGAACAGTCAATCAAATCAAACATAGACTGCGGACAGTTATGTTTTCTTGATTAATCAACTTATCTAATTCTTAAGGCTGCCATTAAATTAAATTACTAGTGCGGACACCGTGGTTGTTTGATGGTTAGGGTTAGTTATACGGCAGATCCGTTAACTAACCAATGTTAAGAAGAGATAAATATTCATAATATAAATTGATGTTTCGTTTCCATGATCAGTTCTGATTTCTATAGGTGGATGTGTGCTTGCGACCAAGGTTTTGTTCTCTTGATAATTTTCTGATTTTATTAAATTTTGCTTGATAGTTTTCTGTTTTCTTTTGCTTTAACCTAGATAACGTCCAAACCCCCCCCCCAAAATTGCATATCATCTAGCATAAAAATGTGACTTGAACCTTCCTCATGGGATCGACCTTTTGCTTGCTCTATATTATCTTGTGTGTTGTGTTTGAAGCTAAGGTAATTAATTTGTGCGACTGCGACATCGCAACAGCGATCATTTTTCTGTTGGTAAATCCATCGATAAATATTACTAACGGGTCAACGATGGAATACTGCGATAATGTATTATGTATCACCGATAATTTTCCTAACAAAATCACTAACATTAAAATTAAGTGAATCCATTTGTCTATATCAAACAGTTCACAACTCTCTGTAATTCTCCGAAGAAAATAGATCTATATTATTGACAGAATCACCAACAGAATCTTTATGTTCGTCGGTATTTTAGTAATTTTTTTAATACATGCTTATTTAGATCAAATAATTTAACATCAAACATTATTGAACAACAAATTTAAATTGAAGAACATATTTTATATTATTAATTTAACTGTAAAATCAATAACAAAAGTCTTTATACATTAGAAAGAAGTTGGAGGTGGAGGGAGAGGAAAATATTTTGAAGGGTGTAATTATGTGAACCTCGTGAATATAAAGATCTAAAAATACGTAACCAAATTGACTTTTCTTAAGAAAGCTAAGATCAAGTTTGATGTTGAGCTTGACACAACGATAACCTATGTCGAGGCACCAAGACTATAAGTAACTGAACCCTCACCCAACACCTATAAAGAGACGTGAACGAGAAGTATAGAAGACATCATAAATAAAGCTTGATTAATTCTTCGATAAGTCAAAGTAATTCAATGAAAAACTAAAAAGTATAAGCAAAACCTCACAACCAATAATAATTGTTGAAATCAAAGTTTATCAAAAAAATAACTACTAAAAAAAAGCTAAATAACCCTATTTATAATAAATAAAAACATCCTAAATAATAATAAAATCTAAATAAAATAAGAAAAAAAATCTTAAATCAACTCGAAAACTAATATAATTCATGCATAGTACATTATAGGCCTTATCACATTACCTTCAAAATTATAGGCTCATGTAAATGTAAAACCTCTAAAGCATTGTGAGGGAAAATTTTAAATAGTTTATTGAATTTAAAGTGCTAATAAAAACTTCCTGACTACTAGCAACATGTAAAGAACAAGGGCCTGCCTGCGACCTGTTGTCAATGTAGTGTAGCTGGCTTGTTTTCTTTATTTCTTATTTGCTATTCCCTCCAGTCTAGATTAAAGATTGCATTTTTTCCAAGTCCTAACAGAAATAGTTTCAAATTTTGCTTGATCTGTCACAAATATGAGCGTTGAAAGACCAAATTAACCTGTTATTATCTCATGGATTATCGCTTAATTATCACAATTTTGTTTCTAAACAAAGTTTTTGATCCCCATCTAAAATAATCGTTCCTGAGCTGGTTCCGACATTTTCGTTGTTCATAGTGCAGGTTGCTAAAGACTTAAGTAATGGAAATTGGGTAGTGCAGGTTGCTAAAGACTTAAGTAGCTAGGGATGAAAAATTACACTTCAGATTAAAAAATTATGCTAAAATGACTGATATGAATGTGCTGAACACAAATGAAAATTCTGACAAGCTAGACACACCAGTGCAAACTCTAGAGAACTTATCCTGTCTACATTACTCACTCAACTTCATTTCAGCACACATGCAGCCACTTTCCATATGAAAGTAGTGTATCTGTGCGGATAAGCATGAGCTCAACAATGGAGCAGTCTACTTCCGAAGTATCAAGAACCAAGATTTTTAAAAAGTTTTGGAAGATGTGCATTGGTCAGGTTAGTGATCTGTCTGATCCGATGCTTCTTGTTCTTAATCTTTTTCTTTGAGGAAATGCCCTGAAACTGGTCTGCTGCCCTCCTCTTTGCAGTTGTGGTAGCTGGCTTCATCCCATTCATTTAGAGATCCTTCTCAATGTCAAGCATATCACGAGGCAGTTCAATCCATCGAAAGAGCTTGTTCATGTTTGATTTGGGGTCATTTGGGTAGGCAATATCATCCTGAGAATCGAAGTTTGATAGCATCCAAATCTAGCCTGCAGCTTTTAAAGCTTGGAAAAGGAGTGATTTTCAGAAATCTGATTATGAGGAATTAAACCGAAGACATTCTGTGATGAACTTTTGCTTACTACCCCTTCTTATCATCATATAGTACCTTGCAGTCAAGACAAGAGTAGGAACCACTCAGAGACATTGGCTACACATTCTGTTAATAATGCTCACAAAGAGCTTAATAAAATAGACTAAGCGTGTTTGGCAGTGTGGTTGCGGGTGCTTTTCAAATAACTTTTCGTGCCAAAATGCATGTCAATGATGTTTTTTTATTTTTTAAAAATCATTTTTAACATCAGCACATCAAAACGATTCAAAACGTACAAACCATATTAAATTTTAGCAAAAAAAAATTCAAATTTTTTGGGAACGCAGCCGCAGCCGCGTTCCCAAACGTTACCACTACAGAGACTCTAAGCAGATTTGATCATGATAAACAGGATGGAGTGCGTAGCCTTCAGAAGTTCTAATTAACAACAATGATTCACCATGGAAAAATGATAATAATATTATTATACATAAGAAATC
>Ga0325400_1007252_pt1 | contig 10594 bp, 5 predicted proteins | sample PopdelMetagenome_2_FD_205662 | JGI IMG/M metagenome (GOLD analysis project Ga0325400, IMG submission 205662) | Populus deltoides microbial communities from Bellville, Georgia, United States - Xylem-PdKOR-R1 | ecosystem: Host-associated > Plants > Phyllosphere > Stem > Wood/Secondary xylem...
AAAAAAAAACATCATGTTTTTTTGTCTTACCTCTTAGGCCTGGCAAGTTTTGTCGGGGACATGAGCTTAGATTTAGCCTCATAAGCATAAGAAGGAAAATAAAATAAAGGCAGAGATTAGATAAAATTAACAGCCATGGGTAATACCATAATAAAAGTTATTTTTTCTTTTTCCTTTTCAATTTTAGCAATTCAATATATTCTCATGTTAGTTTTTATATATTAAAATCACAGTTATTAAATCCAATTCAGAACAGAATAAATTAATTTAAATTAACTTAAAAATCTATATTTTTTTTACAAAAAATCAAAACAATGTTGCTTGAAATTTTTTTTGTAAAAACATAAATAAAATTTTAACCAAATCAATCAAATCACAAGTTAATTTAAGTTTTTAATAATATTATGCCAAGTCAATTAATTCCTATGCTTTTTAATGAAATTTGAATAACTCCAAATTTCAAGTTGGCTGGCACAAACTCGTCTAAATTTAATAAGTAGATATTTTCAATGATTCTAAATAAATACCAATTGACACTTGAAATATATATATTTTCTTATAATCTCTTCTAAAATTCAAATAATAATTTAATATATTTAAACTAGGACCACCAGGTTAAACTTTTAAAATATATATTTGATTAAAATTATAATGTAGTTCAGATTAAAATTAAATAAAAAATAATTTAATATATTTAAACTATTAAAGGCACAAAAGAAGATATCAATTCCCAGCTCTATCCCACGCTTCCACCTACGGGGCGACTGGACTTTAACTTCGTACCCGTACCTTAAAAAAACCAACTAAAAGAAAAAACAAAAGGAGGCGGGCCCACTTCAATCTGACGGATCAAAACACTCAAAAAAATAAAATCCAATGGCGTACCTTGACTTGTAGAACAAAAGACGCGAAAACACGGAGCCGCTCGTGCCCAGAGTTTGGAAGATATTCGCCTCGACAACCACAAACCCCTCCTGGACCCCACAAATCACTAAAAAATCCCCACCGTTCAATCCGCAAAAACCCTTAACTTAACCACAGTTGCCTTTTTAACTTAACCACTTAACCACACCCCCTGCTTTTGCCCTCTTATACACCTTCACCGCTCCCTAAAGCTCACTCCTTCCCCTCTCACTTAAAACTAATCCTCTCTTGCTTTATCACCAAGAAAAATATCACCATTTTATTTGATCATCACGAAAAGCATCAAGATCAGTCAGTAATTATATCAGACGGTGGATATGAGCTGCAATGGTTGCCGAGTGCTGCGAAAGGGGTGCAGCGAGACATGCGTATTGAGGTCGTGTCTGCATTGGATCCCCACCCCTGAAGCCCAAGGTAACGCTACCCTGTTTCTAGCTAAGTTTTTTGGCCGCAGTGATCTCATCTCTCTCATCTCCGCCGTTCCCGAGTCCCAACGCCCTGGTATGTATAAACGTATAAACACGCAACAAACCGTATATACACAGTTATACATGTAGAAGAGTACAGATTAATTTTACCTTTTCTTTTTGTAGTTTTGTTTCAATCGCTGTTATTTGAGGCGTGCGGAAGAACAGTGAATCCGGTGAACGGAGCGGTGGGGCTATTGTGGAGCGGTAACTGGCACGTGTGTCAGGCGGCTGTGGAGTCAGTGCTTGCCGGTGAAACCTTACGGCCGTTACCTGGAATTCTCACCGGAGTCTTAGCGCCGAATTGTGATGAATCATCTGACAGTTTCTCTGCGGCTGCGTACGCCGTGCATAGCATGACGTGGAATCAATCAAAACCGTTTGATAAGGAGGATAATAATCAAGTGGTGTCTGATCATCATGTGAATCTGTGTCTCGCTAGAGGAAGAGGTGGAAGAGATAAGAGAGGAAGAGATGCGGTGTCGTTTTATACAGGAGGAGAATCGGAGACCACAAGCTTTGAAAGCAGTGGGGCTGATAAGAATAAACTTTTGAACCTGTTTGTTTGAATAAATAATAAATTTAAGACACAGAGTAAAGGTTTTGCTGTAACCTCTTTTTTTCCTCTATAAATATAATGCCGGAATTTTAATCCGGTGCGTTTTTGGCTGGATATGGACATTTTCCCGGTGTAACTTTGTTTTAGTTTTTTTTTTTAATTATTATTATTGTTTTAGTTAAATTATTGGATACTCTTTTCTCTTTATTTTTAGCTTTTATGATAATGATGGTTCATCATGTGGTTATTTATCAATTTGATGTTTTTTTTTTAATGTATAATCCATCATTCATGGTTGTATTATTTGTAAAATCAACCGAGAATAAGCCTATTAAATTCAATTAATATAAAAAAGATTTGTGTTATTGAATCAGTTCAATTCAAATTAATTTTTTTTATTAAAATGATAGTCTTTATTTTTTTTAATTTTGACTTGATCAATAAATAAAAATATTAAAAATTAATTGAATTAAATGGATTTAATCAAGTTAATATTTTATATGCTTGATTTGAGTAAGGATATGGATTCAGATACAGGATTTAACAAATATGATCTTTATTGATATTATTAAAAAAAAATAGAATGAATAATATCATTATTGTTAATTAATTTGCCAGTACATGAAAGGGGTGCAGGTCCGGTCCGTATATATGGAGAAGCGAGGAGCTTCTCAGAGATAGAGATAAGCTGCTGCTGCTGCTGCTGCTGCTGCTGCTGAGACCCGTGACGGGGGTGGTACCACCTAAGAGGGAGGGGGCCACAGACCTAGACGAACCATGGTTTTCGAATGAAGAGTTTGGCGTGGCTGTTGTTCTTAGATTCTACAATGCTGTCTTTTCCTTGAAGGATAATGATAATTTGATTCAGAAGTGTAAAGTGCTGAAACGCAGATCAAGAGTTGAGAATTTTACACATGAATGTCGATTCTAATCAGTAGAGATATCATGTGTTTTGAAAGATAGCCCACAAATTGAGTTGCTATGTATGCTACCACATCAACTCAACAAGAAAGTTATTAAATTCGATTTTGATCGTGTATCATAAGTTACATGAATTAATTTGAATTAATCCTACATCAATTCAAAATAGAAAACAGTGTTATTTTATTTTTTTAAAAAAAATTAAAATATAATTTAAAAAAACTAAAATTAAGTTTTGATAGTTCAAAGTTTGATTAGATGACATATCATCTAGTCAAGTTAATCGAATTTAAATAAATTTATTTTTACTTACTTTAATATAAAACCAAACAAGAACTAGATCTTAGATCATCTAATTACTAGGTTGATTAATTGGATCTAAAGTGAGTTGTGTGAGTAATCTTAAATTGACATACATTAATTCAAAATAATGTTATTTCAAGAATTTTTAAAAAAAATTAAAATAGAATTTTAAAAAAACTAAAATCAAGTTTTGATGGTTTGTTCAAGTTACAAATTAACTAGCCGAGGTAATCAAATCTAAACAAATTCACTTTAATATAAAACCCAACACAAACTAGATCTTGTATAATCAAATTAAGATGGACTCATTGGACCGGTCGAATTTGACAAAATTGATTGCCACAGGCTGCCTCCCCAGTCTTCGGAGAGAGATGGAGTGGCAAGTCCTAACCAAATAGATGCATATGTAAACAATCATATGTCTAGTTCAGCTATCCTGTCCTTGCTAGCTGATAATGTAATGTTCACATGGATGATTTGATGCTGATAAGGTTCACTGATATTGACAAATGAGATTATGACGTAGTATTATTATTATAATTATTATTATTATTCTGTAGCCTTGTTAATATAAATTAATTTGGTGTTGGCTTATTATCTATCTCTCTTTACAGATTTCGAGTATCTCGTTGATTAAGCTTCGGGCAGTAGCTAGGCTAGATGCCAAGTACAACACAAAAGGAGCATGGACTTCTTCACATGAAGGCAGATGATTTTTGACCCATGGTCTCAAACTAGCCGAGCAGCTGGTAGATGAGGAGGGAGCATCATAGAATTACGTCCTTGACATGGGACGGAAAATGGGGGGTGAAAAGGATGGGCCCCAGTTGAGATTTTGTGGAGAAAAAAATGGTGCGGTGCACGTCAGCTTCCTCCCCCTAGTCCTCCTCCACTGGAAGTGCGTTCCACGGCATTTTGACACCAAAAAAAACTTTTCCTTGGCAAAAAGACAGCGTTATATATATCATATATGCAAAGAGAACACAAATAGCAAAAGAGAGAGCCATTATTATTCCAATCCTTTCGAGTCGCTGCGTCTCATAGCATATGCTGTGGATCCCACCTCATCTCCGTTGGATCGCCATTTTAGCATACTTCCCTTCACCGTTCTGTCCTGGCAATGGGAGTTGGGCGATGCAAAAGCAAAGTTAGCAGGCTAAATGCTTTGTACTTGGAGAGAAATGTGATTATTAATTTAAGGAAAAGGAAGGGAATGACGTGAAGCCGAAAGAGACTCTTAAGGAATCTTATTGAGATCGCATCATAATTCCTTGCTTTCAACATCACTGTATTTTTGACAAACAACATTATAAAAGTCGATCACCTCCTGTTCCATGACAGGGAGTTACTATTATTTTTATTACTATGGTCTTTTCAACTCATTTGATAGCTCTAAACAGACGGCTCGTGTAGCATGCATGGAGTTCTTGAGCCTTTCATGTGGCTGAAGCATGCTCTGTGATCCCACGATTAAGCAACTCTTCATCGATAAATTAACAAATTGTTCTTTAGAAACCTAACCAAATAAAAACAATGTAAAAAAAAACAACTGAAAGAAACAAAAAATTACCAGATCGGATGATGGGAAAAGGACTTGTGGGATACTTTTTGAAAGTGATTTTTAATTGAAAATATGTTATAATAATATATTTCTTTAATTTTAATATTAATATATTGAAATCATTAAAAACACATTTAAAAAAATATTAATTTAATACTATTAAAAAAAATATTAAAAAAAAAACAAGTTGGAACCCAAAATCAAATTCATTAATCTTGACGCATGACTTTCGATGCTAGAGAAACGTGTCTCCTCAACCCTCACGGTCATCTTCCATCTTAAAAACAGCATCCAAACAAACGCTGACATTTTTAAAGCACCTGCACAACGTGACAAATAACAACGGTCCATTTTCATAGAAAGAGAATAGCTGCAGAGCAGGCCCAGAAAATGCCTAATATAGCGATGACATCCATTTTCAGGCAAAAGGCCCAATACAAAGTAGCTTCTTTTCCGAAGGTGTAATCAAATTTCTTACAAGCATTGAATAACAACATTCTTTGTTTCGATTTTGATTTAGGTCACTAACTGCTGATCAAGCAAGGATAGTAAGTTGGGGATACACAACAGATGGATGTACTGAGAAATAAACTGCAGAGAATCATCGTTGGGACACCAAAAGCAACTCACAAGTCACGAATGCACGTAAATAAAACAGTGCAAAGAAGAACTAAAGAACGGAAAGAAAACTGGAAGAGGAAACCAGGAAAAGAAAGAGATTGAAAATATCATTGTATATATTTACATACGATGAACTCTGCCCTATAGAGAAGTACCTAAATACAATCTAAATCTGACTTTGAGATTGGCAACTTCGTGCCATCTACGCGTACAAAATAGCTACTTTTTGCTTGTCCATTCAATACTTTCTTAGTTCCTCTCAGTTCCTTGAATCGGAGGATAAAAGGGTTTGATTTGATATTGTTAGCATTAAGGAAGGAGTTAAGTGATTTGAGCTTTTTACACTTGTGTTGTCAGGCTGGAAGGCACTCATTTTAGCTGTAAAATATGACTTTTCAGGCTGCATTCTTTTACCTGGCAACATGAACACTTTTAGTTAAAAAGCTAACAGCATTAAAGGTAAAATGCCAAGAGCTACAAGATCAGGATATAGATGGCTCCTCTACTAAGTATAACAAAAGCACTAAAATGAATTTTACTTCTATACCACCTTCTTAATTCTTTGTAAGAGTAAACCAAACACAATTACCTGCAAGGCTGCAATGGTTGACAATAGATCCTTGCACTGATAAAGCCTATTACACTCCTTCCGACTTGCCTTTTCAAGTTCCACCACCAAAGAGTTTACTTCCTCAACCTATGGTAATGCAAGGATATAAATAAACTGTTAACACGTTGACAATGATCGCACAAAGCCATCTTCGGAAGGTTCATAATTCAGCCAACACTAGGTTGTATGCGCACAATAAAAATCAGTCACGACAAAGTGTTTATATTTCCATTTGTGAGTCACCAAGAGAAGGTAGTAGATCATTTCCAGTATTAGGCTCCTGGCAAGGCAGAAGTATTATAATGGCAATTCCATAAAATTTATGCAGCTTCTTTGGGGGGTTAGGGTTTTGAAGGGGTATTCACTGGGAGGCCAACATGGCCAGCTCCGAGCAACAAAATATGCAGTAGCCGCCCTTCATACTAGAAATCCCTTCCATCTATATCAAGATTAAACTTTAGACCTCTAGCTAAGCACAAACACTGGACTATCTAAAACTTGAAAGAAAAGGGCTTAAACACTGATACACTAAGGCTATGTTTGTTTCTTGTAAAATATGTTTCCATAAAATATTTCTCATTTTCTCATGTTTGGTTCACTTGGAAAAACTTGGTCAACAGAAAATATTTACAATCAAAGGGGAAAAAAAAGCTTGAAACAAAGGAAGACAACTTACTGTTCTCAAGAGATGAAAATATTTTACCAAATCATCTTTTTTCATATATACCAAACACCAAACAATCATTTTCAAGGAAATTTTACTTAAAATAGCCAAGCAAAGAAAAATGATATATTTCCAGGAAATATTTTTTACATAAATCCAAAAACAAGTTATTTCACATGTGACAAACAGAGCATAACATGGCAAAATGTCCACTTATTGATACTGAATAAAATCCAGAAAAGAATGAGTGCAAGAATGAAGGTTAAAAAAGGAAATGAAAGAGAGGAGTGGGAAGAGGAAAATAATGACCTTGGATAACAGTATGCAAATTGAGGATGCCATTGCCTGCATCACATCAACCGCTGAACATATAGCATCCTTCAGGTTCTGGACATCTGCCTGTAGAATTGCAAATCAAATAAAGCAACTATCAGAAACCCAACTGAAACCAACATGCCCAAAATGAAAATCACGTCAAGGAAAATGGCACATACCCTTGCCCCACCAACAACAGGCAGACGGAGTGTGCTAGCCTGCAAAGCTTCAATGGCTCCCGATAAAGAATGGGAGTAATCCTGGTCAATCAATGCCAGTTCTTCTAAATATAGCATCTGCAGCAATCATGCACCGTTAGTTGAAAACACAAAATCACTTGAAATAAACTACCTTTAAGCTCTCCAATAAAGCATGCATCTCCATTAAAATAAAACTTTGATTTGGCCATTGCTCTTTAATAAAACAGAGTAAACTTAAATGGCATTCAAAGCAATGACATGGTTGAAATCAAGTCATCTATGGTTTGAAAATCTTTGACAATCCGTTCAAGAACACAGCCTAATGAGAGTCAAGTTTATATGAAAAAGCGTGTGTATGTATGTGACAAACATAGAGGATTTAAACACTTTAAATCACGGGATTTAAATATTAGCTTAAAATGACAAATGCCACATCTTAAAATTCAATTTATTAGAAACACTTCAAAAGTGCACCAGTAAAATTTGCATAATTTACTAAAACAAGTACAGCAACATAGGAAAACGTAGTGCTTGCATGTATGATGGGGATGATGCAGTCGTATCTTACTTGCCCCTTGAGGATGGAAATCAACTTCAAATTATGTCTTAGCCACTGTAACTCTGTTCTTTTTGCTCTAACAGATTCATACAGTTTTGATGTTGTTACACGTGCATTGTACAGGCTTTTCTGGTACAGAGAAGAACATTTAGACAAGAAAATTCCTCTTAGATAATTTGATTAGTTAAGTTAAATTGCATAATAAATGAGTCACCCAAAATAAAAATGAAAGGTAAGCATGACAAAAATCAATACATCCATCATCATATCGGCCAAAAGTGGAAATGCTGGGTATTACTATTATTTAGATATCCTTAAATAGCTTGACTTTGGCCACAATCTTACTAAACACTAGAAGTGATAGATGGACACATCTACAACACGTGTCTTCTCACATGGACAAGCTATTACAGTCGATCAGGCTTTAGTGAAAAATATTAATAGCTCAACATGAATAATATAATTGTGAGTTTCATGTTATAGAATTGTCTTAATCAAAAAAAAAAATTAGAAGGGAACTAAAACATAGGGGAGGGGGTCTGAGCAATTATTTTTAGTCAAAGCTTCTAAAAGAAATTTTGAAAACCTAGCACCCATGACCTGTCTACACGATAAAAATAAGCGAACTGCAGAATTGGCTTCCTATCATATTAAATACAAGGGTAAAAACTAAAAATCAATCTTTTCTCCATCTCATCTCAAGCCAAGAAAATATTCATCTTGTCAGTATGGTTTCATTACCAATACAAATTCTTCGTTAATAATAGTCCTCAATCCCATAATTAAGAAGGTTTGACCCGTATATAAAAATTGTCGCTCAATAAGTTGTCATTATTAAGAATTTAGGCTGGCAGATGAAAAGCAAAATGCTAGAAATTTATATTCACCTTACAATCGCACCCTCCACAAAACTTTAAAAAGCTAAACTCACACGATTTGACAATTATATTTTTTTTCCACTGATCCCCTACTATGTTTATTACCATATTAACAGATCATCTTCACCCTTGAATACATGAAACTCAAAACTAGAATTGATGGATGGCTGTACCTAGATGGGAATTTAATGCCAAAATACCAAAATAAGAGGGCAGAGCGCCAAATGACATTGCCCCATCTCCAATGGCTAAGCCTCTTGTTAGGCTTTTCAGGCAGTAAGTTTCCTTTTAACCATGTCAGAAACTACGAAAAAAAGCAGCATGTTCAAAGGGATTTTCAACTGCCCCACCCAACCTCCACCAACCATACATCATCAACCAATCAATTTACATGACCTTACACCAGTCATCATGGCACAAATTTGATAAGTTCTTCCCTACTGCTTATGCAAAGCATTAACAGGAACTAGCAAGTTCCCTTCCACTAGTAGTTCACAAATGTGACCAACTAGTTGTGCAAAAAATTCATCTCCTTCTGTTGTGAATGACCATGACTATTTACTTCTTGATTGCCAATCAACCTCAAGACAGCTCTTCAGTTTTTATTAGGCATTACTTAAACCATCCAGATTAGATCAAATCCCTAAGTTAAAAAAAATGAAAATCGGCACTTCTCACTGACAATTATATCAATGGTAGAACACCAATGGCAGGACAACGTGGAAAGAAGCAGCAAAGATATTATTATGGTTTCCTTTCCACTAAAATACTCTATGCCATTCATCAACTGGTAGTTGTTACCAAGCAAAATACACAAAATAAAGAAAATATATACTAAATCATAGAAAACAGAGATCATACCTCTACATTCAACCTCTGGGCTGACAAAGCGTAATCAGCTCTGGCATTGACAAAACGCCATTGCAACATCCGATTATGCAAAATCCTTAACAAATGCACCTCCACAATCCGATTCTCCCCAATCCTCCCTCTCCTAATATCAGCTGCAAAGCTCAAAATTGAAAAGGTACTACTCACATTGCTCAAATTACTACTGACAACACCACCCACAGCATTCCTCACTCTCGAAGGGCTCATTCCCCTCATAGGAGACAATGAAGCTCCTGATAATGTCCCAAACTTACTAGGTGATGCAGGCCGTAACGCTCCGCCACGTATAGGAGACAACTGTCCCCGACTATTAACAACTCCTTTTGGAGAAGATACTGGACTATCACTTCCAAACTTCTTTGGTGCAATAAGTTTAGCAGGTGTAGGTCCTTTTAATCCGGCATTCCGAGAACCTGGCGACCCAGGCTCTGGTTGCCGCCTGATTCTACTATTAGTCTCTTTCCAAAACCTTGCCGGCACAATTAATGCACGAGCTCCACGCTCCCCTTGTCCTCCGACACCAACAGTATTTCCACTACTACTCTCTGAAGTAGTACCAGATGATGCACTCTCAGTATCAGAAGCCAAACGATGCTCACTATGCACAGCAGATCCGTTAACATCCAACGGCTTTGCGGATTCAATTGCACTAGAGTCAGAGCTCAATCTGCTTTCAATTGAAGACCTAATAATATTGTTGTTGCTGCTGCTGCTGCTGCCCACCATTGAATTTTGCAATGCCCTAACAACATTCAAATTGACTCCAGATCCAGCTAATTTCTTCCCATCATCAGAACAATCCATGCTTCTAGTCATGGAATTCTGTTGCCTCAATCTCCCTGGCCACCGACGTTGCTCCATAGTCCTTGAATTCTCCGCCTGATCAGCTCCTCTGGTAGGTATTGGAGTAGTTGCTTTACGCCTCTCCGGTGTTCCTTTTCTTACAGCACTGGGAGACGAAGTTGGCTTCGCTTTACTCACTTGAAACGAAAAGGACTCCCCTTGAAACGACACCGATAATCTTCTCGTTGAAGTAATCAACATTCTCTGAGCATTCGTTATCTCACCACCACCACCACCACCACAATTGGCATTTCCTATTCTCGAATCAAGAGAGTTAG
>Ga0325400_1007255_pt1 | contig 10594 bp, 12 predicted proteins | sample PopdelMetagenome_2_FD_205662 | JGI IMG/M metagenome (GOLD analysis project Ga0325400, IMG submission 205662) | Populus deltoides microbial communities from Bellville, Georgia, United States - Xylem-PdKOR-R1 | ecosystem: Host-associated > Plants > Phyllosphere > Stem > Wood/Secondary xylem...
AATTTAAACAACAAAACTCTCTGGTGGTTCTCCCACTTTGAAGATGTAAAACTCTTTCAAACGAAATTATAATAATGATATAATTTAAAATATTTTTCATTCAAAAATATATTAAAATAAAAAATAATTATTTTTAACATAAACCCATTAAAAACATTTAAAAAAATTATTTTAAATAAAACAAAAATTTCAAAATTTTTAAAAACAAGATTTGCATTTCCAAACACACCCGCCCTTGCCAATTCCTTTATGGGAGCCATCCCCCCTTCTTCTTACGAGTTCCCAACAAGCATTTAGTTTTCTTCCTTGTAATCTCGTAGCCAAAGCCCATTTTTAGCTTTAGCTGATGCGCACCTACTCAGAACATAGCAGGATGCTGTGCAAACCAACAGCTGATTTGAACATGGGCAGATCTTAAACATTTAGAACACAACAATTGATTTCATTCATTCGAGGATGTTGTTGTACATGGCGGAGTAGAAGTAAAGAGCCAACTCCATGGATCTAAATAAATCCTAGAAAAGAAAAACACAAAGTAAAAGATTTACCTACAAGCAGGGCAAGCACATCAAAAGCAAATTACAGACATAGACGAGGAAGCAGATATCGAAAGAAGGACTGCTAAAACTAAATACTCTATCACTAGTGGTGGGTAGAGCGTCTAAGCCTTCTTCGGGGACTTAGTGGCCTTGGAAGGTGACTTGGGTTCTTTGGCTGCCTTTTCGGTTTTCTTAGGCAAAAGAACAGGATTGATGTTAGGCAACACCCCGCCATGAGCTATGGTCACACCTGCAAGTAGCTTTCCAAGTTCTTCATCATTCCTCACGGCCAACAACACATGCCTTGGTATTATCCTGTTCTTCTTGTTATCCCTTGCTGCATTTCCAGCCAGCTCTAAAACCTAATTAATCCAAACACAAAGACGATCATGAAACCCAACCAAATCATCCACAAAACTTATAATATTAATAATAACAACAATAAGAAACCAAAAGTAGGCACACAACAAATAAGCAATGTTAATTACACAAATTCCTTCTTTTTCTTCAACAACCCAAACCCAAATGTTCAATATCATCCCACCTCTTCTGGTTCCAAATTAACAGTTACTCCAGGCCTAGATACATATCTCTACTAATTTTAAGAAAATAAAAATAAAATTTTTATACCTCAGCAGCAAGATACTCAAGCACAGCGGCAAGGTAGACAGGAGCTCCGGATCCAACACGTTGAGAGTAACGGCCTTTCTTCAAGTATCGACCGATCCGACCAACAGGGAACTGAAGACCGGCTTTGGCGGAGCGGGACACCGGTTTCTTCTTTGGACCGCCTCCTTTCCTCCCTGCTGCTCCTTTCTTCACCTTTCCACCAGTCTCCATCACTACTACAACGACTACTTGCTAGAAGTCTCTCTCTCACAGGCACAGTAAACACAGACAATTAGAAACCTAGCTAGATTTGTGCGAGAGAGATAGATGGGGTTGGGGGCAGATAAATACGGGGCCTGCCTGGTGAGAGAAAAATGGAGAGAACCTTTTGGTTTTCTGGATGGACGATTTCTTACTGTTGGATTGTTTTCCATCGACGGTTCATGAGTGAGTGCTGCCGATCCGCGTATGTTGAAATGAACCAATTGGGTGAGGAGAGAGGTTTGGATTTCAAAATGCTGAAAGCCAAGAGAAGGGAGAAGTAATCCTCACTACTTGAAAATAATACATAATTACCACACAAATTATTCTAATTAAACCATCTTTCAATTACAATTTACATTAACAATTTTAACAAAAGCTAAAAGAATTCAGCTTTTCATCGTACACATACTCCAATTTTACTTTGAATTCATATTCTAAAATTATCATTTTATTCATGTGGCAATAGATTTTTTAAATAGGAATTTAGCCATTTATCGTTACCAAATTAAAAGGGTGTAACTAAATCTTTTCAATTTTATTACATTGTGAAATTATTAAATTACCTTTAAAAATAAAAAAAATTTACCATGAGTCACAAGCCTTTTTTACCTTTCAACTTTTAATAACTTAAATACCTTTCAAATTAAATTTTCTTGACTTTGCATTTAAAGGCATTCCCATCATTTTAGTTTGGCTTTTTTATAATTCTCATATTGTTTTAAGGGTAATTATGTTTGTTAAGAAATATAAAATATAGTTTTAAAAAATAGTTAGCCAGCGAGAGGGCACTGCGTGCAATGTCGTCTAATCTTCATAAGTTATCTTTCAAGATAATGTTGGAAGTGTCTAGCTACTCCCTTTACGATGATGCGGCACGTGCCATCATCGAAGCAGCAATTAGGCTCCAATGGGGTATTTTCTTCTCTTTTTTTCTCTCTCCTCTCTTCGAAAAACATGTTGGAATTAAAAAAAAAAGGAAAAAGAGAAGGAAGTATGCTCATTTGTTGATCGAATCAAATTTAGTCCTTATTGTTTTGAATGCAATATATTTGGTTTTGGATCTTTTATTGAATTTTTTTTTTTAAATTTCATCACACATAAATTTATTTTTATATCAAGTTTGGTCATCATTCTTTGATTGTTATTTGTTATTTTTTTTATCATTTTCTTGATTGAAATTGTTTTTCAATTCATCCCCCGCCATTTGTTTTTATTTTATTTTTTTGTCAAATTTGGTCCTTGTTCTTTTCAATTCTATTTTATTGGTTTTGGATCCTTTTTTAGTTGAATTTATTTTTTCAATTTCATCCCTTATTATTTGATTGGTTAGGAAATTGACTTTGTTATTTTTTTAAGTTTGCTTTTTATAGTGTAATTTGGTCTTATGACACGTGTCACATGTTTGAGATATTATATTGGGTTGACTTCAATCTTTTTTAGGTTATTTTTAAAATTATTTTTTTATTTCATCTTTAATGTTAAGTTGGTTGGAGATTGACATTCGATGTTTTTTAAACTTTTTTTTATGGGTTTACCAAGGTTGACTTGGGTCTTTTTTTATTGCTTTTTGTAAAAAAAAAAAAACAAAGAATTCAATTTTGCACTTCAATATTAGGTTGGTTTGAAAATTAAACTTCATGTTTTGTTTCAATTTGTTTTTCATAGGTTTATCCTGGTACCATGATTAGTTATGAATTTGGCATGTTAACTCAAATAGATTGCGGTTGTTTTTTTTTCTCAATTTTTCCTTTGACATTTTATTTGTTGAGAATGGAGAATCAGATTTTTTTTCTCATCTTGCTTTATATGATATTATTTCATGCTCATTTAATTTTGGATTTGTTAACAAATTGGACCATGGAGACCTTTTAAGAATATTGTAAATATATATTTATATAATATCGGCCAACATTCATTTTCTGCTTAAATCATTATTTATTTTTTTTTGCTTTATTTGTTATCGATGTCTTCTTTTCTAATCATATTATTAAATTTCTTCATCCTCTTCCTATCGTTCGAAAAAGGTCTTTATTTGCATCAAATGACTGAGCAACCATAAGTGTACTCAAATAATGAACATTGCCCATGTAAAAATGCTTCAAGACCTTTTCAGCATACATTAATTGATGGACAAATTTTCCATCTGAAAGATGTTTAATCTATAAACCAATACAAAATTTTATATTTTCAAGATTTTTTATCTCAAATTCATCTTTCAAGTAGGTTGCGTTTTTTATGAGCTTTTCAGTAGTACCAACAAGATTTAAGTTATCAACATATACTGCAACAATAGCAAATCTGAATGTGGTTTTCTTAATAAAAATACATAGGTAAATCTCATTATTCTTAAACCTTTTTTTATGAGGTATTCATTAAGATGATTATATCACATTTGACCAAATTGCTTCATCCTATATAAAAAAATTTAAACACTTTGGGGTTTATCATAAAAGGCTTTAGGCATTTTGAATCCTTCAAGGATTTTCACATGGATATCTGTATATAATGATCTGTGTAGATATGTTGTAACTACATCCATTAAACGTATATCTAGAGTTTTCGAGACTACTAGACCAATCAACAATCTGAAAGTGATTGCATCCATAGCTAAAGAATAAGTCTTCTCATAATCAATAACAGGTCTTTGTGAGAAAACTTGTATCGAACAATTTCATTGTTCTCATTTTGTTTTCTAACAAAAACCTATATATATCCAACAGGCATAACACTTTTAGGTGTATGAACTACAAGTTCAAATACTTCATGTTTTATAAATGAGTTTAAATCTGTTTGGATTGTTTATTTTTATATTAGCCAATCATTTTTATGTCAACATTTTTCTTCAAACCAAGAGTCCGTAGATGAAATATATTTGGTGGTGTACCAAGAACAAACTGTAAAGAATAATATTTATGGGAAGCACCTGGTATAATTCTAACTAATAATGTAACATGTAATATAACATGTCCCTAAACAAATGTAGGCAATTTTGATTTCATAAATAATGATTTAACAATTAATTGAAGGCGGTTTATAAATGATTCTGCTAGACCATTTTGAGTATGCACATGAGCAATAGGATGTTCAACATCAATTCCAATAGAAGTACAAAATGTATCAAATGCTTGAGAAGTAAACTCACCAACATTATTCAATTGAATTTTCTTGATTGGATAATTAGAAAATTACGATTGTAGTTTGATAATCTGTATTATTAATTTAGCAAATACAATATTTGACTAAAAAGTAAACAAATATGTGACATATAACTAAAAATATTCGCATGATGGATGAATAGGTCCACATATATCTCTTTGAATTCTTTCAGTAAAAAATAGTGATTTTATAACAACCTTTAATGGAGATAGTTGGTAATTAATTTACTTTGAAAACATGCAAGACATGGATTTTTCACTTGGTAAAAGAATCTTCAGATTCTTTAAAGGATGCTCATATAAATTTTTAATAATTTCTCGCATCATTATTGATCCCGAATGTCCAAGTCAATCATGTCAAAGCATAAATATTTTTGGGTCGAAACACTTCTGGTGCATCACAACATTTGTTTCAATAGATTTCATGATCGTGTAATAAATTCCAGAGGAGAAAACAAGTAATTTTTCAAGTACATATTTTTGGCCTGAAATACGTGAAATAATATAAAGATATTCTTTTTTTGTTTTCATCTATTATTTCATTATGACAACAATTAGCACACAAATCTTTAAAACTGAGTAATTTTTTTTCTGGATTTAGATGAATATAATGCATCTTTGATGCCCAGTTTTTTGTTATTTGGTAACAAAATGTTAGCTCTTATAAAGCCTTTAATTATGTTTGCTGGACCTGATATTATAGTGCTATTAGCTTTGGTTAATGTCAAATATTTAAAGTATTTATGTTCATTGAGAATTGTGTACGTTGTTGCACTATCTGTCAGACATAAATCTTTATTATGAAAAGCCATGCCTATTTTCATTGAGAATTGTATGATAAACTTTTGGTGGTTATATCTTTCCTTTAGATTTTACCACATAATAAGAGGATTTTTTATTGTGAGATATTAAACTTTTAATCCTTCAAAGAGATGCTGGCGAATGAAAATTATTGCTTTTACGCAATCCTTCAAGGATGCATTATTTTTTTATTTGAAAGTCTTTATAAGATTCATAGCTTTCAAATGACTCTTAGCGTCAAGGATCTACAACAAAAAAGTTATTCACAAGTATATGAAGAGCGGTAAATTCAAGTTTTGTCAGATTCGACATTAAATAAAATCATGAATATAAAAGAAAAAAAATCAATCTTTTAAGATTGCTATTTAATTCTTTAGAAATACTAGTTCTTCAAGAACTGAATTTAATTTATTTAGTTCCTCAGAAACTTACAATACTAGTCTTCATGAACTTTAAATCTTGATGAATAAAAATGAAAGAAAATTTGTCAAAATAAGTTACAGAGTCAAATATATTTCATAAAGTATAAACAATAATGAAAAAGAAAAAAAATATTGAAACATAAGAATTTATGTGTGTCAAGATTTCAATATAAATTAAGTAGAATAATCATACCGATAACATATTAAAAAAACAAAAAACAAGTAAGAACATATACATTCAAAATAAAACTTAAAAGAAAAGTTTATATATATATTTTATATATTTTTTTCTTAATATTTAGAATATAAGATAAATAGTCTATATATATATAATAAAAAACACTAAAAAATTTAAGTTTCATGAAAAACCAAAAAAAATAAACACAAGAATCACGAAATTTAAAATTTTCTAACATGCATTCAATATATATACTTATAAATTTTATAACAATAAATTATTAATAAAATGCAAAACAATTATTAAATTATTTCTCGTACTAAATAACTGATTCATTTCAATAAATTAAGGAGAACGTGCACGTCCATGATTCGGTATAAGAAAGAGAGCCCAAATGTCTCGCCCGTGGATTCGTTGACCGGACGATTTGCTTCCCCTATTTATACAATAAAAACAATACAAAACCCTATAACAGAGTGAGTCAGTCTGAATCTGATCCAAAAGGAAAATATCTTATCTCCACCGATCTCTTATTATTTATTTCTCCAAAAATTAGGTTGGGGTTTTTTTACTTCTCGTCGACGAACAATTAAATCGCTACGAGCTCCCTGTGACAATCTTTTTTTTAATTGAATTATAGAATTTTTTTTGACAAAAAAAAATTGAATTAGGGTTTTGAGAGTGAACGTTTACAGATCAGAGAGGGAAGGGGGTAGCGCGGTGGCGGTGGTGTGTTAAGGGGGCATAGTAAATAAATATGCGTAGGGAAACCGCCATAGAAAAATTTGTTTTGGTCCCTTATTATTATTATCTGACGCTGTTTTGTGGTGGATTGTGCTCCCATCGTTTGAAACGTTGGCGCGCTAGTCATCTGTTCAGTTAACATTAGGTTTTATTTGCTCACTTTCCTTTTTTTTGTGCCTTTTTTGCTCTCTCTCTCTCTCTCTCTCTTAGGGTTTTTGTTTCCTGCTCTCTTCTTAGTAGAATTTGTCGAGAAGTCAGAAACAGAGATCGTGTTTCGAGGATTTTACTAGACTTGGTAAGATTCTTTAACGTGTTCGTTTTTCTTTGATCATGGCATCTGCTGATGAGATTTTTTTTTTGTGTGATCTGTCAATTTTGAGTTTTGCATATTCCATTTGTTTGCTGATTTTAATTTTAAGAATTACTGAATGGTCAATGGATGATTAATATGAAACTGAGGGATTGTGCTTTGTGATATTGCAATTTTCAGATATGAGAGTATCAAAACTCTTGGATTGGATATAGGAGTCTATATGTTAAACATGGAAGGATTTTTGAGGAGAGAAACATTCTTTTTTCTTAATTTGTTGATTTTACAGTTCCTGTTTATTGATTTTGCAGTTCGGTTCCTGTTTATTGATTTGGTGTTATAATCAACATGAGCTCTCGTAGTCATGCTGTTGGTGATGTACTCGTGGATGAACTTGAAAGCAATCTTAGCAGGTTTGCAAGTTTAAAAGATGTTGAAGAAGAAACGTATACATCTGATGGGGATGATAACAGCGATGCAGAAGAGGGATATGAATCATATGGGTCTCAACCTGTTAAAAAGTGCCATGATAATTCATCCTCTATGGCTCCTTCAGATGAAGAAGATAATGAACCCGAAACTGGGTTGCAACTATTGTTCCCCGAGGAGTTTCCTCGCTTGAACTCAACCCGTTTGCCTGTAAGCTTTCTCTTTCTATTCCCAATGGCATTTTTGGAATTCTTGTTTGCTATAACTCATGATTATGATGTAATGCTTGTGAAAACATAACATCTGATCTGAGACGTGACTGTCCCCACATACATGCTACTCCTAACTAAGTTCAGTATTCTTGGGTATTTTCAAAGAGAGACCCTTGTTGGGCATGCTAGAACGTGGTCTTATTATGCAAGAGTAGTTGTAAAGGTTGAAGTGCTTTGTCATGCATGGATGATGTATTTGCCAGTTTTTGATTCATTGAAATATATTTGTAATTTCTTGTTGGTTGGGCTGAATTCCGTGTTAGAGAAAGTGAATCAGGTTACTAATTCCGCATCCTCAAATCAGTCCTTTCTGCTGTTAATTGTCCTAATAAAATCAAACATGCAACTGTATGAGTGAAATATTGACAGGAATTTGATAAAGCAAGCTGCATGTCCAAGGTAATAACAAAGGCACCAATTTTTTATAGGGTTGGATTAAACAAAAGGATTCACAATTAAAAGTCCTAATGCTACAAGCATTATAAATTCTTTCAGCATCCATTACAATGTTAGTGGCATCCATGCAATGGTTTCTTTTACAATTACCTTGGCCTGTTGGAGCTAGTTTATTCTGAAAGTATCATGCCACATTTAGAAGTTAAGATAACTTGTTGCCTTGCTGTGAGTTCAATATCTAGGCCTTCACGATTAATTTGGTCCTCTCCTCTCTGTGGTTGTTGTTTTTTTTTTTTAAGCTTGTTTCTGCAATGAAAGGTAGCCGAGAAAAACAAGGAGGGTCACCAAGGAAACTGACGGTGTCATGGGCCCCAGATGTGTATGATCCAATTCCCAACTCCTTGTCTCACAGTGTTAAAAGCAGCAAGCAAAAGAAGTCGTCTAGGAAAGATAGAGATAAAGATAACAATCACAACAAGAAAAATGGAAAGAAAGGGCAGAAGGGTAGCTCATCAAAAGGGCTAGGTGGCAAAGACAAGAAGCAATTTCGCAAATCTGGTGGCAGGTCTGACAAGTGCTATAAAACAATGGATGCTCGTGAAGACACTGATTTTGGTGTTGGGAGCCCGGACTATTGTGGAAGTAGCTTCCTCAAAAATTCAGGTGCCAAGTTTCATTATTCTGTCGCGGAGGCATTATGAGCATGTCTTCATTCACACATCCTGTGTGTTGTTCTGAAGCTCTGTGAATAAATAAAGCTTCTATCTGATGACTTTAGTGTGAAAGTTTTGTTTATTGGTCGTGATCATGACTTCGAGCACTTTGTTGCCTACTCTGTGCATCTGTTTTTGACACTGATTTTATAAATTTTAATTGGCACTGATTCTTTCTGATGTTGCAATCTGCTTTGTAAATAGAAACAAAATGGCTTCCTATCGAGCCTTTTGTCATCTACTGCAGTTTGTTGAAGCTGATGCTTGCGTCTGGTGTTCCATTCTGTGCAGTGTTCTGAAAGGTTGGATGCACCACTTGGAGGCAAAATGTGCGTCCACCTATCTATGGTTTTGCATGCTGGATGCCATATGTAGATAGTTCGATTTCATATGCTTTATGTACCTGTCCTTGTTTTTGCTGTATTGTATTGTGTTGTATTGTATTGAGGGTTGTGTTTTTCATTTACTAGCTATTGAATGCTAATGTTGAATTTAGTAGCCAAGTAGTAAATCCGACTGGTTGAATTCATCAGTCAGTTGGAAGGAGTCATCTCTCTAATAGTAAATTTGGTCTTTTTAGATGAAGCCTCCGGTTGGTATAGGTTTGGCAAGTTTTGAATTTTGTTTTATTTGAAATTATTTTTTTTATGGTTTTTAATTGATTTAATATATTGATATTAAAAATAATTTTTAAAAAATAAAAATAAAATATTATTTTGATATATTTGTGGTAATTGTTATCGGATGTAAAAAACCATTGCAAGTTTTTGGTTTATTCGCAAATCGCAAGATATGGTGTAATCTCACGAACTAATTGATGGATCCGTTGGGACTTGCATCAGCTTTCCTTTCATCTTGTTTTTTTTTTTTCTATCCCAGCAAAGGCATGCCTGGGCTTGGTTATATGCCCTGGACTGATTGATATACACGCAAGACATGGTGTACCATGTCCTAGATGGACTGTCATGACCCGTTTAGACACTTAGCAGCGGATTATTATTTTATTTTTGACATCATTTATAGCAACCAATTAATAGAAATTGTTAGTACAGTCATCAATAGTACTATAATCTTATTTTAATGTATGAAGTCATGAGTACAAAGTCTGGGTGTACCCAAAAGAAAGAAAGTGTTCCTTTATTTTACTCTTCATCTTCTCAATATCACTCATCTTTTATTTGCGTTGTCTTTCCTGATAACTTTTCAACTACTTCGTCAAGCAAAAGCTTGTCCTTTTAATCTTCTTTATGACTTGTACTAAAAAACTCTCCCCTTTTCATTTCACCCATCGATAAACTTCTTTGTCTGTAAGGTTCATGGGAACTCAAGAAGCTCTACTTAAAAATCTAAAATCTCTATGATGCTTGTCTCCCGATTAAAAGGATGCCCCCTTTACTCTTGCCTGTGAAATGGGTTCTCACGGCTGTCTATTAATCCATAACCACTCTCCTCGTGATCTTTAGGTCAATTATATAATCCATCTCGACATGTTTTTATCACCAATTTCGAACATCTCTTTCCCAAGAAGGAACCTTCTCATACCCTCATGCATGATAATGTCGTGTACTACAAATTATTTAAGCCATGATTATTTAACAGCATATAATAACTAAATATCATGAATTTTTGAGTTTTGATACCAACTGATATACACAAAAACAACATCAAAAAACATAAAGCATAACAAAAGATATAATTCAATTGAATAAAATCAACACACATAAAACCTAATTCAAAATTTTATTACTCTTTAAAAGGTTTA
>Ga0325400_1007258_pt1 | contig 10590 bp, 14 predicted proteins | sample PopdelMetagenome_2_FD_205662 | JGI IMG/M metagenome (GOLD analysis project Ga0325400, IMG submission 205662) | Populus deltoides microbial communities from Bellville, Georgia, United States - Xylem-PdKOR-R1 | ecosystem: Host-associated > Plants > Phyllosphere > Stem > Wood/Secondary xylem...
TGGGCGAAGTCGCGCGGCGCGACTTCGATGATCCGTCATCGCGGATGCGGCACCGGCCCGCTCCCCCGCCCGGCCTTTCAACCAGGATATGATATGGGAGGTCGGGCGGGGGAGCGGGCCGGTGCCGTGCCATAGAACATTGCCCCGTGCTTGTGGATAAACCGCTTCCCGCGTAACGCGGGGGCTATCCGCATGGCCCGTTCGCCTACCCCTGCCCGCCCCTCCGCTCGCCGCCGTTCGTCGCGATCGACCCCTCCCCCTTCTCCCTGGCGGCGCCGGCTGGTCCGCGTCGCCATCGCGCTGGGGGTGCTGGCGGCGGTGGGGCTGCTGGCGCTGGTGACGGCGGTGTACGTCACGCGCTCGCAATTGCCGAGCTTCGACCAGCTGAAATCGTCGCCCAACGGCCAGATGATCCGCGTGCACGCGTCGGACGGGTCGATCCTGGTGTCGCTGGGGCCCAGCTACGGCGAGTGGCTGCCCTACAACCAGATTCCGCGCGCGATGCGCGACGCCACCGTGTCGGTCGAGGACCGCCGGTTCCGAAGCCACCCGGGCGTCGACCCGATCGGGCTGGCGCGCGCGGCCAAGGTGCGCTGGGACCGCGGGCGCTGGACGCAAGGGGGGTCGACGATCACCCAGCAGCTGGCGCGCAACATCTTTCTCAACAGCCAGAAGAAGTTCGGGCGCAAGTTCCGCGAATGGCTGCTGGCTCTGGCGCTGGAGCGTAAGTTCAACAAGGATCAGATCCTCGAACTTTACCTGAACAAGGTTTATTACGGCGGCGGCGCCTACGGCATCGACGCGGCCAGCCGGCGCTTCTTCGGTCACGGTGCCGATCACCTGTCGCTGGCGGAGGCCGCGGTGATCGCGGGGCTGGTCAAGGCGCCCTCCAACTACTCCCCCACCGCCGACGTGGAGGCGGCGCAGGGCCGCGCGGGCGTGGTGCTGGAAAAAATGGTGGAAACGGGCGCGATCACCGCGAGCCAAGCCGCAGACGCCGATCCGGCGGGGCTGAAGCTGCAACCGCCCGTGACGCAGAACAGCGCGCGCTACTTCACCGACTGGGCGCTGCCGCAGCTGGACGTGCTGATCGACGAGCAGGACGCGCCGCTGGACGTGTGGACCACGCTGGACCCGGCGATGCAGCGCGCCGCCGACGCGGCCGTGCGCGCGCAGGCGCCCGGCGGCACGCAAGGGGCGCTGGTGACGCTGGACCGCGACGGGGCGGTGCGCGCGATGGTGGGCGGGCGCGATTACGTATCGTCCATCTACAACCGCGCGACGCAGGCGGTGCGCCAGCCGGGCTCCGCGTTCAAGCTGTTCGTCTATCTCGCGGCGCTGGAGTTCGGCCACAAGCCCGAGGACGTGGTCGCCGACGAGCCGGTGACGATCGAGGGGTGGAGCCCGCGCAACGACAGCCGCCGCTTCTCGGGCGACGTCAGCTTGCGCACCGCCTTCGCCTATTCGCTGAACACGGTGGCGGCGAAGCTGGGGCAGGAGGCGGGGTTCAACTCAGTCGCCGACATGGCGCGGCGGTTCGGCATTTCTACGCCGGTCAACACCCATCCCTCGATGGTGCTGGGCACGTCGGACGTGCGGTTGATCGACATGGTGCGCGCGTTCGCCAGCGTCGCGGACGGGGGGGTCGCCGTCACCCCCTACGGCATCACGCGGGTGACGGCGAACGGCCAGACCATCTACACGCACGAGGTGGACAGGAGCCGCGTGCTGGTGGCCCCGTACGTCGCGGCCGAGATGACCGACCTGCTCCAGACGGCGGTCAACACCGGCACCGGTCGCGCGGCGCAGATCGGGCGGCCGGTGGCGGGCAAGACGGGCACCACCAGCTCGACCAAGGACGGCTGGTTCCTGGGCTTCAGCAGCGGGCTGACGACGGGCGTGTGGATGGGGCGCGACGACGCGCGGCCTGTGGGCGGCCTGCACGGCGGCACCGCGCCCGCGCGCGCCTTTGCCCAGTTCATGCGCGCCGCCACCGCCCAGCGCCCGATCGAGCAGTTCCAGACCCAGGTGACGATGCCCGACGCGATGATGGGCAACGAGGAGGACAGCTATTTCGGTCAGCCGGACGAAGGGGTGACGGTGACGGACGAGGACGGCAACCCCGTGGGCGTGGTGCCCGGCCGGACCGCGCCGGCGCTCGACGGCGAGGACGGCCTGCGCGTTGAGCGGCCCGAACCGGCGCCCGCGCCCACCGAACCGCGCGAGCGGCTGGACCGCGACTGGCTGGACCGGGTGACGGGGGACGGCCCCCCTCCCCGCGATGCGCCCCCGGCCCGCGACCCGCGCGCGCGGCCCGACGATCGCTATTCAGGTCCCGACGACCGCCCCAGCGCGTGAAGCGTCGCGCCGTTGGCGCGCAGCCAGGCGCGCGCGGGCGCGGGATCGGCGCCCAGCAGCCGCTCGGTCAGCGTCCAGAAGGCGGGAGAATGATTCATATGCACGCGGTGCGCCACCTCGTGCGCGACCACCGACCGGCGCACCCAGCCGGGCGCCAACACCAGCCGCCAGCTGTAGCGCACCGCGCCGGCCGCGGCACAGCTGCCCCAGCGGCCGCGCGGGTCGCCCACCGCGACGCGAGCGACGGATACGCCGGCCGCCGCTGCGAACTCGGCCGTTTCGGCGGACAGGAGATCGAGCGCGCGGGCGCGCAGCCACGCCTCGGCGCGGCGGGGCAGCGTGTCGAGCGGCCCCTCGAACACCAGTCGGTCGGCGTCGCGATAGGGCGTGCGCCGGGTGCCCGGGCGATGGTCCAGCACCAGCGTATCGTCCGCCATATCGACCGAGAGGCCGGGCGCGAAGGACCGCGGCGGAGCGACGCGAGCGCGCTGTTCGGCGAGCCAGGCCCCCTGCCCCGCCGCCCATTCCAGCGCCGCCGCCCGCGACGCGCGCGCGGGTAGCGTCAGTCGCGCGCGACCGGTGACGGGGTCCAGGCTGAGCTTGACGCGGCGCGCACGGGGGTGGCGAACGACGTCGAGGTCCGTGACGTCGAACCCTGGCGGGCCGGCCGGCGGGCGCTTCACAGCGCCCGGTCGACCACGTGGTTCTCCAGGTCGCCCGCGTCGTCTTCCGACACGGTCCAGCCGCTGACCGACTCGCCCGCGCGGATCACCGCGGCGCGATCGCCCGAAACGAGATAATGCCAGTCGGGGAGCGGCCGCCCCTCACCCCGCAAGCGATAGGCGCAGGTGGACGGCAGCCAGTCGATGCCGCGCTGGACGTCGCGGAAGGTCAGGCGGACGCATTCGCTGACCCATTTGCGGCGGTTGCGATAGTCGGAGCACTGTCCCGTGCGGCGGTCGAGCAGACGGCAGGCGACGTTGGTGGCGTAGAGTTCACCCGTATCCTCGTCCTCCAGCTTGTGCAGGCAGCATTTGCCGCAGCCGTCGCACAATGCCTCCCACTGGCCGCGGTCCAGCGTTTCCAACGGCTGTTCCCAGAAGGGCGCGCTCACCGGACCCAACGCTCCAGCGTCTGCTCGACGGCCTCGGGGCCCTGGTCGGCGGGGACCAGGGCGGCGGGGCGGCCGGCGGGGTCCATCAGACACGCTTGGCGGCTATGGTCGACCAAGTAACCGCCGCCCGGCTGGACGGGGCCAGCGCGATAATAGACGGCGTAGGCCTTGGCCGCGGCGTCGACGGCGGCGCGGCTGCCCGTCAACCCGACCATGCGCGGGTGGAAGTTGGCCACGAACGCGCCGACCGCGGCGGGGGTGTCGCGGGCCGGGTCAACCGTCACGAATACCGGCACGATGCGCGCGGCCTTTTGCGGGTCGTCCGCCTCCAGCCGTTTCAGCCCGGCGCCGATGTCGCGCACGTCGGTGGGGCAGACGTCCGGGCACGAGGTGTAGCCGAAATACATGATCCGCCAGCGCCCGGCGAGGTTCCGGTCGGTGAACGGCCGCCCGCCCGCGTCGACCAAGGCGAACGGTCCGCCGATGCGCGCGCCCGACAGCGGCGGGGCTTCCGGGGATGAGCGATCGCAGCCGGCCAGCAGCAGGACGGCCGACAGCAAAGCGGGAAGAATACGGGCGTTCACAGGGGGATCAGCCTTGACCTGTAGGGGAACGGGCCGCAACCCTGCCCGTCGTCGAAGCATCTGGGAATATCAGCCCCCATGACAAGAGCCGCCCTGCCCCTCCTCCTGGCCGCCATCGCCGCGCCCGCCGCCGCCCAGCAACAGTCCGAGGGCTATAAGCTGTTGTCCGCTATCCGCGAGGCCAAGGGTAACGACGTGCTGGCGATCCTGAACAAGCCGGGCTCTACGGTCATCAACACGCGCGACATCTCAACGGGCGAGGGCGCGCTGCACATCGTCGCCAAGCGCGGCGACGAGACGTATCTGCGCTTCCTGCTCCAAAAGGGGGCGGACCCCAACCTGAAGGACGGGCGCGGCAACACGCCGTTGCTGCTGGCGGTGAACGGCGGGCACGCCGACCTGATCCCGGTGCTGGTGGCGGGGCGCGCCAACGTCAACCTGGCGAACGGCGCGGGAGAGACGCCCTTGATCCGCGCGGTGCAGCGGCGCGACGTGGCCGCGGTGCGCGCGTTGTTGCAAGCAGGGGCGGACGCAGACCAGGCGGACGTGATCGCCGGCCAGTCGGCACGCGACTATGCCCGCATCGACGCGCGCAACCCCGCATTGTCCCAGATGCTGGCCGAGGCGCCCAAGCGCAGCGCACGAACTGGGGTCGCCGGCCCGCGCTGACCGTGGAGGCGGAGGCGGAGTTCGATGGGGACGCGCTGGCGGTGCTGCTGGTGCGGGCGGACGGGCAGCGGCTGGCGGACGCCATGGCTGGCTGCCTGTTGTATCGCGACGATCCCGACGCGGCTGAGAGGGTGGTGGTGTGTGACGCCGGCAGGGTGCGCGCGACGGTGCGCCGAGCGGACGGGCGGACGCGCGAGGTGGCCGTGCGCGGCGCCTTCCTGATCGACACGAGCGGCCGGCTGGGCGCGGCGGTGGAGGGCGCGACCACGCCCGGCGACCGGACGCTGGCGGCCGACCTGGCGCGGGTGGCGACGTTCGGACTGACGGGACGGATCGAGGCGGGGGACGCGGCGCTGCTGGCCGCGGTGATCCGGGCGATCGAGCGCGATCACCTGGACGACGCTTCCGAACGGCGACGCGCGGTGGCGCTGGCGGTGAAGTACGGCGACGCCCGAACGGTGCTGCGCTTCACGGACCAGTGGCTGCGGCTGGCGGGCGGCACGATGTTGGCGGACGTGCTGATCGCGCACGTCAAGGCGCTGCGCGACCTGGGCGAGGTAGGCCAGGCGCTGGCGGCGACGGAGGCGGTGACGCGCGCGGACCACGGGCTGACCCGCGCGGCGGAGGCGGTGCTGCTGACGCAGCGGGCCGCCCTGTGGCTCGACCTGGCGGAGCGGCGGGACGAGGCGGCGTTGCTGGAACGCGCGCGGGCGGCGGCGGCGCGCGCCTGGGGCCTGGGACGATCCGAGGAGTTGAGCGCGGTCTATCGGCGGCTGGATCGGATAGCGGAGGAAGCGGGCGATACGACGCAGGCCGCCGCCGCGCGAACCGCCGACAATCGGCTGCGCAGCGCCCGCTCGGCCTGGGAGCCGATCAGGCCAGGAAACCGTCCGGGTCGGTGACGCCGGCGAAGCGCCGCGCGGCGCGCCTGGCGAAGGCGAGCGTGACGCGGCGGCGGACATGGGCCGGTACGCTCTCGGTCGCGGCCTCGCGAACCACCTCCGCGCCGTAACGGTCGGCGACGATCAGCCCGCAACGGGCGGGCAGCAGGCAGGCCTGGTCGAACAGCGACAGGTCGAAGCCCGCCGGCACGGCCCAGTAATAACGGTCGCAACAAGCGAGATAGTCGGGCCATTTGGCGTCGCCCATCAGGTCGGCGCGCGACACCTTGACCTCGACGATCGCCAGCCCGCCCTTGGCGTCGACCCCCAGCACGTCGGCGCGGCGGCCATTGTCCAGTGGCACCTCCGCCATCGACATCAGGTCGCGCGTCAGCAGCAGCCGCTGGACGCCGCGCGCCACGTCGGCGGCGCAGGCGGGCGAGGCCGGATCGCGTTGGCAGGATTCGGGAGGGGCCAGTTTAATAGGGGCCAGATCGACAGGGACCGGGTCGATAGGGGCCGAATCGATCGACGGGGCTTCTGCGGGTGCCAGCATGGCCGGCATTCCTAGAACGAGGCGGGAACATCGGCCAAGCCGGCGCGCGACGATCCGTCGCGCGCGAATCCCGCCCCGGCGCGGGGCCGGTGCCGCCTCCACGTCAGTGGAACAAACTCTAGCGGAAGAAGACGTGGTTGCCGATGGAGGCGACGCGGGTCATGCCGACGCGCACGCCGGCGGCGCGGGCGTGGAAATAGAGCGCGCGGGGGGCGACGCTGTCCCACGCCTCCGCCAGCGCCACGCGGGCGACGGCGATGGCGGTGCGCCAGGCGGGCCGGCCCGCGTCGATGGCGGGGATGCGGCCGCCGCGGACGAACGAGAACTGGCCGCGCTGCTTGACGACGCCGCACACGTCGTCGGCGAAGCGACCCGACCGGGCGCGGTTCACCACAACCTGAGCGACGCCCAGCTGGCCGGACAGCGGCTCACCCTTGGATTCAAAGAAGATCGCGCTGGCGAGGCAGCGCTCCGCCTCGGCATCGGCGATCGGGGCGGCGGCGCCGTGCGCGGCGACTGCGTCCTCCAGCGAGGCGAAGGCGGCGGGCTTGGGTGCGATGACCGGGGTGGGGAGGCCGCGCGGCAGAGCGGGGACGTTGAGCAGCGGGGGTGCGGCGCGCGGGGCGGACAGGAAGGCCGGGTTGATCGACGGGGCGGCGACGGTGATCGCGGCGACCGGTAGGGCGGCGGTCGCGACGGTCACGACCGGGGCGGGCGCGTCAGCCTCGGCGGCGATCGCGGGAGTGCCCAGGGCAGCCGCAAGAACCATGGCCGCGAGACGGGCGGCGCGCACGAACGGGATCATCTAGCACTTCAAACATGCGGTTGGCGCACGGACGGGCGGCGAGCGCAGGCTCGGCATCGTCCGGGACTATACCCCCCGACTGCGTCACCGTTCCGGATCGCACCCGGACGCGGCACAACGCGTTTCCTCGATGCGCAGGGCCGTGTCCTCCCCGAGGTTAACAAGTCAATTCGACGACAGGATTTCGGCGACGAACCGTTCCGCGTGCGGGCTGTCCAGTTCGACGACCCATAGGTCGGGGTCGCGCGCGCGGCGCCGGCGCCAATAGTCCTCGACGACTTGGGGGCGGGCGTCGGCGGGCGTCACGTCGACTATGGGGGGTGCGCCCGGCAACTCCGGCGCTGCTTCGAGCAGCCGGGTCGTTTCGCGTCCGACCGCCACCGCCAGTATCGCGCCTGCCCCGTCGTGCCCGCGCGCCAGCACCGCCGCGAAGCCGCCAGCGTCCTGCGTGCGCCGGATCAACGCCGCCACGCGCAGGCCCGACGGCAGCCGCGCGCTCAGGACGCGTAGCCGGGCAGGCCGGCGAGCGGCACGCGCGAGCGCATGAACGTGCCCGTGCCCCGGGCCGCTTCCTCGCCATCGGCGTCGATCAGGCGCGCGTCGCCCACGAACACGCGTCGGCGGCCGCTGATCCAGCGCCCCTCGGCGACGACGGGGCCCGGTCGCAGGGGGCGGGTGAACAACAGGTTGAACTGCGTGGTCAGCAGGAAACGATCGGTGACGAGCGTGTTGCAGGCGTAGAACGCCGCGTCGTCCAGCATCTTGAAATACACGGTGCCGTGAGCGGCACCGGCGGCGTGGAAATGATCGGGCGTCACGTCGAAGCGGATGCGCGCCAGCCCGGCCCCCGTCACGTCGAGGGCGGAACGGAACATCCGGTTGACCGGGGCGGCGGCGTAGAGCCCCTCCAGCGCACGGAAATGCGCCGCCTCGCCCGCGGGCCCAGTCGTGCCGGGGGTCATGCCGGGCTGCCCGACAGCAGCGCCCATAGCGCGTCGCCGGAGCCCGCGCCGCGCAGCTTGGCCAGGAAGCCCGCGTCCCGCAGCGCGCGGGACGCGCGGGCCAGCGCCTTCAGGTGGTCGGCGCCCGCGTCGGGCGGCGACACCATCGCGAACACCAGGTCCACCGGCTCGCCGTCGACCGCGGACCAGCCGACGGGCCGGGCGAGGCGGAGGAACGCCGCCGACACGCCCGGCACGGGTGCGCGCCCGTGGGGGATGGCGACGCCGTGACCGAAGCCAGTGGTGCCCAGCCGCTCGCGCTCGGCGAACAGCTCGCCCAGGACCCGCCCGTCCAGTCCTACCGCGGGCGACAGCGCGCGTGCGGCCAGCGTCAGCGCCGCCTTTCGGGAAGCGGCGGATACGTCGAACCGCACGGCATCGGGGCGCAACAGGTCGCTGAGGTCGGTCACGACTGGAACATAAAGGGGGTAGGGGGCGCCTAGGCGGGGGCGCCCGCGATCGCAAGCGTCCCCCGGCTCCCTCAGGCCCGGTGCGGCTCGACCCAGCCGATGGTGCCGTCGCCGCGGCGATACACCATGTTGAACGCACCCGTGCCCGAGTTCTTGAACAACAACGCCTGGGTGTTGCGCAGGTCCAGCATCATCACCGCGTCGGATACCGAGGCGTCGGGCACGTCGACGCGCGTTTCCGCCACGATCAGCGGTGCGTCCTCCGTCTCCTCCTCCTCGTGCGCCCGATCCTGGAACAGCGTGTAGCCGGCGTTGAGCGACGCCAACTCGGCGCCGTCATACGCGCCCTCGGACGCCAGGTCGGCGGCGCCATTGCCCCCGTGCCCCTTGAGGCGGCGGGAATAACGGCGCAGCTGCTTGTCGATCTTGCCGGCCGCGCCGTCGAAGGCGGGATGGGCGTCGGCGGCGGCGTGGGTGCCCTTCAGCACCAGCCCGCGCGTCACGTGGACCACGATGTCGCAGGTGAACCCGGCGTCGTGCGGCCCCTTGCCGAAGGTGGCGTTGGCCGAGGTGGCGCGGCTGAAATATTTATCGGCGATCCCCTGAAGCCGGTCCTGGACGTGGTCCTTGAGCGCGTCGCCCGTATCGACCTGATGGCCCGAAACGCGGATTTCCATGGGGTACAGCCTCCTTGATTTGCCCGCCCCGGGACCCTCACGTCGTCGAGGGCCCCCATAGCGGGTCGGTTACCGAAGCAAGGAACGCGCGGTGGCGTTCGAGTTCTCCCGCCGACGGCGCGAAATGCCTCGGGGGGCGGGCGGGCCGTCGCGCGGCGGGCGGCTCCGCGGCCGGGGCGCCGCCGCGAGTGCGGGCGGGGGCGACGCGGTCGTCGGCGAGGCCCAAGCCGATCTGGCGACCGCCCATCAGTTCCACATAGACCTGGGCCAGCAATTGCGCGTCGAGCAGCGCGCCGTGCAGCACGCGGTGCGACCGGTCCACGCCGTAGCGCGAGCAGAGCGCATCCAGCGTCAGCTTGGCGCCCGGATGCCTGGTCTTGGCGATCGCCAGCGTGTCGACCTTGCGCGACAGGGCCACGGGCGGGCGGCCGCAGCGTTCCAGCTCGCCGTTCAGGAATCCGAAGTCGAAATTGGCGTTGTGCGCGATCAGCGGCGCGTCGCCGACGAACTCGAGAAACGCGTCCGCCCCCGCGCCGAAGCGCGGCTTGTCGGAGAGAAAGGCGTCGGACAGGCCGTGCACCGCCTGGGCGGCGGCGGGCATGGGGCGTTCCGGATTGTAGTAAGCGTGGAAAGTGCGCCCCGTCTCGCAGCGGTTGACCAGTTCGACGCAGCCCATCTCCACCAGCCGGTCGCCGCCCGGAAAGTCGAAGCCGGTGGTTTCGGTGTCGAAGACGATCTCGCGCATGGGCGAGGTTATCGGGCCGTCAGTGCTTGCCGGCAAGGTCCGTCCGCCCCGCGCAGGCGGGCGACCAGTATTGCGACGGCGGCGCGCGTCTCCTCCAGCAACCCGCCGGTGGGGATGACGTGGTCGGCGCGGGCGCGTTTGTCGGCGTCGGGCAGCTGGCGGGCCAGGATCGCGCGGAACTTCGCCTCCGTCATGCCGGGACGGGACAGCACGCGCGCGGCCTGCACGTCCGGGCCGGCGGAAACGACGACGGTCGCGTCGAGACGCGCCTCGCCCCCGGTCTCGAACAGCAGGGGTACGTCGAACACGACCAGCGGCGCGTCGCGATGGTCGGCCAGGAAGCGTTGCCGCTCCTCGGCGACGGCCGGGTGAACGATCGCCTCCAGCCGGCGCATCGCCGCGTCGTCGGCCAGCACGGCGGCGCCCAGTGCGGCGCGATCGACGCCCACGGGGCCGGTGGTGCCGGGAAACGCCGTCTCGATCGCGGGCACCAGCCGCCCGCCGGGGCCCTGGAGCCGATGCACCTCGGCGTCGGCGTCGAACACCGGCACGCCCAGGTCGCGGAACATGGCGGCAACGGTGGACTTGCCCATGCCGATCGAGCCCGTCAGCCCGAGCAGGAACGGACAGCTCATGCCAGCAGCCGTTCGCGCAGTTCGTCGTCGCGGTCGCGCGGGGGCGGGGCGCCGAAGAACATCTCGAACGCGACCGCCGCCTGCGCCACCAGCATCTCCAGCCCGTCGATCGTCCGCAGGCCGCGCGCGCGCGCGGCGGCGAGCAGCGGCGTCTC
>Ga0325400_1007259_pt1 | contig 10589 bp, 9 predicted proteins | sample PopdelMetagenome_2_FD_205662 | JGI IMG/M metagenome (GOLD analysis project Ga0325400, IMG submission 205662) | Populus deltoides microbial communities from Bellville, Georgia, United States - Xylem-PdKOR-R1 | ecosystem: Host-associated > Plants > Phyllosphere > Stem > Wood/Secondary xylem...
ACCATGGTGTAACAATAAATATAAATTCAAACAAATATATTTCTGTAATACTTCTTCCGCACATCCTTTTCTCTGTATTCTTTTATCTTTCATAGTAAATATCCTGGTTGCTAGATAGATCAACTTTGTAAGTCTACTCGGATTATATATTTTATTAAAATGATAGTGTTTTTTTTTTATATATAAAATATTAACCTGAATGAGTTTAGGCAAAGTTTGAAGTGAACAATTGAGTTATTAAATGCATGTTTAAACTATGTTATAAAAGTATTTTTAAAAGAAAATATATTAAAATAATTATTTTTTATTTATTTTTAACAACAATAATTAATATTACCAGAAAATACTTAAAAAATATAAAATTAATATTTTTGTTGAGATAAATATATTTTTTTGAAACAAATCTAAACAAAATTAAAAGCCCAGGTTAACCGGCTTCGGCTAAGCTAATGTTTTATGTAATTCAACTAAAAACCTAATCCGATTTCAGCATTCAATTCCAGGTTTCTTGATTAACTGCAAAGCCGAGCCAAGTTTAACAGTTATATATCTTGCTTTGTTTTTCTTTGATGTGATTACCTTTCCCCCCTTTTTTTTTTTTTAACCACTTAATCCATTTTCTCATCATATCACTTTCAAAGAAGAAAAAAATTGTAAGAAAAGAAGCAGCAATCTCGGTGTGCACGCCTCTCTAGACACAACAGAGTTAATACTTACAAGTAAAGGAGCTGTCTTGCTTTCCAAATAAGCGAGACTTCATCATTAGACTGGTTCAAGACTTTGCCCACAAGAAGAAGAAGCAGAAGAAGAAGAGCAGTACAAAACCCATCACTGAGACTTAGCTAAAACAAAGATAGCATGATCAGTACTACTTTTCCCATGATTTCTTCATCATTGTCCTTCTGAATTGTAGAGCAAAGGGTGTAAAAAGAAGTAGCAGCAATGGCGGCGGTGGGGATGTTGTTGTGGTGTTTAACAATCTATTTGCAAGGGGGGCTTTGGTTGCCGGTGGAATCCAAGTACATAGCTTACAACACCACAGGGGGCATCGTTCCTGGCAAGATTAACGTTCATTTGGTACCCCACTCTCACGATGATGTTGGGTGGTTGAAGACTGTTGATCAGTACTATTTTGGCGGTAACAATTCTATCCGGGTATGCTTCTTTTTCTCCTACCTTCTCTTTTCCTTTCTTGAATTGAACTGTTGATGACGAATCTTTATGTGCGTGTGTGTATAGGGAGCGTGTGTGCAGAATGTGATAGACTCTGTAATGTCTTCTTTGTTCGAGGATAAGAATCGCAAGTTCATCTATGTAGAGATGGTAGGTGCCCTTCTTCTCATTTTTCAACTACTAGTCTATTTTCTTTGATATTTCTTGGTCATGATCAATCGCTTGTTTGGGGCTCAATTTGGCCAGGCATTCTTCCAGAGATGGTGGAGACAGCAAAGTGAAGCAATGAAGATTAAAGTCAAGGACCTTGTCAACTCTGGTCAACTTGAATTCATGTACTTCCCCTTCAACTTTTCAATTAACTTTCACTCTTTTCTTTTCTTCCCTTTTGTTTTCTTTCTAGCTGCTATCGAAGTACTAGTTAATGATGAAGTTCACTCTCTCTAGACTTAACTGATGATGGGTTTATTATCTTCTTGTTTTTTGGGAACAAGAAATGGGGGCATGTGTATGCATGATGAGGCAACCCCGCATTATATTGATTTGATTGATCAGACAACTTTAGGCCACAAATATATCAAAGATGAATTTGGTCAGCTTCCAAGAGTTGGTTGGCAGATTGACCCTTTTGGACATTCTGCTGTTCAAGCCTATTTGCTTGGTGCTGAGGTATATCTGATTACCTTTCGAACTTCTTTACTGTTTTTTGTTTATTACCTTCAGCATTATCTCTTACAATTTTTCTATATGCGATCGACTGTGCATACCATCAAGAACTATGTAACCCAGCCAAAGTTGTGTGTATGTACATGTTGGAGTCTCAAACCAAGTTACTTAGCATTCATTGCAAACATGGCGTGTCTATCACTTTTTGTTAGCATAGCTCTGGAATCCACTTGCTTAAGTTTTTGTTTTAGTTTGCAGTTAGGATTCGACTCGCTTTTTTTTGCTCGAATCGATTACCAAGACAGAGCTAAGCGATTGAAGGAGAAGAATCTTGAGGTTGTCTGGCAGGGTTCCAAGTCCCTTGGTTCAACTTCACAGGTTGGCATATTAAATCTGTATATTTCTTTTGCCTTTTACAATTTTTATATCAGAATTGTAATTTGTTACCATTTATTGATCACTGCTAGCTTTATTGAGGTATAATTACATAGTTGTGATATTTGAACCATTTTTTTTTTAATTTCTTTGCATTATCAATTCCACGTGCAGATATTTACCGGTATATTTCCTAGGCATTATGACCCTCCTGATGGATTCACATTTGAAATAAATGATGTGTCCCCTCCTATTCAGGTACCTATATTTAAAGAATGACAGGATTTTTTTTTCTTTGAAATTCCTATCAACACATAGCTTTTGTCTTGAAGGACGATGTTCTCCTGTTTGACTATAACGTTCAAGAGAGGGTCAATGCCTTTGTTGCTGCTGCTTTAGCTCAGGTGTGATATAAGAAAGGGCTATTTATTCTCTCCAAATGTTTGCTCTATGCTGGATTTTAGATTTTTATCTGTTGTATTTTAATTGCCCTAGATGGGATTAAAGGCTGATTAGAGTCGAAGTATTAGAATCAAAGAGCCATTAATTGTCCATTCTGAGATACAATTAATGGCAGTTAACAAACATGTCATCTCTTCTTCTTTCCCCACTTTAGGCTAATGTAACCAGGACAAATCATATAATGTGGCTGATGGGGACGGATTTTCGCTATCAGTATGCAAATTCATGGTTCAGGCAGATGGACAAGTTCATTCATTATGTGAATCAGGTACTTCCTAGTTCCTACAGCCATAAGAAGGTCAATTAAAAAGAAAATGTGTAGATTCCGTGCTAGTGTATTGATTGAAAAGCTCTCAGGATGGTCGGGTAAATGCTCTATATTCAACCCCATCCATTTATACCGATTTGAAACATGCAGCAGATGAAGAATGGCCTCTCAAAACAGAAGATTTTTTCCCGTGAGTTTTACGTCGTAATGCTGATATCCTACTCATACATATTTTGCTAACCTTGCTGAAAGATTATAACTGCTTTCCAGATACGCGGATCATCCAAATGCATATTGGACTGGTTATTTTACAAGCAGGCCAGCCTTCAAAGGCTATGTCAGATTGATGAGTGGATACTATCTTGTAAGATCTGGGCCCTTTATTTCTTCACTAAATATCCTGTTATGCTCTCATTTCCATTGCTAACATTATTGCTCTATAACTAGGCTGCAAGGCAGCTAGAATTTTTTAAAGGCAGAAATACTTCAGGGCCAAACACTGACGCTCTTGCTGATGCTTTGGCAATTGCACAACATCATGATGCAGTTAGTGGTACAGAAAGGCAGCATGTTGCCGCTGATTATGCTCTGCGACTGTCAATTGGCTATAAGGAGGTGCTTATCAGTTTGGTGTCCAACAAAATTCTAGGCATGTTTGGATTAAAATCTATCACTTTTCTGATACATTTCACTTATTTTTCTCTGCAGGCTGAGAAAGTGGTTGCCTCTTCACTTGCTTCTTTGGCAGAGTCAACTTCAAATATCAGACAAGGGAACACTGTCATCAATTTTCAGCAAGTAATATCTGTTTGTTCGTGCTATTTCTTTGGTGTATTGCAACTATTCAAAAAGTTACCCCTGGGGAGATTAAGTTTTTGTGCTGGGATATTATCATGAATGTAAATGTTTTGAAGACTTGTTGATGCGTGTATGGTTCTATAGGGTTAGTTTGGTAGGCAGTGTAAGCCTTGGAAGAGTGAAGATTTGAAATTACAACTGCCTGCTCTTTAAAAATATACATGCACGTGGATTATTCAAGTTGTTTAATTTTTTTATTAATTAAGAAATACTATTGAAATAATTGTTTTTTTAACTAATTTACATTTACATAAATTGCTAAGTTTAAAAATAGTAAAAGAACTTTAATTGAATAGAGAATGAGGGGAAAAACAAGAAAAGGAACCCTAATTGATTTGACCATGTGATAAATTAAAAATAATCTGTCTGTTTGTGTATCTTTGTGATATATAGTATCTAAAAAAGTTGCCAGACATGAAATATTATTGAGAATGCTCCATTATTTTCCTGCTTTCCTCACCCCTTTCCTTGTATGCTCTGAGAATAACCTGGTTTCTTGTTCATAGTGATATTTTTGCATCTTAAGCGACTGTATACTAGATCGTCCTTTCTGTTGACATTGAATGGAAAAGTTTGCTGAAATCTGTTCTGTGAATTTTGTTGGCAGTGTCCACTTCTTAATATAAGTTACTGCCCTCCTTCAGAAGCTGACTTGTCTGATGGGAAAAGCTTGGTAAGAGGTTTTTCCCCTGGTGCATGATTTGACTTTGAAGATTAGAGATGGTTTATTCACTCACCATCTTGGGTTCTTCCCTCTCTCACAGCTGGTGGTTGTTTACAATCCTCTAGGATGGAAAAGAGAGGAAGTCATACGAATTCCAGTGAGTTTTTAAATCTTTGCTCTCATCTTTTCTATCTTACTCTAGGAGCCTCTCGGATGGTTTCTATTGCTAAATGAAGGAGAGGGGCTATTTCATCCAATGAGCTGTTGTCTTTTTGTGCAGTTGTAACGGAAAACAATTTATAAAAGTGACCTTCAGCAGTCATTAAAGATAAATTTGATGGTTTCCTGAGTGTAACTAACTTCAGCTCATACTTGCCATAGGTTTCCACTGAAAAAGTTGTGGTTCGAGATTCTAGTGGGGGAGAAATTGAATCTCAGCTTGTACCTGTATCAAATGCAACACCACACATAAGAAGGAAATATGTAAAAGCATATTTGGGTAAATTCCCACGTGAGGCACTTAAGTATTGGCTTGCATTTTCAGCATCCCTACCACCCCTTGGTTTCAACACTTACATCGTTTCTGGAGCAAAACAGACAGGTTGCAATATTATCTTCACTTGTAATAATATGTCACCGTGAAATGAATGACTAGGACAGTGTTTCCAAGTTACTGATGGATTTCTATTTTGTAATCTCACTTTGTTGAAGGCCCTAGTTCAACTATCTCATTGGTACAGACATCAAATGAAAGTACAAATGAAACCATAGAAGTTGGCCAAGGAAGTTTGAAGCTACTTTATTCTGCAGATGAAGGGAAACTCACTCATTATTTGAATAGCAGAAGCTTGGTATATTGTTTTCTGATGTCAACTAACTTGATTTGTGTTTAATCCTGCAGTCATAATATATTTATTCTTTCACTTTTTGGTTGTCTGTTTCTTTGAATAACTCTTTGCGCTACTATATGAAGGTCTTCAAACGGTAGACTCTTAATGCTGCTAATAGTTCTATATTTTTTTTTTATTACTGAAGGTTACCTCCACTGCTGGACAATCATACAGTTATTATACTGGAAATGATGGCACTGATAAAGATCCACAGGTAGGCAAATCTCCAAGCATCCAAACTTGACTTCTTATACTTGTGAACCACTTACTGCATTTTACAGTACTTGCTCTAGTTTTCAGTTTACTTCAGAAAGTATTTTGTAAGTTTACCTCGGTGATATTCATTTTACATGTTGAAGGCCTCTGGGGCATATGTTTTTCGACCAAACAGTACATTACCAATAAAACCCCAATACCAGGTAATTGTGTTCATTTAATTCTTTAATTGTGTTCATGAAATATCAAACAATTGAAGGAAAATGACCTTTTTTTGGTTCTAGGTTCCTTTGACTGTTATGCGGGGTCCACTACTGGATGAAGTACACCAACAGCTTAATTCATGGATATCGCAGGTAACTTATCAAAAAATCTCCTACTAATGCACCAACTTCTATCACAAAACCTTCCTGTTTCTATTACTAACAGCATTAATTTTCATATTAAAAAATGAAGTTACATTTAGCATTGACTAAGTAAAATAAGGCCTTGATAAAGCATAAATCAAGTGCTTGGAGATGGTGTGAAGATTAAGAAAGAGCTGCGCAACTTCAGCCATAAAGTCTATTTGTGATTAGGTAGTCTTTCAGTGGAACTAGGGCTGGCTGAACTTGTTTAAACATTCATCCTTTTCTCTTGCCATCACTTCTCCTATAAATTGTAAATATTGCTATTGGGTGCTTTCACCAGTGTACTTTTTGGTTGATTTTCACCACTTCATCTGTGAGAAGACTTAAAGTTCTGATGGAGCTCTAAATTTAGTGTATCAAAATAAAATTACGAAATTGCAGTAGGCAGCGAGTTCTCGATGTGAATATTTTGAATACCTTATTAGATTTTATTATAAAATTAACTAGATGAAAAACAAGAGTCTTGGGTTTTTGTTTCGGAAAAAAAAAACAAAGAATTTTATCTCTTTTACTTTCAGTGACACAATGCCATATCCGTGCACAGGTTACCAGGGTCTACAAAGGAAAGGAGCATGCTGAAGTTGAATTCACTGTAAGTTACCCTTTTGCAACAATTTTGTTGTAAGAGTGCAAGTTCCTTTAGGTTAGGGTTATTTTATCACTGAAAGAATGCGTTTTGATTTGATGATATTCATGTACATATCTTCAGATTGGGCCTATACCTGTAGATGATGGAACAGGGAAAGAAATCACAACCCAAATCACAACCACAATAAAAAGCAATAGAACGTTCTACACAGACTCTAATGGACGTGACTTCATTAAACGGGTACACGTGCTTGTTACTGCTTGCAATCCTATATAACATTCAAGTCATCTTACAAACAGCAATTCTTATTCAGTTTTCCTCCGTGTTTATTATTTTGTACGAGAATTTTAGTACAGATATTTGGAAGAGAAGAATGTGTACGAGAGCAGCTTGGCCTGAGGGTGCTCATTTTCATGTTAACTTTGTTATGTACATATGTGGTATTTATGTCTTATTCTTCCATATTTTTTCAGGTGCGAGACTCAAGGACAGACTGGGAGCTCCAAGTGAATCAACCAATTGCTGGAAATTACTACCCTGTATGTTTCTTCTGCAAAGCATCTCAAGTCACGATCTCTCTCTTCATTTTTTTTCCTTTCTCATATCCTGCTGGAGTCCATTCGCCTGTGTAGTTGTTAAATCTTGGAAGATGTGTGTTCTCTCCGTATTCTTAATCTGGCAATGTGGAAGTTTTGCTGGTTAAAAGTAGACTGTTTGCTTAGAACATCGAGAAGCAGCTTTATGAACTTCAATTAGCAAGTAATCCTGAAATTGTCTACGAGCATCATTGAAAATCTGAAGTGCATGTACTTACTGATACCCAACAATTTCTTCTTTGTGAAATTTGTCATTCAACTTTCAGTATGGTATTTATTGTTCCATATTCTGGTGGGTTCCACATTCTTTTGTTAGACATAAAAAAAAAAGAGTTGGTGGTTGACTTGATCTATATTTTCTGATAGCACTGACTTAACTTGTTGACTGTTCATCTTGTTATTTGCTTCGTGACATTTAGGTGCTGCCTGTCTGGGAAGCTGTAGAGACCAAGTTTCTGCGGGCTACCTAGCATGTTAAAGCTCTTCACAGAATTTTGTTTTTTTTAACAATTCATCTAGGACTGAGGCAATTTTGTTTCCAAAAACTAATGCATGTTAAAGCCCGGACTAACTAAGCTGGTTAAACTGGTCAAGCCATTTTCTTTCTACCTACTCTGCTAAGATGGCTTACTTGCCTAAAAAGGACATATTTAGGTGGAGCGGGCCTACTTTCAAAAGAATGAATCCCTTCTTACCATCTATCCCACTGTTATTTGTATTAAACTCGTTTTTTTTTTTCATTTTGTTAATTTTTTTGGACATTTTTTTGGCTTTTCCTTTATGTACTTCTAATTTAACAGGTAAATCTTGGAATTTATATTCAAGACAACAGCACGGAGCTCTCCCTGTTGGTGGACCGCTCAGTGGGAGGATCTAGCTTAGTGGATGGTCAAATAGAGCTGATGCTTCATAGGTTTGTCTGAATTAATTACTTCTCACTACATTTAACAATTTTCCTCTTTCCAGTCAGGTTTACTTGTGTTGCAACGATCTCTAATGACATCCATTTATAGGAGGTTGCTTCATGACGATGCAAGAGGTGTTGGTGAAGTGTTGAATGAGACAGTCTGTGTCTTGGATAGATGTGAAGGTTTAACTGTAAGCATCTATTATGCGCTCATATTCACAAGTCTGGTTTTGGTCTTTATCAGGGGTTTTGGAAAATTGAGATACAGATGCTGTCTTGATGTGACATTTCTTTTTCAGATCCAAGGAAAGTTCTTTCTCAGAATTGATCAACTAGGAGAAGGTGCCAAGTGGCGTCGAACATTTGGCCAAGAGATATATTCCCCAGTTCTGTTAGCCTTCACGGAGCAGGTTAAAAAATAAAGTTCTGATGTTGACGTTGTTACTTGAGGCTGTATCGCTTTGGTGATCAATTTTCTGTTTTGCAGGATGGAAGTACCGAGATGAATTTCCCACTACCAACTTTTTCAGGAATTGATCCATCTTACTCGTTACCCAATAACGTTGCTGTCATAACTCTGCAGGTAAGCAAGAAAAAATTCCTCTTGAAAATTTCTCCTAACAAGCTATTTGTTATGCCCTTGGAGGATAAAAGGATGCATTCACTTCATTGCTTTTTAAGAACCTTATCCTGGGTATTGAAGAAACACGAGACAGTGCACATTGATTTGATCTCTACTTACAAGTGTGTGAGAAATAAAGATTTTTTGCCTTTCTTTATAGGAACTTGAAAACGGGAAAGTGCTCCTTCGGTTGGCTCACCTTTATGAGGTTGTAGCTCCTCTCTTACCTCTCTGAAGCCTTTATAAATGTACTGCCTTCTTTAGAATGAAACTAACTTGGGCCGTGTTTGGAACAACTTGTTGCAACCTTTTTCTATTTGTCCACTATCTACTTGCTGTTTGTGTCACTTCTGTTAGAATGAATTATCATTTGCTTTTAGTTTTGCTATTGAAGAGGGAAGTTTGAGTTGTGGGGTGGCAGTCCACTGCACTCGTAACACTTGTTTTTATTCTTATGCTGCATTACAACAATGCTGAGCAATCTAATTCTTGTTTTTGGTGGGCATGGTGTGTGAGAAGACGGGGGAGGACAAGGATTATTCAGTAATGGCAAGCGTGGAATTGAAAATGCTATTTCCAAAGAAAAAGGTAAAAGCAGTAGGCACTGTTTAGTCCTTTCATGGATGGACAGGTTCTTTTAAGAGCAGTAAGCATCTTAACAGCCAAAGTCATGTTCTTTTTTCATTTTTTCAGATAGTTGAAGTCACAGAATTGAGCTTATCTGCCAATCAAGAACGAACTGGCATGGAAAAGAAGAGGCTGGTGTGGAAAGTCGAAGGCTCCACCGGAGAAGAACCCAAGGTGGTGCGGGGAGGACCTGTTGATCCTGCCAAGCTAGTGGTGGAGCTCGCCCCCATGGAAATCCGCACTTTCCACGTAGACTTTGATCACCTCCAAATGTTTGGTTCCTGAAAGAGAAAAGGGTCGGGCTTCTGCAATACCCACGTAAGAAGAGACTTATTTTTGTGTGGTAAATGTTGCCCAAATCTCCTGTAGTTTTGAGCCGAATTGCTAAATCCAAGAAAGTAAGAAAGAAATAAACAGCAAATATTAACAGAGTGAACTTTGGTTTATATGGCCAATAGGATTCAGAGCAAGTAGCAGTGAACTCTTTGTACAAGTCATGGTGGTCTGGATCTCCAAACATAACCTTTTGAAGTATAACATGTCAAGACCAACTCCAGGATAGTCTCCAAGTATTCAGGAAACAAGTTGCATTTATAATTAACTGAACAATCGTACACATGAAGAGATATCTAGATCTTGGCAGATCACACTTTGAAAAAGAAACGGCATCGTACCATTAATAAACTTAATCAGTGACACAACCATAACTATGTAAATTAGGATTGAAAGAAAAAAATTAGGGAGATAGAAATGAGGAGGGCTTGAGAGAATCTTGAAAGCTGTTGTGAGTCTCGCACAGAGATAAAATTTCTGAATAGAGAAAAGGCTTGTTCTTCCATACTGAGAATTCTTCATCAAGTTTATCCAGGTCGGCTTCCTGATCATCCTCCAATGGTGTTTTTTTTTTTTTTTTCTTTCTACAAATTATTCTTCTTGTTTTTATAATCGGATGTAATTTTTGTTTATGTGTATTGTAAACTCGCTTAAATTAAATGGTGTTTGTTTTTATGTTATAATATAATTTTAAAAGTTCTTTTTAAATTGTGAACTTCTAAATTGTTTTTTGTATGAAAAAATATTAAATTATTATTTTATATATTTTTTAATGGTTTAATGCGTTTAAATTAAAAAATATATATTATTTTAATATATTTATAATTAAAAAAATATATTGTTCTGGAAAGAAAGAAAAATGAAGGGTTGTGAAATCACCAGAGCATATATGATAACATAAAAAGCCAAAAATAAAATAAAATTGGAGAGCAA
>Ga0325400_1007260_pt1 | contig 10589 bp, 6 predicted proteins | sample PopdelMetagenome_2_FD_205662 | JGI IMG/M metagenome (GOLD analysis project Ga0325400, IMG submission 205662) | Populus deltoides microbial communities from Bellville, Georgia, United States - Xylem-PdKOR-R1 | ecosystem: Host-associated > Plants > Phyllosphere > Stem > Wood/Secondary xylem...
AAAAAAATGGAAACTTTGCTATATTGGGTTAACTCCAGGAACTGAAGCTTTTATTGAAAAAAAAATATAAAAATCTTGAATCATATTATACCCACTCTCATTCAATTTCATGCAAAAAAACACGTTTAAATAATAAATTCAATCTTCTTGGAGTTTTTTAAACTAATGTTCTAGCATTATGATGATGATCATGGGCCACATAAGAATCTCTGGCCCTTGAACTCCATACCTGCCGCGGTCCATCTGAATTGGGTTAACCATTTGAAATTCTCAATGGGCTAATTGTTAGCTTTAATTCTCCCACGAGCCACGAGCCACTCTCGGTCCTGAAGCGTTCCAAAATCGCAAAGGGTCATTTCTCTCTAGCAGGCGGCTTCTTCTTCTGGGTGATGGCTCTGAGCCATCGATTAACTTTTACCAATTCTTCTGTTTGCCCCATTCTCCCAAAAACAAAGTTCTGATTTCCCACCACAGCAAAATAATTATACAAAAAGAATATTATTATGCTGTGGAAAAGTTGAAATCATGGCATTTGAATGCTAGCTGTCACCTTTAATGCTGCATTACAATTGTGGAGGGGTTGCCATAGTATTATTAAAGAAATCTAGGCACCTGCCATTACTCTTGAAAAATCATCATGATATTTCTTTGATCAATATTTCATCATGGTATGGACTTGTATATATAATAAATAATAGACAAATATATTATTATATATTTATCAACAGCATTGCTGAAAAATTAAATTATCAACAAAGCTATGGGATCACAAAAATCTGTCCTGGGCATTTCAAAATCATAAAAATAACACATGGACTTGAGTCAATTAGATCAAAGCATTGCTTACTGAGTCTAGCAGAGATGGGATGCCGACTCACTACTTACATTTTTTATATGAATAATGAAGAAAGATATTTTGTTAGTGTCTTAGAAAGATATGAAAGGTATTAGCAACATTCTGATTATTGTTTCAGTAGATGTCTTAGATATTTTTTATTTATACAAAATATTTTGATACTTGCTTATTCCAATATTATGTTTCTAAGTACTTTTATTTTTAATTTTTATTTTTTTGTATATCCATTATCTCAAGTTTTACATAATATTTAATTACTTAACTAAATAAATATTCATATATATAATTGATGATGTTAAAAAATTCAAGTGCTTAAGAATAAGATTTATGTGATTGGATACTACTCCGATCATTTAATTCTTGCAATTTGATTTATTCTTCCTAGCCAAGTTTGTTGGTAACTGATAACTTGATGTGAAACCAAATACATACAAAAGGTCTTATTTGATAAATATGACGACTTTTAGATACTTAAGTTAGCAACTTTATAGAGAGAAAATACAATGATATTTTAAAGAGATAGACTTTGAAAATATATATGCTAAAAATATTGAGAATGAAAAGATTGTGAACTTTTTACACGAGTTATTCATGTTGTATTTATAACCCATAAATATTATCTTTTTGTTTATGTGGAGGGACTAGAGTGTAATTTTATCTTGATAACATTAATAAGGGATAAATATCCCTTACACATGCATTAATATGAGATAAATATCTCTTATATAAAAATTAATGAGATGAAAAAGTGGTAGACCACGAGAGGTTTTTATATACCTAGAGGTGTAAAGAGAATAAGATACAAAATATATTGGGTTAGTAAAAAATCTCCAGGGTCCATGTGGGTCCCAAGAAATCAAGCTTATAGGATTGGGCTTGGGTCACGCGGTTAAGCCTAGGAGGTATCCAAAAAAAGATGCATCACCTGAGCTAAAAAATGATGGGCTCTATGACCAAACATGTTAGGCTATTCCCTTAGGATGAGCCCATGGGGGCTGGGCTCTTCTCCAAGGTTGAGCCCATGGAGGTTGGGCTCTTTCTATAGGCTAACTCCATAGGTGTTAGGTTTTTTTCCAAGGATGAACCCATGGGAGTTGGACTCTTTCTCTATACAGAGTCCATGGGTATTGGGCTCTCTAAGGTTGAGCCCATAGGCAATTGGGCTTAAGCAGGTTGTCTGGACCCGTGGGTTTTTAGGCCCATTAAATCTAGACTTAGGATTTATTAAAAAATTTGTTTTTGAAACTACAAATAAATCTTCATCCATCAGTAGTTTCCTGAATCTTTATAATATTGATACGCAAATACTTTATAAAAATGTCTGGTTATTATGATGTATTCGTTGATTTTTTCTTTGCATAAAAAGAATGGTGGAAACCTTGGTGTTATTTATTGGAAAACCCGTGTGTAGAGGTGTGCTTCATGATGGAAATAATTTCTAAGTATGTAGAGGAAAACCATGAAGAAAACCATAATTAGAAAAAATTTTATGAGGGTAAGGGTAACCCAATGATAAGGAGCTTATACTTGAAAAACAATTCTAAAAGGTTGAGGGAACCATAAAGAGGAAGCTCATACTTAGAAAAATTTTAAGAGGTTGAGAGGAATCCATAAAGGGTAAGCTTTGGCGATGGCATGAGGCTTGAAATCCCCGTACCAATCCAAAATTATACTAGAGAGAGGGAGGTTTGTGGCCTTCTAATCAATGATCACACTATAGTGGGAGGCCTATCAATCTGAGACTATACTAAAGAGCGGGAGATCAATATCAATCCCTGAAGATAGCATGAGGCTCGGAAGCTCTACTAGAGAATTGTGTTAGTTCAATACAACATTAGAGAGTGGAAGTTGGGAAATGCATATCAGAGATAAAATATTTTTATTTTAGAAATAACCTTACATTCTTATCAAGGATAGTATATCTAGAGGTGATCTAAGTGCTAAGTATGAGAGAGATTTTTTCCTTCTTTATCTTTGAGATGGTAAGTATTTTATCTTGATTGTTTTGATAACTTTAAATAAGTCATACCACTTTAACTCAAGGGTGTAGCAAACCTTTAGGATACACCAAGCGCCCATGAACTATTCCCTCTTGGTTTTTCTTTGAGATTTCATTCCCATCAGGATAATGATTTCGCTTTAAAGGTCCTTCATATTGGCTATCGCTGTAAAAAAAAAGAAGAAAGAAAGACTCATGCAGTAGCACTCTTACTTTTTCCACCCGTATATAATTTTTCATTACTTGCTTCACCTTGAACAAACTTTTATCTTGTAAAACATAAAATTTTCTTTATAGAGCACATTCTCTTACCTCATTTATCAATGCCTTTGAGGCCATTGTTTTAATCAACTCTTTCACATTTTGTATCTCCTTGTTAAACCTCTTTAAGTATACCTTCGTGGAATGACCCTCTAACTGAGTAATACTAAATAGCTTCGTGAAGCTTTTCTTAGCGGGTATTCTCATGCTAAAGTATATTACTATCTTGGCGTAGAGGTCACTAAACCCTCCAATAGAGTCTGACTCTAAATTGTTGTACCAGGAACGCATAGACCCTCTAAGGATTGTGGAAAAGATCTTACACATTGAGTCACTACCTTGGATGACCAGCTCCAAGCTACTACATATATTTTACATATGCCTATCAGGTCGGCGAGGCCATCATAGTTGTTCGGGCTTATTTTTATGGAAATGTAGTCTTAGGAGATTCAAGTATTCAAAACTCATCAGGATAAAGAAAAGCCTCGCACTTGATAGGGGTTGTAGACATTTTGTTAGGGCTGTTCAAATACATATCGTCTCTCAATCCTTTGTTTATTGAGCTCTAGGTAACCCAAGGAGTTTGGCGTGGAATGATAAGTTTAATAATTAATGTCTAGTAGGAGTGAGAGTGCGTCTAGAGTGCCTACTTTAAGGGATTTGGGAAACATCGAGGCAAAATACTTTTCTGGATGTTATTTTGCCCATTGATGAGTTGTTAAAAATCCAATTGGGTAGAAGTGCCCCTGGTGATCGATGAATCCGTCAGGTGTTTTGACCCAGATATGTCTTGATTGTCTATTATAGGATGACTTAAAAATGTTATAAATAAGTTCTAAGAAGAAACATATGGCTTTTTAATTAGTTTTCCACATATGACGCCAATTGATGATATTAAAAAAAACTAAGGTGCTTAAGAATAAGGCTTATATGGTTGGATAATAAGTTGATCATTTAGTTTTCGTAATGACTCATTCTCTCAGGCCAGGGTGGCTGATAGCTTGATATGGGAAGCCAATGTGGCTGGTAATTGATAGCTTGATGTGGGAACCCAAATACCTACAAAAGATCCTTTTTAATGAATGTGAGGACTTTTATATGTTTTAGTTAGTAACTTTGTAGAGAGAGAAAATATAATGATATTTTAGAGAGATAGACTCTGAGAATAGTTAGTAACCCGAGTTCCACTCATTGGTAAGCCACTAAACGACTTCTACATTACTTAAAGCACATCATTCACCATAGTACCTTTCTTTATCGTTGATCATCCCCTATACATCTTCGTGCCTTTTTAGACACTGACTGGGCAGGTAACCATGTTGATCAGATGTCAACTATTACTTATCTTATTTTTCTTGGTTTAAAAGAGGGTGTTTAGGAGTGTGGTAATAGTTGTTTTTTAAAGTGTTTTTTGCTCGAAAATGTATTAAAATAATATATATTTTTTATTTTTTAAAAAATATTTTTAACATCAGCATATCAAAATGATTTGAAAACATCAAAAAAATATTAATTTAAAGCAAATAAAAAAATAAAAAAATTAATTTTTTAAAAATATTTTTAAAATACAAAAACAAATTAATCACATGGTCAAATCACTTTTACTTATGATACGTGGGTGCCACCCATCTCATTCTTAACCTCATCCTGCTTTCGTGCATGAAACACATTGTGGTTGATCTCTATTTTGTAAGGGATGATGCGCCTTGATAGTTGCTCACGTCCCTTAAAAAGAATTTTGAAATAGAATTACATAAAACACTAGCATCTTTTGTATGTATAATTGAAAGAAATAAGGGAGAAATTATTATCAAAATTATATTTTATATTATATAAATAATCAATTAAACCATGACTATCTGATTGCATATCAACACACTCAATTCACGTAAACAAAGATGGTTTTTTTTTCCTATAGAAAACCAAAAGGAACACAGTTGTCACCACGTTCTACATGTTGTCGTCCACCAAATCCTAAGGGAGTGTCGTCCTTTTTACCGCAGTGATCTTCATGGGATCCTCCTTAGAAAACAGGTCTCATGATGAAATGAATAGCCATGAAATCTTTGTGGATGTCTATATTTTCCAAGTCCTTTTTCCCAGATGGCCATGATGTCTTTGCAGTACATATGTCCCCCTCCCTCCCATTTTGATAGGAGAATATATGAAGGCAACGCTTGGATGCTCCAATTATTAGGAAAGGATTGTGAGGTTTTCTCTCAAAACACCAATACATTGTCGTTATAAGGACATGAAGGTGAAAAAAAACTAATAAATTGAAAGACTAAATTATAAAAATATGTGAAAATTAACACAGAGATTTACTATGGGGTATTTTAAACCAAGAGGTTTATAATTAATTATTTCACCTAACACAGTACTTGGAACAAAGTTAATTAAAGATATCGACATTCAATCTTGCCATGGACATCGAATGTAGGGCTAGTTCTGTGATTTTCCCGTGCACAATATTTGATCTTGCAATGAACATCAGTCAAATTGTGGGTTCTCTTTAATCTTTTTTATTGGTACAATATGATTTTGTTTCCTCTTTCTAGTCAACAAAATTTCATTAAAGCAAAGAAAAGAAATCATACAAATGAGAAGTCATTTTTCCTTTTGACCCTCTTCTACTTGTTTACTTGTTTTTTACTGTCCCACACGTAACCAATGCAGTGTTACGAAAACCAGCCCGAACCTTGGAATTGGGTGATCCAGGATCTTGATCGAGTTCTAAATAGACAAAACTCGAGTTTATAATTAGTCTTGGAAAATCCAAAACTCGAGTGAGACTTAATTTTTTTAATATTTTTTAAATAAAATTAAAAAATATAAAATTAATCTATGAATATTTAACCTTACTTCTTTTTATAGCCTACATTCACAAAATATTTCTTAACTTTTTTTACATGAATAGTTATATATAGCCTATAACCACATGAAATGTTTTTCTAATTTTTTGACGTGGGATAATTATATATATAGTCTACATCTATATGAATTGTTTTTTTTTTTAATATATGGGATAACTCTATATAATCTACATAGGATAACAATACTACACTTAATGCCTCACATTTCTTTTTTTTATAGCTTATATCTATATGCATTTTTTTTAAATTTTTTGACTTGAGAAAATTATATATGGCTATTGTTTTTTTTTATGTGGGATAATTTTATTACACTTTATATTTTTTTATATAGTATATACTCACATGAATTATTTCTTAACTTTTAGATATATAATAACTATATTACACTGCATAACTTATATTTTTTTTATAATTTATATTCATATGTATTATTTCAAAAATTTTCCATATAAAATATTAAAATCTTAAATATTTTTTTAAATTTTTTTAGGTTAAACTGAGTTAACCCGTTTGACCCGAGAACCAGCTACTTAAGCAGGTTAATAATTATTAACCATTGGTTATTGCACTACTGTATAAGTGAAGTACATCTATTTTGGAATTAACTTTAAACTTCTCATAATCAATCACACCTCGTGAGTTGTCTTATCTCGTCTTGGAGGGTAGAAAACACAAAGGAAATGACCTCCTCACTGTGACTTTCTTTTACTTCGATCACCATATTTATACAATTATCACAATTACTCTTGGCAGATATGGCTCAGCAGGTATAGCTTTGTCTTCCTTTTCACTTCTTGGATGATCCCACATGGATTGTCTCTTAGATTTTCATGTTTCTCTGATTTTCCGATGAGGGCGTGTGTTCTTTTCCTATCATTTACCTGATTAAAGGGTCTACCTTTTCTTTGTCAAGTTGTTCTTGTTTCTGATTAAAGTACAATTATCTTCTTTATTTTTTTTGTGTACATGATGTTGAGGTTGAACGGTTTCGAATAATTTCACTGACTGATTTGATTGCAGGAAGAAGGTTGGCCTCTGGGTTTGCACCCCCTGAATGTGAGAGTTGGAATAGCTAGAAATGGTGATTTTTCTGGATCAATATCATTCAACACTTTACTCACTGGTTCCTCAACAGATTCCTCATCAGATTTAGACACCGAGGTCAGTAAAATGACAAGACTTTACCGTGAAATTTTTCTTCAATACGTTTTTTCATAGTCTTTTCTATAAAAATGTACGTATTTTCCCCCCCTTTTCTTTTCAGTTTGGTTTGTTCACATACCTTAATTTTCTTGGTAATTATGGGGTTTGACAAGGAGATTTTGGTTTCCTGATTTTTCTTCTCCATTTTGAAATATAGCAAGTGACCTTAATGAACAATGTCATTGATTTGAATGAAGACTGGTTAGTGTTTCCTTCGACATTTTCTTTGAATGAGTAATAATGCAGCATTGAAAATCTCTTTCCTCCATACCAGAAAGTATGGTAGTGGTTAGGGTTGGTGACCTTGTTCATCAATCTTGTTTGTTAATTCGCTCTCAAAGTGCCTTTTCCTTTCTTTTTTTAGGGTGCAATGACTAACAATTAGGTACCTTTCATAATCAGTGGTCAGTTCAATGCACCAGCATTTCATAATTGTCATATCAGGCATCCCTTGTGATATATATTACAGAAGAGGGCACAAATCAACGCCTGCCAAGTGATTTCCGTTGTCCTATTTGTGTTAACATCAATTTCAGATCCTATGTAGTATTCCATTTTTAGGATCAAAGCTTGAATTTTTTGCTAATAGGAGAAATAAAGTGCAGAACATACAGTATAGAAAATAGAATAAGAGACTCCTAAGAAAGGATTCAATCACCTTGTACATGTCCATCTGAACCAAAACCCAGCTGCCTAGCTTTGCAGTCCTTAATGGACCTCTTCTGTAGAAGCTGCTACCTGGTTTGCAGTTTTTCAATCTTTTGACTTGGCCGTGTAATTAAATAGATAAACTTAATGTCTTGTCAATCTAGAGTTAATATTGCTCATCTATTCATGATTGATTCCAGTCTACAGGATCTTTCTTCCATGACAAGAGCATTACACTGGGGAGTCTTATAGGTGTTTCCAACATACTAGAGCTCTCTAGAAAATCAACAAGGGCAAGGAAAGTTGAAGTAGTTGAAGACAAGAAGAGCTGCAAATCCAAAACATGGATTTTCTCTTTATGTTCAAGAGACACTACTGATGCCGAAGTTGTGAATAATACTCCATCTCTTGGCCATTTTCTTGCTGTGGAGAGAAGAGCATCTAGTGAATATAGAAGGAATCACGACCCAATTATTCATGGACCTCATGATGAGCTTGAACTTGCTCAGCCTGTTACGGAACCCAACTCACTATTTGTTAATGGCCATGTTGCTCCTCCTAGACCAAGTCAAAGCTGCAGTGCCGAAGCTGAAAGGAGAGGAAATGAAGAACTAGAGCACTGTGGTGAAATTGCAGTACCAGTTCTATTTTCATGCATGTGTGGACAACCCTCTCTTTGAATCACCTTCTACACACCAAAAAAAAAACAAAAAAATCCTTCTCCTGTTGTCACTATTGATGACTGAATTTCATGTCCTATGTAGAAAACTAAAAAGGAGCTTGTAATTTTTATTGGTTTCAGGCTAAAAGAAATCAATTTGACGTCTATGCACTTGATCTCTCTCTATAGGGTGGTCTCTTGCTTGGTGTTGAACAACAAATACAGAGATTTCATGAGATTATGAATATGTCAATCTCCTCGTGACCATGATAGTTCTGCCACCATTAATGCAATCTAAGACCTTGTTAAGGTGTGTTTTTCTATTTTTATATCAAGACCAACCGATTAGTGGATGAATCTAGAGGCCTTGAACTGTGCTACTGCTATCTTATGATACTTTTACAAGAGCATAATAACTAGAGTGAGGCTCCCAATTTGCGGGACTACAAGGCAGGATTGAGAGTGTCAAGGAGATTGCTGTGCAATGGTCCTGGATTGGAGATGCATCCGTGTCTCCGGTTTCTGCCTTGTCCGTACATGGACAGTAGTTGGTTCTTTGATCCCACGAATTAAGCAGCCCAACTTGTCCTCCGGCTGAAGCCATGGGCCATGGGCCATGTGCTTATCGTCATAAACTACATGATTGGCAGCGTGCTCTATTGCGAGTTATTAAAACAAAATTGAATATAAGAATATATTTAGGTATTGCTAAAGTTTTTTTTAATAGAAAAAAAATATGCTTGTATTGACCCAATGTGATTTTGTCAACTTGGTGGACACAAATACATTTCAGATGAATGATAAAAATATAGTTTTATTAAAAAATCAAGACATCTTTTTTTTTAAAATAATAATTAGATTACAACATATTGGATCGTCTCTGGTTAACTTGTCAAATCTGCAACCACGATCATAAGACCATGATAAACCAATAAGAAGCAAATCGAAACATATTATGAAGTATAATTCTAATTAATTAAATGTTGAAGAATAAAACTGAAAAAGAACTCAATTAAAAAAGCATGAGAAAAATAACATGATTTAACCCGAGTTAACTTGATAAACTCGCAACTCGGGTCATGGGATTAAGATAACCTCATAAAAAGTAAATCAAGACAAATTACGAAACTCAATTCCTTATCAATCAAATGTTAAAGGATGAAATTTTAAAAAAAATCAATTAAAAAAAGAAAAAAAATACTCGAGTTAACCTGTGTTAACACACCAAACCTGTGACCTGGGTCTTGAGACCAAGATAACATTATAGAAAGCAAACAAAAAGATGACCCGAGTCAACCCGAGATTAACCTACCAAACTCACGACTTTGATCATGAGGCTAGGATAACCTCGTAGAAAACAAATTAAAATAAGTTATAAAACACAATTCTCAATCAACTCAATGTTGAAGGAAAAAATTAAAAATAAAAATTAAAAAGGACTAAAAAATGATCCGAGTCAACTCGGATTAACCGGTTAAAACCTTGACTTAAGTTATGGGATTGGGATAACCCTGCAAAAAATAATTCAAAACAAATCATGAAACTAATTCACAATCAATAAAATATTGAATAATAGAATTGAAAAAGTAAGTCAATAAAATAATTTGAGTCAATCGGGTTAACCTTGTGACCTAGATCATTAGACTAATATAACTCAATAAAAATAAATTGAAAAAAAATAAAATTTAATCCTTAATAAACCATAAGTTAGAGGATGAAGTTGAAATTGAAAAAAAAAATAGATTTAAAAAAAATATTATTAAAATGAATAGTGTTTTGTGGAGGCAATGAACTATATAATTATCATCTCTTTTAGTGTTTTATTAATGGTTTAGAAATCACTAGATAGTATGACAACATAATGCTGGGGTCATTTTGTAAAATAATTTCTATTTTATTTTATGATATTTAAAATAAATATTTATAAGAATTTTTATAGTTTAAATTTAAGAGAGAAAAAATGTATTTGTTTATCCAAAATAATTTCATGGTTATTAAAGTTAAAACTCATAAGAATTTAATAATTTAAATTCATTAGAAAAAAATGTATTGTTATCCAAAACTTCTTTTTTATTATCTATTTTTTTT
>Ga0325400_1007262_pt1 | contig 10588 bp, 5 predicted proteins | sample PopdelMetagenome_2_FD_205662 | JGI IMG/M metagenome (GOLD analysis project Ga0325400, IMG submission 205662) | Populus deltoides microbial communities from Bellville, Georgia, United States - Xylem-PdKOR-R1 | ecosystem: Host-associated > Plants > Phyllosphere > Stem > Wood/Secondary xylem...
TGCCTTTTGTTCATGTAAAAACCATCTTGTCAATTCAATATGGCTCCTGCCAGGGTGAATGATGATGATGAGCATCATGTACTTATGTTTTATGCCCTTGATTGTTGCTGAGAGACGATGCAGAGAACGGAAAGGAAAGGATAAAACAAAAGGTAAAGATGAAAAAAGGATGGCTTTATATGATGCGCATGCTTAGTGTCAAATCTGACAATTTATAGTGTATATGGACCATTTGGAAAAAAAGAAAGGTGAAAAAAAAGCCTGGATAAATTGTGTAATTAACACAGGAAAAGAAAGGAAGCAAAATAATACAGGATGCAAAAGTTTTGATGAAATAGAACAATTTAATGATGCCATGGTTTATAAGCGCAATAATTGTGATATTTACCTAGATGTTGCTTTTATAAACCATGATATTTATTATAATTTTATTGTAATTTTGAACCGTGATATTTATTAGTTGATTGTTTTGAAAAACGACTTAGCATTTCAAAAAGCAATTAGACATTGGCAAAAATAGTCCGATATTTTTGAGAAATAATTGGACCTTTTTGGCTATTGTCTAATTTTGAGAAATTTTTATGTTTTGAGCCTAAAATTTTTTTATAAAATCATAGTTTTTGTTGATTTGAAATTTAACTTACTTTATGATTTTAGAAAGCTAAATTTTTTTATAATTTTAACAAAATTTCAACGGATTTTTTTCTATATATAAACTATACCCAAAATATCATCTCGTTTAAAAGACCTGAAAACACCACAATAACTCCAATTAACAAATTCTCATATTTCATAACCACCAGTGGCTACGGAGTAAGGAAAAAAAAACATTTTGAATGAATAAAAAATAATTCATCTTATCTAATATTCAAGTAATCCCAAAATATAGAAACATAAATCATTCATCTATCTACGTCTACGTCATCTACTGGATAATCCAGGCTCATTAGTAGCATGACTGGATCTAGCTCCTTCACCTGCCTAAGTGGCCTCGTTCTTTTCCACGACATCATCAAGAGTTAACCGCTCTTTAAAGGCATCAAGTCTAGTGCGGTAAACATTTAATCACTGAGATGCAATGATGTGAACTTTACTTTTTTCATCAATATTAAGAATATAAGATGCGGCCTCTTGACCCTTCTGTAGCATGAAACCAACCTAATATTAACAAAACATTAAGGTTAAATTAAAAGATCAATACACAGGACCCAACATTTAACATTTCATAATTATGAAAAGATTTGACTACTTACAAGGCTTTGAATCCGCTGGGCATGTTGTTGTACTGCATATATCCAGGTGGTGGAACTTGCTCGGGATCCAGAGTTGTAATGACTCGAAGTGTGATATTCATGTACCAAATCATATTTTCTCATATGTAATCATGAGATGCATCTTTGTAAATATCTCATTTGTCCATGCACCCCACTGTGATACATAAGTTTCACATTGGCTTAACTAGTTATAATCATCATTCTTACTCTAGGGAGTTATGATGTGCAATGCATCACTTGAATCGATGTCAACTGGAATGTGTTGTTTATAGCTGAACTATCACATTATCCGGTTTGGGAAATATAGCTCGACCATTTCAAAAATATCTACGGGACTAATGATGTCCATATGTCTATCCCACTAGTGCAAACTACCGGAGCAACTGCCAATCTGTTATCCGAGTAAGGCATCCACATGACTTGTAAAATATAAGTTTTTTTAAATATTAAACAACAATAATTTGGTGAAGTTTAATGATTTTTATTAAACAAATGATTAAAATACTTTTGCCTATCTAGCTCGCTTCGATAAAATACTAACACATGTGTTGGATTATTTTCAAATACTCTACTAGCACACCACCTAGCATTAAAATTATGTTAGTTTAATTGCATTTTTTTTAAAGTTATAATTACACAATATAAATGCATATAATTTCAAAATAACATCACAATAATACATGCATCCGAGTGATATATGAAGTGTAACCCCTATACTCTGGATAATCATAGACGACAATCGGGGTAACTGGGGTTTGCCCATTTGAAGATGTTCCCATGACCATAACTTTTATTCAATAAAAAAAACTTTTGAATCAGTCATGTTAACAACAAACATTTAAAGTCTAGATAGTGTTTCTCGCTTCATACCTATAGAAGTAGCAAACATCCCTTAACCTATTTGACCCCCTTCATGTATGCAAGATATATATGTCTGTACAAACATGTCAAAACAATAGATCCCTAGCTAAATGTAAGGATGAAGCCAAAATTCTCAATAAGTGTCAGATAAATTAAAGGCATATATCTCCTAGGTCCGTGAATAATAAACTGCCAAATAGATAGAGAATATATGATTTGGCATACCTACATAATACATTAAGATTATCATAATAATTCATGCAAATTTAACAAATAATAAACACATTAGATTCATAATTTATTTTGTACCTCTACAGGATCTCCTTACCAGCATCAGTTGATAGTGTTGCAAATATCTTCTCAATCCACTTAAGATGCATGCTACCCCCCTTCCAATTCAGAAAGAGGGGGTGCCAATCAAAATGATTGCTCGCATAACAAAATCTTATTATGAACACTAGAAGATGTGATTGCCTGTCCATCAATGACCAGTCCAAGCAAAACCGTAAGGTCTTAAAGTGTCGATGTCATCTTTTCATATGATGAAACGTATGTGTCTCACATCTGCACCAGTGTGTTTGGTATTGTGGTAGTTTCTATAGTTTTAGTTTGAAAAAAATTATTTTATAAAAAGTACTTTTAGTTGAGGTTGGTTTGATATTTATATATGTTTGGTTAAAACTGTGGTTAAAATTGAGGTTGAACAAAAAGTAGTTTAATGTGTTTGGTTAAGAATGTTTTTTAAATTGAGGTTATAAAATAACATATATAAAATTTAAATATTGTAGATTTAACTACTACTATTACAACATGAAATAAATAATACTTTATATAAAATATTTTTTATTGTTCCATTAAACTATCTACAATTCCATTATATACAAAAAGTTATTCGACAAGAACTACAATTTCCATGATTTTTTGAGCGTGCAATAAAATTAGGTAAAATATTATCAGGAATAAAATTCAGATTACAGTGTAAGTGAATTTAATTCACTCTACACTAGTTTTTTTAGGGGAAAAAATGCTGTTCACATGACCAGTGCGAGTGAATTTAATTCACTCTAAACTAGTTTTCAAAAAAAAAAATTACTGTTCACTTTTAAAAAATGAACAGTGCAGAAGAAGAAAAGCAGCCGACTCTCCACAAAAAGTAGCTCCAGCATGCTTTGTATTGCCCTGCGTTACAAATGCAGATTTCAATGGACCCTATGAACAGTAAACAATGTTTTTTTCATTACCAGACATGTTGCGCATGCGTTTTAAGCAAAACGCAGACGCAACCTCCTATACAAATAAAGTCTTAATCAGTGCATGGATTAAACTGTGGTCAAACTTGATGTGGTTTAGACAACTGACATATAAAAAACCTGCATGGAACACATACGACTGGACCCGCTTATCTAGTCTCATCTGCCCATGTGTATGGTAATAAATAGTGGTTTTATACTCCATAAAAATTTTAATTGTAAGTACACACATATATATAATACCTTTACCAATAAATAAATTAAACATAAATTAAAAATTCATACAATACTAGTGAATATGTCCTCTGATCAATATCATTCCTGCAACTGCAAGATAGAAGTGTCGGCGGGTCTGGTAGGCATGTACTGTGATTAATGCTCTTCATGATCATAGTCATGCTCTCCCTGCTTATAATCATGCCGACCCTGCTCATAGTCCTACTCTCCCTGTATATCATTTAAATATGAACGCTCAACATAAGTAGACAATTTGCCACCTCGAGTGCGTGACATCTTATCTAATAGTACCCGTGTTTAACACGAGACAAGATAAGTTTAAAATGCATAAAAAAATAATACACCATAACATGATAAAAAAATAATATATATTTTACACACAATTGTTTTGTCATACATACTTTGTCGATTAAGACATGTTTTCCTATTATGGCCTATTTCATTGTATATGTCACATCTATAATGTGCATGACCTTCTATTGCATCCATCTCATTGTGCAAACGAATTGACATTTGTCGACCACGCTTGAACTTTCATCTACGAGTCTACTTCAACTCAAGGTCCAGTGTAATCAATCTATTCTAGCTCGTCTGGTAATGGACGAAATGACATGTCATATATGTAGCTATGAATCGTGTAATGATCATCAACAAACTATGTGAAGTTTATAAGATTCTTGGCACAACATGCAAGAACATGTGAACATGACTATTGGAATGTTTGCCATTTACAACATGTATATATTTTATCATTCAAACTGATTACCCGCCTAACTTCTTTAACAACACCCAGTTTAACAAGAGTGTTGACCTAGAACACTCCTTGCTTGGAATCAAATAACATTATGGCATGATCTGTTGATTTAAATCTTCTCAATATCAACTCAATCTCAATTATAGGAACTAAATCTTACCATATTGAATTTCAGCATTAACTTCACGTCCTCGCTTGACCCAACTCAATTTAAAGTGTGACATCTACTTTATCGCGTTTATAAAGCATGATATTTAGTAAACATCTGTTCTAGAAGCGTGCATGTTTTATCATTCAAGCCCATTTAACTTCTTTAACAACAACTAGTTTAATACAAGTGTTGACCTGGAACACTCCTTGCTCGGAATCAAGTAACATTGCAGTATAATCTCTTAATTCAAACCTTTTAATATCAACTCAATCTCAATTATAGGGGTTAAATCTTATCATGTTAGATTTCAACATTAGCTTCACGTCTTTACTTGATCCAACTCAATCTCAAACGTGGTATCTATTTTATTTAAAAATACAATATTTAGTAAACATCATGTTTAACAAACATAAAAATGTTAAAGTATACTATTTCATCAAAATTTTATTTTCAATGTGTTATTTTTTTAAATGTTTTTCCAAAAAAACCTTAGATCACAAGTGTTAAGTCACTGTCCAATCTTGTTATCTCATATTGATTCTGTTGCTACCAGTACCAAAGGCAAAGTCGGCGAGCATTTTTTTTTCTTCAAGTTTCAGCAAAATACTACCAGGATTTATTACTTTGTTGACCTCTGTTTCACATATTAAAATATCGCAGTAATTCTCTGAAACACATGTAACAGATCTGGCCCAGCCAATAGATTTGATTTTCAGCCGCGGTTAAAAAATGATTTTACTTTAATTTTTTTTAAATAACATGTTTTATTTATAAAAAATATTGAGAACTTGTTGCCATGAGTTCAATTTTAGGCCTCCAAGGTTTTGAGCGAAAACTAATTTCTTGATTTCTTTTATACCTTTTCATTTAGACTGATATTACTGTAGACTATGTATGTGTATATTTAGCGGGAGGTAGAGTTTGTTTTTGCAGTGTCATTATATTTTTTTAAAAATATTATTTTATTTTAAATTAATTTTTTTTATATTTTTAAATCATTTTGCTATACTATATTAAAAAATAACTTTTAAAAAATAAAATAAAAGTATTGTTTTAATATATTTTTAAATAAAAATATTTTAAAAAACAATTATTATTATAATAATATCAATCATTACATTAAAATAAAAACAATTGACGAGACTTGTACTTGTCACAAACCATATCTCAAACAAGATCTTATTTGTTCAGAGAACATCACGGGGATTTAGGGTTATGTGGTCGAAATCATTGAATCTTCAACTTGAAAAAAAATAAAATAAAATAATAGCAAGCATTTGGAATAATTATTTAAAAAAAAAAAAAAAAAGTAGCTAGCACAAAAAAGGGCTGGGGGATAGTATATGAATTATACATATACGACCCAGCATTAATCAGACAAGCACATTACAATATGCGGTGTCAAAGAGTCCTCTTTGACTTTGACTTTGACGTGTACACAGCCGCTTTGTTTGATTAGAGTAGTGTAAAAAATAATATTAAAAAAAAAACTAAGTGTTTTATATTGGCCTCTGAGTGAGAACACTGTTAATTCTCACAGTGTTTTAAGTTTTTTTTTTTATTCTGGTTATTGTTTTTTTATATGAATTATATTATTTTATATTGCCTTGCGTTGATGATTGGATTTAATAATTTATTTCACACTTCTTTATTTAGGGTTTTCAGGTTCTTAAAAAAACATTTGAACATTAATTTGATTCTTAGTTTTGCAAAAGAAGAATTTCGTTTCTTTGCGAAGAATTAAAAAAGTGTAGGTTTAAATTGAAAATCAAGTTAAATGGAGCTTTTTATTTTTTAAAAATATATTTTTTAGATCATTATCAGTAACTTTGTTCTAAAACGCGCGTGGAAAAGCACTGTAACTTTCCTCACATATTTTTTTTAACTTTTGTTCCTTTTTTTTCACTTGTTTTCTTTCCAAAATTGATTTTTTTTAATTGTTTTGTTTTTTTTTTAAATATTGAATTGGTTGTGAATTTATCTATATAGTTTTTTTCTTTAAAACATTGTGGATTGTTACAATATTTCCCTACATGGTTTTCTTTCTTTCTTTTTATGATATATTTCTTTGTTTTTTCAAACTGGTCTTTGTTGATTTTTTTTGTATTGAGCTGATTGAGAATTTAGCTTCGTAGTTTTTTTAAAAATAACACTGTAGATTGCTACAAAGTTTTCCTCACATGGTTTTTGTTTTGCTATAGTGTTTCCCACATGTTTTTTTTTAAATTATCTTTATCGAATTTATTTTTTCAATAACGAGCTAGTTGAGAATTGAGCTTTAGCTTTCCCAATATGTTATTTTTTCTATTTTTTTCAGAATTGTTTTTGTTGATTTTATTTTTTTTTACTAGTGAGCTGATTGAGAATTTAGTTTTTTTTTCTTTAAAACACTGTGGATTGTTATAGTGTTTCCTGACAAGGTTTTTTTTAATGACTTTTTTTTTTCAGAATTATCTTTGTCGATTATATTTTTTTCTTCATATTGAGCTGATTGTGATTTTAGTTTTGTAGTTCTTTAAAACACTGTGAATTGCTATAGTGTTTCCCCACATGGTTTTTTTAATCGATTTTTTTTAAAATTGTTTTTATCGAATTTATTTTTTTCATATTGAGCTGGTTGAAAATTTAGGTTTGTAGTTTTTTTCTTTAAAACACCGTTGATTGCTACAATTTTTCCCCACATTATTTTTTTGTTATGATTTTTTTCAAAATTATCTTTATCGATTTTATTATTTTTAATTTTGAGCTGATTGAAAATTATAACTGTAGATTTCCTTATGAAAAACTATAGATTGCTACAGTGTTTTCTGACATGGTTTTTTTTCTTTTTTTTGTGATATTTTTCAAAATTATCTTTGTTGATCTTTTTTTTTTTTTAATATTGAGCTGATTGAGAATTTCGCTTCGTAGTTTTTTTCTTTAAAACAATGTGGATTGCTACAGTATTCCCCATATGATTTTTTTTTTGTTATGATTTTTTTAAATTATCTTTATTGATTTTATTATTTTTAATATTGAGCTGATTGAGAATTACAACTTTAGAATTCCTTAAGAAACACTATAGATTGCTACAGTATTTTCCTGCTTTGTTTTTTTTCCCTTTCATTTTTTTTTCTGATTTTTTTGAAAATTATTTTTGTCGATTTTATTTTTTTAATATTGAACTGGTTGAGAATTTAGCTTTGTAGTTTTTTCCTTAAAAATATTGTGGATTGCAATAATTTTTCTTCATATGATTATTTCACAAATCCACGACAATACACACAAGCCCGCGACATCGCGCGGACATAACATCTAGTTTATTTCTATTTTTAGATTAGCCATCAAGCTTTTTTTTTTAATTTTATATTTCTATATTATGTTGTTTGGCTTGGTTTGTGTTGCTTTCTTTCATATTGTAGGAAGCATGCAATGTCTTTAGCTTCTTTCCCTTGTTTTTTTTTAATATAAAAATACAAACAGGAGGACGATGCATCGTATGCTCATTTAAAATTAGGTTTAGGTGTTTGGGCCTATGCTACTAGCCCCACAAACCAAACTTGATTTTCGTGGACCAGCCTTGTTGGGCCTCTTGGACCCGCACACATGACTCTTTTTTTTAACCTTTTTTTCCTTTTCATTTTAAGCAGCTAGACACAAGCGTCTATATCTTATTTTTGATGGGCCAGACATGTTAAGCCTCTTGGACCCAGGTTCCCGACCCTTTTTTACATTTTCTTTTTTCATTTTAAGTTTATTTAATAAGAAATTAACTAACAAAAAATATATTATATATTACTCTATTACTTTTTAATTTAATTAAAAATATATTTGAGTTATTATTTTTTAAAACACCATTAAAATTTCAATTTATTTTTTAATAAGATTACAGTTGTTTTTCTTTAAAAAATATTTTTAGTAAGGTTTTATTTACAGCCTGTCATGTTTGTTTTTTTTAAAAAGAAAATACTTGATAACTTTTTTTTGTTCTACGAGAGCTTATTTTTATTATCATGTGATTAAATAAAAGATTCTTGAAAAAAAAAACATAGTAATTCAATCAAGATGAGTATATATTTGACATGTGTATCCATGTCAATCCAGATTCATCTAATACATAGTTGTTTATATATTTAAAAAATAAAAACAAGTACATTTTAATTTTTTTTTCTTTTCGCTTGAAAATATGTTAACTGCATGTTTTTTTCAATCTACGTTCAGCAATTATTTCAATGAAACTTCCCTTGCTCGTTAAAAGGCAGCCTGTGGCGTATCGTATAAACAAAAAAATGCTTGCCATGCTTAGAAGGAAATCACATAATTAAGGATTGCTAGCCCGTGTAAATTATCCTGACACATCACCTGCCTGGAAAAAAAAAAAAAACGAGGAGAAAGATTTAGGCTAACAAAATGAGAATTTATTTAATAAAACCCGAAGTAATCTGTGAAGCCAGGCATCCCAGAATCTCTAAATCTATCATTTAACAATTATCATGTGAGAAATGTGTCAAGACACTTCAAGGAATTAGCTATAGTACTCCATCATCACTATGAACTTGGAATCACAGCTTGTGGGCAAAGCCATCAAATCATCACAAGAAAGAAAGAATCAATTCAATATTTATATGATAAGACATTGATTATGATAACGATGACTACTCATTAGCCGAACATATTTGCACTAGATTGTATGTGTTTTAATTAATTTTTTAGATTTTAAAATAAAAAATTATATAAATTTTCAGTGATATCGAGAGAACTCGAATTTATAACTATTAAAAAACAAAATTTATAACTATTAAAAAATAAATTTAAAACCTGATTAATTAAATTATCCATAAAAGTTAATTATGGGTTTTTTTTTTTAGAATTAGGACACAGGATATTGATAAATAATTGTGAACAAGAAATCACACATTTCTGTTAAGAAGTTTGGATTGTTAGTTTCATGGAAGACAGAAGGTACATTTATTAGGTTTTAAACGCTAATCTGTCTCCCTTTCTTTTATCAATTTCATGGGTCCCCGCGCGCTCATGCATACTGTGGTGAACTAGAACTCATAGCTTTTGGTTCATGAACATAGCCTTTAGCCAACTTCAACTTAAATATATGCATCTCATTTATGAATTTGTAATTAGGTATGCCATTTTTGGTTTTGCTAAAACATGTGAAAATGTTGGCTGTGTGTGTATATACATTCTTCAGTTCATACATATTTGTTATTTTGGAACCATCAAGACGTGCCATTTTCAATGCACAATTGTGTGAACCATGAGAAGTCTAGCTAGCAATGGTATGAGGATTTCCTTCTCTGGCCAAAAAATGTTGAAGAAAAAGAAAAAAAAATTAACACCCACCCCACCATTCTCTCAATCTCTTTCTATAATGGGTTCTCGGTTAGCATTAATAATAAACCTCATTCATCTTGAATTGCGTGGGTTGACCTGAATAGTTTAAGAACAATTTTGTTTAAAAAAAACTTGGAATTTTTTGAATTGATGGTTCATTGCGTCAGATCTTATAACTACAATATTAATAATTATTCTCAAAGTAATTTAAAACTTATAATTTGTACGGAATATAATGTTGAATTAATGAGTAGTGTAATTAATTTGTTTGTTTTTAGGAACAACTTCATTTAAAAAAAAGTTGGAATTTTTTGAATTGATGGTTCATTGCGTCGGATCTTATAACTACGGTATTAATAGTTATTCTCGAAGAAATTTAAAACTTATTATTTATATGGAATATAATGTTTAATTAATGAGTAGTGTAATTTATTTGTTTTTAATTATTTTTTATGCTTCACCCTTTTTTCTGTAATAGAAATCTTAAATGTTAACCATTGAGCTATACACTTGATTTTTTTTTTTTTTAACTAGGGTGCCGATCAAGTCTTGGAATAGCAATGGGTGACACCTCTCACATTTCTTCTTTTTCTATGATCCGATTTGATATCAAATTAAAATGCTTGGAACACGAGCTGTCATTGATCTATTCTCCCATTCCTTTTCTTTATCTTCTTTGCTTTTTTCAACGATGAACGAGCCAGATTTGTTATCAAAATGCTTGGAACACAAA
>Ga0325400_1007263_pt1 | contig 10588 bp, 7 predicted proteins | sample PopdelMetagenome_2_FD_205662 | JGI IMG/M metagenome (GOLD analysis project Ga0325400, IMG submission 205662) | Populus deltoides microbial communities from Bellville, Georgia, United States - Xylem-PdKOR-R1 | ecosystem: Host-associated > Plants > Phyllosphere > Stem > Wood/Secondary xylem...
CGTATCCCGATCGTTCCGAACCGAAGCAATCCGCTCGGTGGTGCTGGCGTCAACCAGGGTGTTTTTTTCCACGATCTGGCCCTTACCCCCGTCCAGACGCATATCGACGGTGCTGACGGTGAGTTGCTTGGTACCGTTAATGTCGGTCGTTGTGTATACCCGGTAGAGGTATTCGCAGCCCCGGCAGGTAGGTTGCGGCACAATCAGGGCCGACTGGGTAGACGTCGGGCTACCCTGCAGCCGGGCCGTATCCGCCGGATTTTCGGTCTTCATGATATTGCCATCCTTGTCGTAGATGACAATCCCGTCCGTGTAAAACAGTAACTGGCCTTTGGTGTTGGAGATCGATGACGTTCCTTCCGGCGTATTAATCTTACTGTCGTCAATGGCCGTAGGGCTGCCGCCCGAAAAGTCGATCCCGGCGTTGTTCCCGAAGTACCATTTGGCACCCTGCTGCTGGCTTTGCTCCCCGCAGATTTTGACGTTAATGCGGTCCTCGTAGGCGCAGCTCTTAAGCCGGTCGCCTTTTCCGCCGTACCAGACCTGCACGGAATAACAGCCGGAGCTATCGACCTCGAGCGTTTTGGTTGTGTCGCCCTTCGGATACCAGAGATAACTGACTCCGCTGGGCGCTCCACTGGGGTAAGGATCCAGCGTAATCGTCTGACCCTGACAGATCATCGTGTCGGTTCGCCAGTTCTGAAAAGAAGGGGGAGGAACACCAATGGTGACGCTGGAGGTGTCCGAATCGGTCGTACCATCCTGGTAGGTACGCGTCAGTCTGACAACGAAAGCACCCGCCGATGGATAGACGTACTGCGCCCTTTCCTTCGTCGAGGTATCGCTTTGTGTGCTCGGATCACCAAAATCCCAGGAACGGGACCGTACGGTTTTCGTGGTTTTTAACGTATCTTGGAACGTTAATAAAGTACTATTGTCACAGGACGGATCGGGCACGCACCGGTTACCGGTTATTTTGATATTATCTGCGTAGGCTTGCCCCGTAAGCAACCCCAAGCATACTAACATCCAGCCTGTCCATCGTACTAATGCTGCATAGGTTGCCATTTGCTGTTAATGAAACCGGTTGAGTGGCCTACCTGAATTTTTGACGATACATAACAGAATCGGTAGGCGTTACGTTATTGTAAACGAAATCATAACCGTAAAATTTTATAAGTTACTGATTGACCAATGAGGGTCGCAGCTTACACTTTTTTGCAATCGGCAACGCTGTTCTGCTTCTTGGCGTATTCTTTGACTGAGATTGTATCCCGAATAAATTTGGCAGGTTGTTTGCATCAAAAAAACACGTTATGTTCAAACGTTACATCCTATTGCTAGTTGGTTGGTTGACTGCCGGAACCCTATTCGCGCAGGATCCACAGTTTACGCAATTTTACGCAGCTCCGCTGTACCTTAACCCTGCCTTCGCCGGTTCTGCACTGGCCCCCCGCGTTACGCTCAACTACCGGAATCAATGGCCGGCCGTAACCAATTACGTTACTTCAATGGTGGGCGTTGATCATTACATTGATCGTATTAACAGCGGCATTGGTTTATTGTTGGTAAATGACAACCAGGGACAAGGCCAGATTCGCTCGACGGACATTGGCTTGCAGTACGCTTACCAGTTAAAGCTGTCGGAGCAGACTTTTCTGCGGCTGGGCTTACAGGGTGCTTACGTGAACCGTTCGGTGAATTACTTTGGCCTTACGTTCGGTGACCAGTTTACCAACCAGGGCTTTACCGGCAATCCGACTACGGATCCTATCGTAGCAAATGGCTCGCCAAAACTTTCCTACCTCGATTTTTCAACCGGTGGTTTGCTGTATTCCGATTGGTACTGGGTTGGCTTTGCAGCCAGTCATATTAACCGCCCAAGCCAGGCTTATGTTGCGGGCGACAACTCCCGTTTACCCATGAAAGGGAGCTTTCACGCCGGTTTGAAGATTCCGTTTGCGGGCTATACCGGTCTGGGCGACGAGTGGGATAAGGAAAAATCGATCTCGCCGGCCATCAATTACCGGTTCCAGGGCAAATACGACCAGCTCGACCTTGGTATGTACCTGACTTATTCGCCCATGGTGCTTGGTCTCTGGTACCGGGGTATTCCGGTTAAACAATACGAAAAGGGCATCAATAACAACGACGCACTCGCCGTGCTGGTAGGCTTCCGGCAGGATAACTTCTCCATTGGCTACAGCTACGACGCGACCATTTCAACGCTGGGACTCGGTAGCGGTGGTTCCCACGAGATTTCACTGTCGTACACGTTCGACTATTCGCCCAAACAGCGGCCTAATTTTCGGCGGACGCGCAAGCAATTGTCGTGTCCTAAATTCTAAAAAAATGTTGGGCGGGGCTGGTCAGCGAACACCGGCCTCGCCTAAATCTTTCACGACCAGCTGGACAGTGTACCGGCTTTTCTGCTCAAGCAGTAACTTCTTGTTAACCAGCACCCGGTCAATGGTTGCCTGATCGTAATAGCGAATGGTGATCAGCTCTAGTCCTTCGTTGTAAACCACCCGAAAATCTTCCTTAAGCAACGGAATCAGACGAGCCAGCTTATCCGGCTGGTTGTCGACAGCTACCGAAAAACTGATGGCCGTGTTCTGCATCAGGTTGATCTTAACCCCGTGATCGGCGAAGAGCCGGAAAATCTTGCTCAGGTTATCTTCCGCAATGAATGAAAAATCATTGGGATGGAGCGAAAGCAGCAGTTGATTAATTTTGAAGATAAACGTCGGGATGGACAGATGCTGCTCAAAGTCGCCAATGACCGTGCCGGGCTGATCGGGCTGGAGAAATGACTTTACATAAAGCGGAATCTTTTTGTTTTGTAGTGGCTTGATGGTTTTCGGGTGAATCACCGTCGCGCCGTAGTAAGCCAGCTCGATGGCGTCCTGATACGTTAACTGATCCAGTTTTACCGTCTCATCGAACCACTTCGGGTCCGCGTTCAGGACACCGGGTACGTCTTTCCAGATCGTTACCGACTCTGCGTCCAGGCAATAGGCAAAAATCGCAGCGGTGTAGTCAGAACCTTCGCGGCCCAGTGTGGTCGTAAAGCCCTGGGGCGTACTACCAATGAATCCCTGCGTGACCGCTACGCGGGGGGTTAGTAAGTCATTGAGCAGATTGCTGATGTGTTCGCAGGTTTCAACCCATTGAATCCGGCCTTCTCGGTAAGTGTCGTCGGTCCGGATCAATCGGCGGGCATCCAGCCAGTACGCATTCAGGCCGGTCGTATTCAGGTACGCGTTGACGATCTGCGTTGAAATAATTTCACCCGTGGCAACCAGCTGGTCGTATACTTTATCGACATTCGACTCCGACTCGTGTTTTAAGTACGTTTCAACGTCTGCAAAGGTCTGGTAGACGGCTTCAAAAGGGGTCAACTGCCCTTGCGCCAGATCCTGTATGATCGCTTCGTGGTAAGCGCGTATGCCCTGCCAGATGGTCTCTGTGCTGGATTGCCGGTTCAGGTAAGCCTGCGTCAGCTCTTCCAGTGCATTGGTCGTCTTGCCCATAGCCGATACCACGACCAGCAGGCGGTTGAATTGTTTCCGTTCCTGAATGATACGGGCGATGTTTCTTACGCCGTCCGCATTCTTAACCGACGCGCCCCCAAATTTGAATACCTGCATGTACTAAAAAAATAACCGTGCGAAGGTAGCTCCGCACGGCGTAAATTCTAACTTCTTTTCTATTTATAGAACGACCGAATGGGATTCCTGATAGGTCAGTTCCCGAACGGCCCGAGCGATACCTTCGGTATCAAAGCCACATTCGCGGTGCAATTCAACTTGTTCGCCATGCTCAATGATCGCATCCGGAATACCCAGCCGCTTAACACGAGCCATGTAGCCGTGATCCGTCATGAACTCGAGTACGGCACTGCCAAACCCGCCCATCAGACAGCCATCTTCTACCGTCAGTACTTTGTCGAACCGGTGGAAAATCTCGTGCAGCATCGCTTCGTCGAGTGGCTTTACGAAACGCATGTCGTAGTGCGCGGGCCGGATCCCTTCGTTCTGGAGCAGTTCACGGGCCTCTACGGCATAATTGCCAATATGACCGATGGTCAGGATCGCCACATTTTCGCCATCGCTGATCTGACGACCTTTGCCAACTTCGACTTTCTCCATCGGAAGCCGCCAGTTCGGCATGACGCCTTCACCCCGGGGATACCGGATGCTGAACGCCTGCTTGCCCCCCTGAATCTCCGCCGACTGAGCCGTGTACATCAGGTTACGCAGTTCCTGCTCATTCATTGGCGCGGCAACGATCATATTCGGCACACAACGCATATAGGCAATATCATAAGCCCCGTGGTGCGTTGGCCCGTCGGCACCCGCAAAACCGGCCCGGTCGAGACAGAAAATAACCGGTAGCTCCTGGATGCATACGTCATGAATGACCTGATCGTAGGCCCGCTGCATGAACGTCGAATAGATATTACAGAAAACCACCTGCCCGCGGGTGGCCATCCCGGCCGAAAACGTTACGGCATGTTGCTCGGCAATCCCTACGTCAAACGCCCGATCCGGCATGGCCTTCATCATGATATTCATGGAAGAGCCGGAAGGCATGGCGGGTGTCACCCCCACAATTTTATCGTTCTTTTCGGCCAGTTCAACCAGCGTATGGCCAAAGACATCCTGGTACTTGGGCGGCTGGGGCGTATCGTAAACCTTTTTCTTGATCTCGCCTGTGACTTTGTCAAACAAGCCCGGCGCATGCCACTTCGTCTGATCTTTTTCCGCCGGACCATATCCCTTGCCTTTAACGGTCAGGCAGTGGAGCAGCTTGGGACCAGGGATATCTTTCAGATCATTCAGCACACTGACCAGATGATCAATATCGTTACCATCAATAGGGCCGAAATACCGCAGGTGTAGTGATTCGAACAGATTGCTTTGCTTTAACAGCGTGGCTTTCAGGCCCGATTCAACTTTAGAGACAATTTCCTGGGCGCTTTTGCCGAACTTACTCATTTTACCCAGCAGATTCCAAACATCGTCCTTCACCTTGTTGTAGGTTGGCGAGGTCGTGATATCAGTCAGGTATTCCTTCAACGCGCCCACGTTGGGATCAATTGCCATGCAATTGTCGTTGAGAATAATGAGTAAGTCCGCGTCGGTAGCGCCGGCGTGGTTGAGGCCTTCAAAAGCCAGACCTGCCGTCATGGAGCCGTCACCAATTACGGCAATATGGTGGTTGGGATTGCGCTGTAGCTGATCGGCTACGGCCATACCCAAAGCCGCGGAAATAGACGTTGACGAGTGGCCCACCCCAAATGAGTCATAAGGACTCTCTTTGCGCTTGGGAAAACCCGATAAACCGCCATAGAAGCGATTGGTATGAAAGCGGGTGCGCCGATCCGTGAGAATCTTGTGGCCGTAGGCCTGGTGGCCGACGTCCCAGATCAGCTGATCATCCGGTGTATTGAAAACGTAGTGCAGGGCAACCGTCAATTCAACCACACCCAGGTTTGCCCCAAAATGACCACCGTAAACGGATACACTATCAATAATAAATTGTCGCAGTTCGTTACAAATCTGTGGGAGTTCAGCGCGGTCTAGTTTACGAAGATCGTCTGGGGAGTTGACATTGGCGAGTAATTTGCCAGGAGTGATCAACATAGTTGGTTGATTAGGTGCAGTGCTTTCCATTAACAACCTGTCCATCTAAACTGTTTCAGTCGTTTAAGACAAGACGGAGCCAGATTGCGAAAGTACAACTTTTTTAAAGAATAAAGGTACGTCGATCGTTCCCAAAAATAGCTATTAACACGAATAAGCTATCTGTATCCTAGATAGCTTACAGAGTAAAAAGGCGTTTGCTGCCGTATAGAGCAAACTAACGCCCAAAAGCAAACCCAGTCTGTTGCAAAGCCGGTCTGCTTTTTGAAAAACAACTACACCGAATAATTCAATTTAATTTCTTTGGCTAGCGCGGAATAATTTCTGTTTTTCCTCCCGCGTCAGGCTCTCGTAACCCGAACGGGAAATCTTATCCAGAATGGCGTCGATTTCGTCCTGATCCGGCATAGCCACTGACGAAGAGGGTGATGCAGCGTACGAGGTCGTACTCATGCTGGCGCTGCTACGCTGACGATACGATACCTTAACCGGCGGCTTCTTGCGAAACAGACTCTGCCAGCCGTCCATCACCCAATAAATGGGTTGTCCCAAATCCGTGCCATTTTGCAGCAGCTTGATAAAAATAAAACCAATCAGAGCGCCACCCAGGTGCGCCAGGCTACCCCCTGAATTAGGACCAACGGATTGAGCCAGGGACAGAACAATGTAGAAAAAGGCGATGTATTTGATCCGTACGGGGCCAAGAAACAACAGATGGAATGTGTAGTTAGGCAGTAACGTAGAGGCCCCTACGGCGACGGAAAAAGCGGCTGCCGAAGCGCCCAGCATCTGGGAGTCAGCAACGCGGCTCTGGAAGTACGGCAGTAGGTTAAAAATAGCGATATAAGCCAGGCCCCCCGCCAGACCGCCCAGCATATAAAGCGCAATCAGGCGCCGATTTCCCAGGTATTCGTCCACCAGCCGACCAAACCAGTACAGGAAGAGCATGTTGAATAAAATGTGGAAGATCTCATTATGGACGAAGAAGTACGTAATGAGGGTCCACGGTTTAGTCAGCAGCGACTGGATAGAGGCCGGCAGCATGAGCTGATCCTCGATTAGGTCGTAACTACCGGGGTGGTCAACGATCGTTAAGCCGACCTTAAGCACCAGCAGGGTTAAAAAAACAATTGTGTTGACCAGAATCAACTGCACCAACGTGTTGTTGGGCTTGTTGAATTCAGTCCGGAAGTCGTCGAACAATCCGCTCATTGGTTAATAGAAATTTTTTCGTTGCGAACTCCAATATTTAATTAGCAGGAAGGCAAAGAGCATCCCACCAATATGAGCAAAGTGGGCTACGTTATCCGCCTGTGTCTGATAAATGCCTGAGTATAACTCATAAGCTCCGTAAAAAGCCACTAAATACTTGGCTTTTATCGGTATGGGTATAAATAACAGGAAAAGCTCTGTGTTTGGGAATAACATCCCAAACGCCATTAACACGCCAAAAATTGCGCCCGACGCTCCAACCATCGGCACACTGATCTGTCGTTGATAAATTCCGTTGACAACCTTCAGAGCACCCCGTATATACGACGGATCGCTGGGGTTGTCTTCAAACGCATTCAAAAAAGTATCAAACTGGTCGTAGAGCGATGACGCGAAACGCTCCATAAAATTCTGAAAAGCAACCGGCGTGGGATCGGCCTGGAAAGTAGCCACTGCATCACGTAACTGGCTGGCTTCAAAATAGTTTATTCCCGCAAACATCAAACCGGCGCCAATGCCGGTAAAAAAATAAAAAAACACAAAGCGCTTACTACCCCATACCTGCTCCAGCAACGGCCCGAAGAAAAATAGTCCGAGCATATTACTGAAAACATGCCCGAAACTGGCATGCAGAAACATATGCGTCACTAGTTGGTAAGGTGCAAACGCTGGGGACAGAAAAGAGTGCAATCCGAACCACTCAATGAGTGGGGTTCCAGAAGCTTCGATAAAATATAATCCAACATTAAGCAGCAGGATCGTCCTGACAACCGGCGTAAGCATCATAAAGTTTTACTCCTTTTACTCTTAAAACCAATTCAGGACCTAAATAGCCCCGCTAATTTAGCCAACGACAACACCGTGGTAATCGGTTCGCCCGTGGGCGTATAACTCGGGTTGGATGAAGCAAACAATTTGCCCACCAACGTATTCATCTCGGGTTCGCCCAAGACCGTCTGGTGCCGGTTGGATAACCGCTGGGCTAACGAACGCGCCAGCAGTTCGGCCCGCTCCAGCTTCAGTCGACCGGTATCTTCGCGTAACTGAGCCAGCAGATTGGCGAACAGCTCCTCTTCATTTTCGTCCGTTGTGAGCGCTGGTACGCCCTGGATGGTAAAAGAATTTGGACCAGCTTCGTCGTACTGGAAGCCCAGGCTCGTCAGTTCTTTCCGTAATTCAAGCGCTAAGTTAAAGTCTACCGGCGTAACCGTCACTGTTTTTGGAAAAAGCAATTGCTGAGAGGCTCCTTCCCGCTTCGATAACGCCGTACGATATTGGTCATACAATATACGTTCGTAGGCCCGGCGCTGGTCAATAACCATCAGCCCCGTCTTCACGGAGGCCAGAATGTAACGGTTGTGTACCTGTATCAGCGGACCCGACGACTGCCATTCCGCTCCTTCTGGTGCAACTTCCGGTGCAGTCAGTTTGTTTGCCCGACTACCGATTGTCAACGCAGCGGGGGCATCAGCTTCGTTCGAGGCCGTTGTCGGTTCCTCTGGGATTGCCAAACCGGCACTGAACAGATCCGTAGCTGGTGCCAATGGTTCTTCTTTATTTAATCCTTCAAACAGCATCTGCCAGTTGGTGGCCGACGGTCGTTGGGGCCGGTCATCGCCTGAGCGTTCAAACGTATTAATGGTCTGGTTGCGGCTCTCGGTGGTATCTCTGGACCAGGATGGCGTAACAGCCCGGGCGGACGATTCACGCGGAGCCGCGGGTTTCTCCTCGGGCGCACGGGAAGGTACATCCGTTACCGGGAAAAAGTTAACGTCGGAATCGAAGTCCAGCGAGGGCGCCAGGTTATAAACGCCGACCGCTTTCCGAACCGCTGCCATTACAATGGCGTAAACCGATCGCTCATCATCAAACTTGATCTCCGTTTTGGTCGGGTGGATGTTGATATCGATATGGGATGGATCAATGTCGATAAACAGCACGTAAAATGGATGACTCCCTTCCGAGATTGTACCCTCGTAAGCACCAACGACCGCGTGATGCAGATAATTATGTTTAATAAACCGGGAATTGACAAAGAAAAACTGCTCACCGCGTGTTTTCCGGGCAAACTCAGGTTTACCGATGTAACCCCTAACTTTCACGTAAGGCGTTTCTTCCTCGCAGAACGCCAGTTGTTCCCGATACTGCTTACCGAAAAGATCCACAATCCGGCGGCTTAGCTTGCCCGCCTGTAAATTATAGACTTCGGAATCATTGTGAAATAACGAAAAACCAACGTCCGCGTGCGCCATTGCCACCCGCTGGAACTCGTCCAGAATGTGACGCATCTCCACGGAATTGGACTTTAGGAAATTCCGTCGGGCCGGGACGTTGAAAAATAGGTTCTTAACAAGAATATTAGTTCCAGGCAGACAGGACACCGATTCCTGGGTTTTCAGCTCTGACCCTTCCAACCGGATCAGCGTACCCAATTCGTCATCAGCCCGGCGCGTCCGCATTTCGACCTGGGCGATGGCCGCAATCGACGCCAGTGCTTCACCGCGGAAGCCCATTGTCCGGATGCGGAACAAGTCATCGGATGAACGGATCTTAGAAGTTGCGTGCCGCTCGAAACTCATTCGGGCGTCTGTCTCAGACATCCCAATCCCGTCGTCAATTATCTGGATAAGTGTCTTACCGGCCTCCCGAATAATGATCTGAATCGTTTTCGCCTGTGCGTCAATTGCGTTCTCCAGCAATTCCTTCACTACTGATGCCGGACGTTGCACCACTTCCCCCGCAGCTATCTGATTGGCAATCGAATCCGGTAACAGTTGAATGATATTCAGCATTTTCGCACTTATCTACAACAATAACTTCTTTTTAAGGAAACAAATTACTATTTTCCCAAAACATTATAAAAAAGACGGGTCAGAGTTTATAAAAAAATTTAATCTATTTAGATTATAATTTGTTATTGTAATAAGGCAAGAGTAAATTTGAATAAACCTATGACCGTCAGCCGATTTGTTCATAACAAAACGGCTGCTTTTTTAGTGACGAGTTGGAAACTAACCTAAAAATTTAGTCAAACCGCAGGTACAAACAATGAAAAAGATCAGGTTGTACATGATTCTGCAATGGGTCGTTTTTCTACCCATCATCTTGCCTTTATGTATTATTTTCGGTGCATTACGGGGTGCCGTTCAGATGGTTGAGCGGGTCATCAATCAGTTGTGCACGGACATTGTGCCAGGAAGTAATTCGACTCGTAAAGTACCCGTTATGGAATAACTGTACGCTCGAACTTTCCTCTTTATTTCGTCTGATTAGCTGCCCATGCCGAAAGGGTCAGCAAGAGACCAATGCGTTTAATAAATGAAGTCAAGGTTTTTGTCCTTGTAATCTTCCGGATCCAGCGGTAAAAATTCCTCCCAGAATGCATTGTTGGGTACGCCGGCCTTACAGATTAACGGTTCCTTTTTTACAGGATGAATAAAATACAGCCGCCGGGCGTGTAGGTTGATGCTGTTGTCCACATTCGGGCGTGGGTAACCGTACTTAACATCACCCCGGATAGGACAGCCCATACTAGCTAACTGCACCCGAATTTGGTGGGGACGTCCCGTAATCGGCGTTACTTCAATCAGGTAGTGTTCGTTGACCTTACCCAGCAACCGGTACGTCAGCTCAGCACGCTGGGAGTCGGGGACTTCATAATCGTAGGCCTTAACGGTGTTGCTGGCTTCGTCCTTAAGCAGGTAGTGGGTTAGCTTGCCTTTTTCCTC
>Ga0325400_1007264_pt1 | contig 10586 bp, 7 predicted proteins | sample PopdelMetagenome_2_FD_205662 | JGI IMG/M metagenome (GOLD analysis project Ga0325400, IMG submission 205662) | Populus deltoides microbial communities from Bellville, Georgia, United States - Xylem-PdKOR-R1 | ecosystem: Host-associated > Plants > Phyllosphere > Stem > Wood/Secondary xylem...
AGACAAATTCTAATCCTCTCATCATCCGAACCCAATATCTGAAATTAAAAAAAAAAAAAAAAAAAAAAAACTAACTTTTCGATCACATCGAAACTTTTTAGCTAAAATCTAAGACAACTCATGAAAAATGCAGTTTAATTTTAAACGATGACCAAAAAAGTAAACCAACAGGTGCGTATAAATCCCAGGCAGCATAAGAACTGAGCTACGCAACCAAAAGGAAGTAGAGAAAGTACTAACCAGCATAACAATCCTGAATTGCTAGTAGTTGAAGTATAGTACAACAATTAAAAAAAGAAAAGAAACAATAACAGGGGAAAAAAGTATCGGGTTTGTGATTGAATTTGAATCTATTTAGCAAGAAGAAGAAGAAGCTGGACTGACTGATCACATAAGAGGGAGTGATGGGATGGCAAATTATAGTAGTGGTAGAAGCAAATATGAACAGGCTTGGAATCTTCTTTTGGATATTCCAACAAATGTCCAATAAGGAAGGGCGGAGAGTCAACTGTTTTAAGGTTGCCTCGCCGGAGAGTTATATCGCCGGGCACATGATACGAGGTGTGTCCACCACACGGCACAGTTTCCCTACTTTCTTTCTGCAGGGTTTTTTTTTTTTAAATAACCTTTTCCAATTCTATATCATGCTTAAAGTGAATTTGGTACGCCTTTTTTTTCTTCCTATTTATCGTTATAAGAGCAGTATTTTATTTTAGGCCATCATTTTGTCTAAAATAAACTGCTATAAAATTAAGGAAAACACTGTCCAATTTGTCGTCTGATGCCGAAGTTTGTCTCGGTTTCTTAACACTTTGAAATCAATTGAGGAGATAACAACGTAACAAAATCCTTTGGATACACGCCCACAGAGCGCACACCAAAAAAAAAAAAAAGTTGGAGATTTTCTTGCACTTAGAAAGCTAAAAAAGATTAATAGATACATACCATAATAAATAAATAATATTCTTTTTATATGCAGGGGCATTAAATCTGGTCCGGTGACGGTACAAGAAGACAATCTGTGTGCAGTGCACTCCCATCGCATTCTGAATTTAACAGCCAGTGCCATGCCAACCACGAGTCAAATAATAAATTGGGATCCTCGGTAATTGTCAATATCACGGAATCACATTCAAATTCAAGAATATATGAATGTGATCAATAACACCTCTAATAAAAAAAAAAATCATCAAAAGATTCCAAAATTTGCTTCTTTTGGAAACCTTCTCGGCCAAAAGATACAAGTATCTCGTTCATGAAGTTCTGAAAAAACTTCAGGTAGAAAATAGATTGTTTCCTACAGTTTTTCTAGAAAAATATTTTTTATTATTTTTTATTGAGTATTATTAAGACTTTCTAATTTTATATATATATAAAAAAATATAATAATATTTTGGCAAGTAAAGACATGGAATAAATAAAATTAAGGATTTTGAAAATCTTCGTATACTTATAGTGATTTTAATTTTTGAGGGTTTTGTGTCAAAACTTATTTACCGTTTGCTTTTGTATGTGTTAATTGATATCATAACTCAACAATTCTTGATAATTATTTTACTATGCTATATGCTAAAAAAACTATGGCTAAAAAAGATTGCATAATAGGGTATGTTTATATAAGAGAGGAGGAGACATCATGAAACTTATGTGTTATTTATGTTTGTGTTGGTTGTTGTCATTTAATATCCTAGTGTTGAGATCCATGATGGGACGCCCTGCATAAATATATTGGATTAAAGATCCATGATGGGGTTTTCCACACCAAGATGTTAAGGACCCGTAATGGATTGATCCATGCACATAAAAATATTTTTGATGGAGAACTGCAAATTAAACATAAGGATGATTTTCTTCCAACCCGGGAAGACTAACGCATGAGATTTTTTAGGAAAATATATATTTCTCCATTCTTTATTATGATTCCTATTTGCTTTTATTTCTATTTGAAAATAATATTTTTTCTAATTTATTTTTTCTATTTAATATTATTAGAGTTTTTCTATTTTTTTTTTTTTGTATAAATGGTTGTGATAATCTTTTGGCAAGTAAAGATATAGATAAATAAAATTAAATATTATAAGAGTCTATCTATACTTATGATGTTTTAGTTCTTGAGGGTCTTGACACGCAGTAAACTTATTTATCTTTCACTTCCACCTGTGTCACTTTCCATGGCTATTCCTAGGTTGTTCTTGGAAAATCAATTTCTTTGAATGTTTTTCATATCCGTTATAGATTTTATTGACTTTTTTTTTAGCGATCTTCAATAGTTTTCAGTTTTGCATCCGTTTGCCTTTTGTTTTTGTTTTTTAGATGAATGAGATAATTTTTAATATGCATATAATATAAAACAATATATATGTTGATTATATGATGGTTACAAATAGTTAATTTCTTAAATATTTATATATGTTATTTTATTTTTTGATACTCATCCATTATTGATTTTGCGCTTGCATTCTGTTGATTTCATTGGTTTTGAATAATATAATATTTTAAAAAATTATAAAATACTACATCTTTTTAAATAACATGTTTTTGATATGTATGTTACGAGACTTAGCGCATGTAGGGTGTTCCCATGGCATCGCTCTTGTGTTGCTAGTCACGGACCCACGGACCCAGAGTTCAAGTCATGACACCCAAACTACCATAATTTCTCTTCTTTTATTTTTTGAAAATTTTACCTCATCACTCATATAATAAAGTAGACTAAGTATTATCAATCTCTTTTCATATTATATTAGATATTACTAGTTTTATTGGACGGGCTATGCTGGTATCAAACTAAATTTTTTAATGAAAAAAATATTCACATCACAAGAAACTATTTGACATTATTATTAAATCTCACCCAACAAGTCAATATTAAAACCTCTTAACCTGGTTTTTTACCTAACTCGAGTTTCAAATCAAATCACGTGGAAATTGTCCCAACATGACCCACTCACTTTGATGAGTCAAAAAATAACCTATATGATGACTAAAAATACGGTTTGGTTTTAAAAAATTAAGAATATATTTTTTTTTAACATTGATATGGTGATATATTGGATCAATCCAAACTTTGTGGGTTATTATGTCAAACTCGTAACTCGGATTATGAACTCCTTTAAATTTAATAACTTTTTAAAAATTTTTTTTTTTTATGTGATCTAATTAACTTAGCGGGTCTAAAATTTACCTAAATAACTTATGAAATTATTTTAATTATTTTTTAACTAGTAATCCTAGCTTTTCGCATTAAACTATCAGTCACCTTAATTAAAGAAAATGAATCAAAATATAAAAATTAAATAATCAACCTATTATCCAATCACACCTATCTTCTTCGTAAGCAAATTGAAGATTTTGTACATCATCAGTTATTAGTAATGGTAACAGTAAGCTGTAATACAGAACGTATTATCCATTTTGAAGTTTGAACTTTAAACAAAATTGGAACATACAATCATGACATGCAGTAAGCTAGGTAGATGCAGAATCAGGACATTCTTCCTGTCAGTTAGAGAATAGAGTGCTGCATTTGACCTAAGAAGCGATGAGTTCTAGGCTACCTCTTGGAGATCTTTCATTTCCAATCTTCAAATAGAAAGTACCAGCCACAAGAGCAAGATTCCTGGATGGCAATAGAAAATTGAGAAAGATGAGGACATGTAACTAGCATCTGTGTAAATAAAGAAAGGAAAAAAAAGAAGAAAAAAGAACGGAGGCTAGCGATGAGAAAAAGTACTCGCGTCGAGCACAAAAATACGACTTAATGGTTACAAGATAACAAGCAGGAAATCTACTTGAGGATGGGCGAAGCTAGTTATTTGTTTGACTTTTCGGGATTCGTTTACTTTTGTGGGGGCAAGGGTCCCACGAGCGAAATTTGTTTAATCTTCCAGGAGCACATTTACAAGGCAAAAATAAGAGAGGAAAAGAAAATATGTGTGGGCAACTTTTCAGGGTTCCAGGCGATCAAATAAAGAAGAACGGATATACCAAATAATGAAGAACGGATATACCATTTAGATGACCTTTTGTTTCTTTCTTTGGCCAATTTGACACTCTCTAGCTAGGTGCCATGAGTGCCATGGGTGCCATGATTTGAGGGAAAGGGAATGGGAAAAGGTGTAGTCAATCACGCCACAGCAAAAAAATCCAAAGCACAGAAGACTTTTTGTGCTGCGAGTTTTTTTTCCCTTCTTTTTTAGTAACTTTTAGTGCTAAAGTTGATCAGCATAAAAAGTAGAGCTTGACAAAAGGCACTTACCTCCAAAACTGAGCTTGGTTTGAATTTTTGACTCCCGTGTCCCGCTCCAGGCATAGCCTGATCAATCAAAGGCATACATCAGCGTACAGGTTCTTACAGAAAGAGAAAATGAAGAACAGAATTGGAATGGTGAACTGTGAACTAACCTTGGCCAAAACAACTAGTGGAGGTGTTCTTCCCATTCCTACAAATGCAAGCAAATGACTGATCAAAACCTGCAAAGCCACACAAGCCCCCGCTGGATTCACAATCTTTGCATAAATTAGAATAGTATGAACCATTATATTGCAGAGAAATCCCAAATTTCCATTTCACTGGATCCCCCTCACTCCCCCCGAAACTGTATACTGATGTATAAGAAGAGCATTGGAGCTTTGGAAGATCCAACGTGTAGCCTGCTAGTTGGATAGGTGACTCGTAAACACAACAAGTGGAAGGTGGCGCATTCTGTGGCAACCCTATTCCTGTCACTCCCTTGCAAGAGTATAGTCCTCTGCATACACGGGAGCGCGACCCCATAGCACACAAATCTTCAGCTGGATCAAATAAAGGAGAATTGGTTGAGCATCCAAGCAAGACAAATATATTTTCCCCCGTTAAAGAGAACGGACTAGCTCGATCCAGGCTAAAGCTTCCTGAGTTCTGCATTGAACTACAAGTAGACATGAAGGGGTCTGTGATAATTAAGGAACCAGTTGTGTAATCGATTTCTGAGATATTGTAAATTCCAGTTCCAGTCGAGAACTCTAGTGTGTCAGAGTTGCATCTTACATATCTAGAAAAGTCGGGGTGCCCGCAACCAAATCCGGAGCCAAAGGGGTACTTCACTGGCATTGTGCCACAAGTGTCATGACATGTGCCATTTATTGGGATAGGATGCACAGCAGCAGAGATGGTGAAATGCACGGGGAGGGAGAGAAGAATGTAGGTGAGGATCCATGCATTTGAGGTGGATGACATTGGTGAGAGTTTGGGAGAATTAGATATTAGCAAGTTTAAAGTAAGGAAGGAGCTTCACTAGAGAGTATAATAGATTTATAGTGATATTTGGAAGAAGGAGTTGATGGTTCCTTTCGGTGGAGGAGACCACTTTCAAATTTCTCCTTCTTTTGCTTCCTAAAAGCAAACCATATCCATGTGGGTTCTAGCTGTAAAGCAACGTACATTCCAGTAGAAGTCCCAGCAAACAGTAAAGAAGAGAAACACACTTGTTAATGTGAACACTATGACCAGTAACTTTCAACTAATGCAAGTGGACCTGCAACATATTTTCTTAAGAAACGTGATTTTTACTGCCCATTCAAACAGCGATATGATTTCCAATTTATCTACAAGTAGAAAGAATCTCTAGAGATTCACACTGGATAGAAAGAATTTGAATGTATATTTCAATACAAAATAACACATACTAGGGCACAAAGAAAGTTTTACAGCTACAGCAGCAAAATGTCATCCTAAAAAGCTGACAAGGTTTATCTTGCTTTCTTAGCCATTGAATTTAACAGCTCAACAGGACTCCCGAATGGAAAAAAAATCCAGCTCCCATCAGCTGATTCATCCACCAATAACGCATGTAGATCTAGTATGAAGATACAGCCTTAGTGAAATGCCCTCAGAATACACATTGCGGAAGTTAATGGTGCAACTGAACTCTTCTAATTGAAACAAGCACTGCACTGGCCTCGTCGCAGAAGACAGTCCTTTACTGAATCCTGTCATGACTAGAAACCAAAGGGAACTCAGAATCATCTGGAAACTAGTCCATTCAGGTCATCTGAATAAAAGAAAACATGTTTCATTTGATTGAAAGTAGGCGCTTCCAATTTGAATTCTATGCATCGTCGTCAAACTGTGAACAAAAGCTCAAGCAGACAACTAACCATGGGACATCCTTGAAACTCACGCACTTAGCCCAGCCCAATTCTTAAAAGCAATTAGCGCTTCCATTTTTCGGACGTTCCTCTTTCTCAACTTCGATACTTTCAGCTTCTTATGACTCCCCATGAATGCTTGCTTGTACTTCCATTTATCCACAAAAATCTTCCATCTCCTGAGATTTTTCCACTACTTGCATCGCTGCATCAAAGAAACCTTCTCTCACCAGAGCAAATTGGAAAGCATAACCAAACTGTGATCAAATTCAATACCCTTCTCTATATCAGGTGAGAACTTTTGCTTAACCTCATTCCACAGCATCAAAGCACCGAAATATTTATCTGCAGTCACATACCCGTTAATTAGGGACAAATATGTTTGGTCATTTGGCTCAAACTGGAGGAAAGCCATTCTTCTGAAAGTCCTCTTTGAATCCTCTAATCGCCCAGCATTACAAAAAGCATAAATAATTGAATTCCAGTCATGACATTTCACTTCAACTCGAGGGTCCTCAACAACTTCATCTAAAAAAACAGCCACTAGTCCAGGGCGCTGGCTTTCCATTAAACCTGTCATAATTGTCAAATAGCTTCCTTTCAGGTCAGGTGTTCTGGCCTCTCTCCTATCCCAAAACAGAGTAATAGCCGACTGGAAATCTTGGCTTGTCATTGATGCTTCTATTAGTGCATTGTAGCTTCCCTCATCTAACTGAAGCCCCGAGTTGCTAATTTCCATGACCAGTTGAGTAGCTTCAGCTGTTCTATACCCTGCAATATGCCTTCAAGATTGGCACAAAGACCCCAGGACCTACAGAACCACCTTGAGCATCCGTTTCATGACAATGCTGTGTGCTTTATCTGATAATCCAAGATTAACACAGGCACTAATAATACCAAACCCAGTTGATTTATCAGCCACAGTAATCCAACTTCCGAGATTCAATGATCAAGTTTGCTAAACCCTTAATACTTCCATCTTTCATAAATCGTTTTACCACTTGTCAATTAAGTTTCCTCACTAAAATTCGAATCCCCTCCACCTTGTTCCCTCAAACTACATAGAATAGAGTCCGAAACAGCCTCTAAATTCCCTGACTTTACACGCCCCCTAAACAAATTACTAAAAAACAGCTTCTTATAGGAAAAACCAAACCCACCCATCAAACCCTTTAACTCAATTATCTTATCTTGAAGCCCCTTTCACGTTTATGATATTTAACTACCAAACAATAATTGTAAATGGCTTCTACTAGTAGTGTAATTGACTTCACAAAAATGTAGTAATTCAGGTCAAGCTGTCCAGCTTAATAAAGACCCAAATCCATACAGCATTTAGGGAAATGAATGAGCCACCCGGTCTGACCCAGGTAATAGTGTCAAGTCTCAACCTTCATCGCAAATTTCAACCAAGGCAAAAGCAAGCAGCAGACAGCAATATTAGTGTATGAATTATCCTTGATTCAAAGTTTCGGATGTTACAGATTCACAATGGCAGGCCATGTACCCAGGAAAAAGAGGGAAATTAGCATGCATGTTGCGGCTCCTCCTTCGCTCTCCACCAGAGTTCCAATCAATCTGATGCTGTTCAAGTTTGGCAGGACCCTCCCCCAGGGCTTTGTCGTTTGCTTCTAGCAGACTCGTCTGGTGTGCTGTTCTGCAGGCTTTAGGCCTCTGGTACTGTTTTTCCTTCTGCACCGAAAAAAGAACAAGAAGATCTCCGGACCAAAGCAATAGCAATGGGAAGAAGGATACATCTCACAAGGTTCTCGACGCAGTAAAGGACCCCTCAGCTGGTAGAGTAACCAACGAAGGCATTCATGAAAAATCCCGCAATCAAATAGCAACTTCAGTTACTAATTCATCATAGGCCTTCTAGGAGGCGAAATTAAGCAAATAAGAAAGAAAGAAAAGGCCGAGTAAAGGACACGATGAGTTTGAGAAATAAGGACCGGAGATTCACACGGTCACGCATTCTAAACAAAACAAAAACAAGGGGGAAAAAACACTGGACTGAACTAACAATCAGACCACATATGGGCGGGAGAGGCTCGTATGTAGGGGCCGAGGTCAAAACAGTCAACGGAGGGAGATGTAGTTACCAACCAAGCAGTCCTAGACAAAGTTCATGTATTTACTAGCCACCCTGAAAGTGATTTTCGCGGGGACCACAATTGCCCCTAACCCTTCAGACCCAGAAATTCTACCGGGTTCTGTCAATCAAAATAGTTCGATGGTCGCAGCAATTTAAGCTATTGCTATGCTTGATTGCTATCAAAATAGTTTCTACAATAGTTTCTTGTAATTTGATTGTTTTTATTCCTTACTGATAAGGTCTTGTGATTATTCCTAACCCTTATTTTACCTGTAAGTGATCATCGATTCAAATGGTTCGGTTTGAGTCAAAAAAACCTAGCCAAACTGTTTAAATTAAGGAGCCTATTATATGCTTCAATGTTTAATGAGCCTTTAATATATATATATATATAAAATCCGGTTTGGTTGAATTTAGTTCTTTCGACTTGTTTCAATTTGTTTTTTTTTGTTTTCAAGAAAACAAAAAAAAAAAACAAATCAAGCTAACTTTTTGTTAATTTTCTAATCAAAATTATACAAAAAGCTCTTAGGTTGAGACTTGAGAGTATCAAATTATCAATCAATGTCAGGAGTCCAAAACGAAGAAGAAGCAGAAGGAATAACAGGGAAAGACCAAATTTAGATGATGGATCGCTACTCTCATGACCCTTGCAAAAACGCACCGTTTTGGTAACGGTGATTCGCAGCGTTTAATTTAGTTTTCCTTTACGCACCGTTTCAATCAGTTTTACTAGCTGCCTTTCATTCTCTTTTGTTCCTGTATGTTCCGAGGAATAGTTCTAGAAGAGAACGCTTGGGATATATAGCTGTAACAGACTTTGTCTGGCTATGCATATTTTGAATACAATGAATTAAATGGAATCCAGGAAACCATATCGTGCTTTTCCTTCTCTGTCCTTAAAACCGTTTCTATCCTCCTCCATTGTTGTTCATCTAAGAGCAGCATTTCCATTTATTTCTACCCAAGCTATTCCATTGATAACAGTCACCACTACTTCTTGCTGGAGCAAATCCAGATTGGTGTTGTGGAAACTCAACTCGCAACTATCAACTTGAGACAAAATGTATGTAATCATTTCTCGTACGCTATCTTTCTGTTCCCTCTTCAAAGACTCCAGGGAGTCCAGGCAGATCAAAGAGCTGGAGTGTTTTTTTTTTTTTAGAAAAAAAGAAAAAAAAATCCAAGAGCCAGAGCAGCATTTGTAAAGTTTCAACAAAAAATAGCAGACGATTTCCTTGGACACCCATTACACCTTACCATTCAGAATTCCCGAAACTACTGTTTTATTGCGCTTCCCTTGTCACCATCATTGTGCTCTGGAGAATCCATTCCGAGAGGGCCCCCAACATTTTTTTTTTTTATTACGCAGGATATCTGCAGTTCATGATTATGAGTGTAATTATAGATGTTTTTTATTTAAAAATATATTAAAATAATATTTTTTTTATTTTTTAAAAATTATTTTTGATATTAACACTTCAAAATAATTTGAAAACACTAAAAAAATATTAATTTAAAATAAAAAAATAAAAAATTTTCAAAAACAAGCAACCAAGCTCTCATTTATCATCTAATCAAATTACCGAAATTTGGGGGGCCCAGTACGTCACAATCAAAACTTTGGTCTCCTTTCTCTTAAAATTAAGGAATCTTGCAAATCTTTTGTACCAAATACTACGGCGTGACACTACAATTTTAGGGTGTGGACTGGTCATGAGTGAGCAAATAGAGAACGTGCAGCAATAAACACAAATGTTTAACCTAGGAAAACATAACTAGCTTGTTTCTCTCAATGACATTAAAGAGTACACACGTAAAGCATATACCACTGGTAGCAACCTTCTAATAGAAGGCAAAAAGCATAGGTCATCCCCAAACCAAGCTTAAACGGAATGCAATCAGTAATTTATCATCGCTGCCTTGCAGCCGTATAGGAATACAGCTATCGGCCACACATAATGGACAGATTGGAGATCGAACCTATATTCCCGATCTCTCTCTTCACACTTCTTCCGAGACCACTTCTCTAGCCATCCCTCCAGACATCCCTTGCAGAAAATTTCCCAGCAGTCTCTGATCAAGAACCATGTTCGGCACCTGTTAAAAGAATGTCATGTTAAATTTGTGTGTAGTTAGGGCGGGCAGGCATGTGCGTGCATGTGGTGTGAGAGAGAGATTAAAACCTTGTCCCCGAAGAAAATTTTTGTATTATCAGCAATGGCTTCAATGAATTTCAGCTCGAGAAACTGGGGAGTAAGCTTCAACTTGTTTGCTTCAGCTTCTTTCAAGACGCTGAGAGAGAGAGAGCAAGTATATTAATCCACTTTCAAGAAATCGACTGAAAGACACCAACATGAAG
>Ga0325400_1007267_pt1 | contig 10586 bp, 11 predicted proteins | sample PopdelMetagenome_2_FD_205662 | JGI IMG/M metagenome (GOLD analysis project Ga0325400, IMG submission 205662) | Populus deltoides microbial communities from Bellville, Georgia, United States - Xylem-PdKOR-R1 | ecosystem: Host-associated > Plants > Phyllosphere > Stem > Wood/Secondary xylem...
CGCCCAGGCCGCAGCTGTCGTCGCCGCCTTGGTCGACCGCCTCGGCTTCGACGCAGTCAGCGCTGCGCCACTGACCCGTGGGCGGCTGCTGCAGCCGGGGGGTGACATCTTCGGCGTCAGGCTCGGCGATGAGGAGATGCGGCAAGCCCTGGTCGACGCCGAGGCGTCCAGTAGCGCCGGAACCCCTGGCGCGGTTCGGCGGTCCTCGTGAGCACGGCCCCCGGCGAGGCGCTCTGCGAGGAGCCCGGTGCACCGGTCCGATCGACAGCTGGGCGCGGGGCGGCACTGGCGGACGAGGACGCCGCAGCCGGCTTGGACAGGCTGCTGGAGGCCGAGTGGAGCACTACGCCGTTACTGCCTCAGTGAGCCCCGCGGGCAGCATCCGATGCGCGGAGTCGACCTGCACCCGGTGACACCGACTCCTGACGGCGGCGGGAACCAGGAGCTCTACGCGCCCGACCCGGCCTTCCGTCATGGGCCGCCGACTACCGGCCTCCTGGACGGCGAGGAGGTGCTTTGCGTCAGCGCCGAGACCCAGCTGCGGGCCCACGTGGGCTACGAGCCGCAACCAGAAGATCGAGCCGACGTCATCGCCTTGGCCACCCAGTTCGCGCTACCGCGGCCGGAGGGCCACTGATCACTTCGGCGGTGGTCGCATCTGCGACCCGGTACAACGATCCGCAGCGGCACGCTCCCGCACAACGATGGCGGGCTCCCGCACGAGGATCCCTTGTGATCCATGATCACTATCGACGGCAGCGGCGGCTCCGTGAGCCTCGAGCGTGCCGGTCGGCGGTCGCCAAGCGGAACACGCTTTGGTGCGCCTGGCAGACGGGATCGTCGTCTCGGTGGGATGTAAGCCCGCGAGCCCCTCCAGACATAGACAGTTGTGCACGTGGCTCCGCTCCCCGGCCGACCCGGTGAGGATCCCTCCGACGACGACAACGCCGCCTTCACCGACCTCTACACCTCCCACTACGGCCACGTCCTGGCCTACGCCCAGCGGCGCACCGACCAGGACAGCAGCGCCCGCGACGTCACCGCCGAGACCTTCCTCATCGCCTGGCGCCGCCTCGAGGTCGCCCTTCCCGGGGGACTGCCCTGGCTCTACACCACCGCCGGCCTGGTCCTGGCCAACCACCACCGCACCCACCGCCGCGCCCAGGCCACCGCGCTACGACTCATGACCAGCATCGGCACAGCTAACGGCCAGGAGGCAACCGGAGAGCCTGACCTGCCTCGGCTCGCCCATCCTGACCCAGCAACTGCCCACGCCGACCAAGACGAAGTGCGCCGCGCGGTCCGCCGGCTGCCTGACCTGGACCGCGAACTGCTGCTGTTCACCGTCTGGGAGCACCTCGACGTCGCCACCGCCGCCAGCGTCATCGGCTGCTCCACCGCAGCGGCCCACGTACGGCTGCACCGCGCCCGACGCAAGCTCCGTCAGATGCTCACTCCTGCGCCACTGGCGGCGGACCAATCGCCCTCGAGACGCACAGCAGCCAACGACCGGCAGCCCTTGACCGCCCCATCACCTACTCCACCTGCACCTCTTCCACCGCGACCCGAAAGGGACCGCTGATGACGCGATCGACCCCCTCACTGGACCGCCGGCGTACCGACTCCACAGCGCTGACCCGGCGGCTCGAGAACGCAGACCCCGCCGCCAGCACGGCCGCCGACCTGGCGGTGCTGGACCAACGCGCCCGCGCCGACCTGGCCGCGACCCTCGCGACTCCTCGCCGCGATGCCGCCGAACCCTCAGGAGCGGGCAGCAGCCACACCCGCCGGCGCCCGACGCGCACCCACCGCCTGCTAGCGGTGGCGGCCGCCGCCTGCGCCGTGGCGCTGGCGGGGGCGGGGACAGCACTCGCGCCCTACGTCGTCGGGGACTCCTCCACGCGACTCTCAGCAGCCGACATCGCCCCGTACGAGGTCTCCCAAGCTGACGCCAGTGCCGTTGCGCAGATGCCGTCGATGAGCAGCGCCATCGGTACCAGCGGCCCGGGAAGCTGGCCCCGCCTGGCAGCCGAGAGCGACCTGGTCGCCATCGGGCGGCTGAACCGGTTGCAGGAGGGGCGCACCAACACGGTCCACGGCGAGACAGCGTGGACCACCACGGTCGCCGTTCTGGATGACGTGCGTGCCGTTCAGGGAGCGCTGCCGAGAGACTTCGATGGTCGTCTCTACGTCGAGCTGCCCGTGCTCACTGGTCTCACGGATCTACAGATGTGGCAGGAGAGCGCCTTACCTGTGGGAACACCGGTGCTGGTCTACCTGCGCCCTGCGTGGGATGGGACGGATGAGCCCGGGGAGCTGCCGTACACGAACCGGCTGCCGGATCCGGCACAGGGCCGCCCGGTGGGGCAGGCGCTGTACGAGGCGTACTACTCCTCCAGCTTCATCGTGCAGGCCGCCGACGGCGTGATCGCGTGGCCGGCGATGCGCTACAGCGAGCCCGGCACCTTGGCTGATGTCGTTCCCAACGGATCTCATGGGTGGCCGGACTGGAACCGCTAGGGCAGCTGTGGTTACTGCGCGGCACGCTCCCGCAGAACGGTCCTCACAGGGGACGGCAGGAGGGAACCTCGGCGGCACAGGGTCCGGAAACCAAGCGGCAGCAGCAGGCACCTCCCGAACGGCCTGTGTGCATGAGCGCATCGGTGCAGACCGCTTGCGCGACGTTGCAGCAGGGGGGTACCGCTGAACCCGACAAGGCCTTCACCGGGCCTTGACCGGCGGTGCCGAAGGCGGTGGCCTGGGCATCACCCCAGTCGGCTCGACAGGCGGAGACTCTCTCCGTAGATTTTCACAGCACTAGCGGAGACACTCTCCGTGCAACCGCGGCGCGTGACGCTCCAGGAGGTTGACATGAAGATCGGCATCGTCGGAGCGGGCAACATCGGCACGATCCTGGCCCGCAGACTCGCTCGCGCCGGCCATGACGTCTCGATCGCCAACTCCCGCGCTCCCCAGACCGTCGCAGACGCCGCCCTGAGCACAGGTGCTGCAGCGGTCTGGGCTGCCGACGTCACCAAGGACGCAGACGTCGTGATCACCTCGGTCAACATGGGTCAGATCCCCGACATCGCCGTCCTAGTGGCCCAGGCGCCGCCCGACGCAGTGGTCATCGACACCTCCAACTACTTCCCCCACCGCGACGGCGTCATCGACGCACTCCAAGGCAGCGGTCGCACCGAGAGCCTGTGGGTCCAGGAGCACTACGGCCGCCCCATCACCAAAGCCTGGAACACCATCACCACCGACTCCTTCGCCCAGAAGACCTCCGAGCCCGGCGCCCACGCGCGCGTGGCCCTTCCCGTGGCCGGTGATGACGCCGAGGCGCGCGCCACAGCCATGGCCCTGGTGGAGACGACTGGTTTCGAGGCCTTCGACGCCGGCGGACTTGCTGAGTCCTGGCGCCAGCAGCCGGGCACCCCGGCCTACACCACCGACCTGACCGCCGCGCAGCTCCCCGGAGCCTTGTCCCGGGCCGACGCGAACCGCTCAGCACGCCGCCGGGACCTGTTGTGGGCGGTCCTGACCGAGCGGATCGAGGCCGAGGGGGCCCTGCCTGGGCCCGAGCGCCAGCTCGCCTTGACTCGCGCCCTGTTCTGAGCGGCTGTTCATGCCCCGCCAGGTCCCGCCCCGTCCCGTCGAGACCCGTCGAGCTCGTGGAGGGGCGTGACCCTCAGAGGTCATCCCCCACCCGCCGGGACACGGACCATCCGGACCTGACCAGCTCAGCCACAGCCCTGGAGGAGGCCTCATCAGCCAGGGCCGCCCCTCGCACCCAGCTGATGGCCAGAGCGGCGAGGAAGAGGTCGCGGGCGCGTACACCGGGCAGCGCGCTCCCCTCGCGCTGTGCGTCGGTGAGGAACTCCTCGGTGACGGTGACGTACCCCTGGCAGGTGGTCGCCAACGGGGAGTCGGCATCCGAGACCGCAGCGCGCAGCGGCTCGGGCAGCCCATCGAAGACCCCCGCCCACTCCACCAGCGCCTCCAGCCACCACTGCAGGGCCTGCGCCGCACCCACGACACCACCGGGACCAGAGGAACCGGTCGAGCCGGCTCGAATCTCGTGCTGGCGCTGCAGCAGGCGATCGTTGCGCTCGGCGAGCAACGCGGCCAACAGCGCCTCACGGGTGGGGAAGTGTCGGTACAGGGTGCCTGCTCCCACCCCGGCACGCTTGGCCACCCCATCGAGGGAACCGGTGACCCCGTGCTCAGAGAAGTGCAGCTCGGCGACCTCCAGGATGTGGTCGCGGTTGCGCGCAGCGTCAGCGCGCAAGGTGCGACCTCCGGTACTGGTGGACATCGCGCACGCCCCTCTCGAGCCAGGTGCAGACGTTCTGCGCATCCATCCTGGACCGCGGCGCACCATCGTGTGCCACCTCATGCCCAACCCGGGCAAGCTCCAGCCCGCACAGCACCTGTCCTGACCCATCCACCGCAGAAGAGGTTCACCCGATGCAGCGCTGGCAAGCAGACGAGTTCGGTGATGTCCAGCAGGTCCTGCACCTGCAGGAGGTCGAGATGCCGAGGCCCTCCCGCGGCGAGGCGCTGGTGCGCGTGCTGACGGCGAGCATCGCCCTGCCGGACCTGATGATGGTGCGCGGGGATTACCCCCTGGTTCCTGCTCCTCCGGTCTCCCCCGGCCAGGAGGTCGTCGGCATCGTCGAGCGCGCCGCCGAGGACTTTCCCCACCCGGTGGGTGCCCGCATCGCCGCGAACGCCCGTTCCGACATCGCGATCGGAGGCCTGGCGCAGTACACCCTGGTTCCGGGATGGAGCGCGCTGCCGGTGATCGCCGGTCTCAACGATGAGCAGGCCGTTGGCTTCTCGGGTTCCTTCCAGGTCGCTCACATCGGGCTGCAGCACCGCGCAGGGCTCTCCGCGGAGGAGACCCTGCTGGTCCTGGGTGGGGCGGGACGCACCGGGTCCGCGGCCATCCAGGTGGGCAAGGCCATGGGCGCACGGGTCATCGCCACCGCCCGCACCGCGGCCAAGGCCGACTTCTGCCGCGCCCAGGGCGCCGACCACGTCCTGGACCTCACCGAGCCCTCAACTGAGAGCGACATCGCGGGCTGGACCGGTGGTCGTGGCGTGGACGTGGTCTACGACACGGTCGGTGGTACCGCGCACACCCACGCCGTGCGGCACCTGTCCTCTGCGGGTGCCCGCGTACTCGTGGTGGGCTTTGCCAGCGGGCAGAAAGCTGCCTTGGACGCCCAGGACCTGCTGTTCCGCGACTACTCCGTCATCGGGGTCAGCTCAGCCTTCCGCAACCAGGGCGAACGCCTCGACACGGTGAGGGCTCTGACGGCGATGCTGGAGGCGGGCTCGATCCTCCCGCCGGTGACATCGGTGCACCCCTTCGACGAGGTGCCGCTGGCCATCGCTCAGCGCGCTCAGGACGCGACAGGTCAGAGTGTGATCAGGGTGGCTTTCGCACCCGAACGGTCTTGACCGCGCGAGGGGAGGCGCGCGGTCACACCAGCCGCGTGTGAGGTCTGCGTCATGGGCGCCTGGCAACGGGCAGGCCCACGTCACCTGGACGACATCGCGGCAGACCCGCGCTCCACGCCTGCAACCACGATCGGAACCCCTGTGAACAGCCACGACACCCGCGACCTCATCGTCATCACCGGCGCCGGCAGCGGCATGGGCCGCGACATCGCCCTGGACCAGGTCACCCTGGGACGGGACCTCGTCCTGGTCGGACGACGCGAGCAGCCGCTGGCCGAGACCGCCGACCTCGCCGCCTCCGCTGGCGCCCACCCCGGACGCTGCACCGTGGTTCCCGCCGACACCAGCACCACCGACGGCGTGCGCCAGCTGCTGGCCGCTCTCGCCGACCTCGGCCAGCAGCGGATCACCGGGGTGGTGGCCGCCGCCGGCGGACAGGGGGACTTCTCCAGGCCCGGGGCCGCACTGGAGGAGGTCGAGCAGGCCTGGGGAGCGGCGATGCGCAAGAACTTCTACAGCGCCCTGCTGCCGGTGGAAGCGCTGCTGCCGCGCATGCCCGACGGTGCCGGACGCATCGTGCTGATCTCCTCCACCTCAGCCCTGGACGGACGCGGAGGCCCCTACGCCACCGCCAAGGCCGCCCTGGCCGGTTATGGCCGGGACCTGGCCGTGCGCGCCGGTGCTCGGGGCATCACCGCCAACACCGTCGCCCCCGGCTTCGTGGCCGCCACCGAGTTCTTCACCGCCGGCGGCTTCGGTGGTGCTGACTCCATGGTCGAGGGGGCAGCCGCAGCGACCCTGGTGGGCCGGGTGGGCGCGCCAGCTGATGTGACGGCGGCGGTGCGCTGGCTGCTGGGGGCTGATGCGGGATGGGTGACCGGGCAGACGGTGGTCGTCAGCGGCGGCACCGACCTGGCCCGCTGATGGAGGTGACGGTGTTCGGTGCCCACGGGCGCACCGGACGCCACGTCACCACCCAGCTGCTGGCAGCCGGGCACCCGGTCAGGGCCGTGGTCCGCAGCGCAGCCCAGGTCCCCGTGTCACCGGGTGGGGTGCCAGGGGCGTCGCGGTGGACCTCCTGCGCGCCAGCACGCAGGACCTGCGCGCGGTGGTCGCGGGGGCTGAGGCGGTGGTCTACGCGGCTGGCTGCGCCTGCGGTGCCTCCGCGCAGGAGGTGGGCCGTCTGGACGGCAGCGCCACCATCGACGCCGTCCAGGCAGCAGTCAGCGAAGGTGTGGGGCGGTTCGTGGTGTCTCGGCGCGCCGCACCGATGAGGACTTCGGTCCGCCGAGCGTGGTGCGTCCGCTGCGCGCCGAGTGAGCGACCGATGCCCATCTGCGCTCCACGGGGCTGGGCGGGACCGTCGTGCGTCCTGGTGCGTTGAGCGAGGAGCGCCCTCCGGGCACTGTGACGCTGGCCGAGCGGGTTCCGCGCGGTTCCCTGTCCCGTGCGGGCCTGGCTGCTGTGGTCGTGGCGGCCTTGGCGCATCCGGGTAGTGCCCGGACGCAGTTCGAGGTGACCGGGGGGCGGGTGCCCATCGGGTCAGCCCTGCAGCAGCTGCATCCGGACGGTCGCGTCGATCCCCTCTGGAGGCTGTCACCCCAGGAGCTGCGAACGCGTGGTGGAGGAGCGCGCTGGACGTGATCCGCGTCAGGCGGGGACGGCGGTCTCGACACCACCGCGATGGTGGGGAGGTGTCCGGTCGCTGCTGGGAAGCGCCACCACGCAGGTCTGGTGCGCACTGCCCCCGCGGACCAGGGCCGGGCGGGCTGCCCACCCACCTCGCAGGGTGGGCAGCCCGCCGGAGGCTGCGCCGCGGAAGCACTCCCGAGCCGCGTCAAGCTCGTGCGAGCTCGGGCCGGGAGGGTGGCCCCGGCCTAGGAGGCGGTCAGCCCTCCGTCGATGACGTGCTCCATGCCGCTGACGTAGGAGGAGTCCTCCGAGGCCAGGAACAGCACCAGCCTGGAGACCTCGTCGGGCTCGGCCATCCGTCGGATCGGGACGACCGAGGCGATCCCGCCACCGTCAGCGTCGGTGGCCGCGGCCATCATCGGGGTCTTGATGTAGCCCGGGTGCACCGAGTTGACGCGGATGTTGTCGGGTCCGTACTGCACCGCCACGTGCTTGGTCATGCCCCGCGAGGCGAACTTGCTGCCCACGTAGGCCAGGTTGGGGGCTCCCACGATGGAGACCATGCCTGCGGTGGAGGAGATGTTGACGATCGTGCCGCCGCCGGCCTCCTGCATGGAGGGGATGACCGTCTTCATGCCGTAGTACTGCGAGTGCTGGTTGACCGCGACGACCTCGAGGTAGTCCTCCTCCTCCAGCTCCACCGTGGGTGCGACCGGGCCGATGATGCCGGCGTTGTTGACCAGCACGGTCACGCGTGCGCCGAAGTGGTCCTCGACGTGGGCGACGACGCGCTTCCAGTCGGCCAGGGACGTGACGTCGTGCTGGACGAAGAGCACGGCCTCTCCGAGCTCTTCGGCAATCTGCTGGCCGCGCTCGGTGTTGAGGTCGGTCAGGGCGACCTTGGCCCCCTCGGTGACGAAGCGGCGCACGTGGGCCTCGCCCATGCCCTGCGCACCGCCGGTGATGATCGCGACCTTGTCGTCGAGCTTTCCCATGGCTGTCCCCTCCTGGTGGTCTCTCGGCACGACGGTGTGCCTCACCGAGCCGGCGGTGGCTGTCCACCAGCTCCACCGGTGCCACCAGCATACTGGGACGCGGTACCACTATCCAGTGCTCGGCGGAGGTCAGGCTCGGGCGACCGGGCACCGAGGACCCACCCGCCTACAGTGGGGTGTGGTCCTTCCTGTCGAGCGGCGCGGTCCGGGTCGCCCACCTGCGGCCTCTCGGGACGCGGTGGAGCGGACTGCGCTGCAGCTGATGCTGCGCGACGGGTACGACACCGTCAGCGTCGATGCGATCGCCGCGGCGGCTGGCATCGGGCGGACGACGTTCTTCCGCTACTTCGGGTCCAAGTCGGGAGTCATCTGGGCCCCTTTCGAGCAGACGGTCGCCTGGCTGCGTGAGGACCTGCAGGCACCTGCGCCCGGTGACGACCCGCTGGAGGTCGCACGACGGGCGGTGGTCGGCTCCACCGCTCGCGCCCTGGCCTCGAGCGAGGTCTGGCTGGAGCGCTTCCAGCTGCTGGACACCCACCCCGTCCTGCGCTCGGAGGGGTACGAGCACTGGGAGCGGTGGAAGCAGGCCCTGGTCGACCACCTGCTCGCTCGCGAGACGGCCGAGGTGGATCCGGTGACTGCCGCGGCCGTCGCTGGCGCTTGCCACGGGGTGTTCGTGGCGGAGCTGCGGGACCCGAGCAACACCGATGCCGACCGCGCCGCCCTGCTGCAGCGACTGGACGGGAGCCTGGAGAGGGTGTGCACTGCGCTGCGCCCCCTGGTGGCACCGCGTTGATCACGGGGAGCGTCGCTCCACCACGGCGAGATCCGCCGTGCTGCACGTCTGACCGCGGTGCCACGTTCCCGCGAGCGGATGGCGGGTTCAAAGGGTCGTCGCAACAACCGGCTGACTGGGATCGGACAGCAGACGGTTCATCGCCTCCGCCGGGGTGGTCCAGCCGTCCTGGCAGGGCTGCATCCTCATGATCGAGGCCAACAGGGCCGCCGGGCTGGGCATGGTCGACCGGGCACTGACCCAGCTGCGCCTGGCCGGCGCGCTGGACGGCATCACCGGTGTCGCGGTCGGCAGCTTCGATGAGTTCACCGGGTACACCGACCGCGGCTGGACCGTCCTGGACACCCTGCACGACCTGCTGGACGACCTCGGTGTACCGATCCTCGGGGGCCTGCCCCTCGGTCATGTCGATGACCCGGTGCCGGTGCCCCTCGGTGTCCCGGCCGTCCTGGATGCCGACCGTGGCACCCTGGTCATCGACCCGCTCAGGTCCTAGACCGCGCAGGCGGCTGCAAGGTCATCGTGGTCAGGACCGTGCTGCCGTGCTCGCTGACCGGACCGGTGTCGGCGACCTCGGTGAAGCCCACCTCGGCCAGCACCCGTCCTGATGCGGTGTTCCAGTCCCACACCGTGGCCCGGAGGCGGTGGTGTCCCGTTGAGCGCGCCCGACCGACGACCGCTGCGGCGGCCTCGGTGGCACACCCCTGCCCCCAGAACCGGCGCAGCAGCTCGAAGGCCAGCTCGGGGTCCTGGCCACCGTCGTCCTTGATGAGCCCGCAGTAGCCGAGGACAGCGTCGTCGCTCAGGCGCTGCACCGCCGCAGCCCGAAGGTCGTCGGCGGTGGCTGGGTGCGGATGCGCTGCTCCAGCTCAGCCAGGGTGGGATGCCCGTCGGCGTCGATGCGTCGATGCGTCGGTGGGCTGGCGCTGGGTGGTGGCCTCGGGGATGCGCCAGGGACGCAGCAGCAGACGCTCGGTCGTGAGTGCAGTTCCTGGGCACTGGCCATGGCCGCCAGCGAGGGGACCCGGTGCGGGCACGTCGAGCGTCATACCGACGCAGTGTCCGAGAGAGCCATCCGCAGCGGCACGCTCCCGCACGAGGGTCCCGTGGGGAACACGATCACGGCTGACCGAGGTCGCGGCCTTGAGCGCCTCGGACGTGTCGGTTGGTGGTGGCTCAGCGGCATGCTCCCGCAGACCGGTGGCTCAGAGACGCACGGCACCGGTTCGCGGAGCTGGACCGGACCCTCGAGCTCGCAGGTGGCGCCTGACACGTGGGCGGTCCGCTCGTCCGGAGGACGAAGACCCACCACCCACGGCGGGGACAGGCAGTCGGGTGCCGAGCACGAAGGTCACCCACCCGGCGGTGGAGCCATGCCGACGCAGTCACGATGCGCCCATCTCCCAGCGCCCAGATCCTGGGCCCGAACGCACGGGCAACAGCCGATGACCTGCACGATGGGTCCCATGAGCGACGGCCAGGACGGTGACCTCAGCATCGACGACCTCGAGAAGGTCTCCGGTGAGGAACGGGCGCGTCGCGAGCTGTGGGCGCTGTCAGTGGCCGCAGCAGGGGTTGGGACGTTCGACTGGAACCTGACCACCGGCAGGCTGACCTGGGACGAGCGGCTCATCGAGCTGTTCGGCTACACCCGCGGGGAGTTCGACGAGTCCATCGAGGCCTTCAACACCCGC
>Ga0325400_1007268_pt1 | contig 10585 bp, 6 predicted proteins | sample PopdelMetagenome_2_FD_205662 | JGI IMG/M metagenome (GOLD analysis project Ga0325400, IMG submission 205662) | Populus deltoides microbial communities from Bellville, Georgia, United States - Xylem-PdKOR-R1 | ecosystem: Host-associated > Plants > Phyllosphere > Stem > Wood/Secondary xylem...
CAACCTCATTCGCTTCAAATGGAGGACGAAAGGTCTCTCTCGCTTCTCAAGGTTGGTTTATATAATGTATTTTCAACAGAATATTAGTTGATTTGCTGCTATTTTGTTTAAATTTCATGAACTTTTGATTTGGATTTATATATATATACATATATACTCGTATATTTATTTTCTTTAAAATGCCTGTAGTTAATGGTTAATGAAGGATTATTCCCATCTCCAGAAGAAGACGAGAAGAGGAAGATTATTGTCGAGAAGCTCAAAACAGTACTCATTATTCACATTCGCAAAATAATCAATGTTATCTTTTAGAAAATCTCCGATGAATGTGCCCTATAACTGTTGCAGATTGTGGTAGCGTGGGCTAAGAAGGTGGCGTGGCAGCGGTGTTTACCAAAACAACAAATTGCAGCTACATCTGCTACTATATTGACTTATGGATCCTATGGACTTGGAGTAAGTTTTTGTTGTGAAATGAAATGCCGATTACTGATAGCACATTTTGAAATTTCTTCGCTGTGGCTGTGTATTTTAAATGATCTTAATTTTTCTAAATTAAGAGCTCTCTGATCATATCCACCTCAATTTGCTTGTAATGCACCAATTCACTATCACATGTTTGTGTCAATTTTCAATTTTTTTTTTAATCAAGCACAGCATTCTACTATAGACCTCAGGCATGTAAATTTGGTTTGAATGCACCATTCCTATTAATGTGTCCTTGCTAATTTTGATCACATACTTTGTCTTTGTAAAACGTGTTTGTGAATTTTATCTGTCTGGTTCGTTCAGGTTCATGATCCAGAGTCTGATATTGATGCTTTATGTGTTGGTCCTTTCTTCGCCACTATAGCTGTAAGTTTTCTCTGTTTGTGCTCATCTAGTTTAACCATGTGGATTGGAATAAGTATTGTCTCGATTTTTGTATTATTCATTACTCGTGCAGGAGGACTTTTTTATTGTCTTGCACAACATACTTAAGAGCAGGCCTGAAATATCAGAAATCCATTGTGTGAAGGATTCAAAGGTTCCTTTGATGCGGTTTACATTTGATGGGATTTCAGTTGATCTTCCATATGCTCAGCTTAAAGTATTAAATGTTCCTGAAGTAAGTATGCATACCTTGGACTTGAACAGATTGTATGGTGGATGAAACATTCTTCTAAACGTGATGTTTGCGGTGTTCTTTCCTTGTCAGGATTGAGTAGATGATTGAAGTGCTTTTTTTACTCTTTTTTTTCATTCTTACAAATTGCTTTCATTGTATCTAGTAACGCGGTCAATAGATGCGCTGTGTGCTGCTCCAGTTTGATCAATCGTGGTTCTTTTCCCCAGTTGATAACAAGGATAATTGACATTTTGACTTGCTGAATCGCAGAATGTGGACATACTCAATCTATCCCTTTTGACTAATATTGACGAGACCAGTTGGAAGAGTTTGTCTGGAGTACGTGCTAATCAACGGATACTGCTGCTTGTTCCAAACCTGAAGGTAGATGTTCCTCATGTTTTCTTTCCCATTCACACAAGGATCTCAACTCTTGATTCATTCAGCATGACTATAGTTCATGTATCAGCTTTAACACATCAGTTCCCACAGTAGCTGGTACTTGTCTTTTTGGACAATGTCCCATATTTATTCAAAAGATGCATGTGTACACCTCAATATTGTTACAGCCACTGCATCACTATTCACAAGAGATTTATGCCATGATCTATCCATGGTTTATGAAATCTGAGTGTCTTGCAATTTTTTTTTCTTTACATGATGGTAATTTCTTGCACTAATGCATTGGTCCTAGATGTTTCCCCTGGGAACAAACTAGGCCAATACATGGAGCTCTTGTGGACTATAATTTTCTATCTGTGCAACACATGCTATTGCCACTATAATTATGTGCTTAGATGGTTTGCTTGCAATAGATTTGAAGATTTTTCAGATTGCAGTAATTTGTTATAGCAGTTTTTTGACGAGTATCAGATTTTTGAAATGATGTTTCAGAATTTCCAATCCATGCTGCGATGTCTTAAACTGTGGGCAAAACAGCGAGGAGTGTATGGTAATGTAAGTGCAACGTGCATGTTAGTTATATCAGTTTCATGCTTTGCTTCTATCTGAGATGGGCTTTATCAGAATAACCTTTCCCCCAAAAAATATGGATCCAATTAAATATGCATTGTTTGCAGCTAAATGGGTTTCTGGGAGGAGTGCATTTAGCAGTTCTAGCAGCCTTTGTTTGTCAAAATCAGCCTAAAGCCAGTGTAATTGCTTTAATTTCAAACTTCTTTTGTACATATGCGATGTGGCCTTGGCCTACACCTGTTATGCTGCAAGATGGAATGCCATCAAATGTGGAAGATGTGATTGAGACTCGATTCTACATGCCTATTCGTTTGCCATGTAGTCCATACGAGTATTGCCATTCCAATGTCACTAAAAGCACATTCACCAAGATCAGAGCAGAGTTTCTCAGAGGGCATTCTATGACTAGGGTATGTTTATTATTTAATTGAGACTGGAATACCTGTCTTGACTATTTACCTACACCGTGATTTGCTTGTGGCTTCTTTAGCACTTTTTTCTTTGGTTGGAGGGGCTGTTTTGGAGCTAGTTCCTTAATCAGATGGGGATGCTGTTCTATATATTGATTCTGTTCTAGTTAGCTATAGAGATCTTAATCAAAGAGGATTTTATACAAAAGACTGTAGAACTGTTTTCTTACAATACAGGATCTTCTAAAGTTAAAGCTGGACTCTGATGTGGGGAGAATTTTTGAGCCTTTCCCATACTCAACGAACTATACACGATTTGTCAAAATCTACCTTTCAGCTCCTGATCAAGATGAGCTAGGAGACTGGGTGGGCTGGGTGAAGTCACACTTCCGCTGTCTACTTCTTAAGGTAACTGGCTCATGTGCGCTCCTTCATTTTGGTAATCAACCGGGCATTTATTCACATAAGAACTAGTTGTGTGAAGATGTTGCCTGAATCAGTAAATAAAGATGAAAACAAGAATTAGCAATGCTAGTTTGTGTCTATGTCTTGGTAAACGGCCTCATTAGCCTCAGTTTCATTGCCCTTCCGGGGTCATACAATGCAAGGTATACCAACCCCAACCAGATAGATTTTAACTTCAGTGTATTGCTTTTGTGGGCACTCTCAAAGTAATCGATCTAATAGTACTCATGAATTTATTTTTACTTAATTGTTTTTTTTAATCTCGTGATTTGGTCTCTTCTTCCTTACAACACTTTCTGAGGTTTTATTTGCTTCAGCTGGAAGCCGTGCAGGGCTTTTGTGACCCCAACCCCATGGAATATGTTGATATGGATGCATCTGAACCAAATGTTGTTTTCTACTGGGGCCTAAATCGCAGTAGAAGCAATTTCGTGTATATAGAACCTGTTGAGGAGGATTTCTCGAGGAGTATATACTGTGGCTATTATGGCATTCGTGGAAAGATGGAATTATCTATCGTGCAAGCATCTGAACTACCAAAGAATGCTCGGTTTGACAGTGGAAACGGCAAGAAAATGAAAGCATGCTGGAAGATGCTTGACTACAATCAAAGGAGGACCCCAGCATATTCGCAACATCTGCCAAGCTACTTTGTTGGGTATGTGGAAAGCAATGGAGACACCGAGCACCCAAGTACTGGGGGCTAAAAGTTTACTGTGCTCTCTTACTCTGTTCTGGTACTGATCTTGTTTTGCATCCTACCTTGAGAAATTTGTGTGCGATTAGAATTTAGGGTTAAGGGATTATGGATTGAACAACTTAGTCTGTGATAGCATATTAGCTCTAAAACAACATAAATAGGATGGATTCTAAAGATATAAAAAAGAAAGGGAGTTTGCATTAGACGGGACTTTCGTAAATTACGTCGATCAATGCTTTCCTTCTAATAATTTTTTTTTCCTTTTACATTTGTTGAGTTGACAATTGAACCCGTTAGGAAACGAAGTTGAGCATGTTAGAATGCAATCAACACGAACTTGATTAACCAGCTTTGAAGTTTCGAACTAAAGCAATCGTTCTCCTTTGGAGTTATGATGAAAGCAATTGTAAGTTCTTGTGCCGCAAATTTTCTTTTGGATAAATGTTGTGCAACGAACATTGAAATAGATACCCCTTTAGCATTGGACAAGAGAGGCTGCAAGTCTGCCACAAAGCCGAGAAAGAGCCCAATTCGTGTGAGGTGGTTTTCATTATCCTTTGGGGCGAGGCAGGCGTTGACTAATGCGAGCAGAATCTCCATGATCAAGGCCATAGGAAGATGAGGATTTTGGCATTTCGAACTTCTTTTCCCAAGTACAAGAGGTAGATATTGAACGTAGAAGACCAGCTTCTCGTTCACAAGCATATGCATTGAAGCGAGAGCCCACAAATAATAGGCACGAGGGGTCTGGCCCATGGCAACACCTTAGGCTTTGCCCCACTTTGCTTTCTATAACTCGGTAACATATTTTATGAACTATAACATTTATTTATTAACGATTATTATTGTTATTATTATTGGTTAAACTAGAACATAATGAGGTGCTGACTATTGTTCATAAGCATGAGAAAGATCTAATTGTTTTTTTTTTTTTAAAAAAAAACAAAACAAGGATTGTAATAAGCAAAACGAGATTTTTAAAAAAATCCCATTGCTCATAAGCATGACCATTATTATTTCTTTTTTTTTAAAAAAAAAAGAAGAAGAAGCCATGGCTAGTAGATTTAGGACTCAGCTTCTTCCCTTTTCCTTCTCCATGGCCAGTAGATTTGCTCTGGACGGGCTATTGTGGTTCAACCACTGTTAGAAAGTATATAGTTTTTTTTTTCATTAATGGATAAAAAACATCTATAAAAATTAATATTGTTTTTATATTAATCTAAGGTTAAGTATCACCTTCCAATTTTTATATTTAAAACCCCTAACAATTCCTGTAAGACAGGAAGTGAGAATTTCAAAATTTGTTAACTTTGGAAAAAACCCATTCTCTTAAAATCAAATTCAACTCATAACATCTTAAGAAAATTAAATTAATAATAAAACAATTAATTCTTATGGTATGATTTTAGCGAACCATATTGGTAGTATTTTAACGAGCCATTATTGAGTAATTTCGTGGGTAAAAACATCCCCGTTGATTTCAAATTTGTTTCGAGTTGATTAAAAAAAGATTTACCTCAATTCTTGACACATCATGATTTTTATTGAAAATTTATGGAGCCATGTAATTATAGGGGTGAATAAAACCAGTTTCTCACCTTGAACTTTGGAATAAAATGGTCCAAGTTATGAATATAGATGGGGCAGGATTGTCGAGAATTTTGAAATAATGAAATTTCTTTTTGACTTCCATTAAATTACTAAGATATTCTCTTATATATTATAGGCACATTGATGACTTATGGGAAGAATTCTCTCTTCAAATTTATATAGTCATGAAACTTAAGATGTTTATAACATCATCTTCTCGCCTTAAATTTAGAATTGGATTTGATATGTTTGATCGATCTAGATACATACAATATAAGATGAACTTGGTTGAATAAGAAATTAAAATGATGGAAATTATAAATAATTTTAATACAAGTCAAGAATTTGGATCTTGGATGAAGAACCGACACTACTCACATGCAAACACAACAAGATTTGAGGTGATCGGATTGAGAGTGGGCTTGCTTATTTACAAATAACTAAACAATTAAAATCAAACCATGCATCCAAGAAGCAGGTGCACTTGATTGATCGATCATGAATATTGCTGCTGTTATCCAAAAAAAAAAAAAATTATGTGAACGGTCTAACGCTTAAGTTAAATTAAGAAGACGAGGAGACCAATATGAATAGGAAACCAATATACAATCTCTTTATGTGATGCGTAAAGAGATTTAACTTGAGCATGAATACGGTTGACACCTGACATGTCTATCTTGTTTTCCATGCCGCTAAGCTTAAGTTGAAGTTTTTAGCGGAATTAAGAAGTCCATGGAAAGTTACGCTTAAAATCTTGAACCTGAAAGCAAAGAAAATATGGTTTTTATCTCTGCCAACCACGTACACACATTTACAAGGTAAACTGAGCCACGAACAAGGCAGAAAAATGGCATCGAAAAGGAGGACACTTGGTGAAATCAATGCGGTTTGCTGCGGGCTGCTTTCTTGTCAGCCCCCCACCGTGGAAAATCCCTTTTGCCGAAGAGGAGGAGGAAAACAGGTGGGGCCGTGGAGGTCCAGGCCCAAGGGATCAAAATTATCATCAACTGAAAGCAAAATCTTAATTTGATCCCCACCAAAAAAGAGTTTTACATTCTCATCTCATATCTTCTTAAGAAGATTTGCTAAGCACGATTCGGCAGGTCCCTTTAAAACAGTTGGGGTTTGATAATCAAGAAGTTAACATTAAGATTTAATAGTAAATCCATCTTCACAGATCATATCGGTATCATAGAATTATGATTAAGGGATCACTTTTCACTTTATTCTTTTTTATGTGGATATAAATGTAGATGTAAATGTAAACGTGGATGTTGCTGAGACTCAGAAGTCAGAAAAGATAGACCACGAACAGCAGCAGCAGCAGCAGCAGCAGCAGCAGTGCTCGTTAGGGGACAGACCGACAGATAATAAGATGGGCCTGATCCACAGTAACCGGATCCATGGAGAGTAAATCACGAGCTGAGGTGATTTTGTCGACATTGGAGCTTGAGATCAAACCCAAGACAGTAGTCTTCGCTTTTGACATGGGTCCAAACTTGTCAGCATCATGAAAGGGTTTGCCGTTTTTAATGTATATCTCGAGAGCTTCATTTCAAACCAGTGCTATCAACGCCAGGCTTTAGATCATTCCAGAAGTTCACGAGCCAGTCTGTGAGATGCTTTTCCTAGCAAGAAAAGAGACAATTAATGTCCGCTAAAAGAAATAGAAAGCACTGGAGGCCACGAACTGCACACCACGTGTCACTCAAACATGGTCATGCCTCATAATGTCAACCAGACTGACGTTTGAATAATACCCATTTTTTTAATCTCCAACCATTTCGAGAGTACTTCCTTTACTTTTTTATCATCATTTTCTTGTTTTTTTTCGTTTCAACTGGAGGACAGATTCTTTTACGATAAGGTTTCAATTACCAATCACATCTTAGTTGATGTTTTTTTAAAAAATTTTTTATTTCTTTTATTTTTAAAAGCATGTTTAGTAATACGTTGAAATTGTATTTTTTTAAAAAATATTTATTTTTTATTTAATATTATTTTTTATAATTTTTATATTATTTTAACGTGCTGATATTAAAAAAATAAAAATTTAATATATTTTTAAATAAAATATAATTTAAAAAACAATCTTTACCGAATTTAAAGATCCACCGACTTTAAACATGCTATGATAATGGAGAAAAATAAAATCACTGTGACGAATTTACATCTGAAAAGTTTAAGCAGAAACTCACAACCAATTCATAACGATTTTAAATATAAATAATCATTTCAGAATCCATGACTTGAGGTTCCGAATTAAATATGAGTATTTTATATAATGATTAACGAGATCACGAGTTCAGTTAACAACTAACATCAGAGAATAATGTGAACGCCACTGCATCTGAAACTGGTAAAGAGTGACGACAGAGGCAATCCACAGATTGAGACATTATTATATATTTGGCAGGCAATGGTTCAAGATCAAGGAGACCCACACTTGAGTTCATTTCAGAACACAATAAGCAAGCAAACAGAATCTATCATATAACAGCATCACCAAACCAATCTAATTCCCTACCCTTCTTTTCGCTGCCCCTCTACCTTTTCAGTTCTGCAAAAAATGAGAACTTCAGTCTCTTCACTGTCCATTCTCCTTCTTTACATCCTCCTCCTCTCAGCTCCTTTACCACTAACCCAATGTGGTGATCTAGTAGGCCAGATATGCAAGAAGACACCCTTCTACGACCTTTGTGTCTTGTCCTTGCAACCAAACTCAGGGACTGATGTTAAAACTCTAGCCTCTAAAATGGCTAATCTCGTCCTGTCCAATGTGACCGATACCCTGAATTTCATCCAAGGCTTAGTTAAACAGGAAACTGGGACATCATTAGAGAGGCCACTGGCTGATTGTGCAGAGTTGTACATACCAGTTGTCAAGTACAATCTTCCTCAAGCCATTGATGCTTTGATTAGAGGAAGGTATGGATTTGCCAATTATGTTTTTTCTGATGTTTCCAAACAAGCTGATGCTTGTGAGAAAAACTTCTCAGGCGAGGATGAATCACCATTGACTGATAGGAATAAACTTATCAGCAATCTTTGTGAGGTCGCGGTAGCCATTATCAATATATTGCAGAAGGGTTTCTGATTATGTTCTCTGTCTTCTTATTTTGGTTACTAGTTAGTGTCTGTTTTGGTATGTAGCAGTTCTCTCTTCATTGCTGGACTAAATTAGTGAGAGTCCTTCAGGTCTGTATCTAAGTTTTTGTACTTGAAGCAGCAGTTCAGTTTGAACCAGTGAATTATTGGCATCTTTAATCTTTTATTATTATTTTCTTCTGCCATATAAGCTCTCTCTTTTTTGTCTGTTTTGTTTTGGACTTGGATGCCTAGTGTTAAGAGGGGTGTGGCCGAGTTAACTCGAGGTTGTTTTTTTTCACTGCCCCAAGAAATAAACCCAACCCTAAGTGACCAAAGGTTCTGGAAAGGTTACGAATATTTGAACTTCCAAGTAGTTAAGCAAGTTAGCTACAAAAGTTAGTTCACAGGACAGATTCAGAGACTATCAGTTTGCTGCAATTTCGCGTTGATGTTATAGGATCTCCAAGTGCAGCATAGAGTTGTAGGGGAGCTCATTGTGATTCTGATGGACCGAGTTCAAGTGATAATTTTGTTTGTCTGTGGAGGCATAACATAAGCCCAGGTTTCTGTTAAAGCCACAGCCTCCTTCACAGTTGAACTTGCTGCTATACAATTGAAAAAACTACAGCAGTTTGTGATTGATGTTTCCTGCCAATCTTATGGGCGGGATGATTAGTTTGGCCCAAAAGGAATTGGACAGGCCACAAATTTAATATGACAGTAAATGAGACAATTATGGGCATAATAAAACGAATCTACAGGCCCAAACCAGAGAAGGGGAAAGAACAGAAGAAAATCCACGGATTGAAATTTTTTATATTCATGTCCTCCTTATTATTATTCATTGAATAGTAAATTTATATATTTATATATTATTTATTACTTATTACCTATCAGATAAGTTAGCTGTAATTAAAAAAACCACCTATTCAATCAATATTCATTGGATTAAATTTCCATCCCTAAGCAAATTTCAAGAAATGAAAAAGTTCATTCATGGTCTCTCAAGTATCTTATCCGATCAAATCAGCCCATTTATTTTTTTTTCTTTATCAAATTAAATCCTCTGTCTTCAATTTGCAGAAGACAAGAACCTCCGTCCTCTTAACTGCATGCACGTGGCAGCTATCTAATAAATGGATTGGACAGAATAGAATTAGAAGGATTCATTTGAATAAATGTTGAGGCTCGTGGCACCATGAATAATTTTGTCCGAAAGCAAACACTAAATAGTGAGGGTGCGAGGAGAGCATCGAAAAGAGAGCGAGGAAGAAGAGAAAGAGGAAGTCCTCACCTCGGCGGCAGGCTGACGAGGACCTCATCTTAGAAATAGGAACCAAACGGCTTTTGGGTTTTTAAATACCAAAATGTGCTCATGTGGCTGTCTATCTTCAAATACCAAAATGTGCTCATGTGGCTGTCTATCTTCCTGTGTTCTTGTTCCTTTTGCTGTTTTCCCAGCAACTTCTTCTACATTACCTCGCAATGAGAATAAAAAGAACTCAAAAGGCATCTCTGAAGATGCATGGTGTGATTTGTAGTAATCCACAAGTTAAGACAAAACGTGATGGTGGTCGTTTTAAACCCATACGCTTTGCAGATATTGACTGCAGGTCGAAAGCAAGCTAGCACACGAGTCTGCTCATAGAAGACCGAGTCAAAAAAACTTTAGTTTTGTTTTTAATCGAAGACCAAGTCAAAAACCTTAGAAATTTTCACATCTCCAAATGATTTTGAAGGAAGAGGACAGTAGTCAGAAACCAACTGTGGTTTCACAAACTTGGCTTCCTTTGTAAAATGTTCTACTCTTTGTTTCTTTTCTTTCAGTGCGTTACTTCTCAGACTCTAAAGGCAACTTCTTTCATGATAAAATTAGGCTAGGGCATGTGATGCCAGCGTTTTCTCCCTTCGCCAATTATATAAAGTGAAGTGTAAACTCAACCTCATCCTGAACTAGTACAGACATTTTCTGCCCTTGCTTCATTGAGAAACACTTGTGCAATTATATTCACAGTAACAAGCACATGTCATGAAACTCGATTTCGTAACATAAAGAGAAGCCTAACTCCCTATTAAAAATCACCTAATCACCACACCACGGCACCGAGTCTAGTTATTTGCATTCCGGCAGAGATTAAACATCCAATCTCTTTATCGTCCGTTTTACTTCTCCGTTGCCTCCTCCTTTTGTTTCTTGCACCACTAATCCAATGTGGTGATTTGATAAACAAAACTTGCAAGAAGACA
>Ga0325400_1007271_pt1 | contig 10585 bp, 7 predicted proteins | sample PopdelMetagenome_2_FD_205662 | JGI IMG/M metagenome (GOLD analysis project Ga0325400, IMG submission 205662) | Populus deltoides microbial communities from Bellville, Georgia, United States - Xylem-PdKOR-R1 | ecosystem: Host-associated > Plants > Phyllosphere > Stem > Wood/Secondary xylem...
ACCGCGGCGGGGTCGGGGCCGGCGTCGTTCGCCTCTTCGACATGCGGCGACCAGTCTGTGCCCGTCCACCAGATCACCGCACCCGTGCGCAGGTCGTTGCCCGTCAGCACTTTCAAGCCATTTGCTCCGCCTGTTGCGCGAGCCGGCCTAGCCGATCCTGCGCATCGGACAACAGCACCACTTCGCCCACGACGATGATCGCCGGGCTCTTCACCCGCTCGCGCTCGACCATGTCGCCCAGATCCGCCAGCAAAGTGCGCAGCGCCCGGCTGCCGTCATAGGTGCCGCGCTCCAGCACCGCCACCGGCATGTCGGGTGCCACGCCATCCGCCATCAGCTTGTCCGCGATCGCGCGCGCGGTGGCGACACCCATGTAGATGACGAGCGTGCGGCCCACGCCCGCCAGCCCCGACCAATCCTGGTCGCTCAAGCCCTTGCACTGGCCGGCGACGAAGGTGACCGCGCTCGACCAGTCGCGATGGGTGAGGGGGAGCATCGCCTCCGCCGCACAACCTAAGGCCGCCGACACGCCCGGCACGACCTCCACCGGCAGGCCGGCGGCGCGCACCGCCTCCACCTCCTCGCCGCCGCGGCCGAACACGAACGGGTCGCCGCCCTTCAGGCGCACCACCACCGAGCCTGCCCGCACATGCGCCACGATCAAGGCGTTGATCGCCTCCTGCGGCAGCGTGTGGCGGTCGCGCTGCTTGGCGACGGAGATGCGCTGGGCCGACGCTGGCGCATGGTCGAGCACGCGGGAGTCGATCAGCCCGTCATGCACCACCACGTCGGCCTCGCGCAGCGCCTCGACCGCCCGCAGGGTGAGCAGCCCCGGATCGCCGGGCCCCGCGCCGACGAGGATGACCTTGCCGCGCGAATAAGGGTCGAGGAGCGTCGCCATGGAGGCAAGATGGTCCTTCCGCCCCCGCGGGGCAACCGCGGCGGTGCTTGGGCCCGCTGTAGCTTTTCTTGCACGCAGGCCGTAGGGCGACCACCACCCAATTACCCCACCTCCGTTCGTCCTGAGGAGGGACTGAGCGAAGGCGAAGGCCCGTCTCGAAGGACAAGGGCGCCCCATGTCCTTCGAGACGCCGCTTCGCCGGGCTCAGCGGCTCCTCAGGACGAACGGGTATTTCGCCTGAACCGGAGCCCCATGCGCCTCTCCCGCTACTTCCTCCCCGTCACCAAGGAGAGCCCCGCCGACGCGCAGATCGTCAGCCACAAGCTGATGCTGCGCGCAGGCCTGATCCGCCAGACCGCCGCGGGCATCTACGCCTGGCTGCCGATGGGCCTGCGCGTGCTGCGCCGGATCGAGCAGATCGTGCGCGAGGAGCAGGACCGGTCGGGCGCGGTCGAGATGCTGATGCCGACGCTGCAATCGGCCGACCTGTGGCGCCAGTCGGGCCGCTACGACGCCTACGGTCCCGAAATGCTGCGCATCACCGACCGGCACGAGCGCGAGATGCTCTACGGCCCCACCAACGAGGAGCTGGTGACCCAGCTCTTCCGCGAGGGCGCGCGCTCCTACCGCGATCTCCCGCGCACGCTCTACCACATCCAGTGGAAGTTCCGGGACGAGGTGCGCCCCCGCTTCGGCGTGATGCGCGGCCGCGAGTTCCTGATGAAGGACGCCTATTCGTTCGACCTGGACGAGGCGGGTGCGCGCCACAGCTACAACCGCATGTTCGTGGCCTATCTCAACACCTTCGCGCGCCTGGGCCTGCGCGCCATCCCCATGGCGGCGGACACGGGGCCGATCGGCGGCGACCTCAGCCACGAATTTATCGTGCTCGCCCCCACCGGCGAGAGCGAGGTGCTCTACCACGCCAATTGGGAGCGCCCGGCCGAACTCGCGGGCGTGAACTTCGACGATGTGGCCGGCCTCCAGGCCGTCGTGGACGCGCACACCGCCGATTATGCCGCGACCGACGAGAAGCGCGACCCCGCGCGCGAAGCGGAGGCCGGCGACCTCCTCCGCCTTTCGCGCGGCGTGGAGGTCGGCCACATCTTCTTCTTCGGCACCAAATATTCGCAGCCGATGGGCCTGCGCGTCCAGGCGCAGGACGGCACGGAAGTGGTGCCGCAGATGGGCAGCTACGGCATCGGCGTGTCCCGCCTGATGGGCGCGATCATCGAGGCGAGCCACGATGATAAGGGCATCGTCTGGCCGGACGCGGTCGCGCCCTATGCGGTGGCGCTCGTGAACCTGCGCGCCGACGACACGGCCTGTGCACAGGTCGCCGACACTCTCTACCGTGATCTGCAGGCGGCCGGCGTGAAGGTCCTCTACGACGACCGCGACGAGCGCGGCGGGGCGAAGCTTGCGACCGCGGACCTCGTCGGCATTCCCTGGCAGGTGGTGGTCGGCCCCAAGGGCGTGGGCAACGGCGTGGTCGAGCTGAAGCGCCGCGCCACAGGCGAGAAGGTCGAGATCGCCCCTGCCGAGGTGGTCGCCCGGGTGAAGCCGTGAACGCAACCAGTCCCCTCCCCCCCTGCGGGGGAGGGTTAGGGAGAGGGGTTCGGCGGAGCGGGCTCAATGCCCGCTTCGCCGAAAGGCAACCTCGCTACGCTCGACCCCTCTCCCTCCCACGCGCTGACGCGCGCGGGCCCCTCCCTCTCCCACAAGGGGAGAGGGGTTTTACATGCTGACCCGCTACGAACGCACCGTTGCGCGCCGTTACCTCCTCCCCGGCAAGGGCGAGGGGATCATCGCCGTAGTCGCGGGCTTCTCCCTCCTGGGCGTCACCATCGGCGTCGCCGCACTCGTCATCGTCATGAGCGTGATGAACGGCTTTGCCGCCGAGCTGTTCGACAAGACGATCTCCTTGACCGGCCACGCTGTCGTGCAGGGCTATGGCGGCCGCATCCCCGACTGGCGCCAAGTGGTGGCGGACGCGCGCGCCACGGCCGGCGTCACCGCCGCCACGCCGCTCATCGAACAGCCGCTCATGGGCAGCGCCGCCGGCCGCGTCGAAGGCGTGCTCGTCCGCGGTATGCCCATGCCTGATATCGCCGCGCTCACCGACAAGGTCGTGATCGGCGACATGCGCGAGGTGAAGCCCGGTTCGGGCAATGTGGCGATCGGTGCGCGTCTGGCGGAGGCGATGGGCGTTACCGTCGGCGACCAGATCAGCCTGATCAACCCCGCCGGCCAGTCCAGCCCTTTCGGCACGGTGCCGCGCATCGTCCCCTACACGGTCGCCGCCGTGTTCGAGGTCGGCATCTACGAATATGACAACACCTTCGTGGTGATGCCCATTCCCGATGCGCAGACGCTGCTGCTGCTCGGCGACGCGGTCGGCATCGTCAAGGTCCAGACCACCGATCCCGATCGCGTCGGCGAGATCCTCGCGCCCTTGGCGGTGAAGGTCCGCGGCCGCGCGGTGGTGCAGGACTGGCGCCAGCTCAACGGCGCGCTCTTTCAGACCATCCAGGTCGAACGCGTTACCATGTTCATCATCCTGTCGATCATGGTGGTGGTGGCGGCGTTCAACCTCCTCTCCTCGCTGATCATGCTGGTGCTGGCCAAGACGCGCGACATCGCCATCCTGCGCACGATGGGGGCGACGCGCGGCGGCATGGTGCGCATCTTCCTGTCGGTCGGCCTCTCGATCGGCATCCTCGGCACGGTCGCCGGCCTGCTGCTCGCGGGCCTGGCGCTCCGCTACCGCCAGGTGGTGGTGAACGTCGTCCAACGCATCACCGGCCAGAACCTGTGGGATCCCTCCATCCGTTTCCTCACCGAACTGCCCAGCCGCACCGATCCGGGCGAGGTGCTGGCGGTCGTCGCCGTCACCATGGCGCTTGTCTTCCTGGCGACGCTCTACCCGGCGCTCCGCGCCGCGCGCACCGATCCCGTGCAGGTGCTGCGCTATGAATGAGGCGCTTGGCGTCACCGGCCTCGCCCGCTCCTTCGAGCAGGGCGGCCGCACGGTGGAGGTGCTGCGCGGCGTCGACCTGACGGTGGCGCCGGGCGAGATCGTCGCGCTGCTCGGGCCCTCCGGCTCGGGCAAGTCCACCCTGCTCCAGGCGGTGGGTCTCCTGGAGGGCGGCTTCTCCGGCTCCATCCGCATCGCGGGCGAGGAGGCGAGCAAGCTCGACGATGCCGGCCGCACCCGGCTCCGGCGCGAGGCCTTAGGCTTCGTCTACCAGGCGCACCACCTGCTGCCCGACTTCTCGGCCGAGGAGAATGTGGTCCTGCCGCAGCTCATCCGCGGGGCGACGCCCGCGGCCGCGGCCCAACGCGCGCGCGCGCTGCTGGAAACGCTCGGCCTTGGCGCACGCCTCGACCATCGCCCCGCCCAGCTGTCGGGCGGCGAGCAGCAGCGCGTGGCGGTCGCCCGCGCGCTCGCCAACCGGCCGCGCCTCGTGCTCGCGGACGAACCCACCGGCAACCTCGACGAGGCCACCGCCGATCGCGTGCTGGCCGAATTCCTGCGCACGGTGCGCGAGGAGGGCGCGGCGGCGCTCGTCGCCACGCATAACGAACGGCTCGCCGCCGCTTGCGCCCGCGTGGTGCGCCTGCACGAGGGCCGCCTCGCCTGACGGCCATGCGAACCGTTCCTTAAGCACAACGCGCTACGGACACCCTGATCGGCCGCGACTCCCGCTCGGCCGCCAGCGTGATGGTAGCGATGCGTCCTTCCGACTCCGTTTTTGCCCGTGGCATTCTCGTCCGGCTGCTGCGCGACACGCGCGGCGCCGCCGCCGTGATGATCGTGCTCGCCATGATCCCGCTCGCCGCAATGGCGGGCGTGGCGGTGGACGTAGGCCGCATCTACATGGTCAAGACGCGGCTGCAGCAGGCATGCGACGCCGGCGCGCTCGCCGGCCGCAAGTCGATGACCGGCGCCACGCTCGACACGAGCGCAAGCGGCCAGGCGCAGGTCTTCTTCAACAACAATTACCAAGCGGGCTATGTCGGCAGCCGCGACATCAAGTTCACGCCGTCCGTGACCAGCGACTACCAGGTCACCGCCACCGCCACCGCCACCGTGCCGACCACGCTCACCGGCATCATGGGTCGGCGCAACCAGGTCGTCAACGTCGCCTGCCAGGCGCGCTACGACGTGGCGGACGCCGATATCATGTTCGTGCTCGACACCACCGGCTCCATGGCGTGCAACCCGATCGCCGACTGCAACCCCGCCAGCGCGACCTATACGCGCCCCGACGGCACCACCGGCTATTATGCGGTGGAGCAGGGCGGCTCCAAGCTGTCCGGCCTGCGGGATGCGGTGATCAGCTTCTACGACACGCTGGCCAAGTCGGCCGACAGCTCCACCAACATCCGCTACGGCTTCGTGCCCTATTCCTCGACGGTCAACGTGGGCTCGCTGCTCTACCAAGCGAATCCCAACTACCTCGTCACGCAATGGCAATATCAGTCGCGGCACGCGACAGGCGATAAGGTTCTGTCCACTGCGACCAGTCCGAACCCACCTGCCACGCAAGCTGCATGCGACGCGAAGGATCAGAGCCGCACACCGGCCACGTTCACGACCCGGCGCGGCGACGGCACCACCTTCGTCACCTACACGTACGACAAGAACGGCAAGGCCACGGTGGTGGACGGCGTGTGGGCTAAGAACAGCCAGAATGTTTACGCCTGCACGGTTACCACCACGACCTACATCCCGGTGTGGACTTACGAGCAGTGGCCCTATGACGTGTCCAACTTCGTCAAGGGCCAGTCCGTGGCCGATCCGAGCAAGATCACGGACGGCTCCAACGGCACGCCGTTCTATACCTCCCGCTGGCAGGGCTGCATCGAGGAGCGCCGCACCACCGCGTCCGCCTCGTTCAGCAACACCAATCTGCCGCCCGACCTCGATCCCGATCTCGCGCCCGTGCGCAGCGTCGACGCGAACGGCATGCCGACGAGCAGCGACACGCGCTGGCGGCCGATGTGGCCGGACGTCACCTACTTCCGCGGCACCAACTTCGTCTCGGTCGACAATACCGGCAACGACACCAATCCTTATGGCGACACCACCAGCACCTCCGTCGGCGGCGACTATACCAGCGCGGGGGAGTCGCAGAACGTGGCGGCGGGCCTCAGCGCTTGCGGCAAGCCCGCGCAGCGGCTGCGCAAGATGACCAAGGACGAGGTGTCGGCCTACGTCAACGCGTCCGACTTCAAGGCGCTGGGCGGCACCTATCATGACACCGGCATGATCTGGGGCACCCGGCTGCTGTCGCCGTCGGGCCTGTTCCAGACGGACACCGCCGCGTGGCCCGGCCGCCAGGCGCCCAACCGCTACATCGTCTTCATGACGGACGGCGAGATGGCGCCGAGCCTGGCCTCCTACGGCATGTACGGCATCGAAGGTTACGACAAGCGCGTCACGGGCGGCGCCTACGGCAACCAGGAGAACTACCACAACGCCCGCTTCGTGGCGGAATGCCAGGCGGCCAAGTCGCGCAACATCACCGTGTTCGTGGTCGGCTTCGGCCAGACGCTGAACGACCAGCTGAAGGCGTGCGCCTCGCCCGGCCAGGCCTATTACGCCAAGGACAATGCCGCGCTGACCACCGCCTTCCAGAAGATCGCGGCGCAGGTCGCGATGCTGCGCCTGTCGAAGTAGGCCACCCATGCGCCGCACCCTGCTCCGCGACACACGGGGCGCCACCGCGATCGAGTTCGTGCTGCTGGCGCCCGCCATCCTCACGCTGCTGATGGGGCTGATGGAGATCAGCTACCAGGTCAGCGTGCGCGCGCTGCTGCACGGTGCGGTCATCAAGGCGGGACGTGATTCCGCGATTGAGGGCAACGGCACCGCCGCGCAGACCGCGGCGCTCGACGATACGGTGCGCCGCATGGTGCAGATCATGGCGCCCAACGCGACCTTCGCCTCCACCCGCACCAATTTCGACAATTACTCCAGCATCGCCGGCGAGCCGTTCACCGACAGCAAGTTCCCGAACGATGCGACCGGCACCTTCGACGGCGTCTGCAACCGGGGCGAACCCTATACCGACGTCAACGGCAACGGCCGCTACGACCTCGATCTCAGCTCGTCCGGCCAGGGCGGCGCCAACGAGGTCACCAAATATACGGTGACGATCACCTATAAGAGGCTGTTCCCCATCGTCTTCTTCAAGTGGACCGACACGGTGAAGCTCACCGCCAGCACCATCCTCAAGAACCAGCCCTATGCCACGCAAAACGTGAACGGCGGCACCACCGTGGGGAAATGCGCATGATCCGCCGCATCGCGCGCGCCCTCGCCGCCTCGCGCCGGGGCAGCGTCAGCATCGAGTTCGTGCTGGTGGCGCCCGCCGTGCTGGCGCTGGGCGGCTATGGCACCGAGGTCAGCAACCTGGTCTACGCCAACCTCCAGCTCAGCCAGGTGGCGCTGGCGCTGGCCGACAATGCGTCGCGCATCGGCGTCAACAACGGCCAGCAGCTGTTCCAATTGCGCGAAGGCGACATCAACGACGTGCTCCAGGGCGCGCGTCTCATGTCGAGCGGGCTCGATCTCGCCAATAACGGCCGCATCACGCTCACCAGCCTGGAGATGGTGCAGCGCAATTTTTCCGACATGCCGAACGGCGGCGACAGCGCGCCCGTGCTGCGGATGCACTGGCAGCGCTGCCTGGGCAAGCGCGGCGGCTCGTCCGATCCGGGCTACGACTCAAGCTTCGGCCAGGCGACCCCGCTTGCCACCGCCGGCACGGACGCGACCTACGCCAATCGCGGCACCAACACGTCGGGCATGGGCACCGCACCCGTGGTCACCGCGCCCTCGGGCTCGGGCGCCATGTTCGTGGAGATCAACTATCTCTACAAGCCGGTATTCGGCAGCCTGTTCATGGCTCCGCGGCGCATTCGCACCCAGGCCACCTTCGTGGTGCGCGACCGGCGCGACTTCACCCAGATCTACAATCCCCCGACCGCACTCGGCGCCACGCCCGCGCGCGCCACCTGCAACCTCTACAACGCCTGACGCCGCCGCCCAAAGCTGTTGATAGAAACGCGCGGCCGCCTTTCGCCGCGCCACCGCCGCACTACAATGGCTGGATGACCGCCGGCTTCGTGCCCCTCCGCATCTTCTCCGCCTTTACCATGCTGGAAGGCGCGATCGATCCCAAGGCGGTGGCCGGCCACGCCCGCCGGCTGGGCTTCCCCGCCGCGGCCATCGCCGACCGCAACGGCCTGTACGGCGCCATGGCCTTCGGCGAGGCGGCGAAGAAGGCCGGCGTGCAGCCGATCGTGGCGGCGCTGCTCGGCGTGGCGCGTCCGGGCATGCCGGAAGGCAGGCCGGCGACGATCGACTGGCTGCCCCTCTGTGCGCAGGACCGGGCCGGCTACGACAATCTGTGCGCGCTTGTCTCGGCCGCGCATCTCGACCGGCCGGCGCAGGACGACGCGCATGTCACGCTCGATCGGCTGGAGGGGCGCACCGCCGGCCTGCTCGCGCTGACGGGGGCCGGCGACGGCGCGCTCGTGCGCCTGTTGGACGAGGGGCAGGAGGCGGCCGCCCACGCCTATCTCGATCGGCTGGAGCGCCTCTTTCCCGGCCGCCTCTACGTCGAGCTCGCGCGCCGCGGCCTCGCCGCCGAGGAGCGGGCGGAGGAGGCGTTGCTGGCGCTCGCCTACGCCCGCGACCTGCCGCTCGTCGCGACCAACCCCGCCTTCTTCGCCGAGCCCGACTTCCACGCCGCGCACGACACGATGCTGTGCATCGCCGCATCCGCCTATGTCGAGACGGAGGAGCGCGCGCGCTCCTCGCCCGACGGCTGGCTCAAGCCCGCCGACGTCATGGCGGAGCTGTTCGCCGACCTGCCCGAAGCGATCGGCAACACGCTGGTGGTGGCGCAGCGCTGCGCGGTCGCCGCGCCCTCGCGCAAGCCCATCCTCCCCAGCCTCGCCGGCGACCCCGCCGCCGAAGCCGAAGCCCTGCGCCGCGACGCGCGCGCCGGCCTGGAAGCCCGCCTCGCCCGCCTTTCCCCCTCTCCCCTCGTGGGAGAGGGAGGGGCCCGCACCGCGCCAGCGGTGCGGGAGGGAGAGGGGGCGAAGTCCGATCCCACCGCCGACTTCGCCGCCTACCGCACCCGCCTCGAGTTCGAGCTCGACGTCATCGTCCAGATGGGCTTCCCCGGCTATTTCCTGATCGTCGCCGACTTCATCAAGTGGGCCAAGGAGCAGGGTATCCCCGTCGGCCCCGGCCGCGGCTCGGGTGCGGGCTCGGTGGTGGCGTGGGCGCTCACCATCACCGACCTTGATCCGCTGGCGCTGGGCCTGCTGTTCGAACGCTTCCTCAACCCCGAGCGCGTGTCGATGCCGGACTTCGACATCGACTTCTGCGAAACGCGCCGCGGCGAGGTGATCCGCTACGTCCAGGCCAAGTACGGCCGCGATCAGGTCGCCCAGATCATCACCTTCGGCCGGCTGAAGGCGCGCGCGGTGCTCAAGGATACGGGCCGCGTGCTCCAGATGAGCTACGGCCAGGTCGATCGCCTCGCCAAGCTCGTGCCCAACCATCCGACCGACCCGTGGACGCTGGAGCGCGCGCTGAACGGCGTCTCGGAGCTCGCCGCCGAGGTCAAGGACGCGCAGGTCCGCCGCTTGTTCGATCTCGCCATGAAGCTGGAAGGCCTGCCGCGCCATTCCTCCACGCATGCGGCGGGCGTCGTCATCGGCGACCGCCCGCTCGACCAGCTCGTGCCGCTCTACCGCGATCCGCGCTCGGACATGCCCGTCACGCAGTTCGACATGAAATATGTCGAGGGCGCGGGGCTGGTGAAGTTCGACTTCCTCGGCCTCAAGACGCTGTCCGTCCTTCAGAAGGCGCTGGACATGCTGCGCCTGAAGGGTGTCGAGCTCGACCTTTCCGCGCTCGCGTGGGACGATCCGGAGGTCTACCGCCTGCTCCAGCGCGGCGACACGGTGGGCGTGTTCCAGCTCGAATCGGAAGGCATGCGCCGCACGCTCGCGGCGGTGAAGCCGACCAATTTCGGCGACATCATCGCGCTCGTCTCGCTCTACCGCCCCGGCCCGATGGACAACATCCCGACGTTCGGCGCGCGCAAGAACGGGCGCGAGGCGATCGAATACCCGCACCCGCTCTTGGAAGGCATCCTGGCCGAGACGTACGGCATCTTCGTCTACCAGGAGCAGGTGATGCAGGCGGCGCAGGTGCTCGCCGGCTACAGCCTGGGCCAGGCCGACCTGCTCCGCCGCGCCATGGGCAAGAAGATCAAGGCGGAGATGGACGCGCAGCGCGCGGGCTTCGTGGAGGGCTGCCTTGCGCGCAACGGCATCCCCGCGGGCAAAGCCAACGAGCTGTTCGACCTCATCGACAAGTTCGCCGGCTACGGCTTCAACAAGAGCCACGCCGCCGCATACGCCCTGCTCGCCTACCACACGGCGTGGCTCAAGGCGCACCACAAGCCGGAGTTCTTCGCCGCATCTATGTGCTACGACATGGACCTCACCGACAAGCTGTCGGTGTGGGTCGAGGACATGCGCCGCGCGGGCGTGGAGGCGCTGCCTCCGTGCGTGAACGCGTCCGCCGCCGAGTTCGCGGTCCACGACGGCCGCGTCCGCTACGCGCTCGGCGCGCTCAAGGGCGTGGGCGAG
>Ga0325400_1007274_pt1 | contig 10583 bp, 4 predicted proteins | sample PopdelMetagenome_2_FD_205662 | JGI IMG/M metagenome (GOLD analysis project Ga0325400, IMG submission 205662) | Populus deltoides microbial communities from Bellville, Georgia, United States - Xylem-PdKOR-R1 | ecosystem: Host-associated > Plants > Phyllosphere > Stem > Wood/Secondary xylem...
TCCAAGGAAATAAAATCACTGTAAAGAACACAAGACCTCCCATGGTGGATTCAGGAAAAGACACTTTATTTGAACTAAAGCCTCAATATGACAAAATGCAATTAATTTGACTTAACTGAATGACAGGATGGTACTATAGCTATAGATGATGCATGATTAGAGTGTTTTGTTTTTGTCGTTCAAAATTTATTTTTAAAAATTTATTGATATTAAAAATAATTTTTTAAAAAATATTATTTTAATATATTTTTAAATAAAAAAATACTTTAAAACATGTCTGTTTACGACAAGCTTCTTACCAAAAGCGTTTGAAATTTTAATTATTTCACCAATAAGTATATATACATTTTTTAGCTCAATGATTTATATAAACAAATACGTGTCTGGTCAACATGAAAGCAGGAAGAATTTTTTTAAAAAATTAACCCTTGGATGACAACATATAGAAAACCTTTTGCAAGTAATATTTCTTTTATGGAGAGGAGAAAAACACTTGCTAAATTTTAAAACATAATTTTTCCTTTAACCAAATACATAGGGAATTGCGTCTAGTTAAGAAGGTTGGGTTAATTATACCCCTAATTCCTTAATCACTAAAATTATAATATTAATCATTTAAATAACCTAGTGGTAAGAGTTTGGGAACAATAAGTTTATTCTCCCTGTGATCTCATGTTCGAGTCATGTGGTTGCCAATATGATGATCACTGGAGGCTTACATGATCGTTAACTTCAGTGCCTGTATGATTAGTCAATGTATACGCAAGCTGGTTTAGACACCTATATTAATTAAAAAAAATTAAATATTAGAAGAGGCTACGAGAATAAAATTCTCACTGAACCCTAATGGCGGATGGATGGTCAGCCATTGATGAGGAAAGACGAATTAATTATCCATTTCATGTAAAAATTGGATTGAAAATACCAAGCACAAATTTAATAATAATAATTTTTTTTTTTTAAAAAAGGATCTGTCGGCTAGGAAAAGAATCTTTACGACCCTGGAACGAGTACAAATTAATCTGTTTCTTTCTTTCAACAAGTATAAATGTTTATTTGTTTTCAAAGCCACTACAAGGCATCAAATCTGACCACCTTATTATATAGTATGATCATCGCGGGCATAATAAATAAAATAATTTTATTTTCTCGAGTCCAAAGACAAAAACCAGGAGAAATAAGCTTAAAGAGAGAAGAGAGAAGAGAGAAGAGAGAGGGTGTCCCCTTCTTTGATAGCTTGCACTGCATACAATAAAAGAGAGAGTCCCACCTATCATTGCACATGCCGTCTCACCTACTTGAACATGAATTTGAGTGTGGTCCTTTCTTTCAAATGAAATTCGTGAATTTAACAGTTTCTTAGAATTAACGAAGCATTTGATAATTGATATACTGCATGCCACGAGGCTCCTCCACACAAAATCCAGCCACACACACAACGTTTAAATCTCTATGATTTTGGGGACAAGCTGAGGGCATGCAGATCATGCTGACTAAGACAAGATAACCATCTATTTAATAACTTAAATTCATATGTGGAATTTTAATATATAATTTATATTATTTTTTAATATATTTCTTGATCAAGTAAAAATTTTTTAGATTTAAGACTTATATAAATCCATACTACCTTGTATTTTATTTTATTAAATAAACAGAGATGATGAGATTTGAACTTGTGATAGTTTGGTTATTGAGATTCTGATACCATGTTAAAAAATCAATTCGACTCAATAATTTAAATTATTAAGTAAAATCTTAAAATATAATTTATATTATACTCTAATATATAAAATTAGCTTGGAAGAACAATCTAAATGCGGAATGGCATGCAATAGCAGCGCATATATTCCAGCAAAACACAATGCATTCAACGTCATTTTTTCTTGTGCCAAAATGAAACCAATATATATATTTGCTGAATATATTTAAAACTGATGGCATGTTTAACATATAATATAAGTAAATTGTGTCATATCAGTTTTAAAAATCAATTTAATTTAAAAATAGATTTAATATATAATTTATATCATTCACTATTACACCTCCCTAAAAAAAATCATTTGTGCTTGAAATTTGCATAGATCGATACTATCTTATACTTAATTTTTATTGATACTATCTTGTAATTAATTTTTATCAAATAAATAAAGATGATAAGACTTAAATTCTTGACTATTTAATTATTAAAATTTTAATATGATATCAAAAAATCGGTTCAATTTAAAAACTTAACGGGATTTCTCTTCTCTTTTGGGTTTTCAAGTGTGCAGGTGCTGCATTATGTTAATTATCACTGTGAGCGGTGCTAGATCTTACGCTTGCAATATTTTCCATCTTGTTAATTAAATGTCATGTGGTGCAGGTGAAATGTCGGGGTCATGCAACTTCACCTATAATGTGTTTCGCAAGAGGTAACATCGGTCCTTATCAGTCCAGTACTGGGCTAGCTCACATGTGATCATCATGATATGTTTTCAGGTTACAGATGTGTAATTTATTTGTAACTGCATGTTCATGCAGCTGAAAGCAGATTATTTACCATACCATAAAATTAATTACTGTACTGAACTCTGAAAGATTTGCAATCCTGAGACCTCTCGAGGGAGGGCAGACATGAGTGACGAATTGAGCTACAAGCTCATTGGTAATTTCCCCTTCTTTATTCAAATTATAAAACGGCACGAGGAATTTATTTTTGTAAATTTTAGTATGGTCACAACAACATTTACTACCAAAAAAAAAATTGGAGGACACGGATGAGAAAAATTCCATCAATATTATAAATTACTGATAAAATATTATTGTTGAAAAATTAATAATCAATGATTTTATTCTATTATAAAATTATTAATAGAATATTTCATCATCAGTTTTACCATCCATTTTTTATTGGATAATATGTTGGCATTGAAATGAATTGTCGACGGAATAAATTTTGTTGAAATTTTTAATCTATTTATTTTTAATATCTCACAATTAGCACAAAAGACAATTCTTCATTTTTTTCATTGATTAACATCTCACAATTAGCATAAAATAAAATCAGCATAAGAAAATAATATCTAAGCAAGTAAACTTGCAATAAAGCTAATGGTTGGGTAGATTCCATTTTCTGTACAGAATTTTAAATTGTTTGATGGTAAACAGTCTCCTTTCTCTCCAAATCCCACATATTAGTGAGTTACAACCAATCTTGTAAACTGTATATAAACAAAAGCACAGAGATTTTGCACTCAAAGAATCTCTTTCTGTTCAATATTTGGTACAAAAGAATGATAAACAAAAACTGGAAACTCAGTCTAGATCAACAATAATGTTTCTGTTCATCTGTCCCAATCGACTTACTTGCAAGAAAACAACAAAGCAAAAGAAGCAAGATAAATCCTACCACAGTATCAAAATTTCAAGAAGATGATCATCTGCGTGCCTGCTGCTTGAAAATTAGTTCCAGGAATCAAAACAATCACAGCTTTAGTCATCGATGAACAAAATTACAGAACAGTAAGTGGAACAGTAAGCATGTTTGCTGCTTGAAAAGGCTAAGCTTATTGCTTGCATAACGCAAAAACTGATACAATTCACCAAAGAATACATGAAAAACTTTGGAGTCTCTTCATCTTGAGTCTGCATCACTGCATTCTACAAGCAAACACCCTTTCAGCATTATATTAACAACAGGCTAGTTAGATGCTTTTCATAAAATAAACATTGTTTTTCTTTTTTGAATACCCATATTCTTTAATAAAAAATATCGAAAATTAAAATCCCCTTTAAACAGAAGGAAACCCAGAAGCTGAAAAACCAAACCCAAATCCCAAAAACACCAAAAATAAACCCAAATCAAGAAACTCCATCACCAACAATTACAAGCTTGAAGTTTGTATATAATCAACAAAATGTTGATTCGACATAGCCTACACAAATTACTAAAAAACAAAAATCATAAAAAAGAAAACAAAAACCAAAATGAATCAAGAGAGGGACGTTGCATATGTTGATGGCGGGTTGGGTGGTTGTTAGAAATCTAAAGCGGGTGGGAGGGATCGGGATAAGGGTTTGAATTGAAATCAAATAAAAACAAGAAATGGGAAGAAGATAGAATTACTGAGTTTTAATTTCTTTTAAACTTATCAACGAAAACGAAATCTCCTTCGGTAATTTAACATGTCAGAAATACCAACATAATTTTCCTTAGTTCCTCGCCATTTTCATCAAAAACTACTAACAGAGTATGTTCATTGAGCTTTTTCTTTGTAAAAACCGACAAAGTTTTTTTTTTTTTTTGTCAGCGTTGCCGTTGTTGTTTTTTCTAATTTTCTAGTATTGATTGATTTGTGACAGAAAGCCTATCAGACACCAAATTGGATGAAAGATGATGAGAAAAGCGTCTTCCTTCCAGAATGTGCAATTATTTCCTACGCCATCTAAAAGAGACCCCAAAAAGAGAGAAAAAAACAGATCTCACACGTATATCATCAAATACGAGAAAGATGTTGATAGATCGATCATAGATGTGTTCAGTATTGTTCTCCAAGACCTTTCAACCAAAACACACAGCACTTTGGTCAGAAATGTTTTCTTATCACTATTAGAACTTAGACAGGCCTCGCCTATACCCTCAAAGGATATGATATCAAGCATAATTCATGTCAGAAAGAATCACCCTTGAGAATTGTAGAAAAAATAAATGAATTTAAGATATTTTCAACCAAGCTCCACCTGTTTCCTTAGAAGTAGGAACAAATTATGATCTAACTCATTTACCATGTAACTGTGATCTAACTCATTTAAAAAAAAATGTCTTGAGGACATCAAGATACCTGTAGCTAGAAAAGAAAATCTTAACTTGTCTTCAAAGACCAATGTTTTATAGATACGAATCTAATAACAAAGAGCTTAGTAAAGGACAATAAGGAAGGGATCCTCCATCATTTATAGGTGGTGAATATTTATTTGATTAGGGTTTATATTTGCAGAATTTTATGCTTATTTTAAATTATGACAGTAAAAGAAACAACGGATTTGGTGAGACACAAAACTAGGTTTTAATTTGATGGTGTCCGTGCTAAGTATAAAGCCACTTTCACACTTAAATGGGCAGGAAAAAAAAGTTTTCAAAGGGCTAAAAACATTAAAGTTTGTAGATGATCATGCTTCGAACATCATTGTGTCAATTTGGAGGAAAGTGGACTTTATGATATGAAGAACCATAATTATCATGTATTTATGTAGATGTTTATTCTCATGTAGGTGATACAAATATCAACTCTAAATTTATAACACTACAAAATTTAACAGTTTTACCGACGGAATTTTTTCGTCGGCGTAAGATACATATTCCGTCAGTAAATTAATTACCGACGGAATCACCGACGGAAATGCTCCGTCGGTGAATCTTTTGTCGGTAATTTTTTATCTGTCGGTAAATCCGTTGGTAATAAAAAAATAATTAATAATTATTTAAAAAAATTTAAAAGAAATTAATTTTATAAAATTATAAAATAATTAAATTAACATAAATTAACACTGTATAATACATACTCAAAATGCTTGGAAAAAAGAATAAGAAAATCAACTCAAACAAATTTGCAAAAAATAAATAAAACAAAAAAATAAATTCAACTAAAAAAATTCATGTGAAAAAAATGAAGTTGCAATTGCTAAAAATTTAAAAATCCTATAAATAAATCAACTAAAAATGAAAAAATAATCTCACAACAACATTTATACAATTATTAAGAACAAAAACAATTAAAATAAAATAAAAAACAAATATAGTGAAAACAATCATGAAAAAAGAAGAACAAAGAAAAATCTTACCTTAATATAGTTGCAAGTGAAGCTAAAGAGAGAGAAAAAAATTTCGTTAAGCATATTAATTAAAAAAAACTAAGAGGATAAGAGAAAAAAGAAGAAGAAGACATACCCAAGCATGAAGGAAAAAAGAAGGAGATGAGAAGAGAAAAGAAGAGAAAAAAATAAATAAGAAATGATGTTACATATAGTGAAGAAGAAGAAGAAGAAGAAGACATACCTAAATGATGTTTTTTACATATAGTGAAAAAGAAGAAGAAGAAGAAGAAGAACAAGAACAAGAACAAGAACAAGAATAATAATAATAATAATAAGAAATGGGTCTGTCTCTTGTGAAATAAGAGGATTTAGGCTTTTTATTGGGGCGCGTTACCGACGGATTTACCGACGGATAATTGAATATTAATATTTTTTAATTATTCCATCGGTAATTCCGTCGGTAGTATTTAATTTAAATTTTCAATTTTGTAAAAAGTTTTCAGAAACCACCAAAAAATTACCGATGATTTTTCCATCCGTCGGTGATTCCATCTGTAATATTTAAATGACAATTTTAAATTAATTGAATTTTTTCAGAAAACCTCCAAATAACACCGATGACTTTTCAATCCGTCGGTGATTTTGTCTGTAAAGAACAACAATTAACAGTGCAATTGAAAAGTGAACAGTTCTGGAGCTCTCTGGAAAATACCGACGGAAAATTCCGTCGGTGATTCCCTTTGTAATTGACATGATGAACAGTGTTCACAGTTTACCAACAAATTTACTGACGGAATAAATTCCGTCGGTAACAATGACATGTCATTATTTTTTTTGCTTTGTTTTAATTTGTTTTCCCACGGTAATTCCCTCGGTATATATCGAGGGAATATTTTCGTCGGTAAAATCCTTCGAAAATTTACCGACGAAAATATTCTCTCAGTATTTCCATTTGTATTTATCAATTTTCTGATAGTGTAATTTTATTTTTAAAAATTTAAATATATAATAGTTTTCTTATCAAGAAGTTTATAAGACCTTTAAAGAGGTCGTGAAAACCTATCTCTACTAGAAAACAACCTGAAGTCAAGAAAATTAAAACATAGTCCAAAATAAAAATAATAAATTGAAAGAATCCTAGAAAAATAACAAAATTAACCCAAACAACAATTTTTAAGTTTAATTATAGAAGATTGAATGGTCTGATAAGAAACAAAGTAGCATTTAATAAAAAAACTACCACCTAAAAAAATTGAACCTGATCCAATAGTTGAATCTCTTGTTATTTTAATTTTAAAATATTAATTTAGTTTAGTGTGATAAAAAAAACATATGTAATACATGTATAGAGATAAAAAAAAAATTTAATAATCTTTGTTTGCATATTTTGAGCATTGAAGAGATTGACTTTTGAAGGTTAAAAGAAAAAAAAAATCCTTTTGATTCTTAAAGAAACGATTTTTTTTTTCTCTTGTCTGGAAAAACCGGCCAAGGAAAGTCAGGGGTTAACATGGTGGTGTTCCTTTTCAGATGGCTATAGGCCTCTAACAGTGGTATTAAATACCAGGAGAGATTATTTTTAATTCGGTTTTTATATAAAAAATTAATCAAATTAAAATTATTATTTTTAAATTTAAAATTGAAATCAATTCAAATTAACTGATTTTAATTCAGTTTATACTGTTTAAAAACAATAAAACCAAGAAGAAACTTGTAAACCCAAGAGAAATTCATCAATTAAAGCGAAATTCATAGATTGAATCATAGTTTGAAAACATGTAAAACAATACTTTATCCAATTTTTTCAAGAAATATGATCGAGATAAATAAGGTAAACTTACAATTATTCACTCCTTTTTTGAACCTCATGATTTTTGCAATCCACATGAACAAAAGAAAAAAAAATATATATACAACCATGAAGAGAAGAAAAATGGCAGGAAAAACAAAATTCAAGAACTTGTTTTAGTTTACATGGGCCAAAACGTGATTGAATTTTATTTAACATATAAGCAAAACCAGAGTTGCAAGTTATAACAAGATGAAAAAAACAAAAAACCCCATAAAATATTAAGAAAAATAAAAACTTGAAATTGATCAAGATAAAAAGGAAATCAATTCTTTTAGGTTATGAGAGAGAAGATAGTGTGATGGACAGGAGAGGATAGGATTGGGGACGATGGCCAGGTTAGTATTAGATTATTTATATTTTATATTCTTTTTTATTTTTTTAAAATGCTAGTTTAATCGATGCAATCCGGTTCAATTGGTTTTAGATATTTAAAACTGAAATCAAACCGAATTGAACTAAAAATTTTTCTTAGATTTTCTAATTAGTTAATTTAATTTTTTCTTTGTTTAGTCTTTTCAATTAATTTTTTTTAGTTTTTTTTATTTGATTAAAATTTCAAGTCACCCACAACTAACTATTAGCATTCGCACCACATGTTTGGCGAGTCATAATAAATAAATAAATAAATAAACCCTTTGATTGGGTGATGGTTTTTCCTTATTTGCTTCTACTTTTGGGGGAGGAATGGATGAAAATAATAGTAAGGTGCAAATTTGTCCAATACATTGAAATTATTGTGCCAATTACAACATTAGTATATCATTTACCCACGTTTCACTAGACGTCAGATTAATTTTTTTAAAAAATTAAAAAAAAAATATTTAAGTATTGTAACATGTTTTCAAAAAGAAAAAAAATAAAACTATATAGGGATCGACTCGATATGATTTGATCGATTTAGCAAGTCCAAAGGTAATCTAGACAACCGGAAAAAAAAAAAAAACATAGTTTAACTAAAAAATCTCAAGACAATATCTTATTTTTTTAAATACTGAAATGATAATATATTGAATCGACTCGAGTCAATCCAAGTTCATATGAACAATCTACGACTTGAGTCAACTTAAGTAACATATCAAATCTATGATCCAGATCATAAGATCGTAATAACCTCATTGAAAGAAAATAAAAAAAAATATTGAAACTCAATTCTTGATTAACCTAATATTGAAAAATAAAATTGAAAAACTCAATTAATAAAAGATAAAAAAAAAATTCGAGTGAACCCAGGTTAACCTGTCAGACCTGGATCATGAAATTGTCCAATAGAAAGCAAATCAAAACAAATTATAAAGCTCAATTACCAATCAATTTATTATTAGAGGATGAAATTGAAAAAATATAAAAATAGAATAAAAAACTTAAGTCAACCCAGGCTAACCTCGCAAACCTTTAAATCGAGTCATGAAATTAGAATAACTTCATAGAAAAGAATGAAACAAATTATGAAATTTAATTCTTTATCAACTCAAATGTTAAAAGATAAAATAAAAAAAATCATTTACAAAAAAAAACAAAGAAAAACTCAACTCAATCGAGTTAACTCGCAAAACAACTAATCTAGATTATGAAATTGAGATAATCTAAAAAAAAAACCAAAATAAATTATAAACCTTAATCTCCAATAAATTCAATTTTAAAAAACAAAATTAAAAAAGAATATATTTTTTTAAAAAAATAGTAACGCTAGGAAATAATAATTTCCCCAACTCAATAATAATAATAATAATAATAATAATAATAATAATAATAGTAGGAGGTTGTGCAATATCCCACATAAACCAAATTCAAATTTAATTTATTTTGCTAGAAAATAATTTCCTTTTGAAAAATAATTTTTCATAAAAAATAGATTATTTTTTAATATTTTATAATTTTATAAAAAAATAAGTTGAAAAATACTTTTCAATATTTAACTATACCATAAAAAATAAGTTGAAAAATACTTTTCAATATTTAACTATACCATAAAAAATAAGTTGAAAAATACTTTTCAATATTTAACAATACCATAAAAAATAAGTTGAAAAAACTTATTAATATTTTTTTAAAATTTATTAAAAAAATAAAAACCATATAGAAATAAAAAAAAATTGAAGGATGATAAAATTAAAAAAAAATTATAAATTATTTCAAATAAAATAAAAAACAATCAAAAAATTAAATTTTAAATCTAACAAGAAAAAAAGGGTTGAAATATGATGAAGTTAAAAACAAATCTAATTTTATAAATTATTTTAAATAAAATAGATGACAATAATAATAATAATAATAATAATAATAATAATAATAATAATAATACAAACTTAAAATAATAAAAACTAAATATAATATATATATATATATATATATATATATATATATTTATAGAAAAATTCTAATTAAAAAAACAATTAAAAAAAACAAATAGCAATTACAAAAATAAAAAATTATAAGAAGTAAAATTGAAAACAAAAACACAAAAATTGAAAACAAAATATATAATAATAAAAAATTTAAAAATCAAATTTCATATAATCAACAAGTTAGAAGATGTTTTTAATTTTTTTTATAACTTTAAAAAAGTATATTAAAATAAAAAAAAGTATTTTTTCAAAAACCAAAGCTGAAGAAAGTTTTTAATTAACTAGCATTTTTTTTTAATTATAAACAAACATGAAAATATTTCACTTTCCAGGTTATAACTTTAGTTAAACTAAATTTTAGCTGTGTTGATTATACACTGTAACAAGGTTACTGTACACCATTATTCCCACTCGTCCCAAACACATCTTTCCATATCAAGGAACGAAAAACCTGTATGATTAAAAACGCATGCAATCCGATGAGCTGTCTTCCCCTTGTAATTTTTCCATCTATGGGTGCCATGCGGTTCAGGTAAACAGTCGGTTTCAAGCAACCTCTACCAACGTGTTTCACAAAGCACAATGCAGAT
>Ga0325400_1007276_pt1 | contig 10583 bp, 7 predicted proteins | sample PopdelMetagenome_2_FD_205662 | JGI IMG/M metagenome (GOLD analysis project Ga0325400, IMG submission 205662) | Populus deltoides microbial communities from Bellville, Georgia, United States - Xylem-PdKOR-R1 | ecosystem: Host-associated > Plants > Phyllosphere > Stem > Wood/Secondary xylem...
ATTTTCATACAATGGAAACCTGTTCTTCAACGAGTTTGAGCAAATCTGCGGCCACTTCATCTTTTGACTTCAGAACAAATTCATGAATTCGTTCCTTTTTATCAATAACGGTAATTTTGTTGGTATCGTGTCCAAAGCCCGCGCCGGGATCATTTAATGAGTTCAGAACAATAAAGTCAAAGTTCTTCGCCTGAAGCTTGGCCAGCGCATTCTGCAATTCATTCTGCGTTTCGAGCGCAAACCCCACCATCAGTTGGTCGGCCCGTTTCTGCTGCCCCAGGGTAGCGGCAATGTCAACCGTTTTGACCAGTTCCAGCGTCAGGGTGCCCTGCTTTTTCTTGATTTTCTGATCGGCGGGATGGGCCGGTGTGTAATCAGCCACGGCAGCCGCCAGAATAACAATATCAGCTTGCGGAAACGCTTCGGTAGTAGCCTCGTACATCTCCTGCGCCGAACGAACCGGCAGTCGCCGGACGGTTGGGTCAGGCAGTGGCTGGTTCGTCGGGCCACTAACCAGCGTTACTTCGGCGCCAGCCTGGGCAAAAACGCGGGCAATGGCATAGCCCATCTTGCCCGTCGAATGGTTACTGACAAAGCGAACCGGATCAATTTTCTCCTGCGTCGGACCCGCCGTAATCAGGACCCGCTTTTGGCGTAAAAGCGGACGCTGGGCAAAATGGCGTTCCAGTTCAACCACAATATGCTCCGGTTCGGCCAGCCGACCTTCGCCCACCAGACCACTCGCCAACTCGCCATGCTCCGCCTGAATCAACAGGTTGCCGTAGGATTGCAGTCTTCGCAGGTTTTCGAGCGTCGTCGGGTGACGGTACATATCCAAGTCCATCGCCGGTGCCAGGAAGACCGGACATTTGGCCGACAGGTACACCGCCGACAAAAAGTCTTCGCAGAAGCCATGAGCCAGTTTAGCCAGCGTATGCGCCGAAGCGGGGGCAATGACAATCACATCAGCCCAAAGCCCCAGCTCAACGTGGTTGTTCCAGACGCCAGTACCCCTGCTGGCGTTATCGTCCGCAACAAAGTGGGAGAGAACTGGCCGTTTTGACAACGTCGCCAGCGTCAACGGCGTAATGAAGTCCTGAGCGGATTGGGTCATAACAACCTGGACCTCCGCACCCGCCTTGACCAGCAAACGCGTCAGCAGGGCTGATTTATAAGCCGCAATGCTTCCCGTTACCCCCAGAACAATCTTTTTTCCAGCAAGAACTGACATACGTACCAAAAAAAGAAAACGCAAAGATCGCCCGGATTTTCCATAAAGACGGCATGAACGTAAGTCCGCTAATCTCTATGTATATCGCTGCGCCTTTGCGTTTTTTAAATGGAGAAGACTAACTTACAATGAGCTGGTCGTATCTTCCTCGGCCGAACGCCACTGCAACTTGCCTTCCAGAAACTCGTCAGTTGCGACGGTAGTCGGCTTCGGCAAACGCTCGTAGTACTTCGAAATCTCAATTTGTTCGCGGTTTTCAAACACTTCTTCGAGGTTATCCACCGCCGACGCAAACTCCGACAATTTATTACTCAGCTCCTCTTTCATCTTTGTCGAAATCTGACGGGCACGCTTCGAGATGACCGATACTGATTCGTACAGATTGCCCGTTGCGCCAGCGATTTTATCGTTGTCGCGCGTAATTAAAGAAGGATTATTTGCCATAATTTATTCCAGGTTTTGGCTAACGAACTAGCTGTCTGTTAACGCAATTGTTATTAACTATTATTTAGGATCGGTTACCGAGGCTGTCACTTTTCCCGGTTTTTGCTGCTGTTCCTGCTTTTCTTTATCCAGCTTATTCAGGCGTTCCAGTTCGCCCCGGCTGTCGACAAACATTCTTTCGGCCTGTTTCAGGTAAGAGCTGTTCGGATACTTTTCCAGCAGCGCCATGTAGTAATTAACTACGTCCTGATGGCGTTCTTTTAGTTTATCGGGTAAGCTGTTTTTGGCTAGTTTATGCTGAGCATCCACTTTGAGAAAAGCCAGTTCCTCGTTGTATTTTGAATCAGGGTATTCGCGCTGAAAGTTATTGATTGATACGACCGACGAACGGTAATTCAGGATATTCGATGCGCTTGTTTTGTAGTACAGCTTTGCTTTATCGTAGGCTTTCAGTTCCAGTTTATCCCGCAGATCAACAATCATTTTGTTGCATTCGTCGCGGAACGGGCTCTGAGGATACGCATTGATAAAATCCTGCAGGGCTGCCAGAGCCGTCAAGGTGTTAGACTGATCCAGGTCATAGTGCGGAGAGTCCTTGAAAAGCGAAAGTGCGTAGAAGTACATGGCTTCCTGGGCGTAATCACTCCGGGCAAATGTCTCGTAGAACTGCTTGAAGTGGAAGGAAGACAACTGGTAATTTTGCTGCTGGTACTCGCAGTGAGCCCGGTAAAACTGGGCCATTTCTGACTCCGTACTTCCTTTCAGAATCGGAATCAGTTCTTCAAACAGCAATCCGGCTTTGTAGAATTCACCTTTTTTGAAGTAGCTAACGGCAGCCTGGTACTTTTGCTCGTCCGTACCCGTTTTCTGTAGCTTCTGAAATGGGCTGCAGGACGCTAATACCAAGAGCAACCCAACCACTAACTTTCCTGCTATTCGACTCTGTTGCATAAGATTGCAAATATAATAAAAAACTACACTACCGTAACGATAGTGTAGCGTAAATAGTGTCCTGAAAACGAGTCATTAATGCTCGATAAGCTTTGCCTTTTTGTTACCCGGAGAACAAGTCTATCCAGTTGTCTGGCCCTATTGATGTCTAACCAGCAGCTTTTTAGCGGCTACTTTCTTTCCGTCCACTGTTAGCTGGTATATATAGTAGCCGGTGGGCAGGTCCCGCGTAGGAATGTGAATCTTACTGTCACCACGATCCAGGGTGTACTCAGCGACGACCGTAGAGCCCAGTAGGTTATACAGAGAAACCTTAACTTCGTTTGCGCTGCTTAAAAGCTGGTAGTCAATCTCAGCGCCCTCACCGTTGGCTGGATTGGGATAGATGTTTGAAACTACCACCTGTCTGTTGGCAAACATCCGTTCGTCGCTCTTCCGGAGATCATCCGGTGTTACCTGACGAAGCTCAGCCGCCGTTGAACCGGGGGTTTCGGAAGCCGCCGGATGAGTTGCCGTTTTGGCAACCGGTGCGTTAATCAACTGATTGCGGTAAAACTCATTAACGGCCGCGTTTTTCTGCACCGAAACACTCCGGTCCAAACCACTGACGGACGGGTGTTTCAGGAACGGAAAGTTCCGGGAGTGAATGACGCGGTTAACCGACGTAGGTTTACGGCCCAGTTCCAGACGGCTTCTTGATTTATTGCTATCCGTTTGCGCTGAGCTACCGTGCGCAATCAACAGCGTTAATCCGGTTAACCATAAATACAGTTGTATATGTTGTTTCATGTTGTCTCATATGTCAATGGTAGCTACACTACCTCACCACAAACCTATTTAAAAAAATAAATGATACAACGCTCGTTGTTTTAAAAAATTACAATTCCCGTTGTTTTTTATCACTTAGAACTGTTTTACCCTTCAAAGGTTTAAGCGATACATTACTTTTTGAGGTTGTATTCGCTGAGTCTTTGGGACTTAGGCTGGCTACCGGCTCAGGCTGATTCAACAGCCGCGCTTTAGTTGGGCGCTCAGTTTGGCGCCAGTTAAAGCCATCCAGCTGCTTTTCGTCTTGTTTCAGTTCTTTCGGCGGAATCAGCTTACTGTCGGGCTGACCGGTAAATTTGATCCGTTTAACCTTCCGGTCGGCAAACCGCAGGTCGATTTTGCTGCACAACACCCGATTCATGCCCACCAGTTTGTTCTTCTCATCAATGGCAAAGTAGATACTCTCTCCGTTGCCTTCGACAACCACGTGGTCGATGTCGGAGCGATCCTTAGCCTTGTCGTACGCGAAGTAAGCGGTCAGCGTCCGGCCCTTCACCTGATTAAAATTCAGCAACGTGTCCTGCGATATGACGAATGACCGGCTTCGAAGATACATCGTGTGGATACGATTATTTTTAAGTTTGGCAGTCATTGAATCCGCTTCCATCTGATAATTCGTACTCCAGACCAGAGGGTCTTTGAAAAAGTAAATGGTTGAGTCCGCCGTCTCGTAGACAATCGAGTCGCATTTGCTCTGCAGATCCGACTTAAACACCAGCACATTCTTCTGACCGATTAACCGTTTGGCTTTAGTCTTCTCGTTTTCAAAGGACCATAAAGTATCGGCTCGCATCCATAGAGTATCCTGCCCGACGATGCTTCTGGACAACGTGCGCCCGGTCATGCGCGCCACCCCGGCTTTGCGGTTGTAACGCCCCTGATCGCCGGTCAGCGTTGTATTGTCACTTTTGGCAACCATAACCACGTTGCCGCGGGCGGTATAAAGTTCCGTGGCATTATTGCCGTCCAGGGTATCACCCGTGAGCGTGTACTTATCCGTCTGAATGGTGGCCCGGCTTTGGAAATTAGAAACCCGCGTAATCGTATTATACTGCCCTTCCCGAGCAAGAAGCGTTCCATCCTTGCCCACAATCCGGGTTGGCCCCTGGAAGGTGGCTACTTTACTCAAAGAGTTGTAAAGCAAAGAGTCCGCTGTCATTGTATATTTAGGATTCACCAACCGCACATCCCGGTGGAATGTAAACAGTTTTGTTCGGGTATCGTAATAGCCTTCCTTACTGGTCAATATGTTTTCGCGGTCAACAATCCGGCCTTTGTTGGGATAGTGCGCCATACCCGCGGCCAGATTATAGTCCAGCTGCGTCGTGGTCAGCGTCATCTTACGGTCTTTCAGCGTAACGACCCGGCCCCGCATGTTGGCCTGGCGACTGGCGCCGTAATAAAGCATGGTATCCCCCTGAACGCTAACCGTATCCCCCTGCACAATCCGGACATTGCCGTAGGACTCAATGATGTTGGTGGTCAGGTTCTGGATAGCCAGATCACAGTACATCAAAACTCCTTTTTGCTGCAGAAGCACGTTACCGGTTAGTTTCCGGATGTCTTCCGTGCTGGAATTAACCCCTTCCAGCTTATCCGCCCGTTTGAGGACAACAATGTCTCCCTCGCCGGTCGGTGGTGTACTCACCTGGGCCTGTACGTTACCAACGACCAGCATCAATAGCAGAATCAGAAGTTGGTATAGCACTTTATAACTATAGACGCTTTGTATGTGCAAACGGTTGCAATTCATGAAAAAAATAGTTGACCCGCTCAGCGGTCGTGTGGATTGTAAACATAATGACGCGTTTATTCCTTCACAAAGTGCGCCATTAGTTTGGTAAATGGACGTAATTTGGCCTACATGGTCCTTCAAGGGAGCAAAATTAGGGCTTTGTCCCAAACCAAATGATGTTAGCCGCTTTTTTAACCTTTCTTAACAAGAACGTTTTAGGCTCCCCAACGGTTCGGCCTGCGGATTGTATATTGCTGACGGTCAGTGGAGGTATTGACTCAGTGGTTATGGTTGATCTCTTTGGGAAAGCGGGTCTGCGTTTTGCCGTTGCGCACGTGAACTTCGGGCTGCGTGGTCCGGAATCTGATGAGGATGAGCTGTTTGTGCGCCAGCTGGCAAGCCAGCACAAGGCGCCGTTTCATACCATTCGGGTAAACACCAGGCAGGTTGCGGCCACGGCGGGAATCTCGACGCAGATGGCGGCCCGGCAACTGCGGTATGACTGGTTTGAAAAGCTGGCCGACGAATTTGGTTACGCAGCCATTGCCACGGCGCATCACCAGGACGATGTGCTGGAAACCGTCCTGATCAACCTGACGCGCGGCACCGGACTAGCGGGCCTGCGCGGAATGCCGGTCCGGCAGGGACGGATCATTCGACCCCTGTGGTTTACGGACCGGGCAGCCATTGAGCAGTACGCGAAAGAACAGAACCTGCGCTGGCGCGAAGACAGTTCGAATGCCTCAGATTATTACCCGCGAAATCGGCTTCGTCATCAGGTAGTGCCGGTCTTGAAAGAACTAAATTCCAACCTGACGCATACCCTGCAAACAACGCTCGAGCGCCTGCAAGCCGCCGAAGCCCTGGTCCGTCAGGAGGTAGACGATTCCTGGCAAAAAATGGCGCAGGAACGCCCCGACGGCATCTACATCCCTGTTGATAAGTTAACGTCCCTGCGCGAATGGCCGTTTCGACTCTCGGAATGGCTCCGGCCTTATGGCTTTCTGTATGAACAGATCGCGCCAATTGTTGAAGCGATTAAAAAGGGCGCGGGGCAGCAGTTTTTCTCGTCGACGCACCGGGTGATACGCGACCGGGCGTTTCTGGCTATTCAGGAGAGAAACAGGGAGGAGTGGCTGCCTGTCGTTTTGAACGAGTTACCGGCGAATGAAGTCCCCATCGGCAAGGGAGGTAGCCTGACTTTTCAGCTTTTGGAGAAAACGCCCCAGTTTATCATTCCAAACAATCCACGCATTGCCTGCCTGGATGCCGACCGAGTGCAGTGGCCGTTGATCATCCGGCCGTGGGAGGAGGGAGATCGCTTCCATCCGCTGGGTATGCAGGGGAGTCAGACGGTTGGTAATTTTTTCACGAATCGAAAAGTGCCGGTCACCGAACGGGAATCCGCCTGGGTGATGCTGTCGGGGGAAAGCAAAAGCATGGCGTGGTTGATTGGCTACCGACCCGATCATCGTTTCCGGCTAACCGGGCAGACGCAACGGATTCTCCGGGTTGAGTGGAATGGACATCTCCCCGAGATTGAAAGGGGCGTTGCTGATTAAAGAAATGGCGTAAAGTAACCATTAGCTTTATTAAGTTAACTTGTTGTATAACAGTGCATCGATTGGTATATATACGAGTTGACCATTTCCGAATAACTCCACTTTAAGTTACCGTGTACAAGCAACATTGGCACCTATTTTGATGCAAAAAGAGGATAAGAACCCTTCATATCCCTCAGTTTTTGCTATGAAACTGCTACGCTTTCTGGTGGTCAATCTAACGTTGAGCTTAGTGCTGTCATTGACCAGCCAGGCCCAGAGTATACGTCTGCGAACGGCCAACAAACAGTTCGAAAGTCTGAGTTACGTTAACGCCGTCCGGGCTTACGAGGATTTTCTACGCTCGGAAAAACGAGACCCCGCCGAGGTGCAGGAGGCCCTGACCAAACTGGCTTATAGCTACCGCGCTTTGCAGGATACAAAAAACGCCGAACGGATATATCATGACTTAATCGAGCAATTTCCGGAAACCGACTTCAAAAACTATCTCTATTACGCCCAGGCGCTGGCGGCTAATGGCCGGTACCGGGAGTCGCAGAAGATGTACGGAAAGTATGGCGAAAAGCAGACGGCCGATTTACGGGGGCGCAAGTTCATGGTCTCCTACATGGACATTAATAAGTTCTACCGGGATTCTTCCTCGTATCAGGTCGATTTTATGCCGTTCAACTCCGGGCAGCCTGACTTTAGTCCGATGTTTTACAAAAACGGATTGGTGTTCGTTTCCGCGCGGGACGAAGCGGGGGCGGTTAAGCGGGTGTTCAACTGGAACCAGACGCCCTTCCTGGACTTATATTACTACCCCGACACAACCGGCCTGAATCGAATTGCCGATCCAACGGCGCAGGTCGCTTCGCTGGGCGGGAGTGGCACCACCGCCGACGCCACGGAAGTTGTCCCGACCCAAACGCAGCCTTTGTCCAGAACCGAAGTCTTCAGCCGGACGCTCAACACGAAGTACCACGAAGGACCGATGACGTTCTTTAAAGACCAGAGCAAGATCATTTTCACGCGCAACAACACGAGCCGCGGCAAAAACGGAAAAAGTAATGATGGCGTACGGAAACTGAAACTTTACATCGCCGAGAACATTGACGGAAGCTGGAAAAACGCCGAAGAGTTACCTTTTTGCAGCAATGACTATTCGACCGGCCACCCGGCCCTTTCTCCCGACAATACAAAACTTTACTTTGTGTCCGACATGCCCGGTGGCTACGGCGGAACGGACATTTACGTCGTCGAATACAAAGACGGGCAGTGGTCGACGCCGGTGAACATGGGTAAGGAAGTGAATACGGAAGGGAATGAGATGTTTCCGTTCGCGGATGAAAACGGAAATCTGTATTTCGCATCCGACGGCCACGAGGGACTGGGCGGACTGGACATCTTCTTTGCTGAATTAAAAGAAGGTGTCGCGTTCCGGGGCGCCGAGAACCTGGGCTTTCCCATCAATTCCGAAAAAGACGATTTTGGCTTTATCACGGATGCAAAACGGTCCTACGGTTATTTTAGCAGCAACCGCCGGCAGGGCACCAGTGACGATAATATCTACAGTTTTCACCGGATCTGTAAGCAGTTAAATATTTACGTGTACGACGCCAAAACGAACGAGCCCATTGTGACGGCGGACGTGCGCGTGGTTAAAGCGGGCGTTAATCAGGACTTACGGTTCACGGACGCCAGCGGCCGAACCGGTTTTTGCGTCGACGCCAATACCGACTATGAATTCAGGGCGGTCAAGGAAGATTACGCGACGAACAGTGTCCGCTTTTCGACCATGACCCAGTCAAAGAACCCGAAGATGGATGTGTCTATCTATCTGGAAAAAAGCGAAAATACGCTGGTCAAAGGAACGGTTAAAACAGAGGTCAACCAGTTGCCCGCTGCGGGGGTAACGGTGACGATGCGCAACGAAAAGGACAAATCGGAACAGCAGGTCATCACGGGGCCGGATGGGGGCTACGAATTTGAGATGAGGCCCGGCGCGCCTTACACCATTACCACGCAGAAGAAACGCTACGCCACCAACCGCGAACAGATTCCGAAGATGCGGGGAGGCAAACGCCCTAAAGTGATCGAGAACCAGCAACGGATTTACGGCGAAGGCGATGTCTTTGTGTTGAAGAACATTTATTACGATCTGAATAAGTTTTTTATCCGCGCGGATGCGGCCCGCGAACTGGATTACGTGGCCAACCTGCTCAAGAAATATCCCGAAATGCAGATTGAACTGCGGTCGCACACGGATAGCCGCGCCAGTGATGCGTATAACCTGCGCCTGTCGGAAAGTCGCGCCCGGGCCGCCGTCGATTACCTGGTTAGCCGGGGAATCCAGCCCGAGCGACTCAATGCGCTGGGCGTTGGGGAAAACGGAATTATCAACGGTTGTACCGACGGGATTCTCTGCTCGGAAAGCCAGCACCAGCAAAACCGGCGAACCGAATTCAAAATTGTGTCGGTCCAGCTCGGTTCCAGGAATTAACACTAAAACTTAAAACGGAATCTGCATCGGGTCTGCCGCTAATGGCAGACCTTTTTGTTGGCGTCGGTTGGTGAGAACATCACTCAGACAAGGGGCTCCGGTCAGTCGTTTGATGGACAAGCCGGGAGAGTCTTACCCGAAGGCGCATTTCTTTTTGTTAAGATAATGGGTAAGTTGCGTACTTCGATTCTTTTATCTTCGTTGCTATTAATTAGTCGGAGATGAGCCAGAATTGGCACGACTTCTGACAATAATTGACCAATCAGACGTCTAACCCAGCCCCATGATAACGCACCAAGATCCTGATTTACCCCCTTTTGCCCGATCCTGGCGTTGGCTTTACGCCATTGTTATTGGTAGCCTCCTGCTCGAAATAATATTGTTTTACTGGTTTATGCAGTATTTTTCATGAGTACGCTGGATTGGTTGGTGCTGGTTGGAACGCTGTCCATCATTGTGCTGTACGGCATTATCCGGAGCTGGGGCAATCGGAACATGGATGATTACCTGCTGGCCGGGCAGTCGTTACCGTGGTATCATGTCTGCCTGTCCGTGATGGCGACCCAGGCCAGCGCGATTACTTTCTTGTCGGCGCCGGGTCAGGCGTTTACCGACGGTATGCGGTTCGTACAGTTCTATTTTGGTTTGCCGCTGGCGATGGTGGTGCTGGCCATCACCTTTGTGCCGATTTTTCATCGATTAAAAGTCTTTACCGCCTACGAATACCTCGAAACCCGCTTCGACGCCCGCGTTCGGGTGTTTACGGCGCTCCTGTTTCTGATTCAGCGGGGCCTGTCAACCGGCCTCTCCATCTACGCGCCGTCCATTATTCTGTCCACTATTCTGGGCTGGAATATTTACTGGACCAACATTGTCATGGGTGGGATCGTCCTTATTTACACCGTTACCGGCGGAACGAAAGCGATTTCGTATACGCACCTGCAACAAATGCTGATTGTCACGGTGGCTATGTTCATCGCCGGTTGGCTGACGGTGCATTTGCTACCGGCTGACGTTGGGCTGGGAAAAGCGCTGAAGATCGCCGGAACCGCCGGACGACTCAACACCATTGACTTTAAGTTTGACCCCAACAGCCGGTATAACCTGTGGTCGGGTTTGATCGGTGGCTTTTTTCTGCAATTGTCTTATTTCGGGACGGACCAGTCACAGGTGGGACGTTACCTGACGGGTCAGTCGGTGGGGCAGAGTCGGTTGGGCCTGCTGGCGAACGGGATGCTGAAAGTACCGATGCAGTTTCTGATTCTGCTGGTGGGCGTGCTGGTTTTTGTTTTTTACCAGTTCAATCCGTCGCCCGTTTTTTTCAATAAAGTCGAAACCGATGCCCTTCTG
>Ga0325400_1007280_pt1 | contig 10581 bp, 4 predicted proteins | sample PopdelMetagenome_2_FD_205662 | JGI IMG/M metagenome (GOLD analysis project Ga0325400, IMG submission 205662) | Populus deltoides microbial communities from Bellville, Georgia, United States - Xylem-PdKOR-R1 | ecosystem: Host-associated > Plants > Phyllosphere > Stem > Wood/Secondary xylem...
TTATTTCATGTCTAGTATAGTATAGTATAATACAATATATTTTAAAGTCTTCTCATTGATCATATTGCAATTATGTAAAAAAATTACTCAGTATAGAATGACCTAATCATCTCAACCTTCAACTCCCCTATTAAATGGTATAAGAGGAAAACAAACATGACTAGAGGTCATTGCAGAGAAGCTCCTAAATTAAGTGTGGGATATAAGAAAATAAAATTAGTATGTTTATAAACGAACATGACTAGGGGTCATTGCAGAGAAGCTCCTAGATTAAGTGTGGGATGTAAGAAAATAAAATTAATATGTTTATATTATAGTGAAACTTTTGCAGGTGGATGGATTATTCGGCTCAATCAACATTTTGCTCGAACTAAAAGAGAAGTGGAACAATGCCGCAAATATCCTCCGAATATTTGTCATCAAATGCTTTTGAAATTTTAGGGGAATGATGAGAAGAAAAAAAGAGCTAGAGGAATGCAAGAAAATTTTAATCAATATAATGGACAATAGATGGAGAATAAAGAAAGGAATGTTTAAACAGTTAGAAGATGATGACTGTCGCACGTGCGTGCGTGGCATGGAAGGACGTCGGGGTCAAGGAGTTTTCATCTAGTTATTTGGTTTAGTATCACTAAGAGATTCGGGTGGACTTGGCTTATCAGAATTTCCAAGGTAAGGGACTGGTTATGGCCAGCACCCCTAGCACACTTTATTTAAGGTAAGTTGTGTATTGTGTAGTGTATAAATGGTTTAAAGGTGTTTATGTGTTCCTAGCTGGTGGTCCGTATATAGCTCAGAACAAATATTTATGTTCATGAATAAATCTGGTATTTCAAATTTATTACGGGCTTCTATGCTCAAATAAATCCTTATAGGAATAATTTATGCAGGTTCCCTGATAGGGTTCACCTATCCTAAAGACAAAAATGTTTCCTACAACTCGTATATTGTGATTAAAAACACTCACAATTAAAATTGATGAATATTAAAATTTTTTAAGAATTTTCTAGTTAACTCTTGATATTTAAATATCATCTTACTTGTAGATCCAATATTTATACTAGAATGTTTTATATGCCCAAATAAATCCTACTCGTAGATCATTCTTAATATTTTTTGGGGTCAAATGCAATTAAAATATTTGGTTAAAAAAACTTTTATCTTTATTTTTTTTTATCATTCATTTAATGCAAAATAAAATAAAATGCAAACACACATATTCTTTTTTTTTACAATATTTTTACTCACACACCCCACAATTACATGTTAACAATCTACAAAAATTAAAAATTTAACAATAATTTAAAACACACTAAAAATTTAAAAATTTGCAAAATAATCCGTCAAAAAATTAGAAACTGATTGAAAAGATTGCTGAAAACTGATCAGAAAGCACACTTGACGCATCATGTTTATATGTCTACTTACATGGCATGAAAGAATTGAAGACGTGTGGCATGGTCATTTGCTTGCTCTCATATTTCACATGAATTATTGTTTTCATGATTTCTTACTCAGATTGATATAATTAAGCTACACATTAAATAAAAGTGGAAAACCAGTCCGAAAGACTGATTTTTATTTGAATCGACTGGGCTTTATGGGAAGGTGAGTTTGCTTATTCTTTGTGCACATGCATGCTCTTGTATGGTGTGAATATCTCCTTTATATTATTGAATATTTCTTCTTTCCTTGTTTTTTTCCTATGTAGTTATTTATCATCAGGACTTTTTTGTTTTTTTTTTCCAATAAAATTTCCCTTTAGTGCTTGTGCAGCAATAAGTTTTAGTATGATGTTCATACTATCTCCAGAGAACTGCAATTTCTCTCACGGGTCTGCTGCAAATCTTGTGCAATTCAAATCTATAATCTGAATCAATCAGTTTCCCTCTCTCTCTCTCTTCTCTCTATCTGATATTGATTCAAGCTACAAGATTATAGTTTCTTTTAATCAAGTGATCATATATATAGATTAACACAAAGTAGACAGAGAGCCAGGAAACACAAGAACAAACGAAGCTGGATGAACACCCATTCCATGTCATCTACAGAGCAAGAAACTCCAGCAAAGAACTCACACGATTATAACACAGAATCTGCAGGTTCCCTGGCACAAGAATCATCCTCAGCTCTATAAGCAGTCAGTTGAACGTAGCAGCAACAAAGGAATCAACACTGAAGAAGCATCTCTCTATGTAACCATAATGCTAGTAATGACAGATCTTCAAAGAATCACCACTAATTCAGCCCAGAAAACGAACCAAAGAATGAGGGAAGCCTAACACGAAGACCAAACACTAACCCAGATGAAACCACATAATCGTGCCATTGTGATTGGAAGACCAACATTTGCTTTATTACCTTAAGAAGAATTTAATAAAAATGTCAAATAATTTTGTCCGTGACCTGAAGTTCAGAAAGATTTTAGTTCAAGCTGCAACGTAACGTGAATCTCTAGACTAGTTAATTTGACCATACTCCAATGATAAAAACAATTACTACATTATTGGCTCTTGTAAAAATTCCACATAAATGCTCCATCAAAATATAAGGATTTCATCCCTTCAAATAATATTTGTTCACGTTTATTCGATAATGTTATTGAAAGTGTTTTTTTTTTTTTAAGAATAAATTGAGAATAGTTAGAGGACTAAGTTGAAGTCAGTCCAATATCTAGAAGCGGTCAAAACTGAGCCCACAAAAAAATCTAACGCCCTGGTCCAAGGGCCCCAAAATCTCAACCTGGATAACAGCTTCACACGTGTTAGTCTAAGTGATTTACACATTTCAGCCATCACTCCACGTAGCATTTTACGTGTCAAGCATTGGCCTGGTTTTAATCACTATAAATTACGTTAACCATGGCTGATGTTTATTACCAAAAGTTGTGTTTTCAATCTTTCAAGTGTTTTAGCTTTCAATTCATTTGTGTTCTCTCAATCTTTCAAAGAAAGCAATAACCAAAAATGGCTGACAACACCCAGAAGATGAGCTACCAAGCTGGTGAGGCCAAAGGCCAAGCTCAGGTTAGCTTATGTATTTCTTTCACTATTTTGCTTTTGTTTTTATATATAAATCAATGTCTAATGCTCTATAACATATCGAGTTTGTTTGTTTCAGGAGAAGGCCAGTAACTTGATGGACAGAGCAGACAATGCTGCTCAATCTGCAAAGGAATCAGTGCAAGAGGTTCACATATTTCTTTCTCTATATTTTTTTAGAGAATTCATTCTCACCACAATGGCACAATGGATGCATAACATAAGATTTAAGAATGACAATAAACCAAAAAGAAAACGACAAAAAGAGTGAGGAACACTCGTGAATAAAATTCGCAACACCCTAAGTGTTAATAATTAGTTGCATATTCTGGCACAGATATTCTTGGCGATTGAGTTTGCAGTAGGGTTTTTTTTATTTTAATTTTGATAGTTCCTTCTTTGTGTAGGCTGGTCAGCAGGTGAGGGCTAAGACACAGGAAGCTGTTGAAGGAGTAAAGAATGCAACTGGCATGAACAAGTGAAGCTGGATCGATGGAGTCCAATGATCGTCTGCTGCATCAAATTTAGAAATTAAATGCAATATTCATCTATTCAGCACGTTGTTTTTTGTTTTTTTTTTTTGTCTTTCCTTTTGTATAAATAAGAGAGCCCTCTGATCTGCGGGGTTCTCTCGTAAGTTTGTAGGCACATGCATGTTGCCCTCATTAGACAATTTGCACTTTTAGTTCAGTACATGTTCAATTGTTTCAGTTTATGAAATCATAACAGTGCCAGCTTAGTGCTTCATCAATTGACCCTATATGTCCAGATGGCCTAAAATGCCAATTCCCTTCTTAAATATATTTGATTACGACAAATATCGTGCGTTTAAGGTGTGTTTTTTTTTAAGTGTTTTTTAAAAATATATTAAAATGATTTTATATATATATATATATTTACACATCAAAATTATTGAGAAAACACACAAAAGCTTTATGTATTTATAAGTAAATGTTATATTGTTCCATAGTATAGCACAAGTAATTTCGCTAATCCTTCTTGTCATTTTAATAAAACTCAATTTAACCTGACACGTTAACTCGAAATCCGTTGGTCTGGAGCTTTTAGCGATTTTACATAGGTGAAAATTGAAGTTGTATATGACTCGCCTAAACAGAGAGACCCTCACTAGTAATAGAAATTCCCTTCTCCTTCAACTGTTCTTCATTTCTTCTTCCTTTTATTCTCGAGTTGTTTATATTTGTGGGAAAAAATTAAAAAACTCAGTCGATTCTAGCTCCCTCTATTCTCTGTTCTTCATTACGGGTAATTTATTCTTTCATTTTATGGGTTCGTTTTCTTCCTCTTGGTTGAAAACAACTCTAAGTAGCTCATCATAAAGTCTATCACCTATTTCAAGGATGCTTAAGATTATGCGGTGACAAGTGACCGTGTTAATTTCATGTACATCATTTTGACATGGCTCTATTCAACTAGGTCCATTTTCCTGTGCATCAACAAAGTTCATAGTATGGAACCAAAAACGTTCATATTCTTCTACTATATGTTGTGTAGTAAAATTGTTAATAATTAGTTGAATGATATATTGGAAGAAAAATAGCAGCAAAAGAAAAGAAAAGGTAGATTATTAGGGATTTGGCATAGCAAAACTTTTGTTTTCAGTTTACCATGCCTTGATAGTATCCATTTCAGGCTCTTTGTGGCATTACCAGTTTGTTCAGGATTTGTGGCACTACCAGTGTAATAGAACAAACAGGAGATATGCAATGGTTTTCATTTCTTGTTAGTTCTGCTGTTAAAACCAGCTGCAACTCCTCCACTCCCCTGAGTCCAGACCAATGTCATTAAAACCGACTAGGACAGTAACTTAGTCAAGTTATTGAGTCATTGGTTCAAACAATGTTATTGGCTTACGAAGTCAATTATGTATGATATTGGATTACAGAGTACTTAGATAAGTTTGTCAATTAAATGATAATGTGTGTGTTGTCTCATATTACTTGGAAAAAGAGTGGTTTGATTGTGAAAAAAGAAAATGGTGTGTGTATATATATATGCGTTTATTTCATGTCCAGTATAATATAGTATAATACAATATATATTTTAAAGTCTTCTCATTGATCATATTGCAATTATGTAAAATGTTTTCTCAATAAGTACTCTATATAGACTAATTCGTAAACGATCTAATCATCTCAACCTTCAATTCATGAATAAAATGATATATGAGAGTAAATATGACTTTGAATCATTATAGAGAAGCTCCTAAATTATATATGGGATGTAAAAAACTATAATTAGTATGTATATATTGTGATAAAGCTTTTACGGGTGGAGGGATTAATCGACTCAAGCAATATTTAGCTCAAACTAAAGGAGAAGTGAAACGATGTTGCAAATGTCCTCCAGATATTCATCATCAAATGCTTTTGAAACTTCAAGGGAATGTTGAGAAGAAAAAATAGCTAAAGAAATGCAAGCAAATTTTAATTAATATAGTGCACATCATATGGATAATGCAGAGAGGAATGTTTAGACAATTTGAAGATGATGATTGTCACACGCGCACACAGCATGGAAAGATTTTCAAGGTAAGGGATTGGTTGTGGTTAGGGTATGTATTAACACCCCTATGATACTTTATTTGAGGTAAACTACATTGTGCAGTTTAGATGTGATTTAAAGGTGTGATGTTTTCCTAACTTGTGGTTCGTATATGACCCAAAACAAAAATTTACGTTCATGAATAAATCTGGTATTTAGAATTTATTATAGGCTTGTATGCCCAAATAAATCCTTATAAGAAGAATTTATGTAAGTTTCCTGACAAGGTTCACCTATCCTAAAAGGCAAAAATATTTCTCACAACTCGTATATTGTGGTGAAAAATACTCTTAATTAACATTGGTAAATATTAAAAAATTTCTAAGAATTTTCAAGTTAACACTTGATATTTAAATACCAGCATATTTGTAAATCCAATATTTATACCAGAATATTGACCATGAATTTTTTAAAAAAAGAAAAAAGAAGAAGAAAACTTAGGGTTATTAAAATATTGGTTAAATCTTTAAGGAATTTTACAAACTTATTGTAAATTCTACAAAAAAATGCAAAGAAATACAAAAGAAAAACAGATAAATTAGAACAATGTTAAAACATTTTTGTCTCTTTTTTATAAATAAAATGCAATTTTTGCAATGATTAACTTGTATGCAACAAGCAAAAAAATCATTTTTTTTTTGTCAAATGCAATTAAAACATTTGGTTAAAAAAACTTTTATCTTTTATTATTTTTCTTTTCTTTAATCATTCATTTAACACAAAATAAAATAAAATAAAATAAAAATACATACATATATTCTTTATTTATTTTTATATTTGGTCCTGATTCTTAGATGACTTTTTAATTTTATCCCGAATTTCATCCCACTCGATCCCAATATTCAAAGCTCAATCAGAAGAAAAGATGGAGAGGGAAATGAATGATGGATGGGCATACTGTGTTGGCTCATTATAGTCGTGTTTGAATTGTAAATTTAATAGGTTTACATTCAATATAACATCATCTCATCATTTTAATGCCTATTTTTTTAATATATTATTCTTTGATGGTTCCGTGTTTTGCAATTTAGCCTAATCAGGGTAGAAAATGTTAAAACAACAAAGAACCAATTTTTTTCTTATCAACTTTATTTATGATGAAATTATATTTTAATAATGATTGATGAAATTAAGTTGAATTGTCCAGTGCTTTATTAGAACCAAAAGTGTCAATTTCGTTTCGACAGGTGTTTTGTTTTTTTAATTGAAATGAAATGTTTCAGTTTCGGAGTGTTTCGGCGTGTCGTTTCGGGATTGTACTATGTGTGTATATATATATATATATTCGACAAACATAATTCAAATTCAAGATATATTAATTATAAATTATGCAATACAAACACAATACCAAACAAATATAATTTTAAAATTTAAAATATTTCTAAATAGTCAAGATTAAATAGATCTTTAACTTAAAGTAATTCAACTTAAACAAAATATTATGAAAGTAAAATGTTTGAACACAAATATTTTAAATATAAAGTTAGGTCAATGTTATCAAGACTAATGAAATCTAAAGCATCCCTTATTTTGCTCAAATTTCTACGAAGTATAAACATGAAAAAAAAAAAAAACAAAATGAATATAAACCATTTATATTAGTAATAAATCTAATTTTAAAAAATTAATATAATTGTTAATAAAAATAATAATAATAATTTTCAATATTATTAATAATATCATTGTTATTGAATATAGTAATGAAAAAGAACTTTTTATACTTTGGTGGTTTAATTAATTAAATTGAACAAGGTTCAATTTGATTCAAAGGCTTTTTCAAGAGCAGAACGGAACATGTGGAATAAAACTAGAACATTTTAGCCGAAATTTAGCCGAAAAATCTGGAACGAATCAAGATTTAAAATAAAATAAAAATTACTTTTTTTGTTTATTTTTTGAATTGATATAAAATGTTTCGGCCATTCCAAACAAAACGAAAGATAATTGACAATTTTAATTAGAACTTTAATTCCGGAGAATCCGAGAAAGGGACTTAATTGCTACGGGCTTATCATATTGGGTTTGATGGGCGATAGGCCAATGTTGCCTTCTTAATGTCATCTCATGTCGAATCCTTCCCCTCCCGCGGGCCACGACCGGGGATTGATTTTTTGAAACAAATACCAGAGGCTGCCCCTCGCCGCCTCCGCCTACACTTTCAAAAGATTTTTCGTAAGTTGACCGACCGATTTTATTATTTATTTGTTTATTACGAAAAAGAACGATGTTATATATCATTGCTTTAGATAAAAGATTCCAAACTCATCCTTTGATCCATGACTTTCCTAATTTGATAAAAGTGGCCATTGATGAAACTTGTTTTTTTATAAAGTTTGTATTTGGTTTTAACATTTTGTGCTTCAGTTATTATATTTTTTTTACTTGATTTTATATTTATTTTCATAAATTATTTAATTTATTTTCTATGAAATTACTGTAATTTCAAATAAATATCTTGACATTACTTAATTTTACAAGCATCTATTATTATTATTATTGTATAATTAATTTAAAATTAATTTTAATCCCAGAAAACCAAGTCAATTGAATATACTGTAGTTTTGAAATAGAAAAACCAAGATGATTTTTTTTAAAGCCATTTTTAATAGGTTACTTGTTGTTTTTAGACCTTTAGGTACATTGAGTTTTGTCGAGAAAACTTTTATATAATTTAATTTAAAATCAAGTTAGTTAAGCAATTAGATTAAAAAATTTTAAAATTGATCAATTAGATAAATTTAATAATAATACTAAATATTTTTTCATGGTATGAAGTTCAAAAAAAGATTTTAATTCACGTTTATTGTGAATGATATTTGTTGGTGTTTATTGTGATTGAAAGTGTTTTTTTTTTTTTTTGTTGGAGAATAAATTGAGAATAGTTAGAAGAGTAAGTTGAAGTCAGTCCAATATTTAGCTTCAATCTATAAAGAACCCAAACTTCATGTTCAAAAGCTCATCATTGTTGTTCCACTATAGAAGCGGTCAAAACTTAGCACACGAAAAAATCTAACGCCCTGGTCCAAGGGCACCAAAATCTAAACCTCGATAACAGCTTCACACGTGTTAGTCTAAGTGATTTACACATTTCAGCCAGCACTCCACGCAGCATTTTACGTGTCAAGCAATGGCCTGGTTTTAATCACTATAAATTTAGGCAACTGTGGCTGATGTTTATTACCAAAAAGTTGTGTGTTTTCAATCTTTCAAGTGTTTTAGCTTTCAATTCATTTGTGTTCTCTCAATCTTTCAAAGAAAGCAATAACCAAAAATGGCTGACAACACCCAGAAGATGAGCTACCAAGCTGGTGAGGCCAAAGGCCAAGCTCAGGTTAATTAGCTTATGAATTTCTTTCTCTATTTTGCTTTTGTTTTTATATATAAATTAATGTGTAATGCTCTCTAACATATCGATTTTGTTTGTTTCAGGAGAAGGCCAGTAACTTGATGGACAGAGCTGACAATGCTGCTCAATCTGCAAAGGAATCAGTGCAAGAGGTTCACATATTTTTCTTCAATCTCATGTTCTATATTTTGTTTAGAGAATTCATTCTCACCACAATGGCACAATGGATTGTGCATAAGATTTAAGAATGACAATAAACCAAAAAGAAAGGAAAAAAAGAGTGTTGAATAAAATTTTCTAAGTGCTAATTAGTTGCCTATTCTGGCACAGATATTCTTGGCGATTGAGTTTGCAGCAGGGTTTTTTTTGTATATATAATTTTGATAGTTCCTTCTTTGTGTAGGCTGGTCAGCAGGTGAGGGCTAAGACACAGGAAGCTGTTGAAGGAGTAAAGAATGCAACTGGCATGAACAAGTGATCCAAGCTGGATCGATGGAGTCCAATGATCGTCTGCTGCATGAAATTTAGAAATTAAATGCAATTTTCATCTATCAAGCACGCTGTTTTTGTTTTTTTGTTTCTGTCTTTCCTATTGTATAAAGAAGAGATCTCTCTGATCTGCGGGGTTCTCTCGTTAGTTTGTAGGCACATGCATGTTTTCCCCTCATTAGAAAATTTTTACTTCAAGTTCAGTACATGTTCAAATGTTTCAGTTTATGAAATCATAACAGTGCCAGCTTAGTGCTTCATCAATTGACCCTATATGTCCAAATGGCCTAAAATGTCAATTCCCTTCTTAAATCTATTTGATTACAACAAATACCATGCCTTCCCACCCAAATCAATCCATAGTTTCATCAATAAATTTAACATATTATTAACAAGAAAACTATATATAATATCATTAATGTTTTTAATTATTTATCTATTGGTATATCCATCAGTAAATATAATATGTCACTAGCAGAAAATTATCTATAATTCTGTCGGTGTATACATTAGTAGTGACATTTACATTAATTATTTTTCAACTTTCTGGAATATATTGATAGTCTGGTTCCATCAATAACCTTATTAGTAATAATAATATTTGCAATAGTATTTGCAGTAATTCTTTTCTGACCTCTGAAATATAACGATAGAGTTACAGATAATAGGTTACCTATGGTCTAGTTCCATCGACACTCAGAGTAATGCGTCTTTGCCTTGCATAACCATTCTTTTATCCGGACTCTTGCAGACCATAGGTTTCTTAGTAACTATAAAATTAGATGATAATTTTTTATCTTTATAATCATAACTTTATTATTATACCCAAAACTCTTTCTTTTCCTAATATTATCACAAGAGGTGAAACGATGCCACTCGACATCGCCCCACAACAGTAATAATCATGAATATAGTTTAATTTGGTTTCTTGTATGCTAATCTTAAATATCGAATAAATCATCTCAAACAACAGTAATAATCATGAATATAGTTTAATTTGGTTTCTTAATCAGATATTAGTAAGGTCGACAAGTTAACCATGTAAATGAAGTTTTTTTGGTTTCCTCTAATATTTTATAATCACATTACTTTTACTTTCAATATCAAGATTACAATATTTGTGTCGATATGATGGATACA
>Ga0325400_1007286_pt1 | contig 10572 bp, 5 predicted proteins | sample PopdelMetagenome_2_FD_205662 | JGI IMG/M metagenome (GOLD analysis project Ga0325400, IMG submission 205662) | Populus deltoides microbial communities from Bellville, Georgia, United States - Xylem-PdKOR-R1 | ecosystem: Host-associated > Plants > Phyllosphere > Stem > Wood/Secondary xylem...
TTAAAACAAAAATAGCAAAGCTTTTAGAAAATTAACTAGGTGAATTGGCCGCTCATGCAATAAGGTAAAATATATGTGAATTGAATGTATGGAAGAATAATAATTTTATGCGTGCGTGATAAGAGGAAAAGGATGTGCACAAAAAACATAAAAGAGTGATTTATATATATATAATTTTTTTGTTTTTAAGTTTTGATTTGGATTTCAAAGGTGTTTTTTTAAAAAAAAAATTCTGTCTTAAAAAATATTAAATTAATATTTTTTTAATAATTTTTACATACTAATATAAAAAAATATTATTATTTTAATATATTTTTAATTAAAAAATATATTACTCTATTTAGAACAAGGACTAGTTTATGACTAGGTTATGGATTGGAAGATTGATATAGATAAAACTTTTTCACTAGGTTAATCAAGTCAGCAAATTAATTTATATTTTTTTTATCAAATTAGAAGGATTTTCTCTTTTTATTTTTTTTTAATTTGAGACTGGTCGGGCGAGGTTTTACAAATACAGAGAGAAAATGGTATTTAAGGATTTGAGTTACCATAAATGTTGATTTGATTCACGGTTGCTTTTTTTTATATATATAAAAAATTCCATTTAAATTCGTAAACATAATAGAAGACAGTCTAAGGTTCTTAGCATATGGCTATGTCATGTCAAGCAACAACTTCAAAGTATATATGGGAATAAATCTATAAACCTCCATTGTCCTCACTCATATCCATCTAAATAAAGAAAATAAATTTATTAGAATCCATAGTTTTAAATTAACTTATTTGTACATGAACATGGCTGAATCCATCGGACTCTGGCATCCCAAGGAGGTGAAATTTTTCGAAAAAATGAAAGGTTTAATGGCTCCATTTATCTTGGAAAAAAAAGATGAGCTCTGAGCCTAGCAGATGCATCTTGAATGGGTAGGACACCACTTTCAAGTTCTAGCTGACGAAAACCAACTGATTGGTTTTTCTTTAGCTCAGAATCAATATGATCGTTGCTTCCAAAAACACTAAAAAATCCTGCTAGAGAACAGATTTTCTAGTATTGATAGATTTGCCAGAATAGAAACCTGTTGAGGCACTGTCTCTGCCGAAATTATGCCTGAGCCACTCTTTCTCGACTCATCTGTTGGCTGTTGCAGAGGTGATGGCTCTTTCAAGGATAGCTTTGTACTCTGGGAAGAGGTTCTTGAGTCCTCTTAGTATAGAATCTTCCAAATGAAGTGCAAAGTCTATAGAATACTGGTTAACTCAACACGAACAAGTTGGCATTCTCTCAAAACATAGATGATGGCACTATATGTGTGCGCGCGCGCGCTGTAAAACTGACAGTCAGAATTGTTTGGTCGTTCAATGGTCTCCGAACAGTTTAGCAGGTTTAACTCTTGGCATTCCGGTGGGGTCTGGCAAACAGTCACGGCACCGGTGGCACTGTTTTTGGGATTGCAAGCGGCCCCAAAACTGGACTTAATATCCAAATCGAACCAGATGTCCTTTCCCTCCAGTCTCTTGGGCAGCAACTATCCTTTGTTGTCACGATTGAAGCTACATGGGAAGACCTCGTAATGATGAATTTGCAGTTCCCAGAAGTTGACCTCGGGGACAAGGATCGTTTTGAAGGGGAGGGTTTGATGATTTGATGAGAACCAAGGATTTCCAAAGTCAACGGATTCTTCCTTTTCTCTCATGCTAATTCTCTTTCTTGTTCTATTATGGTTCTTTTTACTGGATGTAAATAAGCAAGCAAAACCTGAAACAAACAGTTATGAACTTCCTACGGCTGCTGGTGAGCAGGCAATATTCTGTTCGTTGCCCAACAACCATAGAAGAGTAGCTGACAGAAGATATCTATCCGAAACCCAAGCATCAGTTGCTGTGAGATGCAGAAGACTTTCTTAAAATGGTCTACATGTATCTGATCAAGAACCTCTTCCAAGCAAGGGTGGATGTGCTCAATCAAGGATGGCCTCAACACCAATCTCTGAGATTCTAACAAAGAGCAAAAGAACATTTCAAATTGCACGGACTCCACAGCTGTGGACAGTCTGCTGCTTACCTCTGAGACTTTCATAACATATTTAGCAGAAGAAACAGCAAAAGGCTTTCATAATGATCCTTGCAGATTGAGAAATCATTGAAAAAACAAATCTCGAAAGTCCCCCATATAAAAACACCTTTGACTCTGCAAATCTTGTTTTCCACTCGCGATACGAGAATGATAATGCTTCAGCACTTTGTTGCAAGATGACTTTCACATATTCTGCAGATTCCAACAAGTGCCTTCTGAAGCTTTGGAGCACTTATCCTTGACTTTTTGGCCATCAGAATTAATTGCAACATCAGCATTGCTTTCCTCTCAGAAATCACAGACTTGTATAACATTGAAACATCCTGTGGCATATTGCATGATTCAACCAGCACTCTTCTAAATTCTCTTCTTCCATTTCTAAAGTTCCCATAGCTTCATCTACCTTGTTATGTGTGTTACTGTATATGACATGTAGTTAATTAACTGGTTACACGAGTTATTGATTTTGTTCATGTAAATATATTTAATTTATTAATAAAGGTTTATTTATTTTTAATATTTATCAAATATTTGATTAATAAATCTAAAATAAAGATAAAGTTCTTGGGACAAAAATGTTTTGCAAAGAAAATTATAGAGTTATTATAATCATAAGATTTCTATTATATAAGAGCATTGTTCCTAAAATATTTTCGGTCAATACTCTATTAAGACTGGATATTAATTAGAGTTGTTGAGATTAATATATATTTTGGTTTTTTTTATAAAATGGAACAGTTGTTCTTATAGATTAAGATACAAGAAATACCTAAAACTAATATGTTAATGCTTATCATGAGAGAACACTTAAATGTAAACAGCAACAAGCTACTATAGAATGATGCTTGACGCAGAAAAAATAAAAAATGCAGCAAGTTTTCAACCACTGGTGTATTTTGTGCCTTGTACAAGCAATCTTTGAACTTGATTTGGATTGTTTCAAGTGTAGTATCTACGTAGAAAAATGTTTTTACTTAAGATGGATAAGCACCAATGGTTTCATACTTTCATGTCTCTACCACAAATGTTCAAATTGCCAGTTACAGTCTAATATGTTGCCTAGCCAGTGAAATGAACTTTTCTTTGAGAATTTGGCTTTCCTGGTTGTTTTCCTAAAATTGCAGTGAGAGCATGATGGATCTGATGTGCTAGTAGATTCGAAAGTAGAACATCAGAATGAAGTAGATACAGTTCCCAACATGACAAGGTCTCCAAGAGTAAAGTATATTGCATATTATGAAGATTCTGAGAGTATTCCAGGAAAGAGGACAGCAGTTTGGGAGCTTAATAAAGGTGCATGGCATTCTCTGTAGTACCTATGACTGCAAAGTACAGTTACTGTGGTAACATTTGGTTATTGTATCGAGATAGAAGATACGGAGATGATAGGGATGAAGGGGACATGCCCCTTTAAGAGATGAAGATTGTTATTGGGACCATGGGAAAACTTGATGTGCATGGCTTGAGTACTGTGAATATAGGTTTTCTCATTCTCTATCAAGTTGTAGAATTCTTCAGCTGATGCACTCTTGAATTACCTATACAATAGAAGGTACATGTTTTCGTATTCTCTAGCGAATGAGTTTGAATCAGAAATTTGAGCAAGGGTATGAAGTTACAGAACATTGCTGAGCAAAAAGGAAGTAATCCCATGAGGGTAAATTAAGGTGATTAGAGCAATTCTGCCTCTGACTTGGATCGACACGGATATCTGGGGCTAAAGCAAGGGGGGCCAAGCCACTAGAGACGGGTTTTGATGTGTGAAATTGTTGCATGGATTTCTTACTTATGTAATATTACTGAAGTTCCTTTTCCAAAAAAAAATACTACTGAAGTTTGAAGCTTTTAGAGAACCTCGTGGCGATTGGTATTGTGTGAGAAGAAATCCTGTTGGCTAAGTGGTTTAGGGAATCTAATTGTTTCTTTTATGTCCGCATTACTTGTGACTAGCTTCAAGTAGCATAAATCTGTGGTTCCCACAGTTGCCTCCCACATTCTTGCCTGGCTGGAATTGATGCAACTACCAGAACGCTCTATGTTTTCAGAAGCTGGAACTTGTGCTGCACTGCTGCGCTTCATGCACCAGTGGACTGGTGAGAAGTTTCAGAACTGCTAGCAGTCTTCATCTCTGTTGTATCCAGAGCGGGCATCTTGTCTTTTGTCTAAAACAAAGCTTCCTAACTCTAGCCACCTGTAGCTAATCTTAGCTCCTCATAAGCGAGCGGCTATAACACAAAGTAGATTTCAGTCGCCATGCATTGATCAGGTCATCAGATGCTAAACAAGGTGTGAATTTGCTCTGGAATACAACTCAACCTATCCTGAGCAGAGAGCCATGGAGTTCAACCTTGAGCATGGTGGGGCCCCACGAGCATACGATCAGGTAGATTTAAACTTCCAAGCATATCGTAGTAAATGGTTGATCTAACGGGTGATGATGTATTGTGTGCTGAAAACATTTGATAGCTTGAAGAAATGAAATGGGTTAGAGTTTACATATCCATTGAAGGTTCCATCACTTGAATTATTTTTTGAACAGTTTGCAATAAAACGATGAATGAATTTTTTTTTCAAGTGACCGTTTAACTGTCGTAACTTCACTGAGATGGATTATCACTTAACCTATTCCTACTCATTTTCATTGCTCTCAGTACTGAAATTTGACTATAAGCCTTGAATTTGAAGCAAAGTTGAATTGCAGATGAAGGAAAACCTCGAGTAAGAATAGGAAAGCCAAAAGGATGAAACAAGTTTACTTGCCTGATGAACTCTCGGTTGCTGTGGCTGCAAGAACTCATCATGTTCCTCCCACATCAACGGAGGCGAAAAGTTATGATTCAAAGAAGCAGAGACAACTTATTTAAGAAAAAAACGAAAACTATATTTCCTTGCACCTAAATGCTATAGTAAATTCAACAGGTTCGAAAAACATCTGTTTACTTAATAAGACCAAAAAGAAAAGGAACCAAGAAACACATGAAAACATGAGGAAACTCCTCGCAGCAAAATTTGGCTAGCGTCTCTTCTTAATCTCAAAGGAATATTTGAGCTCCATATGGCATCTTCTGTCATCGTCTTCGAACTGCATCAAACAGCAACCAAGAATGTAAAAAGAGCTTAACAGTAGCACACAGAAGAAATTCTCACAAAATGATGTTTGCCTTAAGCTTTGCAGAATAAGTTCCCCTTGCTAGCACACCAGATGGAGTTGTGTCCTCCTCCAAAGTATGGACATATGGTTCCCGCTGAGGAGCAAAAGTACCCAGCATTCCTTTGCTTTGATCAACTGACACTCAAGAAATGAAAACAGTCACAGATAGCTAATGGTAATAATTAAACAGTTTCCTGAGAGACAAAATGCACAATTGCAGGATATGTGATCTTAACAAACTAAAAGATTGAAAGCAGTGTGAGGATGACATGATTGCTCTCTTTAGCACTTGTATCTACGCCTTCGTCAGCCAACCCCCAATCAGAAATGAGAAAGAAAGGAACAAAATTGTCCGTGTATGTTATTGTAACCTACTATGGTATAAAGCCTGATAAGACTCGAATAACATCTGATTTTTATCTATTTTTTTAAAAAGTGCCACCTTTTGGTACTGATAACAGATGTAGGTTTAATTAGTCATATCTGCAAGACTTATCCATCCCTTCAGAAGCATAAAGTAAAAAGTTCTAAATGCAGAGGGCCAGATGATTATGCACCTTGTATCCCCCCCTTCCACACTGTATTTGAGTATGCAAGGCCAGAAACAATATTGTGCAGAACACTGAATGTTAGCTTAAGCTGGTATCGAGATCCTTCCCTGAGAGCGAAAAGGGGATGACCACTCTGACTTTCATCAACGGGCAAGGGAGTGTTTATTTCCCCAATGTCATCGGATATAATTCCTATCGAGTGGAATTTGACTTCAGGTTCCAGTTGGCCTAACCAAACACAAATATAAATACGTGATTATGTGAAACGGGAAAAACTCAGTTATCGACTAAAAGGATGCCTGAATCAAACCATTCAAATCACTTTCAACGCAGCCAAGTAGCTTCTCTTTCCACCTCCTCAAGCTATCATCTTCCTGCAAAGCACAACTGGCTTTTAAAATTATGTTCATATGCATCCAGCAGCCATTGCCATGCCAGTGAGTTGGATTTTTAATTTCATGTCACGGCATCACATGGTTAAAATGATCCCATGTTGTATTTTATTTTGTCGAATGAAGAACAAAAGAAAATGTAAACAACAATAAACAGGCTATAAAACATATGATTCAAGGTTGTTGCGGCTGCCAACTTTACATTAATTTCACTTGATATTTCATTATAACCTTATTAACTATCACCGATTAGCCACAATTCGAAGAATTGAAACACAAAGGAGGCATCAATTAAAAAATTTGTGGGAAACAGAAGTGAGATAAATTAACTGTAATATACCCAAATCGCTTCCCATACAATATAAAACTGTCACAACCCCATCTAAGAACACTAACAGTAGAGAAAAGTTGGGCCCTTAACATGCAAACTTAAAAGAATAATGGTCCCTTTGCTTGGTGTTGAATTTAACAAGGGAGAAAAGAAACAGGCAAAGCAACCTGCTCAGTGCAATGTTGGCTGACCAGCTCTCACACTGGAACACTCAAACAATGGACTAATCTGTAGCAAATCTCATTTTATCAGGTCTCAATTACAAAAATCAGAAGCATGTTACCCAAAAATCGAGATTTATCACGGCAAATGTTCCACATATACAGCAACCAAAGAAAGGATAAAAGGAACTAAAAGAAAACATCAAGATTTCTAGAATCCATTATGAAATTATTAAGCTTGAATTAGACATAACAAAAATTGCGAATCCAAGTTAAATATAGAAAAGTAAAAGTGATGTAAGGAAAAACCTTGTCTTTCTCAATCTGTTCCTTGAGAGATAGCAAAGGCCCAGGAACAAATCCAGCAACAGGAACTCCATTATCAACAGCATCACCATCATCCTCCTCATCATCATCGATAGCAGCAGCTACAGCAGGTGGGGTTTCAGTGGTTTCCCTTTTCCTTTCTAGTTTCTCATCAAAACCACCTCTTGTTGTTGTTGATGGGCCTGCTTCTGTCTTCTTGCCACTTTCCATCTCTCTCTCTCTCTCTCTCTCTCTCTCTCTAGAGTTCCTACAGTTACTGATAAGCCACTAAAAGATTGAAACTTTTGAACAAGAAAACCCCAGTTTCAAGATTTTAGACGACAGAGACAGGACACAGTCCACTGGTTAGGATTGAATATGAAGTGTTCAAAAAATATTTTCTTTTTAAAAAAAAAAACCAGCAAAATTGATTTTTTTTTTAACTTTTTTATGAACAGTCCTGTAAATCTATTCTGATAATTAATCTAAAAGGAATAAAAATATTTCCAAATACATAACAAAAATAGATTTCGAATCCAGAGTGAGAGAAAAGAATAATTATCAACAAAACCATTGACTAAAACACAGGTGTTCCAATACATGCAAGTAATTCCCTTGCTTGTCAGCTGGTCTGTCGTTTGTCTTTGTCTTGTCTTAGTTTCGAGGGAGGTGTCGGCTGTGAGATGGACGTAGAGTAATAGCAAGATTATTTTTATATTTTAAAAGTTTTTTTAAAATATTTTAAAAATTATTTATATATATATATATATATTTAATTTTTTTAATGTGTTAATGTCAAAAATATTTTTTAAAAAATAAAAAAATGTTATATTTAAAAAAATATATTTTAAAACATAAACGTTAGTATATTCCTAAACATAAAAAAAATTAATATTTTGTTTTTAAATAATTTTGATCCCTATTAATTTTTTCCTTGCATGCCAAATTTATAAAAAGTGGTGTGGAATAAAATAAAATTATTTTAAGTAATAAGATATTAAAAAAAAAACTTTTTATGAGTTTTTTCAGTGTTTGAAGCTCAAAAGATAGTAGGAAATATAACCATTTACCACCATTAAGCCTCTAAGTATTCATTAATTCCACCATAATAAAAATATTATATATATAAAGAAAAAAATTGGATAGTCAACCTCGTAATAGGATGAAAAATTGAAAAAGGAATTCCCACTTTAAGACGCAAGGAAGGACTTGTTTCAACCCTTTTATCCTCTAATTATTGATTTATAGAAAACTGAGATCACTTAAGAGAAAAAGAGAGAGAAAATGTAAAAATATGGAAGTACGAGGACGTTTTAGAAAGAAAAACAGCGTGGACCATCTGACAGGGCCAGCATCAGCCAATCTCGCCGGGATTGGTGGATATTCTTACATAAACCGACGGCATTCAAAGCCCCACAAAGACATACTATCGTTTGCATGAATTTCTAAGTTTAGATTTTACTTCTTTGTTTTATTATTATATAATTCATGCATAGAAATATAATTCAATTTTTAAGCTTATTTTTTTTCTTATAAAATAATTTAAATATTATTTCAGGCAAAAACGAGTTGGCTTGTCATCCTCCTTCTAGCTTTATGGTTAAAAAAAGAATATTTAATTATTTTTTCAGGTTCAAATCTTGAGACCAACCACTACTATTTTTAAACACTGTTATTTTGGGCATGCAAAAACATATCTATATTTATCCTAATTCGCTATCTAAGTTTCCAAATAAAAAAAAAATATCATTTTAATATTTTTTATTTATTAAAAAACAAAAAGGCCTTTTCCTCCATTTGTCGTCTGCCATTACAATTTGCATTGATGGTAGCGAAAGGCTTACTCGTGAGTCGTGATCCTCTCTCTTTAAACGTGACCACCATCACTGCATGAAGGCTGGTCCCTGTTCCTTTTTCTTTTACTATTTATTTGTCTTCACTTTGACACCCTTTTTCCTCGTCGAGTCGTTCAAATTATTTTTGACGTTTCCCTGGGAACCATGTCCTCTCAACTGCTGAGCTTTGTCGGAGATTAGTGACCATATATTTGGTCTACAAGTACGATAATCGAGTTCCATGTTGTTCTAATGCGTTAAGAAAACTAAAATTCATCTTGATAACACAGATTCTATGGAATCCAATGCATTAAGAGAACTAGGATTTTTATAGAAAGTTCAAAAAAAATTATCAGCTATGTGTTTGGTGTTACGGTAATTTTGCAGATTCTCCATAACTAGTTCCAGATCTTGCTTAAAGCCATCCAAACAATAGCATCGGTGGAGGAGGAATGATTCATGTATGGCCTCCATTTCTTGTGTGTTTTGGAGTACAGGGCTATGAGAAAAAGAATACTTTATTTCTTACTGCTATGTATATACTGCTACCAGCCATGTGCAAAACTCACACGAAATAATACATGCGGGGAGAGTAGAAAAAATCACTGCCGTTTACAGGACCAACAACTCTTGGTGATGAGTGTCCATCATCTAAAAGGCTCAACTGGTGCTGTCTCTTCAAGAAAAGTTGCAGCCTCAAAACATTCAGCAGCTTCTAGGGAGGGGGAGGGAGCACCCTCAGCTTTGTAAAGTAAGCCAAGATTGTACCATGCCGATGAGCTCATTCTATCAAGTCGCAGAGCAGCCATTAGAAAGCTTCTGGTTGCATTCGATTGCATCCTGAGCCGTCTAAGAACCACAGCTGTGGATACCAAGCTTGGGACATGAGTGGGATCAATATCTAAAGCACTCACAAAGGCTTTAAGAGCTTCATTGTAGAGCCCCCTTTGCTCATAAAGGACACCTGCAAGATAATCAACAACTTAATTTCTTTCTTGGTTATGTTTACAAAAAAGAATTCAGAGTCTAAAAAATGCCTACAGAAAGTAACTACACCTCGCCAGCAATCTTAATTGCTTTCTATGCAAAAGAATCTGACTGGTATAGCCAACGCATTGTAAATTCGGGTCCTCATGGGGGTTTGGAGTTAATGCCATTTTTGGCTTGGCAAACCAACTAAAAACCTTAGCCCTCAAGCAAAGACTTGAAAATATACAGGAAAAGGAGGAGTCGAGAAGGGCTGGAGCAGGGCATGAGGCTGACTTAGCTTGGACAGAACTATCTTAAGCATGCCATATATTGCTTGAAAGAAGACATAAATTTGATAGCTTTTCAGCATCCTGAATTTCAGACATCAGGATTATGGCAAAAGTGGCAACATGTTCTATGCACACCATTGATTACCACATTTCAGAGCTCAGAAATATTTCATGCATAGAAGATTTTAACATGGCAAAACTCAGAATAGAGCCATCTCCCTAAAATTTAAATTCTAAAACGAACAAATTGAAAGAAGTTCAAAAGATGAAGAATCAGAATTAAGGAGTCCGACAAAGTAAATTATAATTGAAGTGAGATCTCAATTCACCAGTTGTGTGACATCTAGAAGCTGAGTAAGAGCTGATGGCCTTGGATCTGGAAAGACATGCCTCAGCATCATGCCACCGGGACAACCTTATGTAGACAGAAGCCATATCATGCCACACTTCCAATTCCAGATGACTTGGAGGGTTTCCATTGTCCTGCAAAATCTAGTACAAAAAAAGTT
>Ga0325400_1007287_pt1 | contig 10572 bp, 4 predicted proteins | sample PopdelMetagenome_2_FD_205662 | JGI IMG/M metagenome (GOLD analysis project Ga0325400, IMG submission 205662) | Populus deltoides microbial communities from Bellville, Georgia, United States - Xylem-PdKOR-R1 | ecosystem: Host-associated > Plants > Phyllosphere > Stem > Wood/Secondary xylem...
TCTTGGTATTTAACTTTTCATTCATATTTTAATCATAATTATAATACTTGATTTGAGCCTAAAACACATATCAAATCTCTTAATCATACATCAAACATGTTAATATGTGTCAACCCAAGATTTTTTTTTAAAATTATTTTAAATAATATTTTTCTTATAAAAAAATTAGGTTTTTCCACTAACACAATCCTAATCAAACTTTAAATTAACAAGTTGACTAGTATTTAGATGTAATATTATAATCATGGTTTTTATTTTTACGTGGATAATTTACTTCAAACTTAATATCTAAGAAACTTAATTTTGATATATGAATGAAATTATTTGCTACTAGTTCTTTTATACACGAATAATAAAAAAAGAAAACGATCCTAAAATAACTTGTTAAATATTTTTGATATGATTAGAGATGATAATTTTACTCGAACTTGATGGATACTAATCAAACTAAATGAATAAAAAAAAAAGTATTCAATCGAGTTTGGGTAAAACTTGAAGGCAAAAATTCAGGTTTTGAGTTGAATATAGATACTAATTTAACCTACCCGAAACTCAACCCAAACCTAACCCAAAGTGCATTAACAAATTTAAAGTTTGAAAAAATTACATTTATTCTAAGCTATATATGTAAAGAAAATTAGAGTTGTCTTTCTGGCGTCACTTCCCTTCCTTTTGCTCTCTTCTCAATCCAATAACTTCCTTTGGCAGTGGTGACTATTTTTTCTTTTATATACCAAGCTATATACATAAAGAAGAAACTTAACTTGATTTTCTCACTTATATATGGCTTGTGATTGTTCCTTTTCTCCTCTTGATAACAAATTTGTAAAACTCTCTCCCTTTTTATTTCTATTCATTATAATTGCTTGCTAATTTTGGATTGTTTTAATATTTTTCTTGTAATTATGATAAATTTTCCTTCTTGTGTATTTATAATTTTAAAGTGGTATCTTCGGTCAATAGTTATGTTTGATGTATGTTCTTTTGTGTCTGCCTCAATTAAAAAAACTTTACAACTTAAGATTGTAGTTTTAAGTTAATTGATTTGAGCTCTGGAGTTCTAAGTTAATTGATTAGAACTTTAGATTTACTCTTAGATCTACTCAAGTAATTCCATATTTGTATTACATAGTTACATAAGTATCAATATGATTAAATTCACTTCACACAAATAGTAGTTCAACTGAAGAAGTGACTAAATAATTAAAACAACTTGAATGTAAAGTAAACTCAATAACTTAAGAAACGAATGCTTATATTCATAGAGTGATTCATATTATAATTATATCCATGAATTGGAACTCCTAGATAATGAAACATCTCTTTGGTATTTTTGGTATATGGAATTGAAACTGTAAGCTTACTGATTACAAATAAAAATACATGTTTACTTTACTACAACCTGCTATTCTATCGCCTACAGTTATTGCCTACAGAATTACTGTTTACAAACCATCACCTACAAATTATTACCTACTAGTTTCAGGTTTGAAAAGTCTTAAGAACTTGCTAAAATTGAAATGCAGTGATTTAAGTTTGAGTTGTTGTTGATTTTTTGTATCCTGATCTTCCTTGTAATCCACATTTAACTTTAACTCCTCTATTTTTAGGTATTACATTTAAGAGTTTACAATATGCTATCGAAGAAAATGTTTTGTAGTCGGTTGGTGGCCTTTTATAGTTTGTTGTGTTCTAGGCTGCTGCTTATTTTTCTCCGTGCTACTCCAGAGTTGCTATTTTGAACACTAGTAAGCTTCTTTCTTATGGTCACTTTTATAGCCTTACTATAGCTCCCATCAATTCATTCTCTTTTGCAATTATAATATATGCACTAGTCTTTTCTTATCGACTCCATGATGAGTGAAGTCCTTTTTCATGCCAAGAAGCAAGGGTCAGATTGGTATAAGCTTTATTCCTTGAGTACATTTTTATCTAGTGAGAACTTTAAGTACTAGACTTCTATCTTGACTAATAGATTTATTATTATTCTAGTTCCTAGCATTGTTAAGGCAGAAAGCTATTACTCTAATCTTGTTACCATACAATTTGGCATGTGTCACGACCCCCTGCCATCTTTCTTTTTAACCATGTCAATTCCCCTTTACATTGTAGGTGTAATACCAAGGTTTCAGATCTTGAAATCTTGGAAAAACATGGTAAGGTTATATATGAGTTCTCTGATTTGTCATGTCCAAATCTTTTTCCTACATTAACTATTACTTTCTAGTTTTGGTGGGCTACTATTTGGGAATAAAGTTTCATTGAGAAAGGTATTGCAAAGTCTATTTATGACTTTAGGGTTTTCCTTAAACCTTCTAAAAAAATTACACTAGGAAGTGATAGTAGTAAAGCCTTCGTTATTCTATTTTTTAGCTCACATCTTCGGGACCCCAAGAAGATAAAAAAAGTTGAGACCAAGCCTACTGCAAAATCTATTCGAAGTCAGACCTCCACTAAGTCTGAGCCACCTATGAAAGCTTTCTATTCCTTAAAGAAAAGACAATGATTTAAATCTATTGCTTAAAAATCAACTGTTCCTCTTTCTAACTTATCACTTTTTAATTTAGAATATGATTATAAAGAAGTTCCTCCTCATTGTGCAATCAGGTCATGGACCAGGTCTGCTCTTTCTAAACCTTCTCTAGTTAAAGAGCTTGTTACTATAAAGCTAGTAGCTTCAAAGTTTTCTTCAGAGTCTACCACCAGTGTGGAACCTGAGCCTCCTTTAAAAACCCCTGTGATTGATAAGGCTACTACATAAATCCATAATTCCTTAAGTTTGAAGAAAGATTGTGAACCGACTAGTTATGATAATCTTCTAATGTTATATGTGTTATTTTTAACTAATTATGGTCTCTCTTGTCATATATAAAAGAAGAATTCTCAGCAAATTCTTTTTTAAAATCTATTAAAATCTCCTGACCATAACATTTATGAAAAAAATCAAGTGTCTTTACCATTGTGATCAATAATTCCAGAATTAGTAGAGCATCCTAACCTATATGTATTAGCAGTAATTAAGACACCTCATGTGCCTTCAAGATATGCTCTTTGTTTCTTTTGATGCCCCTAACTTATCTAACATGAATCATGATCTTTTGGAGCTCATGAAGTCCAAAGAGTCTTCCTAACTTAAGCTTAAGTAGCTTGAAGACAATGTAGATACTTTGAAATCTGAGTTGGCTACTATTAGACAATATATTGAATAAAAAAAAGAAGGCCTTAGGTGGATTTTCAAAAAAGCTGACCAACTTGCATGCAAAAAGGGAGTTTGCCTCCCTTGTCTAATTGATTAAGAATCAAATTTCTACTATACAATTTGGCTTTGATATTTATAAGAGTCTTTTTTTAACTTGATTATCTATGGACTTAACTATCTCATATCTCGAAACAATGAGTTTATGATGGGTTCATATGATATGTTGGAAACATTGCTCTCACATTTGATATGTGTGTGTGTGTGTGTGTGTGTGTTTCTGTTAGAATATTGTAGAATGTTGGAGAAATTGATCCCATATTTTAGGATATTTATATTTTAATACCTCTTTATTGGCCTTTTATATGAATGGTGTGTAATTTTTGAGATATTTTCCATTAATTGCTTTTACATGTATTTCCCTATTTATGCTTTCTAACAAATAGGTGTTTCCAAAATAGGTTTGATTTATTCTAAAAGGTCCCTCCCAAGTTAGGTACCATTTTCCAAATTGCCTACCCTTCATTCCAGGGGGAGACTTGCTTTCTAGACTAGGTCTCTTTGCATGAATTCTCGTTTCTTCACTTTTTTATTGTATATTTTTTGAACTTGTAACTTTTCTTTTTACAACTTGTTCAAAGCATCAATTCTTCCCTCATCTATATCCCTTAACTTTTGTATCATTGCGTTTTGATACCGAACTCTTTCAAACTTAATATCCACTTCGCAAGGTAATACAACTTTTTAGCCAAACATTAAAGCATAGAGCGTTTCTCCTGTTGCAGTCACAAGTGAAGTTCTATAAGCCCAAAGTACGTCCACCAACATACATAGTTTTAAAATTTTGATTCTAAAAAACATTGTCACAATAATTGCGATAGAATTTAAACTTTGATTGCTTGGTTTCACTAGGAGAGCACATAGCATCAATAGTACCAAATGATTTGCCATGACATTTACAATGGACATATTTAAATTTGTTATTTTCTAAACTTCAACCAGTTCATACAAATCTTTTCTCACTTCTCTTCCACACCCATTCTCACTCTATGTTTATGATGATATTAAAGGATTATATATATATAAGCAGCTTTCACATAAAATGAAAATATTAATAATTGTTTTCACTCCTTATAGGCGTGACAATATTTGCTTGACAATACTACTATCCTTAAGTTCATGTAAAAAGCATGTTAGTGACCCATATAATATGAAACTCTAATTTATCTATCAATGCACGAATATCCAAATGTGCATTTTAATTTAGTATTAAATCTTAATAAAATCCTTCTATTGTGCACAACCTAAGGCTTTATTTGACATTTGAAGAATTATTTACATATTAAAATAAATAAAATTATCACAAGAAACTACCTTTAATAGCTTGTCAATAACTCATATATTCAACAAAAAAAGCGTGAATTATACTATCACATAATCATCATTCTTTCTTGAAACTTTACCGTCAAACAATCACAACCCTTTTAGTTGTTACCACTTTTTATCAAAACTTTACTTTTTATTTGGAAATCATAAGACTCTCAATATATATATATATTATGGAAGTCATAAAACACCTTGTTTTTTTTATTATGGAAAGTTTCTATCTCATAAACATATTTTTATTAATTTTTCATAGAAAAACTACCATTATAAAAATATTAGATTATATTGCCCTCCATTAGACCTCATTGCCATTCACTCCTAAATTATGGGAGGACGTGCCATTTGTTAATACCAATAATGTTTTATCAAAACTTGGAATTTTTAGAGTTTTTTTAGGGTTTTATCAAAACTTGGAATAATGTTATTATCAAAATGAAAATACTAACCAATAATGTTATTAATGAAACCTGACATCCTAGCATTGTAAATTTTTGTTGTAGCTAAGGAATATATTAACACCTCTAACACACATTATTTGAGGTAAGTTGCATTGTATGGTCTAAAAATGGTTTAAAGATGTTGATGAGTTCCTAACAAGTGATTCGTCTATAACTTAGAATGAAGATTTATGCTCATAAATAAATCTAGCATTTTGAATTAATTATGAGCTCATATACCGAGGTAAATTCTTATAGGAAGAATCCATGTATGTGCCCTGACAAACCTATCTTGGAAGACGAAAGTGTTTTCCATAACTCATATATGATAGTGAAAAACACTCTCATTTAAAATTGGTGAATATCCAAAATAATTATGAGAATTTTCTAATCAATTCCCGGTACTTAAATACTAACATACTAGTAGGTCTAATATTTATACCAGAATGTTGACCATTAATTTTTTAGAATTAAAATTTTAGGATTATTGAAATATTGACCAAATCCTTAATAATTTTCACGAACTTATTGTAAATTAAATAGAAATTTCCGAAAACAATGCTTAAAAAACATTTTCCCACTTTTTATAAATAAAATGCGATTTTTATAAGAATTAAGTCATATGCAACAAACACAAATTATTTTTTAGTTTTTTTAAGGTCATATTTGTCAAAAATCTATTGTTTTTTTTTAAAAATCAAAATTATCAAAATAGGCTTAAGGAGTGTTTGCTAAACACACCTTTAAACCAAAAAACCCTTTAGCAAAAACATTGCCAGCCAAATAGGATCTTAACCTCTGATAATATCAGGTTGGCCTAATTGAGTTGACCTACCAGGTTGACTCGATTGGTTGACTTGAAATCTTTGGTCCGACCATAAATCAAATTAAAGATATTGATTTGACCCGAAAACTAAACCAAAACCAAAACTAAAACTTAAAATGAATCAAACTTGAAAAAAGACACAAAAATCTTTGACAAAAAAGGATCAAACACAGAAAAAATAATCAAGAACACGAAAATCATCCAAGGTGTTTCTAATAATATGGATCCCAAATCAGACCAGATGTAATCAAAATAAAGACATAGACATGTTGGAAATCATGCAAGGATCCCTAATCTAGCATTCATTCACTTTGATTATCAAAGAATTAATATGATTTTGTCAAAATGGATTTTGATTTAAAACTAAAATCTTAAGATTAAAACCTCCAGAAACTTGTTTATTTACTAGTCAAGTTGCTCGAATGGTTTAATGCAAAGAATTGAACTGAAACTGGTTCAAGTCATTGGTTTAAGACAATGTTTTTTCTAAGAACATGAGGAACATTGTTTTAGAACCTAGAAAAATACCCAGATATACTTAGCACTATCAAACCCCAAAAATGGCCTTTTAAGCCTTTAAATACACTGTTTTTTGTCCTCAAAAACCATATTATCAATATTAAGCCTCTTTGAATCCAAATAACTAACAAATAACATCAAATCATCAATAACATACGTAACGTTCTAAAGTTCAAAACTATTAAAGCTAAACAAAAAACATATTCATGCTATTTGAATTCAAAATTTAACATTTATATGCCAAAATATACTTGTATGAACCATTAACTTGCACTAAAAACATCAAATTGATCAACATGCTTCCAAAAAAATTTAACTTACAAATAAAAAGAACTTACTATTTTATTACAAAATAAATTCAAACACCAATCCAAATACCTCAAATACATCATTAACATGAGATAAAAACATAAAATCAAATAAGCATCAAAACCAAGAATCATGCTTTTAATGCAAGCCTCACTAACATATTATTGATCAAAACTAAAATAAACTATCATAATGAAAGTTTAAACAATCTAAAACATGCTTAAAACAAGAATAAGAATAAGAATAAGAACAAAACAAACTTTTTCAAAAAACATCAGATTATTTTAGCACCAAAATCAATCTAAAAATGCAAGATGAGCTCAAACAACATCAAAAGAGGTTTAAATATTAATAAAACATTAATAGGTAGGCCACATAGACTCCACCCTTGAACTTTTACGTGGTTATACATTTTTCAAACTTGCTGGCTATAGACAATTGTTTTCCTTCTCTTCTCTTTTATTCTTTCCCTTTCACTATCTTTTCATTCCAAAGCTTGTTAGACCCGTTATATTAGGCTTTTAAACCTTCACACCAAGGTCTTTTCACAGTGTGTTTGTTTATGTTTATGTTTATCCTCTTTTTTTTTCATTTTTCAGGGGGTATTTATAAGGTTTTGCTAGGGTTCTTGAAGGATTCAAACATAGATTGATCAAACCTTAGTCGTTTGATCAAAATGAGAGAGTTCTAGATAGATATTAATAGCTGGAACCTCTATCCTTCAATGGTTTTAGGATGGCGGCTTTGCAACAAACTTGATTTTTTTTGTGGTTTTTTCAAACTTGGAGACATAAAAGCTTGTTTGGATCTATTCATGCTCAATTTGGAGGATTGTAACTCCATATTTATTCGTTTTAAGGTGTCAAATTGATCAGTATAGAATTTGAAAATATATTGAAGGCTGATCGGGGATAAGATATTGTTAACTTCGTTGAAGAAAATATGATGTAAATATTTGATGAGAGTAGCTGATCTTTGTAGAGGAGGTATTTCTCAGTTGAATGATGGTGGTTACATTCCTAGAAGTGGTCGGAGAAGCCACATTCATTCGCCTAAAAATGCTTACTCAATCAACAAAAACTACCAAGAATAAGCTAAATAGTGGCAAAACAACACGTCATCTAGGTTAAACCCTAGAAATTAGGGTTTTTAATTTGATATTTGATAAATTTCACTTTAGTTTCTATTTTTTTAATTACACTTGTAATTACCTCTTAAACTCTTAATTTTATGCAATATCACCCCTACCAAACTCAATCATCAGCCTCAAAGTTGGCTGCTTGTTTCATTTTAGTCATTGGTTATAAAATTGTGCATTTTAACCCTCAATTGATAAAAAAAACTTCCAATTTATTCAATTTGGCCCCTTATTTGATCAATTTCAACCCTTGCATTCACACGCCTTTTTCAATTTGGTCCTCGATTTTGGAATTCTTTAATCAAGTCCCTAATTGCTCATTAAACTTTAATATTTATGCAATTAAGCCTTGATTTGATCAAATTAACTCTTTATAATTGCATTTCATCTCTAGACTTTAATTTCTTCCAATTCAAGCCTAAATTGACTTCAAAAATTAATTTTTCTTGCAATTAAGTCCTCAATAAAATTAATTAAGCCTTGCAAAATTCTCATTGAGTCTTTACCTATCTAAATTTGTATTTCTTTACCCCAAATAAAAATATTCTCACCAATGAGCCAATTTTACCAATCCTATACATTTTGGTCCTTCGCCACCAAAATAGATAATCTTCTAGGCTTTCTTCCTTTATATCCTCTTATATTTTGGATTTTTTTTCTAGTTTTTTCTTTTTTCTTTTCTTGATTTTTTATGGGTTCAAAAGTGGATAACAACAAATTTATTTAGTTTAATTTTGTATGTGTTTAATTTTTGTTTGTTGCTTTCTTTTATAAGTTTAAATTTCATTCTAGATACATTTAATAATATTAAGTACTCATAATACTTTTAGTTGAAAAAAATCAAACTTAAATAATTGCAATTAATTAATTAATTTTTTTTTATAACATAGATAGAGGTATAAATACAATAACAATGTCATCTCCTTGATCAAGCTCTTGTAGAGATATGCCAAGCTGCATAATCCAAGAGAGGGAAGCGAACCATGATAACTGTGAACGGAGGAAGGAGGGCATGCCATAGAACCATCGACATAACCAAGCACACCTTGACCTGGAGATACTAAATATAACAATGTAAGCATATGCTCTGAGAGTGATGCCTAATCTGATAACTCATTTCATGCTAAAAAACTACCTTCAACAATTGGCAAGGCTGGTGTTGGCATTGACCGTCTCCCTCATAGCAAATTTTTGCACCTTTCCAGAGAAATTGACCGGTAATTCCCCAAACACTATAGTTCTTGGAATCATAAGTTCTGGCAATTGATCACCACAGAACTCAATAATCTCTTCAGCACTAGCACCAAAACCTTCCTTCAATTTCACAAATGCACATGGCACCTCATTCAAAAGAGCATCAGGCTGTCCAACAACGGCAGCCTCTGAAACCTTTGGATGACTTAACAATACCGCTTCCACCTCTAATGTGCTTATAGCCTCTCCCGCTGAGATGATAATATCCTTAGCTCGGTCCTTCATTTGTAAGTAACCATTCGGATGCCTTACTCCAAGGTCTCCTGTATGAAACCACCCACCCTTTAAGGTTTCTTGAGTAATTTCTGTACTTTTCAGGTACCCTGACATCAAAATGTTGCCTCTAAACATCACTTCACCAATGGTTTTCCCATCATTCGGTACGCTTTCCATGGTCTTTGGATCCTTTACATCAACCCCTTCAAGTAAAATGTTGTGGAGTCCTTCACGCCTCCTGATTTCTTCTTGTTCAATTTCGAACGTAGAATCCGATTCAGGTTTCCATGGCCTAATAGTTGCTGGACCAAGAGCTTCTGTCATGCCGTAACCGTGATACACATTAAATCCCAAACCTTCAACCTTGGTGAGAATCTCTGAATTTGGCAATGATCCGGCCACAACAACATTAACACTACACGGAAATGGACTTTGGGAACTAGCTCTAGCTGGTGCATTTGCGATGGTGTTCAAAATAGCTGGTGGACCGCAGAAGTGAGTTACCTTGTGAAGAGATACGGCATCGAATATGACTTCTGCCGAGACATTTCTGAGGCAGATATTGGTACCACCAAGGGCAGCCATTGCCCAAGTAAGGCACCATCCATTGCATCGAAACATGTCCACTGTCCATAGAAACACTGGCATTTGTCTCATGTCAAATCTGAATATCTCAGCCAAGGAGTTGAGATAGGCAGCTCTGTGACTGTATACCACTCCTTTAGGTTTTCCAGTTGAACCTGAAGTGTAATTCACTGAAATCGGATCACATTCATTGTTCGGTCGGATTATCCTAAAATCATCTCTCCCCATTTCAAGAAGACAATTGTAATCCAGGTCACTGGCAATGTGTTTGTGGTCCCTTGAAGAAGATTTGTCACACTCGGGGATCACCACAAGGTGGGGTGGGTTGACTTTTTTCTGAGAGAGGAGGTCCAGTGCCTTGAGCACAGCATCAGTGAACTGGTAATCCACAAAAATGAGTTTGGCCTCCAGTTGTTCTAATGTCAAAGCCAATGTGGATGCATCTAACCTGGTGTTAAGCGCAGAAATAACTGCCCCAGCCATCGGAACACCAAAATGTAATTCATAAAGTGCCGGAACATTAGGGGCAAAAGCTACAACCTGGTCATTGAAAACAACTATTAGAAATGACGAGATTTCATTACCATTTTGGCAACATGTAAGACCCAGTGACAGAACATTGGTAGAATAACTTGAGATGACGTGAAGTTTATGAATAATAGACCAAATCTCTTCTGAATTTTTTGATTGAAGGAAACTTCGTTTC
>Ga0325400_1007288_pt1 | contig 10570 bp, 5 predicted proteins | sample PopdelMetagenome_2_FD_205662 | JGI IMG/M metagenome (GOLD analysis project Ga0325400, IMG submission 205662) | Populus deltoides microbial communities from Bellville, Georgia, United States - Xylem-PdKOR-R1 | ecosystem: Host-associated > Plants > Phyllosphere > Stem > Wood/Secondary xylem...
ATAATCTAAAATACTAAAAAAGATGGTGCTTTCACTGTGCAATATTAATCTTAATATTTCTTTGTTCTATTTTTTTAATCCATGTTTTATTTTTATTTTTTAATATTTAATTTAAAAAAAATTAAATTTTGATTTGCTTCCTATGTAGTTATCAGAATCTCATAACTCGATTCACTGTTTTGGCTGGCTAACCCAATTTTTTTATCAACTTCATCTTTTAATATTTTATCTGTTAAGAATAAGTTTTCATGATTTGTTTTGATTTTTTTTCTGTAAGGTTATCTGAACCTCATGATCAAGGTTATAGTTTGACTGGTTAGCCCATTTGTCTCATTCTTTTAAATGTTTTTTTTAATTTTATTATTCAATATTTTATTAATTCAGGAATTAAACTTTCTGGTTTGTTCTACCTTGTTTTTTATAAGGTTATTTTAGTTTTATAACTCGAGTTATTGATTTGACGGATTAACTTATTTTTATTAATTATTAAGATTGTTTTTGAATCCACTAAACTAACTGAATCAAATCAAATTAACGTTATCTGTTATTTTTACACGCGCTGCAGGCAGTATTCTATCTCTAAAACACGTGTCATATCATTAAATAATTGACATTAACGATATATCATTAAAATTATACACATTTTTGTTTTCTCTTTTCAACGTTTTATAAAGGGTATTTTTTTAAAATATTTTTATATTTAAAAATATATTAAAATAATTTTTTTACATTAACATATCAAAATTATAAAAAAAAAACTAAAAAAAAACCAAAATAATATTTTATTAAAACGAACACGTTTTTAAAACATATTCAACCACAGTTAAAAATGCAATACCGTAGAAGCGAAAGGGGAGCGAGGGCTGTCCGCACACTGCCCGCATCACATTCCACCTTAATTACCTGGAGAAAAGCAAAGCAAAACATATAAAAGTATTACAAATTAAGATATCATTGTCCCAAGCTTTACAGCAAACAATAGATTCATCTTAACAAACCTTTGCGTTTATTAATAAATTCCACACAGTTAAAATATTAATTGTAGTACATCAATTTCAGACATGGATGTTTTCCTGTTCTTTTCTCACTTTTACCCGATTTGTCGAACACAGAATTTAATAGGATAGGATGGCTCGAGGAAACATAAGTATACCGAGAGAGGCATGTAAAATAATGCAAGAACTACAAAACAACAGTAGCTATTTTTGAATCCTTTTATAGAGTTTTTGTCTGGGTTATGATAAAAAAAAAAAAAACTGTAGTTAATTAATTATTATATAGTATAATATAATATTTTTATGTAATGCTTAGTGTTGGCGTGTGCCATGCAGGAAGCACTGAAGGAATGCCAAGATCCTGGGAGATTATAGAACACATTTTTAATTTCTTCCCGAAAACACTAGGGCGAATTGAATAGTTTTTTAATTTTTTATATATATAATATATGGTTATATGAGAATTAATTAATAATCCATATCGTATCGAATATATTTAATTTATATTCATATATACAAGCATTGTATTTCATACTCTAAATATGTATAACATCAATAAGATTTCGCAAATAATTAGATAATCATAGATCTTAAATATGGCGAAAGCTAGCTAGCTAGCTAGCTTTACATGCCGGGATGATCATGAGATAAAAGATTAATTATGATGATTATTTGTGCTATCAGCACCTCAACATCGAGTTACGAGTGGAGTGAAAATCTTGTCATTTCTGGATGATGGCAACTCATTTAATATATAAATCCAATTTTTATTTCTATCGGAAGTCGAAAGACTAGAGAAGGATAAGTTCCATTATATAGAAAACAATAACCTCAACATATAAAATTAAAAAAAAAAAAAGAGTAATTCACCATCTTCATTTATATTGATTAATTAATTCACATCTTGACCTGTTCAACGGTTGTTGTCAGCATCAAGTTCGATATCCATCCCAATCCCATAATGTCAAATCCAGGAAGCATTTGGACCCTGCAATTTGCTATAACCTAATAGTATTAACTTTATCGTCAGATAATGGGGAGGAACAAATACCAGTCCTTTTCATATTTTAGCTGTTTAATTAATAATTATCACCAGAGAGTAGAAAAATCCGATGGAGTGTAGGGAAAAAGGATGTCTGGAACCACGTGGCTCGAAACCAAGTTTGATATTATCCTTGCTTGATTCAAGGAATGCAACCACGTGACCAGTTTATCTTCTGCAACCAATTTAAAGCTGATCGATTTCTTGTTGTTGATCGCAGGAGCTATATATGAGATGGGGAACAATGGGCTCGAATGATCCTACAAGATGGAGTACAAACATAATCTGTGACTGTGAAGGTCCCAATTTGACATCACAAGAGTGGTCTACTGAGATGGTGAACAGACCGAGGAAATTAAGAAGGCTCTGGTGCTGGTAGGGGCCAACCAAGAGGCCATCATCTGCACTGCTCCAATATTAGACAACTGGTTTTATGCCAACTGAGGCCCTGCCCCATGCATGTCTCCTTTTCCAGATATTCTATCAAGAAAATATGATTATGATGGTGGATTACAAGAAAAAACAACTTGATAATTGCTGTTGGCAAGTCTCACCTCGTGCAGATAACTTAATTTCAGTTAGGTACGTTTTTTCTAACTTTTCCCAAGCTTATTAATAAGGGAGATGGGCTTGCATGACATGGTTGAAACAGAGAATTTGACAAGAAAGTTAAAAATAACTTGATGGTGCACCTTGCCTAACTCGTTTAAGTAATGAATCGAATCTGACAAACAAATATAAAAAGTACAGGCAACCCTACTACAGAAGTTTGGTTGGTCTGGATGGTTTTTAATATGGGTGAGTTATTGTATGAGTAGCTATTTTGATAAATAGTTACATTATTATTAGAGATGGATAAAAAATCATTTGCTGTATATTTTGAGAAAAAAAGGGAAGAAAAATAAATTTTACAAGGGCATCGTTAACTTTCTTCTAAACATATCCTAACCTGGATTTCAGCCTTGTCCGTAGTAAAAGCATGTAAACATCTGTCTAGTAAATTTGTTGAGTGGTGGTTTGTTTTTGCTTTACAACATATTTTTTAAATTATTTTTTATTTAAAAAAACATTAAATTAATATTTTTTAAAATATTTTTGAATGATTTTGATGTATTGATGTTAAAAAAAAATATGAAAAAACTTCAAATTAATATTTTTTTAAGTGTTTTTAAATGATTTTGATGTGTTAATATTAAAAATTAAAAAAAATTATTTTAATTTATTTTTAATTGAAAATTACTCTACACCACAGTATAACAAAACACACAAACTAGCAAACAAAGCATCATGTAGGAAGCCTTATTTTCTTCCATGGGAGAAGAAAAGCTAACAAACAAAAGGGACTGATGTGAAGAATAAGTGAGAGGTCATGTATTCTTCCCAAAAAACAAAAAAGAAAAAAAAAAGAAGAAGAGGAAGAAGGTCATGGGTGAGGAACAGTGCACTATTTGTAGTCTGGTTGGTGAGAGGTATTATCGTACCCAAAAAGTAAAACCTTGAAGATGGAGTTTGGGCCCATTTATGACTAGAGTGGACCAAGCCTGCCATTCTATGGGGGGGAGATTTTATTCTGCCATTGTCTCGACGGAAAGGTCTTTTTACAAAAAAAGGATTTTAATCACTCGGAAAACCAATCTTGGAGCAATGCCTCAAGATTTTGATCTTGCTGTGATACAGGGGAAGAGAAACAGAGCAATGAAATGAAAGCTACCTTTTCACGTGACAAATTTTGGCGTGATGGAATGGAAGAGCTACAACCTTTCCCTGCTTTAATGGCCAGAAAATTATTTTCTTTTCTTAATCCTACTATAAGCACAGCCCGTGCTGTATAAGCTGTCTTCCCAACTGTCATCAACAGCAATTTCTCTGTTTTCAGTGGGAGAGAACGATAAGCAGAGAACACGAGGGTGTGTTTTCTTGCAGAAGTTCTCTCCAGCAAAGAAAGCTGGTATCAATCACCATAGGTTTCGTTATGGTCAAGGAAGAGACCAAAAAACACAGGCCAGAAAGCATACACGTGGACAAAAAAGCATACAAAAAGGTTATCCATATCAACAGCAAGGTGCAACACCTTAATTAAGGACATTAGCAGCCATGATATTGCTAAAACTTGCAGCCAACACCTAATCACCATAGGTTTCCAGCTGTTTTTCGTATTTCAATATCTACATACATCAAGAATGTACTCGGCAGGCAGGCAGGCAGGCAGGCATTGATGCAAAGCCTCCAATTCAACTACTTGCACGACAACAAATTAGTTAAACCATCAAAACTGGAGATTTTTCTGTCAAATGGCATCAATATCATTTATTTCCATTATATAGCAGACTGCAACAGTTAATGGCATATATACAGGATATGTACAATATGAAGAACTTAATCAATTGAAAAATCAAATAAAAATTTTCCCAGTGACTGCACACAAAATAATAGGGCAAGCTATATTCTTGGGAAAACTAAATTCTAGCCAACACACTGACACTCCTCTCTTTCCTAATGAGAAATATATCATGACTGCAAGGAAAATAAATATGGCTCAAACCTAAAGAAACATGAAAGAATATTTCCCAACGGATCATCTTGATGCAGAGAAGATACACGAGGCAGACTATAAAAACAAAAGAAAAATCAGAAAATCTAACAAAATTTGTCCCTCTTCATGATTTACCCTTTCCTGCGGAACCTTCTCTCTGACTACGGAAGTGACTGAGAAGCTGCTGGGCCTACATAACACATACAAACATACATTATCATCTAGCATATCTATCCATCATCATCATTATATGTCAAAAAACTTCTTGGTCTTGATTCCCCTATAGTTAAAATATATAAAAAAATTGACATAATAAGGAATACAATCACAATCAACCCACCATGCTTCCTTTCCTAACTGGCAAAAGGTACCAACGGCCTCCACTATAATTTGGCTAGCTAGCAGATACCAGAACAGCTACAGTACAAACAAGGAAAGATGAGATTTGCTGCATACCTTTTCCTTCGCTCTTGGGGTGCCTGACTGGGACAATGCAACAAGTGGAGGAACAGCCCCTTCTTGCAAAACAAGGGTACAAAACTTGGGGCTATTAAGGCACAGCTGCATCAGTATGGAGGCAGCGTTCTCCTTTCCTCTTTGAGATCCTGATTCAACAACCTCAACCAGCAATGGGATGCCTCCTGCTTTTGCAATGGCCATGCGACCTTCGCTGATTGTTGACAAGTTTGCAAGAAGAGCGACTGCCTTGTCAACCATCCCAGTGACAGGATCCATCAACTCAACTAGATACTTCACAGCTCCTGCTTGAACTATTCGAGCCTTGTTTTCATGAAAGATTGAAAGGTTAAACAAGGCAGTAGCCGCATCCTTTTTACCTCTTATAGTCCCATAGGCAAGAAGATCCACCAAGGCTTTGACAGCACCAGAACGGCCTATCTTGGCTTTGTATTCTTCTAAAACAGAGAGGCTAAATAGAGCTGCAGCAGAATTCTCTTTGGCACCATCATTTCCTGATCTTAAGACATGAATAAGTGGTTCTATTGCTCCTGCGTCTGCAATCATGGCTTTATTTTCTTCGTTGATTGATAGATTCAACACGGCTGTTACAGCATGTTCCTGGGTTATCTTCACTTCTGAGTACAGCAGTGAAAGTAATGGTCTGATAGCACCAGAATGGCCTATAATGATGCGATTCTCGACATTGTGCTTTGCTAGAAGCCTTAGTTCTTCAGCCGCTTTAGTCTTTATTTCATTTGATTGGCTTTTAAGCCCTTCAACCAACTTCTTGACTTGAGAAGTTGTACATAGATCATGAGAACCTGAGTCGGAAAACTGAAGGGAGTTTGTTCTGCTATAGTTATGGCTTCCATTGCTGGCCATATCATATTTAGGACTGTGAAATTGCCTTCCTGATAAACAGGGAGAAAATCCCTTTACTTTATTGGAAGGAGAAACAGCAGGACATTCAGAAGTTATCTCTCCTGACAAGTCATTCACATTGTCATGCATGGTTAATAACTTCAACATCTCATCTGATGCTGGAGGCACATATTCAATACTGGAGATGGCACTTGAGGTCGATTCACTCCTGCTATGTATATATGAAAGTTCGTGGGATGGGCGCTCAAAGCTTTCAATCCCCATGACATGATACCGATTAAATTCTTCACCACTTAATCTAGATGAAACACCAATCTTCTGTTTCTCAAATCCATTCCCAACTTCAATGGATGATCTTGATGTAGAATTGCTACTGTGCAAAGAACAACGATAACGAAAACTATCCAAGTGCAATAAATCATGATGTGATGGGACAGAGTCGCTTGAAACTCTTACATTGTTTTCCTCACACCAATTTGCTATCATAGCTTTGACAGTGTAATTGGGAATGAGATTTGTGTGAGAGAGTGTCTGACGGGTCCTAGGGCATATGCTCAGCCCATGATCAAGCCACTTCTGGATGGACACCCTATCATAAGTTTGACCAGAAGCCACGATCACTGGGTCTAGCATGAGCTCCAAAGATAATGGACACCGAAAGTACGGAGGGATTGGGGCACCACTCTTAGGATCAAAGCGCTCAACTTTAAGCAACCAATTACGTATGTGAGAGATCAGATCCACAATTTGGTCAATTTGATCCAAGTCTCCTTTTGCTTTATTGACTTTAACATTCATCCTCTCCTTCTCCACTGCCACACTTTCTTTCAAGAGTTCCTGATTTGATGTTAAACCAAGTGTTTCAGTAAGTTTCATAAGATGATTAGTGCAAGGAGAAACATCATCGCTTAGACTTCTCAGAGCCTCTTCTATAAGTTCTGTTATTGTTTCGTGTTTCAAACCTTGAAGTTCCTGCATACAGTGCTGGAAACATTTAAACAGAAATCAGTCTCACACTAGACATATGCAACTAAACAACTAAAATAGTATAATGATTACACCAATCTGATAGATTAGACCACATTAAAAAAAATCAAAAATATAAAATGAAAGAAAAAAAAAGTAAACCACCAGGAACTGTCTAGTTAAAAAGAAAACAGTGTGGCACAAATATCCCAACTCTATCCACACCTGAACAATAGTTAAAGTTGAAGCGGATGGAGAACTCTGCAACAATCTACATAATATTTGACAAATCTCCAGTGCAGAGCTCTGGATTTTCTTCAATAATGCTTCACTTTGCTGGACCTGGACAGAGAAAAAACCACATGTCCATTAAGAGTTTGAATCTCAACTACCTCCCCGGCCATCCCAAGTCAAAGCTCACGTGTTCGAATATCATAAACAGCTACATTTGATTGCCGAGGAAAAAAGAAGTGAAAATAAAAGGAAGAGATTCCATTACAGTTTCAGGTTGCATTTGTTCTTCTAACTTGCAAGCCTCACATAATCTTATAGAATTCATATATGTTGGCTTCTTTAGCGTGGATCAGAAAGACAATTTCAGACTAACAATTACATGACAGAAGACTACTTTTGTTGCTTAGTCTTTCAAGCAACAATATGAGCTTCATCATGGAAGAACCAGCACACAGAAATAATGAAGGCCAATATTTTGAACTCCATCTGAAAGCATTACACACTGTATATTTGATCCACTACACACAAATAAGCTGTTCAGAATTACTCACGCTGCAAATCTTGCTCATCTGTGGACACCAGTTCTCCATAAATTCACGAGCCTCATTAACAGTTGTATCAAGTTCTTCACACTCTTTACATAGGACTTCATCTGAAGATATGCTGTAATCAACAACTCCATCAAGAACTGGTTTCAAATGCTTTAACATCATAACCATGCTCTTATAATCCTTTTGAATAGGCATAAACTTCCTTGTCTGACATGAAACAAGATGAATGAATCGAGAAATAGTGTTGATAAGACATCTTACAGATGATGTGTCCATTGACCTGCTTTTCATAAAGCATAGCAAAGAGATTGCATTAAAACAAAAGAGGAAAAAAACAAACATTTTTAATGCAAAAGGAGTTTCCAATCAGAATAGTGTCAGACTATTTCTTTACAACAACAATGATAGGTTTGTGCTTCTTGATCTTGATCACAAATTTTTTCGTGTAACCTTAACAAGATTTCACATGTTAAGATTTTTGTGTTTTTCATTTTAAGAAGGGACAAAAGGTCGGTCCAGAAAACACTAAATTTATACAAATCCCTCATCACGTAGTAATTATTTCATTATGCAGACATGTAAATCCAAAGATGAATGGGTAAAGGACCATCAAACATGCACAAATACCAAAATCAGATATCATCAACATTTGGTTGATAATTATCATGTGTGAGCCTAATCAATTAGCCAAGCCTAGCAGCAAACTCCACATGCTCACAGTCAACAAGGTCAGTAAATCTACATAGGGCAGCACCACAATGATGCTTGGACCCAAATCAATGAAATGCCTTCCCTCCAAATAAAGCTGGAGTAAGATGCTCTATTCTCAGTTGGTCTCGGCATTTTATGCATTCTGTCTCCACTTGGCACAAGAGGTCCTGACCCAGGCACCATGCAAGTGCCCTCAAGTTATCCCATGGGGCCCAGTAAGTGGCATCATTAAACGCAACAAAAAGCTATCTCAAACCTCAATTCCATCTAAGAAAATTCCCTTCTACAGTGTGCCTATGAGTGTTGCTTGATTGTAGGCAGAGATTTTACATGGGAACAAGAGGACATATAATGAATTCACATGTTGCTGAACGACCAGAGAGCACAAATTATTAGAAAATATACTGTATTTTTGTGCATCTAACCCTACAATAAAGGAAAGACGAGCCCTTCAACAAATATGCAACAACATGCTAAAAAATCATTTCCTTGAATTTGCTATGACTTTGACACTAGTCAGACCTTGCCTCTTTAGAAAAAATAAGCAAAGCCATTTTTTTGTTAACTTCTTTTATTTCATAATGAGGTGATTCCATTTTACCATATCGGGAAAAAAAAATCAATATCTCAATTGTTCCCTGCTTGCCATCAATAAAACAAAAGAGAGTCCTTAGCTTTCATTTGATGACTACCATTTTAAATATACATTTGGTTGCTAATAACACTTGGGGGAATAAAATTAAAATTTTTGACCTCTGCAAATTCAGAAAAACAGGAACATCAATTGCTTACAATCTTATAAAGACCATTTGACCAAGTAGAACAGAACTGATCACTCTAATTCAAGACAGAACAACAAGAACCCTCTATTGCTTATAATCTTACAAACATCATGTGACCAAGAAGAACAGAATTCACATTCGGTTCTTAGAATCAAAACAACATGAGATCTAAAATTACTCTTTTCTTCTCAGTTTCCACAGACACCTAATATTTCTAGCCCCAGGTAGGTTACAAAACAGAATCAGAAAACCAGCCCACCATAAAAAACGATTTGGTAAAGAATATTGCGTCAAAAATCACCACCCACTTGTTATATCACATTTTCCAAGGATTTCACTCAGCACCTCATAGAAGAACCAAAGCTTGAATCCAAAAACAAACAACCACCCATCAAAACAATACTTCCAAATAACACAAATTGTGCAGAAAAAAGTAACATTTCTTGAACATCACCGAAACCTTGTGATCAAAAGAATACCTTTACAATCTATATGAGGAGCTCAAGCCGGTGAATCAAGGCCTAAAAAGCAGATCCTGGTGGACATAGACGTATAACTTGTACAAAAGTTATCGAAGATCCATGCTTTATGCCTAGAAAAAACAGTGTGGATAGAGAACCGATGCCCTGCTCTCATTACAAAGCTGCACTGGAGAGAGACTGTGAACAAAATCGAGGGAAAATAAGATAAAAGGGTTAAAAAATAGTGGGACCCAGTTGTTTTTTTAATTATTAATTTAGGGGCCCTTTAGGGTTGATTGCGGATTTGTTGTGTTTAGTGGGGGGAAGAAAATTAATTAAGAATCATGATGAACAGTGGAGACAGAGAAAAGGAATGGGATTACTAGTAATGGAATCAAGATTAGGTTAATTAAGATTGGATTAGGGAGAAGGTGAAAGGGGAAAGTCAAGGCACTTTTTTTTTATATATATAATTTGCCGAATGATATCCAAAGTGGATAAATTACTTTAGCTACAGAGAAATACTATGATTAGTATGCAGATGTGGAAACGACCTATAGTAAATGGCTAATATACCCTTGAATCTTTCTTTAGTTTTGCTACTTGCAAATTTTAACATGAATTTTTTAATGGTAATTTACTCTTTTGAGAGCAAAAGTTCTTTTAAAAAATAATTGATAAATTTTATTTTCAAAATTAATTTTGATAAGATGAAATTCTATGTGATGGATTTTTAATAATCCGATTAATTTGATCAATTTGATCGGATCGTTTTCAATTTTTTTTTTTAAAAATAACAACATTGATGTAATTAAAATAATTGGTCTAAATTGAATTTTTTTCTTCTTCAACGGATAAATTATGAATGAATTAGAAGTATGTATTTTAATCCTATTTGAAATGACTCGAAAAATCTTGGTCACGAGAAGGGATTGAATTTTTATGATTCATCCA
>Ga0325400_1007289_pt1 | contig 10570 bp, 12 predicted proteins | sample PopdelMetagenome_2_FD_205662 | JGI IMG/M metagenome (GOLD analysis project Ga0325400, IMG submission 205662) | Populus deltoides microbial communities from Bellville, Georgia, United States - Xylem-PdKOR-R1 | ecosystem: Host-associated > Plants > Phyllosphere > Stem > Wood/Secondary xylem...
GCGCTCGTCGTCGTCGCCAACCTCGTGGCGACGGCCCTGCCGGACCGCCACCGCGCCGGGGGCGCGGCGGTGGTCCCGGGAGCGCCGGAGGGGCTCCCGCCGGGGGTCTCAGGCCGGGACGGCGCGGCGTGACCCCGACAGCGAGGCGATGACGTCGGCGAGGACGCGCTCGGACTCCTCGTGGGGCACCTGGCACGTGCCCGCCGCCTCGTGGCCGCCGCCGCCGTGGCGCAGGGCCACCGCGCCGATGTCGGCGGTCGAGGTGCGGTCGAGGATCGAGCGGCCCATCGCCAGGACGGTGTTCTGCCCGCCGCGGCCCCAGATGACGTGCACCGAGACCCGCGCCTGCGGGAACAGCGCGTAGACCAGGAAGCGGTTGCCCGCGTGGATGACGTCCTCCCCGCGCAGGTCGACCACCACCACGTCGTCGTGCAGCGCGCTCACGCGCAGCAGCTGGGCGGCGAACTGCTCGGCCTGGGCCTCGTAGAGGGCCACGCGCTCGGCGACGTCGGGCAGCGCGAGGATCTCCTCGGCGTCGGCGTGGTGGATGCAGTGGTCGATCATCTGCATCATCAGGTCGTAGTTGGAGATCCGGAACTCCCGGAAGCGGCCCAGGCCGGTGCGGGAGTCCATGAGGAAGTTCAGCAGCGCCCAGCCGGTGGGGCGCAGCACCTCCTCCAGGGAGTACCGCGCCGAGTCGGCCTGGTCCACGGCCGCCATCAGCGACTCGGGGACCTGCGGGAACGCCGCGGCGCCGCCGAAGTGGTCGAAGACCACGCGCGCCGCCGACGGCGCGTGCTCCACGATGACGTGCGCGGCCGCACCCGGCACCGGGGTGCCGTTGCGCAGGGCCTCGCTGTGGTGGTGGTCGAAGACCGTGTGGGCCCGCGGGTCGTACGGCAGGTTCGTGAGCAGGTCACGGCCGGTGATCTCCACGGCGCCGTCCTGCACGTCCTTGGGGTGCACGAACGTGATCTCGTCGATGAGGTCGAGGTGCCTGAGCAGCACGGCGCAGACGAGGCCGTCGAAGTCGGAGCGGGTGACGAGGCGGTGGCGGGCGGCAGGCGGCATGCCTCCGGTGTCGGCAGGTGCCCGGCGCACCTGGACCCCTCGGGGCGTCCCACGCCCGGGTGACACCGGCCCGGCGGGTGCACCACCCGGGCGGGCTACAGCCCCTGCCGATGAGGTCCCTGTGAGCAGCGCGCCGTCGACGAGCACTCGAGCCACCCCGTCGGGCTCCGGCGTCCGGGACCTCCAGGCCGCCTGCGACCAGCTCGTCGCGACCGCCGCCGACCCCGCCGCCGCCCGCGCCCTGCTCGTGCGGGTGTGGGCGCTGGGCGCCGCGACGGCCGACGGCCTGCTCGCCGACCTGTGCGACGTCGCCGCCACCAGCGCGGCGCGCGCCGGCACCGAGCCGGACGCCGCTGCGCTCCTCGACGCGCTCGGCCGCCACGACGAGGCGGCCCGCGTGCGCGAGGCCGTCCGGCGCGGCCTCGAGGACCACCAGCGCTCGGCCACCGCCGCCGTCCGGGCCGAGTCGGCGCGCCGTGCCGCCCGTGCCGCCGCCCGCGTCGCCGAGGTCTCCCGGCACCGCCGTCTGGCCGCCGTCTGAGCAGGACCGCGCTCCTCGGGCGACCATGGACGGGTGGGTCCTCGCAAGCCACCGGGTGTCAGCTACGAGTCCTGGGTCGACCGCCAGGTCCGTGAGGCCGCCGAGCGCGGCGCCTTCGAGGGGCTGAGCGCCGCCGGCAAGCCCCTCGACCCGGCGCTGCTCACCCAGACCGCGGGGGAGTGGGCCGTGGAGTGGGCGCGGCGCGAGGGCGCCGACATGACGGCGGCCCTCCCGCCGGCCCTGGCCCTGCGCCGCGAGCGCCAGGAGCTCGTCGACGCCGTGCCCGGCAAGCCCACCGAGGCGGCCGTGCGCGCCGCGGTCGAGCACTTCAACGAGCGCCTCGACGCGGCCTACCGCCGCCCGCAGGAGGTGCCGCCGGTGGCGCTGGCGTTCGTCGACGTCGACCGGCAGCTGGCGCGCTGGCGCGAGGCGCACCCCCAGGAACCGCAGGAGCCGGAGGCCGGCCAGCCGCCCGCGGGCGCGGGGCGCCGCCGCGGGGACCGTCCCTGGTGGTCACGGGCGCTGCCGGGTGGCCCGCGGGGCGCACGGCGGCGCGCGCGGGGACCGGAGCGTCCCGGCGGCCCGGCATCATCGGGGCCGTGAGCAGCCGGGTCACCCTCAGCGACGTCGCCGCGCGCGCCGGCGTCTCGCGGGCCACGGCGTCGCTGGTGCTGCGCGGCGAGGGCCGCGTCTCCGAGGCCACCCGCGAGCGGGTGCACGCTGCGATGGCCGAGCTGGGCTACGTCTACGACCGCGTCGCCGCGGCCATGCGCGCCCAGCACGCCCCCGTCGTCGGGGTGCTGGTCAGCGACATCACCAACCCGTTCTTCGCGCAGGCCCTCGTGGGCGTGCAGGCGGGGCTGCGGGAGCGGGGGATCCTGCCGCTGCTGGCCGACGCCGCCCACGACCTGGCCCAGCAGGCCGAGCTGCTCGCCCTGCTGCGCGAGCACCGGGTGGCGGGCCTGGTGCTGGCGCCGGTGGCCGGCACGCCCGCGGCGATGGTGGACCAGCTGCGCGCCTGGTCGCTGGAGCACGTGCTGCTGACCCAGCCGGTCGACGGCGCCAGCACCTGGACGGTCGCCCCCGACGACCGGCTGGGGGGCCGGCTCGCGGCCGGCCACCTGCTGGCCGTGCACGGCTGCCGCCGCCTGCTGGTGGTCGGGACCTCCGACGCGGTGGCCAGCGCCAGGGAGCGCTCGGCGGGGGTGCGCGACGCGGTGGCGGGGGTGCCGGGGGCGGCCGTGGTGGGTGAGGCGGGCTGGCTGCCGGACGACCCGACGGGTCTGGAGCTGGGGCGCCGGGTGGTGCGGCGCGTGCTCGACGGCGGGTCGCTCGCCGCCGACGGGCTGGTGTGCTTCAGCGACGTCCACGCCACCGGCGTGCTGCGCGCCCTGCGCGAGGCCGGCCTCGCCCGGCGGCTGCCGGTGACGGGGTACGACGACGTGCCCGCCGCGGCCCTCTACGAGCCCCCGCTGACCACGGTGTCGACCCACGCCCAGCAGCTGGGCCGCACGGCGGCCGAGGGCCTCGTGGCGCGGCTCCGCGCCCGGGGCGACGCGCCGGCGGGACCGGGCGAGGTGGTGCGCGTGCCGCCGGAGCTGGTGGTGCGCTCGTCGTGCGGATGCGGGTGACAGGAGCTGGTGGATCGATCTAGCATCGGTCCGCCCCGATCACCCACTCCCTCCCGGAGCGCACCCCGTGACCCTCACGGCCACCACCTCGCCCGCCGCGCGCGCCGCCTCCCGCCTCGAGACCCCGTGGTGGCGCGACGCCGTCGTCTACCAGGTCTACATCCGCTCCTTCGCCGACGGCGACGGTGACGGCACCGGTGACCTCGCCGGTCTGCGCGCCCGCCTGCCGCACCTGGCCTCCCTCGGCGTCGACGCCGTGTGGATCAACCCCTGGTACCCCTCGCCGATGGCCGACTCCGGCTACGACGTCGCCGACTACCGCGCCGTCGAGCCGCTCTTCGGCGACCTCGAGCAGGCCAGCGCGATGATCGCCGAGGCCCACCAGCTCGGCCTGCGCGTGATCCTCGACGTGGTCCCCAACCACCTCTCCGACGAGCACGCCTGGTTCCAGGCGGCCCTGGCCAGCGCCCCCGGCTCCCACGAGCGGTCGCGCTTCGTCTTCCGCGACGGGCGCGGCGCGGCCGGCGAGCTGCCCCCCAACGACTGGACCAGCCACTTCGGCGGCCCCGCGTGGACCCGCGTGGTCGAGGCCGTCGGCGACGAGGCGCACCCCGCCGGCGAGCCCGGCCAGTGGTACCTGCACCTGTTCAACACCAAGCAGCCCGACGTCGACTGGACCAGCGAGGAGGTCCGCGAGGAGTACGACGACGTCCTGCGCTTCTGGTTCGACCGCGGTGTCGACGGCTTCCGCATCGACGTCGCCCACGGGCTCACCAAGCACGCCGACCTGCCCGACGTGGGTGAGCGGGAGTTCCCCCACCAGCCCTTCGGAGCCGGTGACCACCCCTTCCTGGACCGTGACGACGTCCACGAGGTGTACCGCCGCTGGCGCGCCCTCGCCGACTCCTACGACGAGCCGCGCGTCTTCGTGGCCGAGGCGTGGACGGGCGACCCGGCCCGGCTGGGCATGTACCTGCGCCCCGACGAGCTGCACACCGCCTTCAACTTCGACTTCCTGGTCTCGGCCTGGCGCGAGCCGGAGCTGCGCACCGTCATCGACGGCACGCTGGCCGCGCACGACGCCGTCGGCGCACCGCCCACCTGGGTGCTGAGCAACCACGACGTCTTCCGGGAGGTCTCCCGCTACGCCCGCGAGCAGGACCGCCCGCAGCTGAGGAACGAGGGTGACTTCGCCGGTCGTCCGGCCGACCTCGCGCTGGGACTGCGCCGCGCCCGCGCCGCCGCGCTGCTGATGCTCGCCCTGCCGGGTGGCGCGTACGTCTACCAGGGCGCCGAGCTGGGCCTGCCCGAGGTCGAGGACCTGCCGGAGGAGTCCCTGCAGGACCCGGTGTGGTTCCAGAGCGGCGGGGAGCACCGCGGCCGGGACGGCTGCCGCGTGCCGCTGCCGTGGTCGGGCCGCACCGCCCCGTTCGGGTTCAGCGACCGCGCCGACGGCGCCGCGCCGACCGGCGAGCCCTGGCTGCCGCAGCCGGCGTCCTTCGCCGGGATGACCGCGGCCGACCAGGACGGCGACCCGACCTCGACGCTCGAGCTGTACCGCTCGGCGCTGTCGCTGCGCCGCTCGCTCGAGGCCCTCGGCGACGGCTCGATGGCGTGGGTCGACAGCGGCGAGGGGGCGCGCGACGGCGTGCTCGCGTTCACCCGCGAGCCGGGCTTCGCCTGCTGGGTGAACCTCTCGGAGCAGCCGGTGGCGCTGCCCGCCGGCGCCGAGGTGCTGCTGGCCAGCGGTGCGCTGGGCGGCGGCGACGGCGCAGCGGCGCTGCTCCCGACCGACACCGCCGTCTGGCTGCGCCGCTGACCCCACCCCGCCCGGCTGTGGTCACGGGCTTCCGGAACAGCGCCTCGAGCACCGTTCCGGAAGCCCGCGATCACGGGTGTCGGGGTGTCAGGAGGGCTTCGCGGGGCTGGCGTTGACCATCCACGGGGTGCCCCAGCGGTCCTTGCACTGGCCGAACCAGTCGCCCCACGGCGCCTCGGCCAGCGGCACGTCCTCGTGGCCGGTGGCGGCCAGCGCCCGGTACCAGCCGAGCAGCTCGTCCACGTCGTCACCGGTCAGGGCCACGGCGAAGCCCTTCACACCCTCGAACACCATCGACGACGGCGTGTCCGAGCCCATGAGCACCATGCCGTTGCCCAGGGTGAGCTGGCCGTGCATGACCCAGGCGTCCTCCTCCCCGCCGACCGGCATGCCGCCCTCGGCGAAGGTGGTCAGCACGAGCTCCCCGCCGAGCACGGAGGCGTAGAACTCCATCGCCTCCCGGGCCGTGCCGCGGAAGTTCAGGTACGGGTTCAGGGTGTGGGCCACGAGGTCCTCCGGGTCTGCCGCTCGGCCGGCCCGCGCACCGGGGCCGTCACGGGGTGGACGGCACCGGGGGACGCGACTCATCGGTCGACCGCCGTGTCGCGCCCGGAACGGTCGTGCTGCTGCCTACCGTGGTCGGGATGTGCAGGCTCCTCGGGTTCGCCGCTCCGGACTCGCGCTCCCTGGCCGACGCCGTCGGCGCGGTCCAGGTGGCGACCTTCTGCGCCATGGCGCGGCTGCACGACGACGGGTGGGGCGCCGCCTGGACCGCGGGCGACGGCGGCGCGGTCCGCACCCAGCGCAGCCCCCGCAGCGGTCACGAGGACCCGGCGCTGGCGGCGCTGACCACCGCGACCCCGGCGCGCGCCGGCCTGGTGCACCTGCGCCTGGCCAGCTCCGGCATGCCCGTGGCCCCCGAGAACACCCACCCGTTCCTCGACGCGGGCACGGCGTTCGCGCACAACGGCGCCGTGAAGCCGGTCGCGCTGCTGGAGGGTCTGCTCCCCGACGCGGTCCGCCACCGGCTGCGGGGCACCACCGACAGCGAGCGGTACGCCGCGCTGGTGCGCCACCGCGCCGCCCAGCTGGGCGACCTGGCCGCCGGTGCCGCATCCGTGGTGGCCCAGCTGGCGCCCCTGTTCCCGAGCTCGAGCCTGAACGCCGTGCTGCTGACCGCGCGCGAGCTGGTGGTCGTGCAGGCCAGCGCCGGGGCCCGGGTGCCCCACGAGGACTTCGACGCCAGCGGTCTGGCCGAGCACGAGCTGCCGACCGGTCACCGCACGGGCTACTACCAGCTGTGGCGGCGGCGCTCGTCCGACGGGACCGTCGTGTTCTCCTCCTCCGGGCTGCGCACCGAGGGGTGGGAGCCCCTGGCACCGGGCACCGTCGTCGCCGTCGACCTGCGGACGCTCGCGGAGCGCGTCGTTCCCGTCACGGCCGCGGCTGCTGCGGCCCCGGCCCCGGCGCCGCGTCACGCGCCCCTGCCCGGCCAGGGGCGCCACGACTCGCAGGACCGGGCGGAGCGCGCCATGGTCAGGACATGAGCGAGAACGAGATCGCCCCGGCGGACAACCCGGAGACGCAGTCGGCCATCGCCGACCGCAGCAACGGCACCGCCCGGGCCACCGGCGCCTCCGTCCCGCCGCCGGTGATGGACCAGCGCGGTGAGGGCGACGCCGACGGCACCGCCGCGGGAGACCCGCTGGCGGGCGTCACCATCAGCGCCGAGGACGCCGCGCAGGCCGTCCCCGGGGACACCGGCCCGGAGAACCCGGGCGCACGGCCCCACTCCTCCTACGACACCCCGGGCGGCTCCCGGTGAGCGACCTGCCGGGCAGCCCGGAGCCCGAGCTGCAGGTCCTGGAGGACGACGAGACCGTGCCGCCCCGCCCCGAGGAGGACGTGGCCGACGTGCTGCGCGCCGAGCCCTCGGACCCCACCGACCCCCGCGCCTGACCCGCCCCTCCTGATCGCACCCTCCGCGGAGAGTGCGCTTCGGAGACGCCTCGGGACCGCACTCTCCGCGGAGAGTGCGGTCCCGAGGCGTCTGGGTGGCGCGAGGACGCGTCAGGGGTGGGCCAGGGTGGGGTCAGCGGTGGGCGTCCAGGGTCACCCGCCGGTCGGTGTGCCGACCGAGGTGGTCGGCGTCGCCGGTGGCCGGGTCCACCGGCGCCGCGTGCCGGCCGTGGTGGGCGCCGTCGCCGTCGTCCCCCTCGGTCCGGGCGCCGTCGCCCGCCGGGGCGTCCGTGCCGATGACCGCCGCGCCCACGGGGGAGGCGGCCTGGGCGCCCGTGCTGGCGGGGGCGTCGTTGCTGGTGCGCAGCGCCGTCTCCTTGAAGAAGAGCACGAACAGCAGCGACAGCAGGGCGAACGGCGCCGCCACGAGGAAGATGTCGGCGATCCCGTCGCCGTAGGCCGCCTGGACCAGCGAGCGCACCGGCTCGGGGATCTCCGCCAGCACCGGCACGCCGCCCCCGGCCGCCGACCCCAGCTGCGACGGGTCGACGCCCGCCTCGGTCAGGCTGGAGGTGAGGTGGGCGGTGACCCGGTGGCCGAGCACCGCGCCCAGCACCGACACGCCGATCGAGCCGCCGAGGGACCGGGTGAAGGCCACGAACGAGCTGGCCGTGCCCATGTCCTGCGGGGCGGTGACGTTCTGCACGGCGAGCACCAGGTTCTGCATCATCATGCCCACGCCCAGGCCGACCAGCGCCATGTAGATGCCGACCACCCAGTAGTCCGTGTCCCAGGCGATGGTGCCCATGAGGCCGAGCCCGGCGGTCAGCAGCACGCCGCCGGTGACGATCCACCGCTTCCAGCGCCCGGTGCGGGTCACCAGCTGGCCGATGACCGTGGAGGACAGGAACAGGCCGGCGATCATCGGCAGGGTGCGCAGGCCGGCGACCGTGGGGGAGTCGCCGCGGGCCAGCTGGAAGTACTGCGCCAGGAAGATCGTGGCGCCGAACATCGCGATGCCGACGAAGAGGCTGGCGACCGAGGCCAGCACCGTGGTCGAGGAGCGGAACAGGTGCAGCGGGATGATCGCGTCCCGGGCGCGGCGCTCGACGAGCACCAGCGCGACCAGCAGCGCGATGCCGCCGCCCACCAGAGCGAACGTCTGCCAGGACACCCAGTCGAAGTTCTTGCCCGCCAGCGAGACCCAGATGAGCAGCGAGGAGACGCCGGCGGTCAGGAGCGTCGCGCCCCAGTAGTCGATGTGCACCTCCCGCTTGACCACGGGCAGGTCGAGCGTCTTCTGGATGACGACGAAGGCGGCGACGGCGAAGGGCACGCCGACGAAGAACGTGTAGTGCCACGAGAGGTGCTCGGTGATGACGCCGCCGATGAGCGGGCCGCCGACGGTGGCCAGCGCGAAGGTCGCCCCGAGGTAGCCCGAGTACCGGCCGCGCTCACGGGGGGCGATCATCGTGGCCAGCACGATCTGCGCCAGCGCGGTCAGGCCGCCGGCGCCCAGGCCCTGGCCCACGCGGGCCGCGATGAGCATCGGCACGTTGACGGACAGCCCCGCGACCACCGAGGCGACGACGAAGATGACCAGCGAGCTCTGGACCAGCACCTTCTTGGAGAAGATGTCGGCCAGCTTGCCCCAGATCGGGGTCGAGACCGTCGTGGCCAGCAGGGCGGCCACCACGACCCAGGTGTAGCCCGACTCGCCGCCGCCGAGGGCCGGGATGATCACCGGCAGGGCGTTGGACACGACGGTCGAGCTGAGGATCGCCACGAACATGCCCAGCAGCAGGCCCGACAGGGCCTCCAGGATCTGCCGGTGCGTCATGGCGGGGTGGGTGGCTGCGGGCGGCTGTGCTGCCGCCGGGCGCGGGGCGGTGGTGGTCATGCGTACCTCGGGGTCTGCGTCGCGGGGGCGGGCTGTGCGGAGCGGGGGTGCGTCCGGGCGAGGTCGTCGGCCAGGCGGTCCAGCAGTCGGGTGAGGGCGCCCAGGTCGTCGTCGTCCCACGCGGTGAGGCGCGTGGCGACGGCGTCGACGAGGCGGCGGCGCTCGGCGCGCAGCAGGGCGACGCCGGCGGGCGTGGCCGAGATGCGCTGCGAGCGGCCGTCGCAGGCGTCGGGGGTGGCCTCGACGAGCCCGTCGCGGCGCAGGTGCGCCACCTGGCGGCTCACCGTGGACAGGTCCAGGCCCATCTGCTCGGCCACCTCGCTGACGCGGGCGGGGCCCGCGGCGACGACGGCGGCCAGGGTGGCCGTGGCGGCGCCGGGGTGGGAGCCGACGAGCGCCCGCTTGCTGCGGGCGAGGTGCGGGAACTGGTCGACCAGAGCTGCGCAGGCGTGGGGAGTGGCCACGGGACACCTCCTCCTTAAGTTCGTTGAAGCAACCTTATGAGTAATGCTTGCAGCAGGCAACTTCATTCCCCCGGGGGGGCGATCCATGCACCACCCGGTGGGCCTCTCCCTCCCACACCGCACGCGCGGTCCCGAGAGCCCGGTCGGCGCCGCACGTGCGGCGTACGGTGTCCTCGTGAGTCCCGCGGCCCCACCCCCCGCCTACTCCGCCCGCGAGGCCGCCGAGCTGCTCGGGGTGAGCGACGACACCGTGCGCCGCTGGGTCGACTCCGGTGCCCTGCCCGCCCACCGCGGGCCGGCGGGCCGCCTCGTGGTGCCGGGCGCCGAGCTCGCCGCCTTCGCCCGCACCCACGCGGGCCGCCCCGCGGGCGACCCGTCGGGTGTCGGACGCTCGGCCCGCAACCGCTTCGTCGGGCTGGTCACCTCCGTGGTGGCCGACGGCGTCATGGCCCAGGTGGAGCTGCAGTGCGGGCCGCACCGCGTGACCTCGCTCATGAGCGCCGAGGCGGCCCGCGAGCTCGAGCTGGAGCCGGGCCGGATGGCGGTCGCCGTCGTCAAGGCGACCACCGTCATCGTCGAGACCCCCTCCGGGGCGTCGTGACCAGCACCGCCCCCGCACCCGTCCGCCGACGCACGTGACCCCCCGGCGCCCGGGCCGCCCGGACCGCACGGACCCACCAGGCCGCTCGCGCAGCTCGGGCCGTTCAGGCCTGCCCGCGTGGGCCTTCGCCCCCGCGGCCCTCGGCGCCGTCTTCGTCGTCCTGCCGCTGGTCGCCGTGGTGGCGCGCGTCGACTGGCCGTCCTTCGCCTCCCTGGTGACCTCGCAGGCATCGCTCGCCGCGCTGCGCCTGTCGCTGCTGACCGCCTCCGCGAGCACCGCGCTGTGCCTGCTGCTGGGCGTGCCGCTGGCCCTGGTGCTGGCCCGGTGCTCCTTCCCCGGGCTGCGGCTGCTGCGCTCGCTCGTGCTGGTGCCGCTGGTGCTCCCGCCCGTGGTCGGGGGCATCGCCCTGCTCTACACCTTCGGGCGGCAGGGGCTGCTGGGCTCGTCGCTCGAGGTGCTCGGGCTGCGGCTCGCGTTCTCCACCGCCGCCGTCGTCATCGCCCAGACCTTCGTGGCCATGCCCTTCCTCGTGCTCTCCCTCGAGGGGGCGCTGCGCGCCCGCGGCACCCGGTACGAGCAGGTCG
>Ga0325400_1007290_pt1 | contig 10570 bp, 2 predicted proteins | sample PopdelMetagenome_2_FD_205662 | JGI IMG/M metagenome (GOLD analysis project Ga0325400, IMG submission 205662) | Populus deltoides microbial communities from Bellville, Georgia, United States - Xylem-PdKOR-R1 | ecosystem: Host-associated > Plants > Phyllosphere > Stem > Wood/Secondary xylem...
TTTTTTCTTTTGTTTTTTCCAAAATTATTTTTGTTGATTTTACTTTTTAAATATTGACCTAATTAAAATTTTTACTTTGTAATTTTTTTCTTGAAAATACTGTGGATTGCTGCGATATTTTTCCACATAGTTTTTCTATTTTATTTCTTTATTTTTCAAAATTATATTTTTCAATTTTTTTTAATATGAAGCTGATTGAGAATTTAGTTTTGTAATTTTTTTCTTAAAAACATTGTTTATTGCTACAATGTTTCTCCGCATGTTTTTTTTTATGATTTTCTCTAAAATTATCTTATTTTATTTTATTTTTTAATATTGAGCTGGTTAAAAATTGCAGTTACAATATGTGAGGAAAGCACTTTAACTTTCCTCGAAAATTACTGTTGGTTGCTACAGTGTTTTTCCCACATGGTTTTTTTCTGTTTTCGTTATGTTTTTTCCTAAAATTATCTTTGTCAATTTTATTTTTTAAATATTAAACTGGTTAAGAATTATAATTACAAGTAAATACAAGTTTTTCCTCTAAAAACACTATGGATTGATATAGTTTTTCCTCACATGGTTTTTTTCCGGTTTCTTTTGTGTTTTTTTGTAATATTTTATTCCAAAATCATTTTCGTTGATTTTATTATTTTAAATATTGAGTTGGTAAAAATTTAACTTTGTAATCAAGCTTAATCATGTGGGGAAAGTATTGTAGCTACTCATAAAACATTGTGGATTGCTACAGTGTCTCTCCGCATAGTTTTTTTTGTTATAATTTTTTTCAAATTATCTTTTTCAATTTTATTTTTTTAATATTGAGTTGTCTGTGAATTACAATTACAAATCATTACAAATAAGGTTAAATCATGTGGGGAAGCACTGTAGCTTTCATCACAAAACACTATGAATTGCTGCAACATTTTTTCTCATAGGTTTTTTTCCTTCCAAAATTATCTTTGTTGGTTTTTTTTTAATATTCAGTTGGTAGAGAATTTAGCTTTTTTTTTTTGCTTTTTATTAACTGAAAAGTTAAATCATATGGCGAAAACACTGTATCTTTCCTCACAAAACACTGTAGATTGCTACAAATCATTTTGTTCAGTCTCTAAGTTTTTGATCACCAACACAACTTTTTTTTTCTGTCATGAAATATTTACTCTATTATACCTTTAATTTTTATTACTTATTTAGCGCTGGTTCACAATTATAACACTATCAAGTGCATTTGTTTTATAAGCCCGTGGCAGGGCGTAAGCAAGTCATCTCGTATTTATTAGACTATATGCATGTGTTGACGTATATGAATTTCTTCATAAGCTTTTTCTTGTCTATCTGGTCATGAATATATATACATGTAACACATTTCATGTCAGATTTGATTTGATTTCCAGTTAGTGTTTAAAATTTGAATTTAATGTTTACATAGGGTTGTCTCCATTAAATTCAAGTATTTTGCTAATTGTATTTTTTTTATTTTTTTTTAAAGAACTCCAAATCTTGGCAGGACTTCTGCCACCCATCGCAAATAATTGGAGTGACTTTGTTACAGAACTTTAATGCTAAGAATGACGTATAATAGCAGGCATTACCTCACTACCAATCACACAGCAAAAAACAAAAGAAAGAAAACAAATATCTCCATGTATCTAAAAGAGTGGCTTGTTTTCTTTATAAACTAGTCCTGCTTCATTTTCCAATATCTCTCTATATTAACTCCTCAAGCTGTCATTTTACTTTTTCATCACAAGATTCTCTCCTATCTGGTGATCATCATTTGCAATTCTGTCCTAGAATGTCTCTAGACATTGCTTCTGAACGTGTTTGCTATGTTCACTGCAACTTCTGCAACACCATTTTAGTGGTATATGTGCCTCTCTAATCTCTCAGTACTCTCCCTTTGCGTGCTTCACTGATCAAGAATCTATCTAGCTAGCTAGCTAGCTTGCTTGGTTCACGGATCTTTCCATCAACTCTCAGCTTGTTGTTAATCTTTAAAAGCTCAACTTCATGTATCTGAGTCATCTTTCAAGTTAATTTCTTGAAGAGAATCGCTCAAAATGCTTTTTCAAGGAGTGCTTTAATTTTTTTTTGATACATTTTGTGTGCTAGGGTTTTGGTTCAAACTGGGTCTATTTCTTTGGTTCTGCGCAGAAAAAGAAATATATCACATCCATAAAGAAAACCCATCTTCTTAACTTGTTTTGTTTTAAGGATCTTGTTTTGTTTTCTCGATCCATCAGAAACAGAAGGAACTTTTTTTTATTTATCTTAAGCTAATTTGCTCGATCCATGGTCTTTCCTTTTGTTCTTTTTGATGGAAAGATCCACGGTCATTGAGCATATATATTTCTTTTCTGTTTTATACAAATATTATCATCATATTTATTTCTTATGATCTAATTTATATTTGTTTATAGCACCTAGATACTTTTACCGAAACATACACCCTCAGTATACTGGAAGGTAAAAGCCATGTCTATGGCCAGATGTGTCAGGAACCTAGGGTTTCTTTCAAGAGCCCTTTCTTGCCAAGGAATACTGCTGCTCTCCAGCAATTCATCATGTCATCATTACTGTTTGTTTTTATTAGTATTTGATAACAAGGGTAAGATTTGAAAGTGTGTGTGTGTGTGTATTTTTAAGAAGATCAAAGTTACATCCCTTGTGTAATTCAACTTTTTTTCCCCATTAAAAGATCTGCTGATTTATCCCTAAAACAAGCAAGACTGCTTTAGAGAAGTAAAAAAAAAACTTGTCTCTACTCGTGGAAGGCCCAGGAGGCACAGAGACCAACAGCGTATGCTGTGAAGTGTGCCTCGAAATTTAGACTTTAATTTGGTGGCGGAGATTTTGTTTCTTTAATGTTTGTATTTTTTTTATTTTTTTGTCATCCATTGTTGAAAACCTTATTTTCTCAACATAAAATAATCCTTAAATGCACAAGTTCGTTTCTTCATATATATACAAATAAGCTTCATATAAACAGATAAGTTTTATCAAGAAAAAACTTGCATTCACTGCACATATTATGTTTCACTTTAAGAAAATTAATCAGCGGTGTAGATTTCATGACTGACTGCAACAAAAGCAGACTGATCTGCTCATAGATCCATTTCTCTCTTTATTCATAACCATGTTTCAGAGCCTTGATTGCTGCCTGGTGTTTTCTGTTCATGTCATGTCATTTTCCTCTCTCTGTCTCTCTCTCTCTCTCTCTCTCTCTCTCTCTCTCTCTCCAATTTTAAAGTTTCACTGGATGCGTACAGTGTCAGACGCACTGAAATATTGGAATTGTCATCCTAATTGTGAAACATCAGTAGTGCTAATTTTAGTCTACATTATCAAGTAAACCTCCTTCTCCCTGTTGTCCAAGACAAAAGGATATGAAATTAGAAAATTTGTTCATCTTCATCAAATTCTTATCTTCTTCTTCCTTTGAGATCAATTTTATGCACTTTTAGTTTTATAGATTTATTCTCAGTGTTCCCATAGAAAAAGAGAGATTTTACTATATATATGCATATAAATTTGAAAGCTCATATAGTAATTTCTGTTTTTAATAGTCTATTCAGTTCCATTTACAAGATGTCTATATAATTTTAAAATTTGAGGGTTTTTTTTTTGGGGATAATCCTTTTGCAGGTTAATATTCCATGCAGTGCCAATTCTACATTGCTGAATACTGTGACTGTTAGGTGTGGACGTTGTGCTAATTTGCTGTCTTTGAATACTGGATCTTTGCTACAGACTTCTCATCCTCAAAATTCTCATGTGAGATTATATAATTGAGAAGATTATTGCTGAATTTGAAGGGAAAAAGCTGCTTAATTTAGGCCAGCTATTTATATACAATATTATGATTGTACAGTAAAAAAAGGAAAGGAAGAACAGGGGTATATTATAATTGTATTGAACATAATATATATCTCTTGACATTTATTGATTTACGAATTTTGCAGAAACAAAACTTGCTTTATCAAGATTTAAGCGAGGGTTCCCAGTCTTCTTCCACGGGCAATAAGGTTTCTGCATTGGAACCTTCGCAGAATGAACAGCCCGGCAGAACAGTAGCAGTGCATGGTACTATATCTCTCCCTTTGTTTGTGGGTGTGTGGAATCCCTAGCCCTAGCTGTCCCTGTTAACCAGAGGGTGATATATATACATGGAGTCGTTTGTACATTGTTAGTGTTACAGGTATAGAAAAAACCAAATATATCAAAAACAAAATAAATCATGGTTTTGAAATGAATTCCTTTATTTTTAAAATAGAAGGCATGAAAAAATATATCTCTATTATCTGTTTTTTATATATAAAAAATAAATCTTTATCAGTTTTGAAATGAATTTCTTTCAATTTTAAAATAAAAGGTATAAAAAGATATATCTCTATTATCTTCGTTTTTCCTGTGCTTGAATAATAATAAAATGCTACGAAACAATATGAATATGAAAAAATGGCAAATGAAAATCACATGTGATTATCATTAATTACTTTGCATGTTGAGAGAATATTATAGAATCTTAAAATTCTAGTTTGTATAAATGCTTAATATTGTAGTGTTTAATTGAAATGAATTAAAGCTGCAACGGGGAAGAAACAACGGACTCCTTCAGCATACAACCGATTTATTAAGTGAGTATTCGTAGTTTAGCTTCCCATTTTGATTACCACTTTTATGCGTTTTTACTAATTAATCCTTGAATCTTTGTCTGTTTAGAGAAGAGATTAGAAGGATAAAAGAAAAAAATCCTGAGATTAGCCACAGAGAAGCTTTCAGCAATGCAGCCAAGAACGTAAGTTGCAACAATATTGATTTTCTTTTTTCTTTAAGTTTCTAGGGTTGATCTTTCAGTCTTCACCCATGAATTCTTGAACGCTGGGATAATTAACCTAATGAAAATCTAGCTAGCCATGTTTGTTTTAGTGGATATATATATATAGAGAGAGGAATATACTTAATTATATGTGTGTGTCTTTCAATAACTGTTTGAGATATATATATATATATAGTGCTAGCTATGTTGCTGGAATTTAAGAGGATCTTCCATGTTTAGGGTTCATCATGCAAAGATTTCCGAATTATCTTTGGAATTAATAAGAAGTTAATTACCATTGAATAACATTTAATTTATCTCTTCTATCAATTCTGTTTGTTTCATTTCAGTGGGCTCATCTCCCTCACACCCAGTCTGGTCTAACACTCAACGACACCGGCATGGATGCATAAGGTGCACGCACGTCCGGGCAGCAAGGAGCCTAATAAAAACATATTGGCCATATCATTGCCAAGAAGTTTGCTTATGAAATAAAGTAATCATGGTGTGATTATTTTGATAATAGCTTGTTGATTTCAATGAATTCTCAGCTTCGGTCTGGCGCAAGACTCCAAAGCTTTACCTTCATTGCTTATTGTAATAATCAGTGATTTTTACAGGGGACCATTTTGAATAAACTAGTTGCAAGACTGTGTTAGGGGAAAGAAAAAGACGTATAATATTTAAGTGGATGTTATACGCAGAAAAATGCTAGCAGTAACGAACAATTAATATACATAGTCGTGCTTGTATGTCTTGTCTTGTTGAAGGCCTTCTCTAGAGCAATTGCAACTTGGAGCTCAACCAATGATAGGAAACGAGGATTGACTATTATTGCCATCATCGGACGTTTGCTGGTGGGTCAGCCTCAGATTTCAGGCCCTGATCGTGACTCCTACCTGAGCTGTTATAGCGCAACCGAGTGGTAATGAGCGATGGTTTTGTAGTTTGATGGGAACCATACGGGCTCTTGACAAGCCAACATCACCATTATTACTGAGAAGTGACAACCCCCTTGAGTCGAGGGCAAGAACCAAAACACAAATGGGCAGGAGACATTCCAACACCACCCCCCCTGTGAATGATATATATGGTACCACGATCTCAGAGTTTTTCTATTTGTTGAGCAAATAGGTTTTAGCATTATCTAAAAAACTTATTTTTTAATGATATTATCTTAAAGATTTGCTACAATAAATGTTATATATATTATAATAACATTCATAATTGTTATTATTAATTTATACTTTAGTCACAATTTTCTTAATTAGTGGTATAATTGTGGTATATTATTAAGAATATTAGATATAAAGGCATTTGTTTCAAATGTCATTAAATTTTAATGACATTTGAAACAAATTATTGTAGATTCAATGTCAGTTAAGCTAATTATATATCATATTTTTTAGTAAATTTATATACTTATTTTTAAAGTAAAATTATAAATTCCGTTGGACATATATAATAAAGACAATCGCTTTAAATCTCATAACATGCACTTGCAATAACATTTTACTTAAAATACTGATTTAACTATTAAATAATTGCAACAAAAATTGCACTTCGTTATTGGATACAAGCAATTTAAATCTATCATTATTTTAGTTCAATTGGTATTATTGCCTCTCCATTTTTTTTTAAATCTCAAATTTGAACCTTAATTTATATATATATTTTAGCCACCATGGTATTTGTCGGATGCTTTGTCATCAAACAACTAGTGTTTGTTTGTAGAGATGATTGATGAAGTCGTGAAAACTTCATATATGAATTGAGTTTTTCATGGTTGCATCCTAAGTTGTTGATTGATCTTGAAATAGGGGATGCTTTAATTTTTAAGTTAGTAAATGTAGAAGGAGAAAATAATATGCAGGAAAAGAAAATAGAATGAAGTTATAAGGAGTGTGTATATGTGAATGTATTGTGTTTTTGTGTGTGAAGCATGTTAAATTGTGGAATGGTTAATTGTGGTTCTTGAAATTGTTGAATGGTTTCTACTCATGTATCAAATTGTCTGACCTTTCTTATATGATGACCAAAGTATTTATAGACGCTGGTCATGTCTGCTTACCTTTCGAAGCATAGAGAATGGTGCTCAGGTACCTTAGTATGAGTTACATGTTCTTGTGAAACATGGGGAAGGGAGTTACACCATTGGAAAAGAAGTTGGTGTTGCTATTGGTTGTGCTTATTGTTCTATTAGTGGAGAAGTGTGGGTACAAGATAACCATTGGTGGAAAAAATAGTGTTTACTTTGCATGGAAAAATTTCATGTGCGGCCTGGAATGTGTGTCTACATAGTCTTGGGTACTTCAAAATGCATAGAGGTATGTACCTGGGATAGTTTTTAGACAGACCAAAGTGAGTGTCGAGTGTCGACTTGGTGTATCTGACCATTCAGGTCTGTCTTTAATGGCAAAAAATTCTAGTTGCTTGGACATCGTCAAAGTGACTAGGATGGTGAATTTTCTATAACATTATTTTCCCCTCTAAGTCTTTTAAACAATCATATTTGGAAGATTTTGACCAACAAAAATGGAGGGAAAAAAAATACTTAATGGTTTATGCAAGTATGTTACCTTTTCATGGCTTTCGTTAACGTGTCTGCATAAAAGTTTTTCTTCTATATCTTTAATGTTTTTTTTTCAATAATAAGAAAAGTTTCATTAGTTTTATATGTTTCATTATGATATTTTAATAGAGATATGGAGATATTATTGTGAAGATTTTTTGTTAGAGACTTGGAGATACATTTGGAAATATAAAGAATTTAATGGAAACATTAAGATTTCATCATATAGATTTTTCATTAGAGACATTGGAGACATGGAGAAACATTACTACTTTTATTCAAAGTCCACAAGATAATGAAGATATAATAAATAAAAATTATTTGATCTTGGGTAGTTAATCATATGATTTTTCTCTTTTTCTTTTAGTTGGATCTCATTATTCATAAATTATTAGAGGTTTCTTCTAGAGATTAATATTTCTATATTCTTTTTCATGGGATGGCATTACTTAGTGTCATGACATGATCGTTGTGAAAGTGACAGAATTTGTTAGGGTTTCTTGTGTTTGTGTCACTCTTTATATAAGATAGGTGTTGCGCAAAATCATTTTCTTAAATGACAACCAATGTCTCAGAACGTGTAAGGGTAAAAGGTCTTATCAAGAGCTTATAGAATGTCAGGGGATCACGAATAGATCATTGGTGCTCCTTTTCGATGCCCTAGTAAGCGACTGATGACATTGTAGAAATCTATTTTCTAGAAATAAGGGTGTTTTCGTCTGGTCATGCTTGCTTCTTCTACTATAATATGGTTCTTCATTGCATGATTCATGTTAAGAAGGATTCTATCAGGAAAGTAGTTATATATTTCACCGATTAGAGCTTTAGTGGCAATGGGTTTAAGTATATTTTTCATGTTTAGCATTTCATTGTCAAATATTTAGAGATACTATAATGCTTTCATCTTTTTATTGGGTGATGATGAAGAGTTCATTCATGCTTGCTTTTTTTTTTTGGTAGTATGCTAGTACTGAAATGAGAGATGAGCTTAATATAAGATCATGAAGGCCAAGGATAGAGCCAAGCTCAAGGCTATGATACTATACCCAAGTAGATTTGTAGAATGTTGTTAGGAGAATTTTACATGTAACATCGCTTTTTTGCATTATAAGCTCTTGAATGCTTCTGATGTTTTATATATGCTCTATAGGATCTGTAAAACCATCGTAATTATCTAAGTTGGCCTTCACCAAAATATTGTTTTGATTGAGATGAATGTGTAACACTTGATGATATAGTACATAGTCTCTCACCTAGTGCGAATGTTGTTTATTCTTGATAGCTTATGCATTTCTCATCTCATATCTATGTCTTTTTCAAAATGAAGCATACGAACAAGACTCAGAAAAAGATTTGATGGTAGACAATCATGTGGCTAAGACTTATTAAAAAGTGTCATTTATAACGAGAACAACTTTTTCATATCGTGTCTACTTCTTTCATGTTCCTTTAAGAAACTAGAGTTGTTTCTGTGTACTTGATGCATGTAATAGAGCTTGGAGTTCCTATTGAGGGAATGGAAGAGTGCGATGATATTCTTGTATAGCTAGAATAACATTGTTAAATACTTTCACTTAATAAGATATTTGTGGAGATATAGAGGAGTTGAAGTTCTTGTGATGGAGAAATTTATTACTCTTTTATGTCTTAGAGTGTCTAATTTGTTTACTTTGGAAAACAATTTTTGAGTAAGGAGGTGTAAAAAGAAAATGAATTAGCTGATGTTCAAGTTCCTATAAACAACAACACTAATGAAGTCATGAAAACTTCGGACAATAACTAGGCTTTCCATGGATTCATCCTGAGTTATTGATTGGTCTTAAATGCAGGATTTTGTCTCTAGCCAAGGTTGTTCATGAAAAACAAGTTCTCTATTTGAAAAGTGAATACTATGATGTTTAAGCTAGTAAATGTAGAAGGAGAAAATAGTATACATGAAGAGAAAATGGAATGGAGTTATAGAGGGTGTGTATCTGTGAATGCTATGTGTTTCTATGTGTAAAGTTGTTGTATTGTTGAATAATTAATTGTGGTTTCTGGAATTGTTGAAAATTGTTATTCATGTATCAAATTGTTTGGCCTTTTTACCTGTCACCAAGATATTTATGGATATTGATCACGTCTGCATATCTCATATAGCATGGAGAGTAATGCTTAAGTACCTCGATATGAGTTACTAGTATCACATGAAGCATGGGGAAGGGAGTTGAATTTTTGGTGAAGAAGTTGACGCTACCATTAGTTGTAATGTTTGTTGTGTCATGTGAAAAAGTGTAGGCATAAAATAATTAATTATCAATGAAAAAAAATGGTGTGCAAGATGGTCATCATGCTGGACCACCAAAATTAAACCCAATTTGACATCTCAACTTATTAATTTTTTTCTTGAATTTTTAAGATAATCAAATTCATCATCCCAAATTATTCACAACCTCTAAACGCATGCATTCTAACTCTTGATAATATTTGATATATATATATATATATATATATATATATATATATATATATATATATATATATATATTTTTTTATATATATATATATATATATATATATATATATATATATATATATATATATATATATATATATATATATATGCACATCTAATATAAAACTTGAATCTATAGTTGACTTTTAAAAACACAATTTGAAGCATATTTTAGGTGGGTTTAGGCTTTTAGTGTTTCTTAAAAAATAAAAATAAATACTCCAAGTTATTATAAAATTTAAAGATTGTTTGGATTTTTTTTATCTTTAGATTAGTTTTTGCATTAATCAAGAATGAGTTTCCTTTTTTTAAGAGCACAACTTCTATATTAATCTTGTGGACAAAAAAAATTAATAAATTTTTCTAAATGCTATCTTTGGATTTTGATACCTACAAATAAAAACAACAGAATATACCTCCTTAAAAAGATTACTTAGGTGTTTAATGTCTAACTTTTGTTTTTGTTTCTTACAATAGACAATTGTTTTCTTAAAAAAAAATACATTTTTGTATTAAAAAAAGAAAAAGATTAAATATAGCCCTACAAATATTAGGGTTCTATAAATTCTTCTCCCCAAATAATTAATCTTTGTATGAATTTTATCCTCAAACAATTTGGATTTTAATTCTGAATCCTTTTGTTAGAATTTCTTGATAAAAAGCATTAAGTTTCTTTCAACACATGTTCATGTCATTTCTTATA
>Ga0325400_1007291_pt1 | contig 10568 bp, 8 predicted proteins | sample PopdelMetagenome_2_FD_205662 | JGI IMG/M metagenome (GOLD analysis project Ga0325400, IMG submission 205662) | Populus deltoides microbial communities from Bellville, Georgia, United States - Xylem-PdKOR-R1 | ecosystem: Host-associated > Plants > Phyllosphere > Stem > Wood/Secondary xylem...
ATCAAATTAGAACGTGCAATTTCAAAATCAGAACGGAGCTTCATCAAGAATTGATCTCTCTTGCTTGTTTCATGCACTGCCTGAACAGCAGAGAGAGCTGCAGCAGGAACATTAGCATAGACAATATTCGAATAATTAGCCCAAAGACTCCAATTGAAAACAGCGAGTCGTGTTGTCTTGATTGTAAACCTTATTTAGATAATTCCACATAGTAGCAGCAGTTTTATAAGGCCTTAGATTGAGAACAAGGTGAGGCTCTATTGAGCTAAGGATCCAGGACATAACCCGAGCATCCATGATTTCCCATTTAGACAAAGCATCGGCATTGGTAGGTGCGGGATTACTACCATTAATATGACCCCACAATTCTTTCCCTTTGACAAATAATTGAAATTGAAACTCCCAAGCAGAATAATTTTTGCCATTAAAACGGATATGGAACGAGTCTAACCTTTCAGATGACATGATGAACCCGAAAGAAAAATAGCCCACTAGAAGATTGCACACCAGAAACTCAACAGAAAGTGCCAAGTAATTCCAAGCCAGGAACCAAAATAGAGATTGCCGAAAGATGAATAAACCAGGAATAAAAATAAAAAAACTACCGAGAATTAAAGCCAAGCCAAGAACATCAGAAACTGTAAAGAGTGAAAACCAAACCAGGAATAGCACAAAGACTGCCGAGAGTCACAAAGACACCTTCAAGAGAAGGAAAAAAAAGGTCAAAACAGACAAGAATTCAGAACCTGCTCTGATACCATGTCAGTATAATGAGAAAACAAGAATTCCAAATGAGCTTTTGTTTATGGAAAAACTGCCTCTGTCAGTTCCCTGCTTTGCTTCTTATACGTGGGTGTTTTCCTATACATGGAGTCTAATTGATTCTTGATATTCAGCATCTATACATGAGAAGATAATCTCTACAACTGATATTAATAGAGTCCTAAATTGTATAAGTGTCTAAATTACATACGGTAACACTTTTATCACATGTAACAATCAACTGCTTAAATTTATCTGCTGTCAAAACTTTGCCAAGGGTTATGTTTCACAGTGTGCAGACTATGATCTAATTTTTTGAATTTATTTTGTTTCTTTTACAATCTTCTTTAATGATGAAGAATAAGTTATGTTATCAGTCAAATATATAGTTTTGATCTTACTATGATGCGGGGCAAAGAGAAAAATGAAGAGAAGTAGGAGAGGAGAGAAAAGGCCAAGAAAAAGAAGAAAAGGAGCTGAAGAACAGGAGAGAAAAGCAAAGAACGACAAGGGTTGTTCCCCGTCTTCTCCCATCAAATTACTTAGAAAACTTCCCTCGTGTTTTCTTTTTCTTCTTGTACATGGGACATGGTGAATTGGTGATCTGTAAGTTCAAAAAACGTACAAAGCAACTCTACTTCTGCGTTGGATTACTCTTGAGGAATCGAAGGAACATTGAACTTTGGAAGATATGTTCAATAATTAAGATAGCACAAATCAAATTCATTGCTGCGTGTCTACGGATTATAAGTAAAAAAAGTTTTACCCTTTTTGTTCTTAGGGAATTCAATATTGATTCATGAAGCTTTCACTTTGAAAATCATCTTAAAAACTGCAATTGTCTTAACGGTTGTCCTGGAAGATAAAAACATCAGTAAAAACTCCTATATGACACCATTACATTCCAACAAGAACTCTGCCTGTTTGGGAAAAAAAAAAAGACCTTGTGAAAGCTTGAATCATTGGCCTTTGTTACAACAGCTACCAGGATCTTGCACCCTGGGAATCGCTAACAATGCAGTGCATAAAAGAGAAAAAATGACATTTTTATGTGCTTCCCATTTCTTTCGCTTTATGCGAAGATCTTCTCCATGAGAAAACTATGAGCCAACATCAAAGAGCGGCCAAATCTTGTCATCTTGCAGAAATTCCTACTGAGAATGTAAACATCTTAAAATTCCTTTTGCGGGACAAAGAATGGAGGTTGAAAATGATATCATCAGTGCCAGGGATAATTTTCTGAATTCAAAGATACATATATAAAGGATCCAGTAACCTCCAGGTTATCTCCTGATTATCATGAGGAAGGAATTATCAGAAGAACAATGATTCTGCTTTATTGATAAGAGGAGCTTCCGCTTTGTACTTTTGTCAGAGAGTAGTATTCTCCTCCATGACCCAATTCCATTAGTTCATTGTGTGAGCCTTGCTCCACAACTTTTCCATTCCTGATAATTAAAATGCAGTTGGATTTTTGTATTGTTGATAGCCGATGAGCAATGACTACACATGCTCTGCCAACCATCATCTTCTCAAGTGCCTCTTGAACTAAGCTCTTTGACACACTGTCAAGTGCACTGGTTGCCTCATCCAACAACAGGATTGATAGTTGGGGATTCCGGCTCCCCAAGCGCGGACCGGTGGTGTACTGATTATTGCTCATATGAAGGGTAAGCACACTGAGACACAATATTTAACGTGATTCGGCAAAACCATCTACATCCACGGGAGAGAGTCCATTTTATTAGAGATTAGAGAAAGGATACAAAACAAATACATGGAAGAGGAGGATCACTTCACTTAAACTATACTCCCAGCTCTCATTGCTGCACTTGCAGCTGTTGCCATTGCAGCCCTTCACTTTCTCTCTACACTCTTCACATTCTCATCCCTCTATTTTGCTCTCTCTCTCAATGCCCTTTTATAGGCAACAATTGTGTCTTCTCAACAATGGCTGCACATGGGTTGATACATTTGTCAATGGTGGGTGCATCTACCATTGACAAATGGTAACCCTACTCCTTAGGGTAGGTTGCCCAATAATGGCAAATCCCAACAATCACCTCCTTTGACATTTATATAGGCAATTGTCCTCTTGCTTCTTCAGCACAAACTTGTATCTTGCAGCTCTTCCAAGCTTACCATTCCGAGAGCGTCTGTGGCAAAGTTTACAGGTACTGCCCAAACCTTTCAATCATTAGAGTTACCAAAGCACACATTTTCTCACACAAAAGGATCACTACAACCAGATGGTCTGCCACTTCACATCTGAAGAGTGTTAACGCTTGTCTCTCGAACACAACATTCCCCTTTGAGCGTATCAACCATGCTCGGTCCGGAATGATTCATCAAGCCTTACATCAAGGCTTACAACACCCCTTCAAATGAATATTCCCAAGTGCGACAGTCATTGAGTATTTTAATGTGATCACAAGCTCACCACTCTTCCAAGAGTCTACTCATCCAGAAGTTGCGCCTGCCCTCTGTTCCACCCTAGGAACCACGCCTTACTTCTCCGTGAGTCTCTCGCTCTTAGTCGTAAGAGTCCAGGTAGCTCTCCACCTTTAACCATGGGGGCAGCCCATTAAAGGTTGATCCATATCTGTCTTCATACTCTGAGTATTGCAATGTCATTACCGAGCTCACCACCTTGAGATGAGTCAACTCATTCCCGAAACCTGCGCATGCCCTCTGCTCCTTCATATCAGCCGCGTCTTAATGCTCCACAAGTCATCCACTTATTGTCCAAGGCAAATGTCTTCTAGCTCATTGATCTTTAGCATGGGGGCAATATCCATGAAAGTCAATCCTGCATTTGTCTTCATACTTATCATAGCCACCTCATTGGCTATACACCTGTCCACTCATATCTAGCCATCACATTGGCTCTGGGGCGTTCTGAACTTGGGCTCCTATCACGGCCCTCACACCTTCTTTCTAAGGTGTCTTTGCTCGTTGTCATAGGGCGGTCTGATCCAGGGCTCCTATCACGGCCCTCACACCTTCTCTAAGGTGTCTTCGCCTTTCATAGGCGGTCATATCCTCCTTCATCTGAGATGCTTCAAAGTGGCTCCAAAAATTCTCTACCACCATGTGCACTATGAGAGAGATTACTGTCATTGACTACATAGAAAGAGAAAGTTGCGGTATACTCCTCGCAATCCTCCACCTCGATTTTTATGTTTGGAGCTTCTACGCCTTTCTGCTTGACAGCTCCACCTACACCAACTCTCTTTGGTGTCTTCGCCTTTCATTATAGGCGGTCGCCTTTTATCACAGGCGTTTGCACCCCCTCAATTAGGTGCCTCTGCAACAACTCTCTTTCCATCCTTGTATGTATTGGAAAGGTTTTCGCTTGTTGTCTTCATCAAGAGCACAAGAGACTTCTTGTTGTACAAACTTTAACTGTCTCTGCTCTGAGCTTTATCTGGGAACACTTCTTCTCCTTGCACCTGCTGTCTCATTACAGTACCTCATTGGATCCTACGGGTACTTCTGCACAATCTCCGTGTGCCCTTGTGCAATTTCTGTTCTCCAGAGTTCTCCTTATTCCTTGCTTATGTTTGACAGCAGCTCATCCTGTCATAACACCTATCCAAGTCAAAATAGGGTGTCAATCTTTATCCCCTTGCTGTATTTCTCTTCCATTATCAGGGTCTTCATCAATTCTCCCCTCGAGAAATCACAGTCACCGAATCTAACTTCTTTGGAGAAATCACCACTTCATCAGATTCGTGATCATACAGAATCCAACTGTTCTCTTGTGCCGTCATCCTGCTAGTCTTCAACCGTTTCATTACAAACTGCTATATATATGAAAATAGTACCGTATGGATAATTCTTCCACTAAGCAAGTTCCCAGGAAAGATTAAAGGGGTCACACCGGTCCCGTTTAAAACCCAATCTCCTAGCCAGAACTTCTTAGGCCATATCTATCCATTGTACTGACTTTCCGTATATACAACCATTTGCTAGCTTTGTTGCGGCTTTCCTTTACAAGTGATCTGAAATATACTTGTTTAATACATGATTTCTATACATCTGGCGAGACTACCAGTTCTTAGATTCATCAAGATTGGTCTTCATCAATTTTCACTCTACACCTCTAATTGTCCACATGATCGGGTGTCCAGAGTGTCCCAATTTTGCCTTCCCTCAAGGCAACTGAAAAAAAAATTCTCACTAATCAATTTAGCACATGTAATTGGGTAAACATGTGCACCTTCTTCATCTTCATCGACAACCATAATGACCTTTAGATGCCTCCTTATCGGGCAATCTCTTTTGTTAATTCACCACCACCACTTTTGGTCTCACATCTTAACGATCGGACCATACCATTGCATCTAGAACGATCAAATTAGCTGGAAACAAGTCTGAAATCGTCCAAATCGCATTTCAGACGGCTAAGATTTGATCAAAACAATTCTGTCCTGATGAGCGGCCCCGATTCAATCTCAGATCCGATTGCACGTAGGATCAGCTATACTGGATCCTGTCCCTCGGCTCGGCTCAACAACGGCTCAGCTCAACTCGGCTCGCGACTGGTGACGTGGCAGGTGGTCCCCCTTTTGATGACGTGTCAGCTGACTGGTCGCTGACATGGCACGCTAACTGTGCATGATGATGTCATAATTACATCAGGATGACGTCATCCTGGGCATGTCTATTGTGCATGCTGATGTCACTATTACATCATGCTGACGTCATCATTATCCGAGTCAGTCACATGGGTCGAGTCAACTGGTATTCAGGTCGGGTCAGCCCATCCGGGCGAAGAAGACCCGTGGGGCGCGTCTGCGCGAGTGGGACGCCACCTCGTCGGCGCGTGTGGGAGCGTGCGGCCACGAATGACGTCCGATTTCGACGCCGTTTTCACCAGTGGCTTCGTCTCTTCCTCCTTTACACAGTGGTATGGTCAAAACACAATTTTGACAACTTTTATTTTTGAGCAAAAATCAAACACCCCTTTAAACCATATGCTCTGATACCAATAGTTGGGGATTCCGGCTCCCCAAGCGCGGACCGGTGGTGTACTGATTATTGCTCATATGAAGGGTAAGCACACTGAGACACAATATTTAACATGGTTCGGCAAAACCGCCTACATCCACGGGAGAGAGTCCATTTTATTAGAGATTAGAGAAATGATACAAAACAAATACATGGAGGAGGAGGATCACTTCACTCAAACTCTACTCCCAACTCTCATTGCTGCACTTGCAGCTGCTGCAATGGCAGCAAGGCTGCTGCCATTGCAGCCCTACACTTTCTCTCTACACTCTTCACATTCTCACCCCTCTGTTTTGGTCTCTCTCTAAATGCCCTTTTATAGGCAACAATTGTGTCTTCTCAACAATGGCTGCACATGGGTTGATACATTTGTCAATGGCGGGTGCATCTACCATTGACAAATGGTAACCCTACTCCTTAGGGTAGGTTGCCCAATAATGGCAAATCCCAACAGATTGATGGATCCTTCAGTATCGCACGAGCAAGTGCTATCCTTTGTTTTTTACCTCCTGATAGCTGAACTCCTCTTTCTTCACAGTAGGTATCATACCCATCTTTCATTCCCCCTGCAAAAAGGAAGAAATCAAATCAAACACAAGAGATCTATAGCTTTCGTTTGTAGCTTCACCAGGTAAAGAATTTTTGTATTGGTCCTGTAAACCATGACATTCACTCGTATGAATATATCTGAGTACATTTGATTAAATATTTCTTATACCTAATGAATTCATGTGCATTGGCAACAACTGCAGCCTTTCGTATCTCAGATTCTCTTGCATCCTCTTTGCCATAGGCAATATTTTCGCGGATAGTGCCAGCAAACAGTGTTGGTTCTTGACTGACTAGTTTAATATGAGATATCAACATTCTCAAATTGTAGCTCTTTATGTCCTGTCTGTCGATAAAAACTGCTTGTTTCATGGGATCGCAAAACCTATCGATAAGGCCAAAGATGGTAGATTTTCCAGAACCACTTGGCCCCACCAGTGCCACTGTCTTCCCTGCATCAATTTTGAGGTTCAAGCCTTTGAAGATCATTTGATCTGTTCTTGTTGGATATGCAAAGAAGACATTGTTGAGCTCAACTGAGCCATTTAACCTTTTCTTGATGTCCAATGTACCCCACAAGTTACTTGGGTCAATCTCGCTTTTCCTATCTAGGATTGCAAACATTGATCCAATGCCATTCCCTCCTTTCGATAAATCATTGGTCATACTTCCAGCTTCTACAATGACATAAGCAGTATCAAAAACGCTTGGAAAAGTTGCTCTAAGGATATTAACTCTTCCGTCAAAAGCACCATGCCAGAAAGCTAGTGCGGTAGAAGCTGTGGTAAAAAAATTATGAGCTAAACATGCCAAAATCTTTGAATTAATGAAATGACTGTGGACTTTCCGGAGCCACTGCCTCCCACAAGACCAACTGTCTTACCAGCTGGAATCCTGAGATTCAACCCTTGCAAGATTGGAGTGTCAGGTCATGATGGATAGCTAAAATGTACGTCTTGAAAATCAATTTCTCCTCTTACATATGATAAAGCCTTCCCCTTCTTATCTTCCGAGTCTATGCTAGGAGTTCGATCAATCGTTTGAAAAATACGAGTAGAAGCACCCATTGCCTCTGTGATGGAAGTTAGATGTGGGAGGGCACCTAAAACACTAGTGCAATTGCAGAATAAAAACTATGATCCCTTGAACTCAAACTAGATCAGGTAGTATGCTGCAAAGCAATGTTCCAAAATTGGGATAGAAACTGGTAGTTTTTTTTGGAAATTTATAGCTCTAATTCTTGCAAAAATACCAGAGGATTTCGTGATAGCATAACAAAACTGATGCTTTTATTATTGACCAAACAAATGTGTAAAAACACCGAGGGAATAAGAGAGAAGTGTTGAAGATACTACAAACTAGAAAGTTGTTACAAACTGAATCTTGTATCTATATAAGACAGCTAAGTACATTAATTTGAATATATGAATAAGTCAAGAATTGATTCTCTCTAATATGCCCTCTCAAGATAGATCGAGATCGAGAGAGAGAAAGAGAGAGAGAAGTCCAATCTTGTACTTGAGTTGAGGAAAACGTTGGTGTGGAAGAGGCTTTGTAAGTGCATTAGTAAGTAGATCTTTAGAAGAAAAATGAGCCACACGAAGAGCATCATTTTGAACTTGATTCCGAATAAAATGAAAATCTATGGCAACATGCTTTATTCGGGAATGAAAACACTATTCATTCTCTGAAAGGTGGCCTTGAAGAAAGGCATTGTTTGCATCAAGTTGCCTTAGCCATGGCTCATAGCTATACTGATAACAATTCGAACAGTTATTAGTTTTACAACTGGACTGCATTTGTCTTGGTAGTCTATTTCAGGGTGTTGGTGGAAGCTTTTTGCAATGAAATGGGACTTGAATTTGTCAATGGAACCATCAGATTTTCATTTAGTTTTAAAAATTCAGTTACATCCAACTAAGAATGAGTAAAAAAATTAAAATACCGATTAAATCGAAAAAACTGAAAAAAATAACCGAAAAAACTGAACCGTGAAAAAAAACCGATTAGAATTTTTAAAAAACCAATCCGTTCGGTTTGGTTTCGGTTTTATAAACCTGAAACCAAAAAAATCGAATCGAACCCAAACCAGAAAAAAACCGAGCGAAACCGGAAAAAACCGAGCCAAATCGAAAAAACCAATTTTTGTTCTAAAATAACCGAACCAAACCGAAACCGGTCGGTTTGAACCGATTTCAGTTTTTTTGAAAAAAACCGATTTGGTTACTTTTTGTATAAAAACCAAACCGAACTGAAAATGATCACCCCTACATCCAACTAAATTGTGACTTGTATTCAGGGGAACTAGCTCGCGTGTGCCATTCTCTAGTAAGGCATTATACTCTTCAAACATGGCTCGACACTATTTATGATCTTTGAGAGCTTGGGTCAGGGTCGTTGGTTCAAGATTGCTATCTTTGGTTAATTGGGTGTGTAGATTCATTTTGGTGATAGGTTTGCGTATCTTAAGTAGGCTGCATACGCTAACTAAAAATGACAACTTTATCTACTCTCCTGACATGTGCATTACTTGTGTAAAGAAGAAAAAAATAAATACAACAATCGGCTATTTGAGCATCAACCCAGATACCCAAACTTTTTGTATATGTTTGGGTTAACCTAAACAGCTAGGCCTCACCCTCTCATTCTATTCTCTTCACTTATATTTTCTCTCTCGCACATCTTTTCTCCTTTTTTTCTCTCATATATCTTTTTCCTCTCTTTTTTTTTCACCATAAAGAATGTTCATCATGCACACCTGAACATGTTTTTTAATTCTTGATTAATAAAAATACGGTGCCATGCACTACCCAAACTCATAATATTTTTTATGATTTGCTGAGATATTCTTTTTTAAGCACAAACTTTTATGCAAGTTAATACCATATTTTATAATCAATAATCAATAGTACAAACACGCATCATATCCTATACAGTCAGGTACCTCCTTTCTCGACCAATGAATATTTCTAACTAACATTCACCAATTATTTTACTAATAACACTGTAGACACTAAATTCAATGGTAAGCATCAATATTTTCACTAATTAATTTTCATGCAACTCTCAAGAGGAACTAAAGTGATCAAAATCTATAAATACTTAGCGTCACCAGATAAACACAATAATTTATAACTTTTTAGCCTAAACATTTCAAACACAATACATTTTCTCTCCATTATTTCATACATTATTGTATCCTTTTACACCTACTAACTAAAGAATCAAAGAATCCCTCGGCTTTTTACTAGGGATTTTTTTTTGAAGAATACTTAATCCTAGTCATAAGATAAAAGCCCATATTAAAAAGCTCATATGTCTTAGCTTAGGATCGCAACTCATGGAAAGCTAAGTAGCTTTTAGAGTTCTAAACAAGGGGATTATTATATAATAAAAAATATAATTATTACCTTATATATCACATTTAAGGTAAGTTGTGTTGTTCTTGTTAAAATACATATTATCCTCTTGTAAAAGTTTTCCTTAAATAGTAAAGATGTATTTATGATCAAAGACTATTAATCCTAATACAATGATTTATGATATGTATCCGATAAGTAAACTCAATCCTTACTTTAAAAATATAAAAGTTAGATCTAAAATAATGACAAATAATAAATAGAGGCAAACTTTCTTAATTATATTAAAAATATATTTTAAGACCATCACTCAGACTCAATGAATTTTTACAGGTAATATTAACCCAACCTAAATAATAAAGTAAAGCAATTGTGCATGACTACGGGAGTGTTTGAATAAAATTTATTTATTTTTATATCAACATATTAAAATAAAAAAATACCCAAAATAATTTTAATATTTTAAAAAAAGCCTTCTGACATCTTCAAAAAATTGAGCTGCATGCCTATCTATTATTTTAAAACGTGCGGTAATCTACTTGAACATTAAAAAATTTATTTATTTTTATATCTACACTTTAAAAAAATAAAAAATACCAAAAATAATTTTAATTTTTAAAAAATGACATCTTCAAAAAAAAAAAATGAGCTGCCCATCTATTATTTTAAAACGTGCGGTAATTTACTTGGACATTTTAGACTGTTATTTGGTGTAGGTGGAAGGTCTACTTTTAACATATGGGGTTAAAAAAGATGACTTGATTTTAGCAATTTGATTTCCATGGAATTGAAACTAGCATTTGCAGGTGCTAGTTTCCACGCTACCAGGTCAGTACACACACAACTTTCAATAATGCTTCCAGAACAACAATGCCTCCTCTGCCT
>Ga0325400_1007294_pt1 | contig 10567 bp, 7 predicted proteins | sample PopdelMetagenome_2_FD_205662 | JGI IMG/M metagenome (GOLD analysis project Ga0325400, IMG submission 205662) | Populus deltoides microbial communities from Bellville, Georgia, United States - Xylem-PdKOR-R1 | ecosystem: Host-associated > Plants > Phyllosphere > Stem > Wood/Secondary xylem...
CGGGCGAGCGCGAACAGCGCAGTGAACATGGAGGTCGGGAAGCCGATCGCCGACAGGATCACACCCGAATAGAAGTCGACATTGGGGTAAAGCTTCTTGTCGACGAAATACTGATCCTTGAGCGCGATCTGCTCCAGTTCGCGCGCGACGTCGAACACGGGGTCGGTCACGCCGAGCTTGCTGAGCACATCCTCGGCGGTCTTCTGCATCACCTTGGCGCGCGGATCGAAGTTCTTGTAGACGCGGTGGCCGAAGCCCATCAGTCGGAACGGATCGTCCTTGTTCTTGGCGCGCGCGATATATTCCGGAATGCGATCGGGCGTGCCGATCTCGCGCAGCATGTTGAGCGCGGCCTCGTTCGCGCCGCCATGCGCCGGGCCCCAGAGCGTGGCGATGCCGGCGGCGACGCAGGCGAACGGGTTGGCGCCCGAGGAGCCGGCAAGGCGCACGGTGGAGGTGGACGCGTTCTGCTCGTGATCGGCATGGAGGATGAAAATCGTGTCCATCGCCTGTTCGATCACCGGATCGACACGATAGTCCTCCGCGGGCACGCCGAAGGTCATGCGCAGGAAGTTGCCCGTATAGGACAGGCTATTCTGTGGATAGACGAAGGGCTGGCCAACCGAATATTTGTACGCCATCGCGACAAGCGTCGGCATCTTCGCGATCAGGCGGTGCATCGAAATGGTGCGCTCGCCTGGATCGTTGATGTTGGTGCTGTCAGGATAGAAGGCCGACAGCGCACCCACTACGCCGCACATGATCGCCATCGGGTGCGCATCGCGGCGGAAACCACGGAAGAAGGTGGCGAGCTGTTCATGCACCATCGTGTGTCGCGTGATGGTGTTGCTGAACGCGGCGAGCGCGTCCTTGCTGGGCAGTTCGCCGTTGAGCAGCAGATAGGCGACTTCCATGAAGCTCGACCGCTCGGCCAGCTGGTCGATCGGATAGCCGCGGTGGAGCAGCACGCCCGCATCGCCATCGATATAGGTCAGCCCGCTTTCGCACGAGGCGGTGGAGGTGAAGCCCGGATCGTAGGTGAAGGCGCCGGTCTGGCCATAGAGCTTGCGGATGTCGATCACGTCCGGACCGGTGGAGCCGGGCAGGACCTGGTACTCATATTGCTTGTCGCCGAGGATCAGTGTGCTCGTGTCGGCCATGCCCAGACTACTCCATCTCGGCCGGCGCAACGCCGGCATCGGCCAGACGTCCCAGGCTCTCCTCGCGGCCGAGGAGCACCAGCACGTCGAAAATGCCGGGAGAGGTGGTGCGGCCGGTCAGCGCGGCGCGCAGCGGCTGCGCGACCTTTCCCAGACCAACGCCCTCCGCCTCCGCCACCGTGCGGACCGCGGCTTCGAGGGAAGCGATCTCCCACTGGTCCACGCCCGCCAGCGCCTGTCCGGCACGCGCCAGCAACTGACGCGCAGGGCCCTCTAGCAGCTTCGCTGCACTCGCGTCCACGGGCAGCGGGCGGGTGCGAAACAGGAAGGCGGCACCGTCGGCCAAGTCGTTGAGATTTCGAGCGCGTGTCTTCAGCTCCGGCATGGCGCGACGCAGCAGCTCTGCCTGATCGCCGGTCCAGCCCGCGCGATCGGCCACGAGATTCGCCAGCCGCGCGTCATCGGCCTGGCGGAGATAATGGCCGTTGAGGTTCTCCAGCTTCTTGAGATCGAAGCGGGAGGGCGAGCGGCCGATGCCGGGCAGGTCGAACAGCGCGATCGCCTCATCGCGATCGATTGTCTCGGCATCGCCATGGCCCCAGCCCAAGCGTAGCAGGTAGTTGTTGACCGCTTCCGGCAGGAGGCCGAGCGCATCGCGATAGGTGTCGACGCCAAGCGCGCCGTGGCGCTTGGACAGCTTGGCGCCGTCGGCCCCGTGGATCAGCGGGATGTGCGCATAGACGGGCTCGGGCCAGTTCATCGCGCGGATGATGCCCAGCTGGCGGAAGGCGTTGTTGAGATGGTCGTCGCCGCGGATGACGTGGGTCACGCCCATATCCTGGTCATCGACCACGACCGCGAGCATGTAGGTGGGCGTGCCGTCCGAGCGGAGCAGGACCATGTCGTCGAGCTCGGCATTCTGCACAGTGACTGGACCTTGCACCCGATCTTCAATGGTGGTGGCGCCTGTCTGTTGGGCGCGGAGGCGGACCACGAAGGATTGGCCGGCCTGCTCGGGTCCGGGCTCCCGGTCGCGCCAGCGGCCGTCATAGCGCTGGGGCAGGCCGCGGGCCTTCTGCTCGGCGCGCATCTCCTCCAGCTCGGCCGCGGTCGCATAGCAGCGATAGGCGGCACCCTTCGCCAGCAGCTCGGCCGCGACCTCCGCATGGCGGGTGGCGCGTGCGAACTGGTAGGTTTCCGGCTCGTCGGGCTTCAGGCCGAGCCAGGTGAGGCCGTCGAGAATGGCGGCGATGGCGGGCTCGGTAGAGCGGGCGCGGTCCGTATCTTCGATGCGCAGCAGGAAGCGCCCGCCGGTGTGGCGCGCATAGAGCCAGTTGAACAAGGCCGTGCGCGCGCCGCCGATGTGGAGGAAGCCGGTCGGCGAGGGTGCGAAACGGGTTACGACGGGCAGGCGCGGCGGATCGCCGGCGGCGGTGGTGCTTGCGCCCAAGGCGCGGGTCTCCCAAGCTGACGGCGCAATGGCCAGTGCGGTGGACGCCCCTAGCAGCTTCGTTGCGGCGCGCCAAACGGGGCGGGTGGAGCGCTGGCTGGAGGCGGAGCGCGACCAGCTGCCCCTGTGGCTGCCGGTGGCGCTGGGTGCGGGCATCGCCGCATGGTTTGGTTTGTCCGGCCCGGCCGAATGGCGGGTCTTCGCGCTCGTGACGGCGGGATGCGGTGCGCTGGCGGTTGCGGCCGGGCGCGGAGGGCGTGCAAGCGGCTGGGCCGGCGTCCTGATGCTGACGGTCGCGGCGGGATGCCTGCTCGCCTGGGCGCGGGCGGAGCGCGTGCGCGCGCCGGTGCTTGCGCGCGCGGCGGTGGTGCGCCTGGCAGGCGAGGTGACGGCGGTGCAGCCTCAGCCCGCGCGCGAGCGGACGCGCCTGGAAGTGCGCCCACGTGCTACCGACCTGCCGCCGCGCGTGCGGATCAACGTGGACGATGATCTATTGCCCCGTGGGATCGCGCCTGGCGCGCGGATCGCGGTGCGCGCGCGACTGGTGCCGCCGCCCGGTCCGGCGCTGCCCGGCGCGTACGACTTCGCCCGGGTGGCGTGGTTCACGGGCCTGGGTGCGACGGGCAAGGCGCTGGAGCGGGTGGAGGTGGTCGCGCCCGCGCCGCCCGCCGGGTGGAGACAGCGGCTGGCGACTGCGCGTGGACAGCTGACCCGCCACATTCAGGCGCAGCTACCGGGCAGCACGGGAGGGGTGGCGGCGGCGTTCGTCACGGGCGATACGGGGGCGATCGGGCAGCAGGAGAGCGACGCCTTTCGGCGGTCCGGCCTCGCACACCTGCTGTCGATCAGCGGGCTGCACATCACCGCGGCAGTAGCCGGCGCGGTGCTGGTCACATTGCGCCTGCTCGCCCTGTGGCCGTGGCTGGCGTTGCGCGCCAACCTGCCGGTGGTGGCGGCCGGGGCGGGCGCGCTGGCCGGCATCGCCTACACGTTGCTGTCGGGAGCGGAGGTGCCCACCGTGCGGTCGCTGGTGGCGGCGCTGCTGGTGCTGCTCGGGCTGGCGCTGGGACGTGAGGCGATGACGCTGCGGTTGGTCGCGGCGGGGGCGCTGGCCGTGCTGCTGGTGCGGCCGGAGGCGCTGGCGGGACCGAGCTTCCAGCTTTCCTTTGCGGCGGTGACCGCGATTATCGCGCTGCACGAACAGCCGCGCGTGCGCGCCTTCCTGGCCCGCCGCGAGGAAGCGTGGCCGCGGCGCGCCGTCCGCGCGCTGGCCGGGCTGGTGGCGACGGGCGTGCTGGTGGAGGCGGCGCTGGCGCCGATCGCCGCCTGGCACTTCCACCGCGCGGGCTTCTACGGCGCGCTCGCCAACATCGTCGCCATCCCCTGGTCGACCTTTGTGGTGATGCCGCTGGAGGCGGCGGCGCTGCTGGGCGACATGGTGGGAGTGGGCGCGCCGGCCTGGTGGATGGCGGGACGCGCGCTCGACCTGCTGATCGGGCTAGCGCGGATGGTCGCCGGCCTGCCCGGAGCGGTGGCGGCGCTGCCGTCCATGCCCGCTGGCGCTTTTGCCTGCATGGTCGCGGGAGGTCTGTGGCTCGCCCTGTGGCGCACGCGCCTGCGGCGCTGGGGGCTGGTGCCGCTGGCGTTCGGGGCGGCCTGGGCGCTTGCTGCGCCTGCGCCCGACCTGCTGGTGACGGGCGACGGCCGTCATGTGGCGGTGCGCGGTCCGGACGGAACGCTGCACCTGCTGCGCGCGCGGGCGGGCGACTATGTGCGCGAACAGCTGGGTGAGGCGGCGGGGGTACAGGGGGCGGCGCTCGAGTTAGAAGCGCTGCCGGGCGCGCGCTGCAGCCCGGACCTGTGCCTCGCGTTGATCGGCCGTTGGCGGCTGCTGGCGACGCGCTCCAGCTATCCGCTCGATCGGGGTGAGCTGACGTCGGCGTGTGCCTGGGCCGACATCGCGGTGAGCGATCGACGCTTGCCCCGCACCTGCCGGCCACGCGCGCTGAAGCTCGATCGTCCCGCGCTGGCGCGGAGCGGCGGCTTGGCGGTGGAGCTGGCGAGCGGGCGGGTGCGGCGCGCGCGGGGAGCGGACGGGCACCCCTGGACGCAGCCGGGAACCTTGCAGCCGATAGGGGAGGCGCTACATGGAAGGCCACTGCGCGGCGTGGCCGCCACCCCCATCCCTGCGGGCACGGCTCCGCACAGCATCGGATCAGAATGACCAAGCCCGGTAACGAACTGCTTTTCCTCGCGCTCGGCGGATCGGGGGAGATCGGCGCGAACGTCAATCTCTACGGCGCGGACGGCAAGTGGCTAATGGTGGACCTGGGTCTCACGTTTGCCGACGCGGCCTATCCGGGCATCGACCTTGTCCTCCCCGACCTCGACTTCATAGAGCGCCAGCGCAAGGACCTGCTCGGCATCGTCATCACGCACGGGCACGAGGATCATATCGGCGCGATCCCCTACCTCGCCGCCGATCTGGAGGTGCCGATCTATGCGACACCCTTCACCGCGGGGCTCGTGCGGCTGAAGCTGGAGGAGGAGGGCGTCTCCTCGCGCGTCAAGCTGCATGTGGTGAAGCCCGGGCAGAAGGTGAATCTGGGGCCGTTCGGCGTCTCGTTCGTGCCGCTGGCGCACTCCATCCCGGAGGGCAATGCGCTGTTGATCGACAGCCCCTATGGCCGCGTGTTCCACACCGGCGACTGGAAGCTCGACGAGGCGCCGCTGATCGGCCGTTCGTCCACCGCTGCCGAGCTGTCGGCGATCGGCGACGACGGCGTGCTGGCGCTGATGTGCGATTCGACCAACGTGTTCAACGACCAGCCGAGCGGTTCCGAAGGCGCGGTGCGCGAGGGACTGGATGCGGTGGTCGGCGCAGCGACCGGGCGCGTCGTCGTAACGACGTTCGCCTCCAACGCGGCGCGGCTGCAGACGCTGGGACAGGTGGCGACGGACACGGGGCGCAAGCTGTGCGTCGCGGGCCGTTCGCTCGACCGCATCCTGCGCGTGGCGCGGAGCGTCGGCTATTTGCAGGATTTCCCGGAAACGGTAGACTTCGATGCGGCGATGCGCCTGCCGCGCAACGAAGTGCTGATCGTGGCTACGGGCGGGCAGGGCGAGGCGCGTGCGGCGCTGGCGCGGATCGCGGGCGACAGCCACCAGATCAAGCTGTCCGCGGGCGACACGGTGGTGTTCTCCTCGCGCCAGATCCCCGGCAACGAGACGGCGATCGGCCGCATCCAGAACCAGCTCGCCGCCAAGAACGTGGTGATGGTGACGGAGCGGCAGGCGCACGTCCATGTGTCCGGCCACCCCGGTCGGCCGGAACTGGCCGAGATGTATCGTTGGATCCGGCCGGAGGTGATCGTGCCCGTCCACGGCGAAATGCGCCATCTGGCCGAGCAGGCGCGCTTCGCCACCGAGCAGGGCGTGCCCGCGGCGGTGGTCCAGGGCAACGGTGACATCGTGCGGCTGGCGCCGGGCAAGCCCGCCAAGATCGGCCATGCGCACACCGGGCGGCTGGTGCTGGACGGCGACATCATCCTGCCGGCCGATGGGTCGACGCTGAACGAGCGGCGGCGCATCGCGCAGAACGGCACGGTGGCGGTCGCCTTGGCAGTGGACGGCAAGGGCCTGCTGCGGGGCAAGCCTGCCGTCACGATCCAAGGCGTGCCGGTTGAGGAGGATCGCGATGACTTCCTGGAGGAGGTGCGCGAAGCCGCCACCTCCGCGCTGCGCGACGGCGGCCGCGACGAGGCCAAGCTGAAGGAAGCGGTGCGGCTGGCGGTGCGGCGTCGCGCACTGGCCTGGACGGGCAAGAAGCCGGTGGTCGACGTGGGCTTGGTGCGGGTCTGATCGGGCAGGAGGGCAGGGCAGGTGCGCTGGGCGTCCATCTCCGCCATCTTCATGCTGTTCTGGGCGTTCAGCTTCTTCCTCGTGCTGCCGTTCCGGCCGGGTGGCCGACGTGATGCAGGCGAAGCCGTGGCGGGGCAGGCGGAGAGCGCGCCGCCCTCCTTCTCCTTTCCGCGCGCGGCCGGCTATACGACGATCGTGGCGCTGGTGCTGTTCGGGCTCTACTATGCGAACTACGTCAACGGCTGGATATCGGCCGATGCGCTGAACTTCGTGCCCAAGCGGGTAATCGAGGGACAGTAAAGTAATTTTGTACTCCCGCGCAGGCGGGAGCACAGACGGCCCCCTGCCGTCCGGGAATGGCAGGGCAGGTCAGCGGTCCAGCAGATACTCGACGATCCGATCCGCAGCCTGGTCTGGCGAGAGCGTAGCCGTGTCGATGCGCAACTCGGGCGTCTCCGGCGCCTCATAGGGCGAGTCGATGCCCGTGAAGTTGGCGAGCTTGCCGCTGCGCGCCTTGGCATAAAGACCCTTCACGTCGCGGCGTTCGGCTTCGGCCAGGCTGGTGTCGACGAACACCTCGATGAACTCGCCTTCGGCCACCATCGCCCGCACCATGTCGCGTTCGGCGCGGAAGGGCGAGATGAAGGCGGTGATTACGATCAGGCCGGCGTCGGTCATCAGCCGCGCGACCTCGCCCACGCGGCGAATATTCTCCACCCGGTCGGCATCGGTGAAGCCCAGGTCCTTGTTGAGGCCGTGGCGGACATTGTCGCCGTCGAGCAGGAAGGTGTGGCGGTTCATGCGCACCAGCTTCTGTTCGACCAGGTTGGCGATGGTCGACTTGCCCGCGCCCGACAGGCCGGTGAACCACAGCACGGCCGCCTTCTGGTTCTTCAAGTCGGCGCGCTTCTCGCGCGTGATGTCGAGCGCCTGCCAGTGGACGTTCTGCGCGCGGCGCAGCGCAAAGTGGAGCGTACCCGCCGCCACCGTAGCATTGGTGAACTTGTCGATCAGGATGAAGCCGCCGAGATCGCGGCTCTTCTCGTACGGCTCGAACACCAGCGGCCGGTCGGTGGACAGGTTGGCGATCCCGATCGCGTTCAGCTCCAGCGTCTTGGCCGCCAGATGCTCCATCGTGTTGACGTTGACCTGGTATTTGGGCGTCTGCACCGTCGCGCTGACCGTCTGCGAGGCCAGCTTGAGCCAGTAGGGCCGGCCGGGCAGCATCGCCTCGTCCGCCATCCAGATGATCGTCGCCTCGAACTGGTCGGCCGCCTCCGGCGGATCGCCCGCGGCGGCGATCACGTCGCCGCGCGAGCAGTCGACCTCGTCCGCCAGCGTGAGCGTGACCGACTGGCCGGCCACCGCCTCGTCGAGGTCGCCGTCGAGCGTGACGATGCGGGCCACGGTGGACGTGCGCGCGGACGGCAGGATGCGGACCGGATCGCCGGGCCTCACCGTGCCGCTAGCGACAAGGCCGGCGAAGCCGCGGAAGTCGAGGTCCGGCCTGTTGACCCACTGCACGGGCAGGCGGAACGGCTCGGTCTGGTCGGCGTCAGCGTCGAGCGGCACCGTCTCCAGATGTTCCATCAGCGAAGGGCCGTCATACCAGGGCGTGTTGGCGGAATGGCCGGTGATGTTGTCGCCGCGGAAGCCGCTGATCGGCATCGGCGTGAAAGTAGCGATGCCGATCGACTCCGCGAATGCGTGATAGTCGGCGACGATTGCATCGTAGGTGGCCTGATCGTAGCCGACGAGGTCCATCTTGTTCACCGCCAGCACCAGATTGCGGATGCCGATCAGGTGGGCAAGGTAGGAGTGGCGGCGCGTCTGCGTCAGCACGCCCTTGCGCGCGTCCACCAGGATCACGGCGAGGTCGGCGGTGGACGCACCCGTCACCATGTTACGCGTATATTGTTCGTGGCCGGGCGTGTCGGCGACGATGAACTTGCGCCGATCGGTCGAGAAGAAGCGGTAGGCGACGTCGATGGTGATGCCCTGCTCGCGCTCGGCGGCGAGGCCGTCGACGAGAAGCGCGAAGTCGATCTCCTGCCCCTGCGTGCCGACGCGCTTGGAATCGGCCTTCAGCGCGGACAACTGGTCCTCGAAGATCATCTTCGAGTCGTAGAGCAGCCGGCCGATCAGCGTCGACTTGCCGTCGTCCACCGATCCGCAAGTGATGAAGCGCAGCAGGCTCTTGTGCTGGTGCCGGTCGAGATAGGCGTCGATGTCCTCGGCGATCAGCGCGTCGGCGACGAACGAGGGGGCGGGGGCGTCGGCCATCAGAAATAGCCCTCCTGCTTCTTCTTCTCCATGGAGGCCGAGCCCGCATCCTTGTCGATCGCGCGGCCCTGGCGTTCGGACGTGGTGGTGAGCAATGTCTCCTGGATCACCTCGGGCAGGGTGTGCGCCTCGCTCTCGACCGCGCCGGTCAGCGGATAGCAGCCGAGCGTGCGGAAGCGGACGGAGCGTTCCACCGGCACCTCGCCGGGTGCAAGCCGGAAGCGATCGTCGTCGACCATCAGCAGCAGGCCGTCGCGCTCTACCGTCGGGCGCGGGGCGGCGAAATAGAGCGGCACGATCTCGATGCCTTCGAGGTGGATATACTGCCACACGTCGAGCTCGGTCCAGTTGGAGATGGGAAAGACGCGGATGCTCTCGCCCTTGCTCTTGCGCGCATTGTAAAGGCGCCACAGCTCCGGCCGCTGGTTCTTCGGGTCCCAGCGATGGTTGGCCGAGCGGAAGGAGAAGATGCGCTCCTTGGCCCGGCTCTTCTCCTCGTCGCGGCGCGCGCCGCCGAAGGCCGCGTCGAAGCCGTGGAGGTCGAGCGCCTGCTTCAGCCCTTCCGTCTTCCACATGTCGGTGTGGAGCGGCCCATGGTCGAACGGGTTGATGCCGCGCGCCTTCGCTTCCGGATTCTGGTGGACGATCAGCTCCATGCCGGCCGCCTTCGCGGCGCGGCCGCGCAGTTCGTACATCGCGCCGAACTTCCACGTCGTGTCCACGTGCATCAGCGGAAAGGGCGGGGGCGAGGGAAAGAAGGCCTTGCGGGCCAGGTGCAGCATGACCGCCGAATCCTTGCCGACCGAATAGAGCATCACCGGCTTCTCCGCCTCGGCCACCACCTCGCGCAGGATGTGGATGCTTTCGGCCTCGAGCCGCTGCAGGTGGGTAAGCGTCGACGTCATGGCGACGCCTCAAAGCGCATCGCGTCGGCGCTGTCCTGCAAAAAAGTATTTGGTGCGGCCAAGCCGGCGCACCTACCGTGGTGCCATGATCGCCGACCGCGCCGCCCTGCTCGAAGCCCTCGCCCACACCTGCGTACAGGCGGGAGCGGCCATCATGCGGGTTTATGATGCGGGCTTTACCGTCGCGCACAAGGCCGACGCGTCGCCGGTGACCGAAGCGGACGCGTTGGGCGAGGCGGTGATCCTGGCCGCGCTTGCCGACCTGCTGCCGGGCGTGCCGGTGGTGGCGGAGGAGGAACATGCCGCCGGTCGCATCCCGGAGGTGGCCGACCGCTTCCTGCTGGTCGATCCATTGGACGGGACCAAGGAGTTCATCCGCAGGAACGGCGAGTTCACTGTGAACGTGGCGCTGGTGGAGGATGGATCGCCAACGCTGGGCGTGGTGCACGCGCCCGCGCTGGGCCGGCTTTGGGCCGGCGACGTCACCCGGGCGATCGCGTGGAGCGCCGCGGTGCAGGCGGAAGGCACGATGGGCGCGCAGGAGATGATCGCCGTGCGCGAGGTGCCGCCGGCGGGGCTGACCGTCGTCGCCTCAAGATCGCACGGGTCGGACGATACCGAACGCTATCTGGCGGGCTTCCAGGTAGCCGAGCGGGTATCGCGCGGATCGTCGCTGAAAATCTGCTTGGTCGCCGCAGGTGAGGCAGACCTTTACCCAAGGCTGGCGCCGACCTGCGAATGGGATATTGCGGCCGGCGACGCCGTGTTGCGCGCGGCCGGCGGGCGGCTGCTGGCGCCCGACGGCGCGCCGATGCAATATGGCAAACCCCGCTTCTTCAATCCGGGTTTCGTGGTAGTCGGGCGGGTAGAGGCGCCGCCGATCGGACCGATGCTCACCACGCGTTAAC
>Ga0325400_1007295_pt1 | contig 10567 bp, 8 predicted proteins | sample PopdelMetagenome_2_FD_205662 | JGI IMG/M metagenome (GOLD analysis project Ga0325400, IMG submission 205662) | Populus deltoides microbial communities from Bellville, Georgia, United States - Xylem-PdKOR-R1 | ecosystem: Host-associated > Plants > Phyllosphere > Stem > Wood/Secondary xylem...
CCCACCCCTGTGGCACCAGACGAGCGGGCGCTGATCGTCATGATTGCCCGCGACGAGGACGACGTGATCCTCGCCAGCCTCCACCACCACTACAGCATGGGGTTCCGGAACTTCTTCATCCTGAACAACCTCTCCGTGGACGGCACGACCGACCTCATCCGGTACTTCACGGTGGCGCATCCTGATGCACTGGTGATGCAGGTGCCGGACGATGCGGGCGGCTTCTACCAGCGCGAGAAGACCCAGGCCCTCGTGGACTTCGCACGGCAGTACATCCGTGTGGCCGGCCGGGATCCAAGTTGGTGTTTCGTCCTCGACGCCGACGAGTTCATCGATGCCCCCTCCCCCGACGCGGGAATCAAGGGTCTGCTCGACCAAGCCGAGGACTACCTCGCCATCGGCTTCAACTTCTGCAACGCGACGTCCGAGGATGGCTCAAGCTACGACCACTTCAGCCGCTCGGTCTACGATCACTTCCTGCTGTTGCAGAAGCCCGGCAACAAGCCGGTTTCCAAGATGGCCTTTCGGTTGGCCATCCAGCCGGAGGTATCGCTCGGCAACCACCGGGTCTTCGCGCCGGACCTTCTCCCGAACCGCGTCCTCGCAGCGTCGGAGAAGGGGTATCAGATGGTCCACCTCCCCACCCGAAGCATCCGGCAGATCATGAAGAAGGCCAACCGCAGCGCCGAGGTTATCAAATCCGAGGATGTGAAGGCAGGGCGCATCTGGGTCGGACCGACCGATACCGTCATGCGGGAAGGCGAGGAGGGAGCGCGGAAGCTGCTGGCGCAGTACCACGCCGGAATCAAGCGATCCAACGACTAAGGGAACGCGCCGACGACCCGGCAGAAAGCCGTCGGCACCCTTCTTACCCGTAGTGATGCGCCATGAACGGCGCATCACGCTCCCGGCAGAAGGTCAGCTCCTTCGCCAGCTTCTTGTTCAGCCCCTCCACCGTCTCCGGCTTGAGGTCGGCCCGGAACCGCCCCGGCGTCACGTCGGCGCCCTTCCAGGTCCCGCCCACCTTCACCCATTCGGCGTTGCCGGCCAGGTTCTCCGGCCGCTCCGTCCGCAGTTCGTCCACCACCGCCGAGGGGGCGCGGTTGAAGGTGCGGCAGAGGTTGTCGACCATGTAGTCGAAGGCGCAGCAGAGCTGGTTGTAGGAGGTCCAGGTCGTCACGGCGCCGGCCGGGCTGTCGGACAGGCCGCGCAGCATGCTGAAGCTGGTCGTGTTGTTGCGGCCGAGGACGTAGGCATCGATCCCCCCCTCCTCGGTCTTGCGGCGCTTCTCCGCCGCCACCTCGGGCGTGTCGTGCGTGTTGGGGTGCTGCAGGGCCCACCAGTACTGGTTGCAGGCCAGGTCCCGCGGGTCCCGGAAATGCGCGATCATGCGGAGGTCCGAAACGTCGAGCCCGGCATCCCAGTGGCGCGGGCCGCGGAACCAGTAGAGGACGTTCGCGGCCTTCACGTCGAGGAAGGTCACGCCCTCCTTCTTCTCCAGCGAGGCCGGGGCATTGGCCGACTTCAGGCGCAGCGAAGGCCCCCCGATGATCTGCAGGATCCGCAGCATCGAGGCCGTCCCGGAGGTCGGCGTGCAGACGAAGACGTAGGCCACGGCGTTATCCTTTCCCGCCCCGGAGCCGCCACAGCTCGGCGGCGATGACGAAGTCCTCCTCCCAGTCCACGTCCACCGTCTTGTCCTTGGGGATCGCGTAGAGAAGGGGCGTCTCGCCGATCCGGTCGCCGCGCGCGCGGTAGGTCTCGACATCGGCGATGAAGATGGAGCTGTTCACCTCGTAGAGGGACGCCAGCGTCTGCGTGCGCGGCCACTTCTCGACCGCGCGGTCGTAGTTCACGGGGGACTTGGCATCCCAGATGAAGGTGCGCAGCTCGTTCACCCCCATCAGGCTGTCGTGCGTGCCGGATGCCCGGGCCGCCTGATAGGTGGTGACGGCGGCGGCGTAGTCCGCCGGGCCGAAGAAGGGGCTCGTCACGTGCGTCCACAGCACCGTCCCCTCCGGGACGATGGACGGCACGTAGCCGATCACCTCGTCGGTCGAGGTGCTGGAGGAGCAGAGGTGATCCGGGCGCCGGTCCAGCCGCAGCCGGCCGTCGGACGCCGCGACGTGGGAGGCGGCGATGGCCTCCACCTCCGGGTCGTTGGTCGAGAGCAGGACGCTGTCGATGGCCGGACAGGCGAGGAGCTGCTCCAGCTTGATGCCCAGCAGCCCGTCCTGCCGGTCGGCGAAGGGGCGGGTGTTCTTGTGCGGGACGCGCTGGCTGCCGGCGCGGCAGGGCAGGAAGGCGGTGACGGGCATCGGGGCGTCCGGGCTCAGGCGTCGAGCAGGGCGGGAAAGCCGCGCAGGTCGCGGATGGTGGGGAAGCCGTGCTCGGCGGCGAGCTGGCGCATCCGCGGCTTGGCGGTGGAGAAATGGTCCGCGTAGGCGAAGCGCGCGCCGACCGACTGGGCCGCCTTGAAGTCCGCCTCGGCGTCGCCGACGAACCAGAGGTTCGCGAGCGGCAGGGACAGGCCCATTTCCTCCGCCACGAGCTTCAGGTTCTCGGTCTTGGTGGCCGGCGAGCCGTGGATGGCGCGGAAGAGACCGGCCAGCCCGCGCTCGGCGAAGACCTCGCGCAGCTCCTCCCCGTCCGAGCCGGAGACGATGAAGAGCGGGATACCCCGCGCCGCCAGCCCGTCCAGCACCGCCCGCATGGCGGGGGTGGTGGCGCAGCGCGCGTAGCGGCTGCGGAGGAGGCGGGCATAGCCGCCGACCAGCGCGTCGCGGTCCGCGCCCTCGGGCCGGATCTTCAGATCCTCCCAGGTCAGGAAGTGCTCGAAGAGGCGGTAGCGGGAGGTGCCGAAGTTGGCGACCTGGTAGCGCGAGAAGCGGGCGATGTCGTCGGGGTGGAACCCCTTCTCGGCCAGCGCCTCGCGGAAGACGGCGACCTTGAGAGTGTTCGAGACGAGAAGGACGCCGTCGCAATCGAAGACGACGGCGTCCAGCTTCGGCCTGGCCATGAGAGGAGCCCGGGCGCCCCGCGCCTCAGGCCACTTCCGCGATCAGCCCGTGGATGGAGCCCTGCTTCACGCGGTAGCGCGTGGGGGTGAGGCTCATCAGCTCCGCGCCGCCCGGATGGGCCGCGAAGCTGTCGAGCACCGCCTGCACCTCGCGCGACAGCTCCTGCTCGGCGCCCGAGGCCATGTCGTAGCCGTCGAAGCCGACGAGGAAGCAGCGGCGGGCGCCCAGGCCGAGGGCGGCGCCGAGGGCCAGCGCCAGCGGCGAGTTGTCGGAGACCGGGCCGAAATGCCCCTCGTCGGTGTCGAAGGGCTGGGCCTGCACCACCGGGGTGGTCAGCCCCTCCGGCAGGCAGCCCGGCACGCGCGGCGGGGCCGGGACGACCACGGCGGCGACGCCGGCCATCGCCTCGGCCGGCGCGCGGAAGGCGTCGTGGCCCGGCAGGCAGAGGAGCTGGCGCCCGCCGATCCGGCCGGCGAGGTCGAGGTGGCGGGAGGAGGAGAAGACCACCGCCGGGTCGTGCTGGGCGACGAGGCCGGCGATCGCGCCGGCGTGGCGGCTGACGGAGGGGCCGCCGCCGACCAGCAGCACGTCTCCGGCCTTCACGTCGAGGGTGGAAACGTCCGGGAACGTGCTCCGGTCCACCTCCTGGCCGCCCTGGCGCTGCAGGGCCTGCACGATGGACATCACGGAGTAGCGGTTCTTGGCCAGCCAATCCATCACGTCCTTCTGGGGTAGGTTGTTCGCCCCGGAGATCATGTAGGGAAGGTTGGTGCCCCAGCCCTGCTCGCGCTGCATCACCTCGAAGGGGGCGACGACGGCGGAGAGGGCCTGGTGGTCGAGCGGGGCGTTCTGCCCCTCGCGCGCCAGCTGGATGAGGATGGTCTCGGTCTTGGCGTTGCCGGCGCCGCGGCCCATGCCGGTGAAGGTGCCGTCCACGATGTCGGCGCCCGCCTCGATGGCCGCGAGGGTGTTGGCGAAGGCGAGGCACATGTTGTCGTGCCCGTGGAAGCCGATGGCGAAGCCCGGCATCCGCTCGCGCAGCTCGCGGAAGAGCTTCGAGACCTCGTTCGGCGTCACGCCGCCGTAGGAATCCACCAGGGAGAGGGCGTCGTAGGCGTCGGGGCTGTCGATCGCGAGGCGGATGTGGTCGAGGTTGTCCTTGAAGGTGGACAGGTACATCACGTTGAAGCCGACCTGCAGGCCGACCTTCTTCAGCTCCCGCGCAAGCGCCAAGCCGTGGGGAAGCTGGGAGGGGGCGCAGGCGATGCGCACCATGTCGAGGATGCCGGCGAGCGGGCCGAACAGGGCCGGGACGCGCTCGGGCTCCACGGCCTTGGCGTCGATCATGACGAGCATCTTCTGCTCGGGGCGCAGCCGGGCGCGCAGCGCCTTCAGCTTGTCGGCCGTCAGGAAGAAGTACTCGCCGTAGTAGCCGGAAAGCCGGTCGTTCACGTAGCCGACCTCGACGTAGTCGACCGGCAGGCGGGCGATGCTGTCCATGTAGGTATCGACCAGGCGGGGATCGAAGTCCCACGAGGTGTAGTAGCCGCCGTCGCGGAAGGTGCAGTCCAGGACCTGAACCATAGCATGATCTCCACTGGGCATACGGCGCCGCGTGGCCGGAAACCTACCGATGCAACCTCCGATGGGCAATCGGCAATCTCCCGGGCCCGTTCCGGGGCGGCGAACCGCGGCCGGGCCGTTCAGGGGGCGGCGTCCAGCACGCTCGGGTGGAACAGCGCCTCCGGGGCGATGTCGGTCCCCGCCAGCCCGTCGGTGCGGGCGTAGCGGATCATGGCGGCGATCTCGTCCCGGTTGCGGCGGAAGCCGTAGGGCCAGGGGTCGCCCCCCATGATCCGGGTCTGCGCCTCCGCCTCGGCCGCGATCCAGGGCAGCGAGGCCCGGAGGACGTTGACGAGGGAGAGCTCGGCCACCGCCATGGCCCGGGCGCGCGCGAAGGCGCGGAAGATCTCCAGCGGCAGCCAGGGATGGGCGGCGGCGAGTTCGCGCCGCAACGCCACGCAGTGCATGATCGGGAAGAAGCCGGTGGCGCCGAAATACGCCTCCTCCTCCCGCCGGAAGTCGGGGTAGAGGCGGTCCACCGGGGCGGAGCGGGCCAGGAAGGCGGAGGGCGGGCGGGGGCCGACCACGGCGTCCAGCTCCCCCGCGGCCAGCAGGCCGTTCAGCGTCTCGCCCGCACCGATCGGGCGGACGTCCAGCCCCTCCGGCAGGGTCAGCGCCACGCGCTCCCCCTGCCCCGCCTCCTCCATGCCGCCGGTGCGCCAGGCGATGCCGGCGGTGTCCACGCCGTAGTGGTCCCGCAGGATGCCGCGCACCCAGAGGGCAGCGGTCTGCTGGTATTCCGGCAGGCCGATCCGGCGGCCGGCGAGATCCTTTGCGGTGGCGATGCCGCGATCCGTGCGGACGTAGATCGCCGAGTGCCGGAAGGCGCGGGAGGGGAAGACGGGGATGCCGACATAGGGCGCGTCGCCGCGCGCCGTGGTGACGATGTGGCTGCCCATGGAGAGTTCGGTGATGTCGAAGGCGCGGTCGCGCAGGGCGCGGCGGAAGATGTCCTCGGGCTCCCCGGGCAGCACGGTGAGCGCGACGCCGGGCACCGCCACGCGCCCGTCCAGGATCGGACGGGTGCGGTCGGAGGAGGTGCAGGCGAGGGTGAGGCGGAGGTCTTCGGGCAAGGCGGCGGTTCCGTTCAGGCCATGTCGGCCGCGAGGTTCTCGGGCGTGAAGGGCAGGCGGCGGGGGCGGAGGCCGAGGGCGGCGTGGATCGCGCCCGCGATGGCGGCGACGGTCGGGCCCAGGGAGGGCTCCCCCGCGCCCAGCGGCGACATCTCCGGCCGGTCGATCAGGCGGAGCTCCACCGCCGGCACCTCGGAGAAGCGGAGGATGGGGTAGGATTCCCAGGCATCGCCCGTCACCGCCATCCGGTCGAAGCGCAGCGCCTCCTTCAGCGCGATGGAGGTGGCCTGGATCGCCCCGCCCTCGATCTGGTTGGCCACGCCGTCGGGGTTGATCGCCTCGCCCACGTCGGCGGCGATCCAGAGTCGGCGGCAGCGCACCGTCTCCGCCGCCTCCACCTCGGCCGCGACCGCGCACCAGGCCCCCGTGCCCTTGTAGCGGGCGACGGCGATGCCGGTGCCGATCCCCTCCTCCGAAGGGGTGCGGGGCCAACAGCACATCGCCGCCGCCTCCCTCAGCACCGCGGCGGCGCGCGGGTCACTCTCCAGGTGGCGCAGGCGGAAGGCCACGGGGTCCTGGCCGCTGGCCTCCGCCAGCTCGTCCATCACGGACTCGATCGCCCAGACGTTCAGCAGCGCGCCCAGCCCGCGCAGGGCGGAGGAGCGCAGCGGCATCTCCAGGGCGCGGTGCATCGTGACGTGGAGGGACGGCACGGCGTAGCCCGGCACCGCGTTGCGTTGCGCCCCGCCCCCGGCCGGCAGCGGCGCGTCGATGGCGACCGGGGTGGCGAAGGGCGGGTCCAGCCAGGCGGCGGCGAGCAGGGTGGGGTCCGCGGCGCGCCCGGGGCGGGAGGAGTGGCCGTTGCCGCGCAGCGTGCTCCGCCAGCGGCGGAGCCGGCCCTCCGCGTCCACCGCCGCCTCGATCGCCACCGTGCCGGCGGGGGAATGGGGCGACCAGCCCAGCTCCTCCGCCCGGCTCCAGGCCACGCGCACGGGATGGCCGGGGCGGGCGCGGGCGAGGAGGGCGGCGTCCAGCGCCACGTCGTCGGCGCCGTTGTGGCCGTAGCACCCGGCGCCCTCCGCGTGGCGCACGGTGATCCGCGCGGGATCGAGGCCGAGCACGATCGCGAGGTCCGCGCGCAGGTTGTAGACGCCCTGGCTGTGGCTCCAGACCTCCAGCGCGTCGCCCTCCCAGCGGGCGACGGCGCAGCAGGTGCCGATGGAGGCATGGGCGAGGAAGGGGCGCTGGAAGCGGGCCGCGACCGTGTGCGCGGCCCCGGGGTCAGACGCGGAGGCGGGTTCCTCGCGGCGGATCACGTCGCTCGCCTCGGCGGGGACGGCCTCCAGCCATTCCGCCAGCGCCCCCTCCTCCGGCAGGCTCTCGGCCGTCTCCCACTCCGCGCGGGCGGCGAGGCGGGCGGCGGCGGCCTCGGCGGCCCATTCCTCCGAGGCGAGGACGGCGAGGAAGGCGCCGTCGCGGAAGAGCGCGGCGTCGCCGGGCAGCGGACCCTCCCGCAGCCCCCGCAGGGCGGCGCGCCGCGCGGGCGGGCGGACGACGCGGCCGTGCAGCATCCCCGGCAGGCGCAGGTCGTGCAGGAAGCGGGGACGGCCGAAGAGCTTGTCGGGCAGGTCCAGCCGCGGCGCGGCGGTGCCGGCCCGGGCGCGTTCGGCGGCCGGGCGGGGCGCCACGTCGCCGCGCGCCTCCACCTCCAGCAGCCCCTCCTCCGCCTGCGCCCAGTAGGATCCGGCGGCGGTCCCGCCGGGGCCGAGGAAGGTCCCGTCCTCCACCCGTAGATCCCCGGACGGCACGCCCGCGCGGCCGGCGGCCAGGCGCAGGTGCAGGGCGCGGGCCTCGGCGCAGGCGTGGCGCACGGCGATCCCGCTCTCCTGGATCGACAGGCTGCCGGAGGTCACGCCCTCGTTCGGGCTCGTGCCGGTGGCGGCGGGGAGGACGCGCAGCCGGTGCGGCGCCACCGACAGCTCCTCCGCCGCGATCTGCGCGAGGGCGGTGAGGATGCCCTGCCCGATCTCCACCTTGCCGGGGGTGAGGATCACCGTCCCGTCCGCCGTGAAGCGCAGCCAGCGGGAGAGGCGCGGCTCGGCGCGGAGGCTCCCGGGCAGGTCCGGGGCGTTGCCGCCCTTCCCCAGGGCGAAGCCGAAGGCGAGGTTCACGCCGCCACCCCCTCCCGCATCGCGGCCGCCGCGCGCAGCACGGCGCGGATCATGCGGTTCTGCGCGCCGCAGCGGCAGAGATGCGGCTCCAGCGCCGCCCGCACCGCCGCCTCGTCCGGATCGGGCTCGCGCGCCAGCAGGGCGGCGGCGCTGACGAGGATGCCCGACAGGCACCAGCCGCACTGCCCCGCCTGCTCCGCGATGAAGGCCGTCTGCAAGGGGTGCGGCGCCTCCGGCGTGCCCAGCCCCTCCACCGTGCCCACCCGCCGCCCCGCGGCGGCCTCCGCCGGCAGGGCGCAGGAGGGACGGGCCTCGCCGTCGAGCGTGACCATGCAGCAGCCGCAGGCCTCCTGCCCGCAGCCGAAGCGCGGGCCGCTGAGGCCGAGCGGGCCGCGCAGGGCCTGCAGCAGCGTCATCTCCTCCGGCGCCTCGATCGAGACGGGGGCGCCGTTGAGGGTGAAGGCGAGCGCCAAGGCTAGTTCACCTGGATCCGCGCCATCTGCACGTATCGGCGCTGCGTCTCCACATCCTGCCGCAGGAAGGCGTCGAAGTCCGCGACCGAGAGCGGCATGGGCTGGGCGCCCTGCTTCGCCATCGCCTCCCCCGTGGCGGGGCGGGCGAGCCAGGCGTTCACCGCGCCGTTCAGCCGCTCCACGATCGGGCGCGGCACCTGCGCGGGCACCATCAGCCCGAGCCAGATCGAGGCCTCGTAGCCCGGCAGCCCCGATTCCGCGACGGTGGGCAGGGCCGGCAACAGGGGATCGCGCGCCGGGCCCGTGGTGGCCAGCGCCCGCACCCGCCCGCCCGCGACGTGCGGCTCCATCGTCGGGATCGCGTCGAACATCATCCCCACCGTGCCGGAGATGAGCGCCGTCCGCGCCTCGCCGGAGGAGCGGAAGGGGATGTGCTGGATCTCGATCCCCGCCATGGCGCGGAACACCTCCCCCGCGATGTGATAGGGCGTGCCGGGGCCGGAGGAGGCGTAGTCGATCGTCCCCGGCGCGGCCTTCGCCTTGGCGATCAGCTCCGCCACGCTGCCCACCCCGAGCGAGGGATGCACGGCCAGCACGTGATGCGCCACGTTCACCGCCGCCGCCGCGCCGAGGTCCCGCATCAGCACGTAGGGCCTGTTCGGCAGCAGCGTCTCGTTCGCCGTGTGCGTGTTGGACATCATCAGGATCGTGTAGCCGTCGGGCTGCGCCTTCGCGACGGCGTCCGTGCCGATCACCGCGCCCGCGCCGGGCCGGTTCTCGATCACGAAGGGATGCCCGAAGGCCGCGCTCAACGCCTCCGCCGCGTTGCGCGCCGCGATGTCGGCGGACCCGCCGGCCCCGAAGGGCACGACGATCCGCACGGCGCGCGACGGCCACGCCTCCTGCGCGCGGGCGCTGCGAAGGAGCGCCGGCGCCGCCAGCGCCCCACCCGCCAGGATGGCGAGCCCGCGTCGGCCGATGCGATGATCCATGCGCCCGTTCCCTGCCCTGCTGTCGGTCATGTCCGGCTCCGATCCTTCGCGGGCAGGCCAGGAAGGGCTCCGCCCTCCCTGGAACCCACCCGCCAGGACCCTGAGGGCCCTGGACCCGCCTTCGGTTTCGCGGATGCGATGCCAGCGTTGGGTCGCCTTACGCCCAGCCCTTCCTGTCCGTGTTGTCGCCTGAGGTCATCGACCTCAGGCGCACCGGCCCCGTGACCTCTCCATCGAACAGAAAAAGATGATGGAGGGGGTTCCAGGGGGAGAGTGAATTCCTTCTTCCTCCCCCTGGCGGCGTCGAGACAAGGCCGATCAGGACGAGCGCCCGACGACGTCATTCCACCCGTCCGATCCGCTGCACGGCGCGGACGAGCCGGGCCGTGTCGTCCGCGAAGAAGCGCGCGAAGGTCTCGCCGTCCTGGTAGGCGATGGGGCTGCCGGCGGCGTCCAGCGCGCGCTTCAGTCCTTCGTCGCCCTCGCAGATCCGGCGCAGCGCCTGCCGCCAGCGGGCCTGCACCGGGGCGGGGGTGGCCAGCGGTAGGAAGACGCCGGTCCAGATGTAGAACTCCACCTCGGGGTAGCCGAGCTCGATGAAGGTGGGGACGGACTCGAAGCCGGGGATGCGCTCGCGGCCCCAGCTCGCCAGCGCGCGCAGCCGGCCCTCCTTCACGTGGGAGAGCGCCGGGCCGGGGCCGGAGGCGAGCGCGTTCAGCGTGCCCGAGAGCAGCGCCGTCAGCGCGGGGCCGCCGCCCTGGAAGGGCACGTGCAGCAGGTCGATCCCCGCCGCGCCCGTCAGCATCGCCATGGCGACGTGCAGCGTGGAGTAGTTGCCGGCCGAGCCGTAGGTGATGGCGCCCGGGCGGCGCTTCGCGTCCGCCACGAACTCCTCCACCGTCCGCCACGGCGAGTTGGCGGGCACCACCAGCACGGTGGGGTCGGCGGTGATGCGCGCGACCGGGGCGAGCTGGTCCACGGTGTAGGCGGGGGTGCGGCCCATGATCCGCTCGCTCTCCGGCAGCACGCCGAGGGAGGAGAGGGCCATGAGGGCGGTGTAGCCGTCGGGCGCCGCGCGGGCGACGGCGGCGCTGCCGAGGATGCCGCCGGCGCCGGGCCGGTTCACCACCGGCACGGGCTGGCCGAGGGCGCGCTCCAGCGCCGCCGCCGCCGGGCGGGCGGTGACGTCGGCCTGGCCGCCCGGCGGGAAGGCGA
>Ga0325400_1007300_pt1 | contig 10563 bp, 5 predicted proteins | sample PopdelMetagenome_2_FD_205662 | JGI IMG/M metagenome (GOLD analysis project Ga0325400, IMG submission 205662) | Populus deltoides microbial communities from Bellville, Georgia, United States - Xylem-PdKOR-R1 | ecosystem: Host-associated > Plants > Phyllosphere > Stem > Wood/Secondary xylem...
GCACGACCAACATGAACGAGTGAAATATAAAATATAAACTAGACCGAGGTCTACCTACTTAAAAGTGTTGAATATAATGCTTATTGCAGCATGTTCATGTTCATTGCTTCTCTATCAAAATCACACGTGTAGGAAATTCATAACCTCACAGGTTTTGGAAAGAACATTTGAACCTCATGAACCATTCCGGGAAGGGACAGCACCTTCTTCAACATTCTTGAGACCATCCTCAACCTTGTTCTCTCCTGATGCCTTAGCTGTGTCATAGGAGGCATGCAATCCAAATAGAAAGTAGTATACCAACAAAAATCCAGTCCATGCAGCAAATCTTATAAATGATTTCTTATCTATTGATCCCAAAAGGAAAATGTTGATGAGAATTGAAGCAGATGGTAGCCATGGCACCAACGGAACACCCCATAATTTTGGATCCCTTGCTTGTGGAACAAGAAGCTTGAGTGCTAAAGTAGCACAGAACCATAATGGTATCGTGATCACATACCCAAGCCAACTATCTTCATCAGCAGTACCCCAAATAACAGCCGTTGCTATTGAAGAACCAAGAATGGCCACAATGCACATGATGAGCTTGACGCGATTTTCTTGTGATGTGATACCACTAACATAGTAGCGGCGCACGAGAAGAGCCAAAGCCACAAGCATGAAGATAAACAATGTGGAGATGGAAAGAAGGTTAGACAGAATATCAAGCTTGGTGAAAAAGCCAACGATAGCAGTTGCAGCAAGCATGACAATAGTAGCATTTACCGGGGTGCCAGTCCTCTCATTAACGTGAGCTAACCAAGGTGGCATCATGTGAGTGCGTGCAATATGTGTGAGATACCGCGCCTGCCCTACAGCAGAAACGAGCAGAACTGTTGTCATACCTTTCAATGCACCAGCTGCCACAACGTACTTAGCCCAACCCCAACCTACGGTTTCGAATGCTACTGAAAATGGGGCATCCACATCAATGTTCTTGTACGGTACCATTAAGCACAATGTTACTGCCATCAAACAATATGCTATTGTAGTTATGGACATTGAGCCAACGAGACCGATCGGGATATCTCTAGCAGGGTTTCTGGTTTCTTCTGCCATGGTGGCAACAGCGTCAAATCCAATGTAAGCAAAGAAGAGCACAGCTGAAGCCACAAAAATACCACGGGCTCCATTGGGAGAAAAATCAGCGTAATTTTTCGTGTCTGCTTTGGCAAGACCAGCAACAATGATGAAGAGGATCACGACAACATGGATGATGGAAGCAACATAATTGAAGCGTGACGAGCCCTTGGTACTAAGGACCGCAAGGACACAAATGGCAGCACAAACAAAAACAGATATGGGATCAAGGTGGCCATAGTCCTCAGGAAGGCTGTGGGCTATGATTCGGAAGTCATCTGGTTTGTGGTTGCAAAGAGTGGCAAAGTAGGATGTCCACGACCTAGCAACAGCAGCACCACCAATGACATACTCAAGTATTATGTTGCCAGCAGCAATGAAGGCCATGAAGTCACCTAGCTCTACCCTCAAATAAGCAAAAGAACCACCTGAAAGGATCGAAAACATCAATCTCAAGAACTTTCAATGTCTTGTTATATATTGCACAAACCTAAGAATGTCCATGTTTGGTAGCTGATGAGACCTAAACATTATTAAACACTACATAAGTAGTATCGGCACCCCTATTAAGTAAACTAACATTTTTACTCAGGTGGATTAGCAAAGAACTAGTGGCTTAACCATTGAATGATTAAGGTGCTCGCTACCATAATCTTAATTAAGTCTTGAATAACTACACCATTTCTAATGAAAAAATTAGGCAAATCTATATATACCAACATCCAAACACCCCATACTTTCGAGTCATTTTCTTAGACATTTCCTATGATCTTTCCCACTTTGAGAAGCTCCCTCTATTAAGTTTTGCTTAGATTATCCTTTACAACCCATGCAACTATAAGACATGTCCATATGAATGCACTAACATGTTAAAATGAGATGATTAAGTTAAATCGTTTGTTTTTCAAAGTATATTTTACTTAAAAATGTATTAAAATAATATTTTTATATTTTTAAAAATTATTTTTAACATTCACACATTAAACTAATCTAAAAATATACAAAATTAAATTAAAAAAATATATATTTCAAACACATTAGCAAAAAGGTTACAAGTGGATAATAGTATTTTACGTAATTATCTAGAGGCCATAACCATGAAAATGCTGTTACACATCGCAACAAGGAAAAGAAAAGGTGTCAAACTTGGTAACCAATTGAAAGGTCAGCAAAGGCAACGCCGACAGATATCTGCCTAACTGTTCCTCGCATTGACAAACATCATCAAGAAGTCAAGATATACAAGTTGAGGGCAGAGATGGACCCTTAACTACAGTTTTATGTTGACTATTTTAAGGAAAGGTCAAACATCGTCGCAACTAGATTGACTGCAAATCATCTCCTTCACACTGTGTGATTTTATAAGATATATACAGTTTAAATACAAGAGTGAGTTTGCTTGTGCTAGCTGCCATCTAATAATAATTATGAAAGGTCAAACAAACTCTAATAAGTTGTATATGGATTGAAGTCCAATTCATGTAAACTCGGAGAGCATGATATGATTAAACTCTTAGTTTGCTTTTGATTAATATTCTAAATTATAAAAATTAAATATTATATAGTTTTGTCCAATTAATGCGTTGTATCCGGTCGCGCTATAGTTTTAAAATGAATTTTTATTTTTTTAAAATATAAAATACATTTATGTTACTGTGTGTCAACTATTTTCATCTCTTCTGTTAGTAATTGAAAGCTACACTGACTTTCTAATAATAATAATTAAATTGAGCAGCTATAATGGGCATAGTGTATGACAAGCATATCCATAAAATCATAGTTTGGAAGGGTGAAATTAAAGAAAAAAAATCTTAGAGGGACTAAAACTTAATTTTTTATTTTAAGATTAAAAATCTAATTCATTGAAGAAAGGAGGCTGAAAGAAAGATTTTATTTGCAGGCTACAGCCCCGGCCAGCCGCGCAATTCCGCCCCGGCATAAAATTAGACTAGCAAGCACAAATGTATAAAAAAATTGAAATTAAAATTAAAAATATTAAGAAAGAAAACAATATGCAAAGGTAGGAGAAGAACACATACCTGCAACGGGAATTTCCACGGCAAACTCAGTGTAACAGAAGACAGAAAGCATGGCAGAAACGCCGGAAACAACGTAAGACAAGACAACTGCAGGCCCAGCATGTTCTTTAGCCTCAAGTCCTGTGAGCACGAAAATGCCAGCACCGATTACAGCACCGATGCCAAACCATATGAGATCCCACCAAGTAAGGTTTTTCTTCATCTCATGGTCACTTCTGGATTTGATTTCATGGAGCTCGGTCGAGTCCAAGGATCGAGTCAGGAGCCTGTCCTTGAACCTCATGGGAGTTTCTTTAAGTGCTTGAAGATAATTTCCAATGCTTTGAAACGATTCCTCAGGCAAGAAATCGTTCTTTGTACAGCTGCATCCACATCCCCTCCTCCTCCTCATCCCCTCTTGGTCTCCACCTTCTTGATGATCCCCATGAAAGTTGCCGCCTACCATCTTTGTTCCTAAGAAAACGAAAAAAAAACAAATAAAACCATGATAATTGAACACGAACAAAACAAAAACACAGAGAGAATTGAAGAGTTAATTACCTGATTAAAACTAATTAAGGGGTGAAGAAGAGAATTAGAGAAGATGGGAATGGTTTCTCTCTCTCTCTCTCTCTCTCTCTCTCTATATGTAGTGCAAGGCAGTAGAAGATGTATAAATGGATTCTTTCACCGGCTATGGGCAGTGATATATATCGACTAACGGTTGACCGACTCACAGCTAATACGTTACTGGCAATCTCTCTCACTTTTCAAGTTTTTTTTTAAAAAAACGGAATTGATTATCTTGAGATGGAATCTGAATCCCCCAGAAAAGGAAAAAAAAGGGTGGAATCTGAGTGATCTTGCTAGGGAGGAATTGAGGTTTAATAAACTAGGAAAGTCCTACGCAAGTAGGAGAATAATAGTGACGTTTGCGATATACATTAGAACCTATGGATGTGGGCTGTTCTGATCTCACGTTCACATTGGATGTGTTGATCCGAATTTCATGCCACATTAATCTAATCTATTATACAGGTTTTTGAATAAGGGCAGCACACGTTATTGATACATGCGGGCCTTTTCACACACACACACACACACGCTGTCAAACATGTTTTTTTAAACGTGAAAGAAAAAAAAAAAAAGATGATGAGAAATCTAAATTCTTTATCCTTTATTTTTAAAATATTGAGATTTTAATCTATCGGATAATATTTTTTTTAAAATAATAATATATTAGATCAATTTAGATTAACTTGTAACTCGAATTATAAGATTATGATAATCTCATAAAATACAAATCAAATAAGTTTAATTTCAGATGAAAATAAAAAAACAAATATTCAACTAAAAAGAAGATCCCAACAAAAGCTAATTGAGTAAACTTAGGAGAAAAAGTCAAAGTCATGACCCGAGTAATAAGAACAAAATTCCTCCATGAAAAACAAAAAAAAAAATACAAAGATTGGTTCCTAATAAACCTATTGTTGAAATCTAAAATTAAAAAAAACTTTTTTAATAAAAAACCTTAATTTAACCCGTTAAATTTATCGAACTATATTTTTTATATAAAAAAAAAAGGTTTAGTGATAAAAAAAGTTATCCCATCATAATCTAAAAATGAATTTATTGATGCATGACTTTTAAAAAAAGTTTCTTTGATTTTAAATTTATATAATAGCCTTATAAAATTCATTAAGTGAAATAATAGGGACCATTGGATTTTTAAAATCCATTTATGAAATCCACCTATTTATAGGTAATGTACCAAATCTAATGATTAATTTTATTTATTATTATTAGGAAATGATGATGACCGAGGTGTCCATGAGTTGTCACAGGGATTTAAAACGTTTTGCATTAACTAATGAGAGAGGATTAAGGCATTGTTATTAAACTCAAACTTTTTCTTAGGGAAAGAGGACCAAATTGGCATGATTATGAGAGGGAGAGCTCATTTTTCTATCTTTTGAGGGTTAAAATTATCAAGAAAAATCTTTTAACGAACAAAAGATCAAAATTAACATTCGTTTCTCTAGGATTAAATTAAAATTTATAAAAACAAAGGAACAAATATATGCATTTTAATATGAAAAAACTATATAGATATTACAAATATTTTTAAAAAGATTTAAATCATGAAATCTTTGTGCCAATAATCTTCATCAAATCAAATCAAATCAAATCTATAGACCATCAAGTTAAAATCTTTAAAAACATGTGAATATTTTTTCATTCAAAACAAAATTCGTATCTAACTGATAATTAGAGGATCCGTACATGTGAAAAGCATTTTTAAATAGTTTTTTTTTAATTCAGTTTATTATTGTAATTTTATCACTATTTTAATATATTTTAATACATGAAATTTGTGTGTGTAAATTTCTAGCATGCTTTATTTCTCTTATCTCTCAAATCAACAAATCTGTTATCCAAGATGATAAATGAATGGCATGTAAGCCATTCTACAATCAACACAATCACTATTCATTTTATTTGTCTTTCCATTTTCATATATATATATATATATATATCGTGAGGTTGAGGAAACTTTGGAGGGCTGCTGCTTATTTGATTCAAAGGCACATGTTGCAGAGACGTACATTGAAGGTTACTAGATTGCTTGTTGAGAAAACGGAAAATGAGGATGAAATATTTTGCTATGGACACAAGGAAAGCTTGTAGAGTTGACTGTTCTGCTTTTGGCGGCTCGAAAGATTTCAGTCTGAGGCTCCATGTTTTGGACTGGACCAACTTGCATGTTCACTTCTGTCATGATACCCAAGTTTTTAACTCCTTCTCTTCTTGTCCAATCCGGAGAATATATACATATATGTGATCAATTTCAAACCCTCCAACAGGGACATGGTTATAAGAGATACTAGAAACAGTTGCACCCTTAAAGTTGGGTTAGAACCATGGGCCTTGATTGCGGTCACAGTCACTGCTGGGGCTGTTCCTATCAAACCCTTAAAGTTGAGTATTATGTGTTCTTTTAGGTAATATCGGCAGGTCCTAACATAGGGTTATGTTAATAATATAGATTTTGGCACGAATTGTGGCCTAAAAGAATACATGTTGGCCTAACATAGGGTTGTATAATACTCGTGAGAAAGCCTCCTCTTTAAATTATGTTTTTTCAATCCTGGGTGTTATTGACAAGTCCTAGCATAGGGTTATGCTCATACCCTTTTGTCATGTTCCAAGTACATGGATTTTGTCAAGAATTGTAGCCTAAAAAGATAATCAGGTACTGGACATGAAATCTTAAGCATGTTCATAGACGAACTCATGTATTTTGGACTGGTTTCTATGTGTTATCTCCTTGCAGATGCAAAAAAACCAAAGGTTGACTATAGAGGATTCGGGCTTTTCTTTGATATATGAAGATGTTGATTGGAGATCTCCATCATCCAGGTTTTTGACCTCATGTTTTGTTTACCTTTTGTTGCTGTTCTCCTTCTCACAACCTACGTTTGTTTGGCTGATAATGTTATTTAGATAAAGCTGGTGTTCTTGGACTGGTAGTTTCTGTCAGTTGAGTCCCTTTGGCCTTACCTTTTCCTCAATTTCTAGCTTAAGAAGAGTTTGCATTTGTTAGGATATTGATTGACATATACTGATATCGTGCATTGTTGTTTGGCAGCTTTCTATATTTGAGGAGATATATATATAGGCCTCCATGTCGATATCGGGATGCACACACAAGAGCTTAAATGCAATGATCATCGACACCGCTTCCAATTCAAAAGATTAGACTATAAGATTATATATTATGAGTTCATCTCATATATAAAACCCCCTTTTTTTAAAAAAAAAAAAAGTGGAATAATTATCACTCACATATGCTTGCGCCTAACAATCTCTTTGGCTTTATCTTTTCGTAGATTTCTAGCTTTAATAATGCATTTGTAAGTATATTGATTGACAAATTTTGGGAAAACAATCAAATTTCTCAATTGAAACTCTATTCGATCTGAGGAACAATCCTTTTAGAATGTGTAGCTTAAACTGGTTTTCCTTATCTTTAGCAAACATCGTCATTAGGCATTAACCATTCAGAGAAGAATAAAACCATTGACTGTTTAATTGGGGCTTGGGATCTTTATATCTATATACTATTGGTGCGAATTTTTCAATCACACCGCCCAAATAAAATGAGGAGACAGCAACGACACTTTTTCGTACAAAGTGAAAAATATAAGGTGGAAATTCCATTTACCTTTATTCCTTCTTTAGACCTCCAGCATTCTTCCATGTGATTTTGTAGCCTTCGTCCACACCTTCCTGTCTCTAATCATGTCTCATTTGGGTGCCAAAAAGGGTCATAATGCAAACCAATGGAAGAGATCAATGGCACTGCTCTTGATCTGAGAATCTTAATCCTCACAATTTGACCCTTGACGACTCCCTTATCAAGTCTATGTAGCCTCTTGTGCCCCACTGTAGTCCCTTTAGCAACCTTCCTACCATCTACATAAACTTCATGTTGTTTGATCCTTTGACCAAGACCAATTGCTTCTTGAATCCTAATAACATTAAATCTCAATTTATCAATACATTTGAACTCGATCCAATTATCTTCCGACTCTTCGTCTTTTGGTGCCCAATAAGTCCACAAATGGTCGCCATCTAGCACGTTTTCGGGTCCGAAATCGCCATCCTTCCCCCCTCTTTGGCTGCTAGCTCTTACAAAGCAACTCTCAGCCAAATTTGTAGAAAATATGGTGTCGATTGCACCTCGGAATTCTTTTAGTCTCTGGACATCATTCTCAGATATAAGGCCGGTTGTGTTGGGAGGCACATTGAATAATAGCACACAATTTCGTCCTACCGACTTGTAATAGATGTCAAGTAACTCGCTTAACCTCTTTGGTGATTCTGATTTATGCCAAAACCATCCTTTTCGGATCGAAACATCACATTCTGCCGGCAGCCAATCTGTCCCTTTCGAATCTCCAGTGTTGAGATAGCTGCTCCATGGAAATAAAGCTGTTAGCTGGGAGATTTCAAATGTTCTCATTACGCAAAGTTGCTTGTGTGACTCACATGTGAAACTAAGCACTGAGCACAGCTAATAATTGATCCGAAAAGTTTACCACTTTTGCTTTTACTTTAATTCTCCCTTTAGTTGCAGTAGTGCTCCTTGTCAACTTCAAGCGTTCACTCTTTTTACTTCATTAAAAGGGCTCATTATTTTCGTTGCTTACAACGAAGGGAAAAAGAAATAATCAAGACCTGATGATTTGCAGGGACGTGATTGAATAGAAAAAAGTTTTAGATGGGTAGCCTACATAACAAAACATGATTTTCAAACAATAAATGATTCGGGACCCATTAATAAATGTTTTCTCCCCACATTAATAATTCAAAGTTTCTATTTTGGGCCCACGGTTGAATGATACAATTAGATTAACTTTCTTTTGAATATTATATCTATACATATGAGATAGAAGATAGTGGAAAGATAGAAGATATATTCCTTGTATTTTATGTTTTAAAATAATAAAAGTTTATTCTAAAATTCTTTCAGATGCAGACAGACAGTCTAACAGAAGCAATAATTCTAGTAAGCTTTATTCTCTTACGAGAAACAAACCATAACATCGAAGAGTTTCAAAGATAAGCAAATTAAGGGCTCTGTGTGTGTGTGTGTTTGCCTGAAAATTAGAATTACTACTTACTCGACGATGCTTCCATTTCCGATTGAAAGTGAGGTCCTGTTAATGGTGGACCAACATGTACTTCCTGCAAATCCCATTTCATTTCCAACCCATCTGACATCCGGGCCGGCATCAGAAAATATGTTGATGGAAGTTTGCAACTCTTTCACCATTGAAAACCAATCCGAGAAATAGTATGACATGTTTGGTACATTTGACCCTTTTGCACCATCAAACCATATCTCCCTAACACTCCCATACCTACCAAAATTTTCAAGAAAACGTTATTAGTAATGCATCTAGGTTTCGTTTGGCAGCTTGGCCAATTAACTGCACTACCAAACGGGGCATCCAAGTCTACTTACTTGTTAAGAAGTTCTTGCAATTGAGCCAAGTAGTATTCATTGTACTGCAAATCATGACCGTATCTTTTATCATGCCTATCCCATGGAGAAAGATACAGCCCCACATCAATCCCTTCGTGAGCCCTGGCAGCGATGACAAGTTCTTGAACAACATCTCCACGCCCGTTTTTCCATGGACTGCTTGCCACAGAATGGTCAGTGTACTTACTAGGCCATAAGCAAAAACCATCATGATGTTTTGCAGTCAGTATCATGAGAGAAAACCCAGCTTCTGCTGCAACATCGACCCACTGGCTAGCATTAAGCCCAACTGGGTTGAAAATAGCAGGGTTTTCATGACCAGTGCCCCATTCAGAATCAGTGAATGTATTGACACCAAAGTGAAGAAACATTATGAGTTCCCTTTCCTGCCATTTCAATTGAGAAGATGATGGTAATGGTAGGATTGGTAATGGAGGTGTGGTGACTTCACGTCTTGAGATGACAAATTTTGAAACTTGAAGCAATGTGATTATGCTCAGAAGGCACCACAACTTGGCCATAATGCTCTTTGTTTTTGTGGTTCCTCTATGCTACAATCAATCTTGATAATGATAAAAGGGACTTTGGCCCTATAAATTTAGCAAGATAGAGTGAGTCATGACAAGGTCCATGATAAGACAAGGGACAGAACAAGAAACCGAGAAAGGGTAAAGATTCTCTGGACAGGAGAGAAGAAAAAATGACAAAGAAGAAGGTTTTGATTGGAATTTTGTTTTGGTTCTCTTACGGCTGTCATGGTACTTTTGTTTTCGTGTTGGGATCCTTCACGGGTGTGCTATGGTTTTTTTTTTTTTTTAATGTACAAATTAAAAAATGAAAAAACTAGATTTCACTTTCCTAAATAAAGGAAAAATTAGTTTATAGTTGGGAATATCGTCAATAATCAGCAGTCAACTCGCTACTCTACGGAGTCAAACCCTCAATAACAATTTCTTGGTACCTAGTCTTCAACTATTATATATATATATATATATATATATATATATATATATAATTTCTTGGTACCTAGTCTTCAACTATTATATATATATATATATATATATATATATATATAAAGCACTATCAGTACACTGTGGAGTAAAATTTATTATATTATAAATTGCTACAATATAACAATAATTTTACTCTCCACAGCACAGCACAGCACAAGCCAAGGAAGCATAAATTAAGAGACAAAATAATCTTTTCATAAGTTTCAATTAGCATTACCAGATTAAATTATAAATCTGTTTCTTCACATTTTTATTGCACTTTAGAATTACTATTTTTTTGTTGCAAGGGGCTTTTTTTTTTTACTTTTTGTTTTTTTCACGGTATAATTACTAATTACTTTTAAAATTTTATTTTCTT
>Ga0325400_1007303_pt1 | contig 10561 bp, 3 predicted proteins | sample PopdelMetagenome_2_FD_205662 | JGI IMG/M metagenome (GOLD analysis project Ga0325400, IMG submission 205662) | Populus deltoides microbial communities from Bellville, Georgia, United States - Xylem-PdKOR-R1 | ecosystem: Host-associated > Plants > Phyllosphere > Stem > Wood/Secondary xylem...
TACTTGTATGGTAAGAAATTTGTGGCACCAATCACCGACCTCGTTATATCACTAAGGGAAGAACTCTACATTCAACCATATGGTGAAGTAGATTGGACTAAAGCTCGCATCTCATGTTTGAAGGTAACCGAACTCTCCTTGTATGATCACTGTCTTCGTGGCAACCATTAATATAACAGTTTGAATTTGTTTTACTGAAACATTGTTAATGGGCACTTTTGACACAAATTTAAAGTGGGAATCACTTATTTTTAGAATCGAAATTTGTAAGTAAATGAAAAATTAATCTCAATGAATTATTAGTTGACATTGTTAAATCCAACACCTTTTTATCCCATATAAAAAGAAAAAAAGATTTTTTTTTTATTTTTTATCATGAAAAGTTGAAGAATAGTAAATGAGCATTAGCAAGGTAGTAAGGTTTAACCCTCATGCATGCACTTGGCTTGCGTTTGGATTGGCTTGAGCTTTGGTCTCAGGCCTTGGATTTACATTTGAGTTTTTTTTTTTTTTTTTTCTCATTTACTTTGAACTTAGATTTGAATTTATTATAAATAATTTTGTGACCTATAAAAAAATATTTTTTACACATTCATTTATGTTTTTTAGCTCATTAATAAGGAATCTAAAGAGTTAGTTTTCTTCTTTTTGAATTGTCTTTAAAGAAAAAAAATGTCTAGTTTTAAAGTTGAGAAATGTCAGGTTATTATTTCGGCGAGTAATATTTTAAAATCTTTAACAAATATGTATCTTACACATACACTAGTTTTCTTTATTTAATTTTTTTTTTTATGTAAATGCATGCTAGGATCTTTTATACTTAACCTGCTATATTTTTTGTTATATATTTAGCATGCATGATAGGGTGGTTTGACCTCATCACTAGTTTAACTTGATCAATTTATATAAAAAATGCATGCTTTACAACTTAAACTTTTATGATACCTTGTCTAATCTATAACTCTTGGACAACAATCACATTAATTTATTTTATATAAAACATGAGATATTTATTAATTAATTGTTATAGTCATTAAGAACATTGCCTAATAGAGACAAGAGTTCAAAAAAAAAAAACCCAAATTAGTCATCAAACTTAGTAACAAAACTAAACCCATAATCATAAATTTCTCTTCATGAACTTTGTCATAACCCAATTTTTAACCATTTTATTTTAATTTTATGATAAAATGATAAAATGATAAAAAAAAATATATAACAATGATGAAAAAATAAAAATAAAATAAATGAAGAATGAATTAAAATTTGGGTTAAGGGCAACATGATTGGAAGTTTAAAGATTTAATTAAATTTTTGACTTGTTTAATTAATCAAATCGAGGGTTTAATTGGAGAATTTATAAGTTTTGAGACTTAATTAACCTTGGAATTAATTTAATTAATCCAATCAAGGGTTTGATTAGAGAATTGATAAGTTTTGAGACTTAATTAAGCTTGAAATTAATTTAATTCATCCAATCAAGGGTTTGATTGGAGAATTGATAAGTTTTGAGACTTAATTAAGCTTGGAAATAATTTAATTAATCCAATCAGGGGCTTAATTAGAGAATTGATAAGTTTTAAACTTAATTGGACTTGGATTTAATTAAATTAATGAAATCAGGGACTTAATTGAACAATTATCAAAGTATAGGGCTGATTTTTGTCAAATTTGAAAGAAATTAAAACCCAAGGACCAATTTGTAAATGACGCTAAGATGCAGGGGTTCAATTACAATTTACCCGCTAAGATGCAGGGGTTCAATTACAATTTACCCAAGGACTGGACTGCAAAAATTCAAAATATCAAGGATCAAAACACAAAACACCAAAAACGGTGCCGTTTCTCAGCACTGTTCATCTTCTTCAACGCTTCAGCTGCCGGCCGCCACTATTACTCCTGCAATAACAGTCGATTGATTACCTGGTAACGGTGGAATTTTGTGGCTATAAAGCCGGAGAAAACACAGAACCGAGGGGCTGGAGAGGGACACGAAAAAACTAGGGGGACAAAGAGAAAAAAGACATAGAAGACCGGAGAAAAAAGACACAGACCGAGGGGCTGAATGTGATGTTGCACGGTGCAAAGGTAAATTAATTACCTTCGCACTGTGCATGATGCACGTGTGGAGCCAATCCACGCGTGCTTCTTGCTGACTTGGCCCAGCTGGGTCACTGGCTTGGGCCAGTGACTAGGCCGGGCTGGCTGGGTCAAGCCCAGCCCATGTGGGCTCAGCTGGGCCCAGCCCAAAATAATAATAATAAAAAAAATAGAAAAATTGAAAATAAAAAATGTGTATGCATAAATAAAAATAATGTAAATTTATTGGTTTATTCACTGATGCCAGAGTCAGGAATAAAAATACCGATTTAAATTTATATTATTTTTATTCGTTGTATTTTATTTTATTTAGCTAGAAAAATAAAAAAATATGTGCATGCATAAAAATAAATTTATTTTTATTTATTTATTCACTGGCATTAGAGTATGGAATAAAAAATATTAATCTAATTTTTTTCATAGCTACGAATTTTTATCAACGCTAGAGTTGGAATTATTTAAGCTCGAACATTCACAGGCGCCAGAGTTAGGAATATTGCAAGTAAACCATCAGAGCATAAACCAATAAATATTTAGCAATTTAAGACAAAATCAGCAATGCAGTCTGCTTCAGGTAGAACGTTTAAGGGGTGGTAATATCTTCCCTTTTACGTAACCAATCTCGTACCATAGAATCTTTGTTGACCAGTTAGGGTTCCTAGTGACCATAATACTAGGTGGTGACTCCTTAAACAAGACATTTTCCCCCTAAAAGAACAAGATGCCAAAAATCTATTATTTTTCTATAATTCAAGATTTATTTTTATGGCCGCCGCGATGTCGAGTGCTACAAACTTTGAGAACACCATTGATTCTTGAACGCATGGTTTGTCATTTGAGGACACATCACCATTCCACTTCATAATACATATTAGAGGAGGTAGGCTAGAAGAATCGCTTCTCATATTTATCCTCTTAGTCCACATAAAAAAACCTTTTGATAAAGAAAGTAAATTTGATTCAGTATAGCAGAAACTTCAATTATTACATTTCACCTAAATAACAACCCAATGAAAAAAGGAATAATACAAATCATTCTAGTTTGTTTATTTCTCATTAAAAATCACATTATTGCAAGCATTCCAAACAAATCAAACTATATCAAAGAAGAACAAACATCTCATCTTTTCTTTTTGCATAAATCCTTGTACCATGTCATTCCATAATGAGAAAAATTCACCCAAAGATTGAGGTAAGATCAATTATTGTCCTAACCAATTTACTATCTGAAACCACAACTTCTAAACCATCTCACAATAAAGTAAGATATGAATCGTTGTCTCAATCTCCTTTTTACCAAAAAGATAGTTTAAATCATTACCTTATAACATATCTCTTTGATTCATAAAATGTTTTGTAGGCAATTTATTCAAGATAAAAACCTAAAGATGAAAATCTACCTTCGAGGGAGCATCATAGTACCATATATCCAAAAAAAAAAAATTTATCTTGTCAAAAGAATTGACTCAAAAAAATAAATTTGACTCTTAACCGAAACAAAACCCTTTGGATTTGGCCTTCATACTCTCCTATAAGCAACATTGTGGCATAAAAAAACCCCTAATAACAATTGCAATAGTTTATCTTCCTTTACCTTTTCTCAATCCCAAAGTCTTCTCCTCCATGATACAAATCATTTCCAACTGAAGTGATTCTAGGATCCTATCTTCGAAAAGCTATATAAAGAGTAGAAAATCTAAGCATGGAGGCAAAATCTCCTAACCGTTTTGAAATCCAAAATAAAATGTCATTCTCAATTTTCACAGCCATTAAAACCGTCTTTATTGATCAAGAGAACACCTCCACATCAATGATAGTTATACAAACACCACTCTAAATATCTGAAATAGTTCCTGAAAACTTTGGCACTACCCCACTATTATTACACTGATATTTTATATTCATAAGATTCCTCCAATTATTGCAACATCATTATTATATCGTTATAACCATCTAAACAACATTACCTTGATTTTGCCAATATAGATATCACTTCCAATCTCTCTCCATCTCTCGATCTAATTAGAAACTCCAAGTTACCTTACTAAATTTTTTAGTATTCATATTTACACTCCACAAAAATCTTCATTGCATGAAGATAATTTTCGTTTCACTATAAAAAAAGTCTTAAACATGGACATATAATAAAGTGAAAGATTCAATGACAGAGACTTTATTAAATAGACTTTATGAAATAGAGTTTTCCATCTATTGAAAAGAATCCTATCCTTCTGAGTCCTAAGACAATAATCACATCATTACCTTTACCACAATCATCACTTTATTTCTACCAACTACTTTACCATCATCATTGTATTTCCATGTCATTTATGAAAAACATGTTTAAAATAAAACATTTTACTTCAATTGGATTTTTATAAAACATTTTATGGTGCATCTGAGAAATATTTTTTGCATAACAAACAAGCCGGTAGTATAATATAAAATCATATGAAATTGTTTTGGATGCAGAAGGATCTATACAAGCCTCATTCTCTCGTGGAAAATGTTTTAAGTAGTGTACTATATTACTTTGCCGAGCCACTTTCTACACATTGGCCTTTCTCGAAGCTAAGAGAGAAAGCACTGGCAAGAGCAATGAGGCTTATTCGATATGAAGATGAGCACACTGGATATTTGACTCATGCTTATGTGGAAAAGGTATGATGTTATCTACCAAACTGTATGTGACTTTAGGGACATATAAAGCAAATAACCAAATTTAAGTTATAGTAATTACAGAAGGGATATAGACTATGCTGAAGGTTAATTTCTAGTTTTTTCAACCTTTTAAGTTATTTTCTCGATGAAACATCCATTGATTCAAAATGTTCACATTCCCAATAAAATAATGTTTTCGGGCTTTACAACATTTGTAATGCTTGGAAAGTTCTATAAATAGGATATACCTCGTTAAATTAATTATCTAATCATGAAGTCTTATGATGAAGTCTGGAAACTTCAAAAAATAATGTTACTCTTTACACAATGAGTAGGATATAAATTAAGGGAGCAGATGTATATGAATACAGAAGATCAATTAAAGGAGTGAGGAAAAATGGAAATGTATGAAGTAGGGGAAGATAAAGAAGAATGAGTCTCTGAACCCTAGACCTTCTTGTTCTTTAATAGCCATGGCTGGTAAGTTGCATAGGAAGAAGGGTAACTTTGTCTACTCGTTTCCCTCTGATAGCTTTAGAAATTAATCAGGGGATAAGTGTTTTTAATAGTGATGCATCATTGTTGTGTGGAAATGATGATATCACGGTAGCTACCTAATTCATTAGACTAGAGTATATCATTGAGACCAAGTTTACGCCTAGATGGGGAACGTCTTTGTTATGATGGATTGATTCTCTGTTCTCGGTAAGCCTCTCGTGATCGGGCCTTGCACTGGTAAGGACCGGTGGGATATGTTTTACAAATGTATTATTGAAGTTCCCGTGCCATTAAGTAGATGGCCAAGTGAAAAAAAAAAAGTTTCAAAAAATACAAACCAAACCAAATCGAATAAGAAACAATAGAAAAACTGAAAAAAATAGTTGAAGACATCAGTAATTCCAAAGCAAAATACTTTCTAGATCTCTGAATAAATCTTAACTGTATAGAAAAATCTACTTCTAAAGTTTCTCTGCCCTGTAACATGGGTGGGATATTATTGAAGATAATGGGCCTTAAGATGCACCCGTATACCGAGTGTAACACTAAGTAAATGGTTGGCTCAAATTTATAATTAATCATCTGATCATGCTTGGTTCACATAATAAAAATTTCAGAGTTTGAACATGATTGCCAATTGGGCTGAGGATCCTAATCAAGATTCACTCAAGCGTCACCTTGCTACAGTTCCTGATTACTTGTGGGTTTCTGAAGATGGAATGAAAGTGCAGGTTATCTGATTTCATCCACATTTATTAGAATATTTTTTTTCCAAGATCACTGGAAAGTGCAGGTTATCTCAATATTAAACGTGCTAATTGATTTATTTTTATTTGGGACATAGAATTTGGGTTCCCAGCTGTGGGATTCTGTTTTTGCTACTCAAGCAATTATTGCAAGCAATCTCACTGATGAATATGGCTCAACTCTCCGAAAAGCCTTCAATTTCATCAAACTTTCACAGGTTGAATTTCTGTCCTGCAGGTTATATAAACCATATAACTTGGTATGTTAACCTTGTTTCATATTTATATTAGCATTGCCTGATAATAATGTAAAAATATGTTTGTATTTGGTCTCCCATATTTCCTTTTTGTGGAGTAAATTATTTATGTAAATAAATATCCATGAAAAGGATAGAATCCGTAAACTATTTTGGTTTAAGGTCGTTTAAGTTAATTCATTAAACGAATATAAATTTAATTTATCTATTAATTAGATATCTATAATTTTATTGTTTTATTTTGGTTTCAATACTAAAGGAGCATGGACTATTACTGTCAAAGATCAAGGTTGGCAAGTCTCAGACTGCACAGCTGAGGCACTAAAGGTATTTATAATATTGAGCAACACCTTATTATTGTTTTCCGCGGAACACAAATGATTAACAAATATTGCAGACTTTACTCTTGTTTTCACAAATGCCAGCAGACATTGTTGGCGACACAATTGAAGTCGAGCAATTATATGAAGCAGTGGATTTCCTTCTTACCTTGCAGGTAATATTGAGTGCACTTGACCTGTCCTGTTAAATTTCAGTGTATGAATGTTTGTGCGTCGCATGTCTATAAGGTCTTTGTTTCATTCCTCCAAATTAATTGTGTTTTATCCTAGAGCGAAAATGGTGGGTTTTCAGCTTGGGAGCCAGTAACGTCACCGCAATGGATGGAGGTAAATATTGCTTGGCAATTATACAAAATTTATATATGTGCATAATAACTAACAACATCCTCTGGAACAAGAAGTAATTCTCTATTTTTCTTTTTTCTTAGATGTTTAATCCTACAGAAACTTTCGGTGGTGTCATGGTCGAAACTGAGTATGAAATTATCCACATCTTCCTTACATTAACAATGTCTGCTGTTATTTGATTGTATAACTGTGTGCTTGAGCGCGCGTAGAAAATACATGCTGACATTGTTGGTCATTTAATTTGGTGGTTTTAGATATGTTGATTGCACTGCATCAGTCATCCAAGCTCTTGCATTATTCAGTCATTTACATCCCGAATACCGGGGGAAAGAAATAGAAACGTCTGTGGCTAAAGCAACACATTACGTCGAAAATGCACAAATGGCAGATGGTTCCTGGTACATTTTCCTTCTCAAATGCAATTACTGAAGCTACGAATTAGACACAAAAATTGTTGATTTGTGCACATGTAACATGCTATCAATAGGTATGGAAACTGGGGGATTTGCTACACATATGCAGCATATATTGTATTAGTTGCACTGGCAGCGGTTGGAAAGACACATCGCAACAGCGAAGTGGTGTGCAAAGGCTGTGATTTTTTACTTTCAAAACAACTGAAGTCAGGAGGCTGGGGAGAGAGCTACCTTTCTTGCCGAAACTCAGTAAATCATTTTACTTTAAATGAATGATTTTGGTGATTGTATTAATTATGATTAGTTTAGAAAGAGAGACATGACATGTTGTGAATACATAATTATTTTCTTCTTTGGTAATTCAGGAATACACACCGCTAGATGGAAACAGATCAAATTTAGTGCAAACCGCGTGGACAATGGTGGGTTTAATTCGAGCAGGGCAGGTTAGACATCAAAATATAAATACAGTAGTTTCAAAAATAATTTTCTATTTTTTTCTAATGCTATTACAAGGTAATATAGCAATATGGATGATAGAGTATAAAGTTTGAAGCAACAGTAAAGTATACTTTATTAGAACAACATTGTAACCTCTGTCACTACAAACTTTATATTTCTTAAACAGGCCGAAAGGGATGCAACACCTTTACATCAAGCAGCAAGATTATTGATCAATTCGCAGCTTGAAAGTGGTGAATTTCCTCAGCAGGTAATTTCCTCAGCAGCTTTTCTTGTGCAACAATTAAATCTTTTGATATGTATTCTCCGTCAACTCTAATTCTGTTCCTATATCTGTACTTAACCACGAAGTATTCTTCATTACAGGAAATCACAGGGGCCTCTGTGAAAACCTCCATGTTGCATTATGCTTCCTACAGGAACATATTCCCACTCTGGGCTTTGGGTGAATACCGTAAGCATGTGCTATTGCCTAAGCAAAACACTTAAGGTTAATTACATTTGGTTGGTGTGGAAGTGATGAGAAAAGCACGGTATTTCGGAAATAAATTATAAGAATAAAACACAATCGAAAATCCTTTTTAAAAGATTTTTGAATTCAAAATAAATGATTGATTGCGATTGATCGATAAAGAGTTATGATCACTTCATTTCATCAATACCTTGAATCAAATTAAATTTAATTGGTTTGTTATTTTTAAGTTCAATAAGTGGCGAGTTTTTTTTTTCCTGGCATTGTTGTTTAAATATACATTTATCCCGGTTGAGGATTTGAAATGTTATATAAATAGAGTATGGTACTTCATATATAATCAATGTTCCACTATTTGGTTTGTGGGAGTGATGAGCAATGTGATCTGTTGGGAAATAGTTGTATTTTTTTTTTTTGGTGTTATTATTTAAATAATTAAATTTATCTATTTTCCTCTCCTCTTCAAGCAAGTTAAAGAATAAATATAGGTTATGTATAATGGGAGACTTGACTATTTGATAGTAGCCATCCTTTATATTTATATAAATATGGGTTTCATAATTGTAATTATTACAATTGCGTACTTCGTTTAGTATACTCTTTCAAAGCTCAAGCTGAATGAAGGTGAATATTCCACAATAAGCTTGGATTAGAAATGAGTAAACATAGAAAACACCTTTGTTTTACGGTAGGTAGCTTCTACTCTCAAAATACTTTTTAAATTATTATTTTTATTTAAAAAAATATTAAATTAATATTCTTTTTATATGATGATGATTTTAATGTACCATTAAAAAATAATATAAATTATATCTTAGTATCTCATCTAACAGGTTAAACTTCTGGATTTAATTAGTTCTTTAACATAGTATAGTAATGATGACTAAGTGATCATGAATTTGAATCTTATTGTCCTCATTTATTTGATAAAGATTAAACACAAGATAGTGTGGTTTTGTATAAGTTTTAAACTTAAAAAACTTTCACTTGAGAGGGTATGTTAGAGAATAATATAAATTATATCTTAAAACCTCAACTAACAACTTAAATTTTTGAGTTATTGATTTTTTAACATGTATTAATATAAAAAATTAATATATTTTTAACTGAAAATTACTTTGAAAAACCACCCTTCATCGTACTACATAACAAACACACATTTGAATTAGGGTTTTGTTTATGGCAAATAATCAAATTTAATGATCACATCATAGCCATCAAATTTCAAGTTTACTCTTTATTTTTTTCAAAGGCTCAATCATCCTTTCAAAGAACCCAACTGAAACTATATGCCACTTCTTCCATTAAGTACTTAAAGTGATGATGGGATTGTCAATTCTTTGTTTGAGGTCATGTCACGTGCATGAATCACAAGAGAATTGGGAATTTAAGATCATTGATTTTGGTGATGATCATGAAATCTTGTGGACCCTCTAAATATCCCACAGTCCTATGGTAGTAGAGGGAGGGGAATTTATTAACATCACTAGAAGAAAAATAGTATATATATTTTTCAAAAAGAAAAAAAACCAATGGCTCTAGGCTCATGTGAGCTGTGAATTGTGAACCCAATAAAAAGAATTGAGTCCTATTCTTGAAAAAGGTAAGCCATGATCAGGTGCAGACACCTCTGACCTTGTCAATACGTGACCCCATGGCCCCTCGCAGCATCATCCATCATCTTCCATTAAGAGCTAATTGTTTTTGCTTCTCTCCAGCTGCTGGTTTCCACAATTATTGTCCCAATTCATTTCTGTGTATTCTATGCCATATCCTCCTTTGTTTTCAGTTCTCTCGAAACCGTTTGTGCCATTGGTTTTTAACCATTCTCTCCAAAATCAAGATGCTCTCATCTTAGGTTGTTTAAGCCTTGAGAAGGTGGTGTATATATAGTGATTAAAACGGTATATTTTTTTCGTTAATTTATGATTTTAAATAATATAATTCATTTTCAAAGTAACTTGTTTCTTTAAACACATTAAATTGTATTAGACAATAATATAAATCATATTTTGAAATCTCACCTAACAAATTAAGTTATTGGGTTGATATTGTTCTTTGACATGATATCAGAACCTTGATAGCCTAGCAGTCACGATTTTGAATCTCACCATTCCTATTTATTTCATAAAAATTAAGCACAAGATAATATGGGTTTGTGCAAATTTCAAGTTCAAATAGCTTTCACTTGAGGGGATGTGTTAGAAAATATTATAAATCATATCTTAAAACCTCACTTAACAACTTAAATTATTAGATT
>Ga0325400_1007305_pt1 | contig 10560 bp, 13 predicted proteins | sample PopdelMetagenome_2_FD_205662 | JGI IMG/M metagenome (GOLD analysis project Ga0325400, IMG submission 205662) | Populus deltoides microbial communities from Bellville, Georgia, United States - Xylem-PdKOR-R1 | ecosystem: Host-associated > Plants > Phyllosphere > Stem > Wood/Secondary xylem...
TCCTCCGCCGCCTTGGCCTCGTCGGGAATGCGCAGCAGGTAGCTGGGGTGGACGGTGATCCACGCCTCTCCGCCCCCGTCAGGCAGCTGGATCGCGCGGCCCCGTTCGCGCCCGATCGTCATGGTCTTGCCGAACAAGGACCGCGCCGCCGTTGCCCCCAGCGCCACCGTCACCCGCGGGCGCAACAGCATCCGCTCCTGCTCGATCCACCAGCGGCATGCATCGATCTCGCCCGTGCCGGGCTTGGCGTGGATGCGCCTGCGCCCGCGCTGCTCGAACTTGAAATGCTTGACCGAATTGGTGACATAGGCTTCGGACCGATCGATCCCCGCCTCGGCCAGCGCGCGGTTGAACATCTGGCCGGCGGGGCCGACGAAGGGGCGGCCGGCCAGGTCCTCCTGGTCGCCCGGCTGCTCGCCCACGAACATCATCGTCGCTGACACCGGCCCCTCGCCGAACACGGTCTGGGTGGCGGGCTTGTAGAGCGGGCAGCGGGTGCAATGCGCCGCCTCCTCCTTCAACGCCTCCCAGGCGGCCTGGGCGTTGTCGCCCGACACCGCGGCCCGCGCCGTCTCGATCATCCCGCTCTCCCGCCCCTGCGCGCCCGCGATCAGGCCCGGCACCAGCGCGGTTTCGGGCATGTTGCGCCAGTATTTGCGCGGCATCTCCTTCAACATCGCGCCCACCTTGACGCGCGCGGGATTGAAGATGCTGGAATAATAGGTCTTCCACACTTCCTCGGTCGGGTCGCCGTCCGGCGCGTCGGCGCGCGTGGCGCCCGGCCCCTCCGACAGGGTCTGTCCGTCCCAGTGCAACGACACCTCGGGCGTCAGGATCGACCAGCGCATAGACGCGAAGCGGTTGACGAAGAACGCCGCGTTGGCGCGGACGATGTGATGCTCCGGCTCGAAGAACGCGACGTAGCGGCTGTCGTCCCCCTCGCTCACCTCGCGGAAGCGGACAAACGCGCGCATCTTGTGGACGTCGCGCCGCACGCCCTTGGCCAGCCCGTCCAGCCGCCGCATCAGCGGGTCGGCGTGGTCGTCCACCAGCCGCGGCTTATCGCGCAGGCGCGTCAGCGCCGTGTAAAGCAGCGCGAACCGCTCCGGATCGTCGGCCAGCACCGCGTCGCGGGCCAAGTCGACGAACGCGCGCGGTACGGAGAAGCCGGACTGGACCGGGGAGGAGGGGGCCTCCGCCGGGGCCGGATCCCCGAACAGGTCGGCGTCGCGTCCGCGTACCTGCCACACCACCCGGTCGGGCGGCATCCCCTCCGCCGCCAGCGCGCGCGCCGCGTCGCGCCAGCCGTCGAAATCGTCGGGCTGGTCCAGCGTCACGACGCGCAAGGGCAGCTCCCCGTCATTCGATCGCAGAACCGGTGGGCGGGGAATATGGTTTCACGCCCCTGGCCGGTTCGATCGTCGCATCCGTCGCCCCGGGCTTGACCCGGGGCCCCGCTTTCTTCGACCCTGACGTCATGGCGCCAACGAAGCGCGGCTGGATCCATAGCATGGCCGACCGCTATCGCGGCACGATGTACCTCGGCGTCACCGCCGACCTGACAGCGCGCATCCACCAGCATCGAAGCGGCACCGGCTCCGAGTTCTGCGCGCGGTACGGTCTCGACCGGCTGGTATGGGCGGAGGCCGGCGACGATATCCTGGACTGCATCGCGAATGAGAAACACCTGAAGCGCTGGCGCCGCGATCGGAAGTTCGCCCTGATCGAGGAGGCCAATCCCGACTGGCGCGACCTGTCGAAGACTTACCCGTAAGGCCGTGCGTCCTGGCCTATTCCCAACTCCCGCTTGTTCGGAAGAAGGGCAGCGGCCCCCCGGATCGAGTCCGGTGCGATGTCAGGGATGGCGCGAATACCCTTACCCGATCCGGAACAGCCGGAACGGCGACCTGGGCGGCAGCGGCTGTGGCGTCAGCCAGTTGAACCGCTCGCCGCGGGCCAGCCGGTCGTAGAAGCCGCCCTTGTTGCGCGCGCGATAGTTGGTGCTTTCCGCCATGTCGGGGCAGATCAGCAGCAGCGTCGCCCCGTGCCGCCGCATGATGCCGCGCGCCTCGGCCGGCGACCGGCCGAAAGCGTGCTGCACGTCCAGGATCGCGTCGCCGTTGCGGTGGTACGGGCCCGCGATCGCGCTGTGATGCGTCAGCACGATCAGCCTGGGCCCCAGGTCGTTGAACGTGAAAACCGTCTGGGCCGGCAGGCGGTTGAGCGGTGCCATCGCGGGCACGGTGTTGCACCGTGCGCCCGCGCGATTGACGCGCAGCGTATAAGGGCTGGGCCGGTCGACGGGCAGGTATTTGATGACCAGCCCCGCGAACAATCCGCTGACCAGCAGGAACGCGCCCGCCGTGCCGAACACGCGCACGAACGCGTTGCCCGACCCCAGGGTGACGGGCACCAGCAACCACACCAGCGCCGCCGCACCGGGCACCGCCAGCAGCTGCGCCGCCGGCCCGACGCGCGCCTGCCACGCCAGCATGGCGACCGCGAAGGCGGTGAACAGCGCCACCGCCGTCCAACCCACCGTCCGGTCCGTCGGCCCGTCTCGCCGCCACGCGGCGATGGCGGCCGCCACCGCCCCGATCAGGCCCATCACCGGCAGCGCGGCGATGGGAAAGGCCATGCGGAAGGGGTGGCGATAAAGCGGCTTGGCCTCGCGCACGTTGTTCAGCCAGTTGCGCGCCAGTTCGGGCGACACCTGCTCGGGCCGGCCCAGGCATTGCGGGAACAGCAGCGCGAAGCCCCCCGCCACGACCGCGCCCGCCGCGGCCACCGCCGCCAGCCGTGCCCCCCTGGTGGCCGGCGCCGCCCGCACCGCCGCCCAGAGCAGCACGCACGCGGCCACCACCGCCGACAGCCAAACGGGCGTCAACGCGTCGCAGCGCAGCACGCGGTTGGCCCGGCTGGCGAACAAGGCGAAGCCGATCAGCGCGCCCCCGCCGAGCGCCAGTGCATAGGCGTTCACGCGCGGCGCCTCGGCACGGTCCCATACCCAGCGCAGCGCGGTGATCGCGCCCGCCATCGCCGCGAAGGGCAGCAGTTCCAGCCCGATCGTCAGCGAAAAGGCGCTGGCCCCCCCCACCAGCGCGCCGCCGCGTGCGCCCCGCGGATCGCTCAACCCCGCCACCGTCAGCGACAGCATCGCCAGCTGCCAGCCGTGATGGTCGATGCGTTCGGGCATGAACATCAGGGTCAAGGCGGTGGCCCCGGTCATCAGCACCACGCCCAGCGGCCAGGACAGGGGGTGGACCAGCCGCCTGAGCGTGGCCGCCGTCCCCAGCATGGCGATGGCCAGCGGCAGCAACGGCGCGATGCCGCACGCCAGCCGCTCGGCCCAGGACAGGCCGACGAACGGGCGAAATAGCAGGATCAGGCCCGCGATCGGCAGGTCGACCAGCCGGCTCCAATGGATGTCGAAGCCGTTCGGCGGATTGAGCCGATACTGGCGCAAATCGTACCAGTCCTGGCCCGCCAGCAGCGCGCGCACCTGGGCCAGGCGCATATTGTCGTCCGTGTCGCCCAGCGACAGCCAGCGGACGTTGCCCCAGCGGTCGAACAGGTACCAGGCGCACAGCACGCCCCAGGCGATCAGCGTCCACCGCACCCAGTGGCGGTCGACCCCGCGCAACGCCCACTCTTTCTTCACGCCATCGCCCGCATTAGTGCCCGCCCCAACCCCCGCGCCCTATCGCGGGCGGGATCGGAAGGACAGCGGGTTGCGGTCATCGAACATCGTGGGCGGCCTGGACCGGCTGCGGCACAACGAATTGTTCGGACAGCTGGTGCGGTTCGCGATCGTGGGCGGGTTGTGCGCGGCGGTCTATTCGGCGGTGTACCTGCCCATCGCCACCTACGCGCTGCCGCGGCGGCTGGCGGTGCTGGCGGTGCCGCCCGCGTTCCTGGCGGGCGTGACGATCGGCTATTTCCTGCACGGCCGCTGGAGCTTTCGCGGGCACGGCGAGCGTTCGGCGGGCGCCGTCCGGCCGATGAAGTTCGTGGCGGTGCAGGCCGCTGGCATGGTGCTGAACGCGGCCTACGCCTGGATATTGTCGGGCCTGATGGGCCAGCCCGCCTGGGTGCCGCTGATCCCGGCGGTGCTGGTGACGCCGTTGGTCACGTTTGGCATCAACCGCGCCTGGGTATTCGGCTAGGGGTATTCGGCTAGGATTATTCGGTCAGGGGGTGACGGGGGCGAGCGGCACGGTGTTCGACCACAGCGCGCCTGCGAACACGCTGCCGCCGGTCAGCGAGAAGCACAGCCCGCCCGGCGTGCCCGTCGCCGGCCGGTCGCGCGAACGGCCGTCGACCCGGTCGGTCAGCCGGTCGTCGAACACCGCGCGGTAGCGGCGGCGCGGGTCACCCGGGCCCGCGGGCCCCAGCGCGGTCACGCGGCCGCGGTCGGCCAGATAGTCGGCGCGCTGCGTCACCACCTCGCGCGCGGCGCCATCGCCGTCGCAGGCGGATAATTGGGCGGCGATCAGCCCCAGATCCTCGTCCGCGCGCGCGCGTTCCAGGTCGTAGGGCGCCGTAAAGGTCACGGCGATGCGGCGCGGCGTCGCGCCCGCGGTCACCGGACCGTCGCCCGGCCCCAACACGCGCGCGGACTCGACGCGCAGGTCGCGGACGTAGCGGAACGGCAACGCCCAGGCCGCCAGCCCGCCCAGCACCGCCGCCACTGCGACCAGTACCAACAGCGTGCGGCGCCAGCGTCCGCCCGCCCGTCCGCCCGCCGCCTCAGCCGACACGGTTGCCCCCCAGCAGCGAAGCGCCGCTGACGCCGTCGCCGACCGCGTTCATCATCGTCCGGAACGCGCCGTGCGTGGCGTTGGCGGTCAGCGAATGGTTGGGGGCGCCCGCCTCGCCGCGGCCGGGCGGCAGCGGGTATTTGCCGCCGATCGCCGCGATGGTGTCGTCGGTGGTGCGATGGCCGGCGTCCGGCTCGGCGCGGACGTTCAACCAGACTTTGGCCTTGGACCGGATCGACACCCAGGACGGGCGGCGGCGCCCGACGGGATCGATGCTGACCAGTACGTCGACCTGGCGCTTCTGCACCGCGCTGAACGCGCAGTCGCCGCCGTAGCTGTGTCCCACCACCGTGACGTGCGCGCCCTGCGGCAACGAGGCGAGCAGCCGACCGACCGCGAACTGCTGCGTCCAGCTATAATAATAGGTGACGCAGTCGGGGTTCAGACGCCGATAGGCGGCTTCGTAATCCTCGACGATGTGCGTGAACCAGTCGTCCCCGCCGCCGCCGATGAACACCTTGTGAATGGGTGCCGCCATGCCGTCTCCCCTGTTCGCGGGGCGGCATAGCAGGGGCTTGGGGCGGGGGCAAAACACGCCCGTCCCGGGCGCGGAAGGGAGCTTGGCCCGCGATCGGTCAGCCGGGCTTGGCGATGCGCAATATGTGCACCACGCCGTCCGGGCCGCTCCTGACGGGCGCGTCGCCGGCGGGATCGATCAATGCCGTCCCTCGGGCGTCGCAGACGATGGTCGCGGTGTCGGCGGCCTTCGCTACCCGCAGGATCTGCTTGGGCGGCCTGATACCGTCCAACCCCGAGGGCACCGAATATTCCCTGAACACCAGCACACCGCGCCTCTCCGCCAGCCGTCCTGCCTCTGTGGGGGTAATGCAATAGTCCGCCCAGCGTATCGCGGCGTCGGCCACCGTCGTCAACGCGAAGGCCGGGCGGGCGGCGTAGCGAAAGGTCACGACGTGCCGGCCGGCGCCGGGCGTCACCCGGACCGTGCGGGACGCGGTCCAGCCGGCCAGGAAACCCTCGGGCGCCTTCGTTACCGCGCCCGACGCGACCAGCCCCTCGAAGGCGCGTCGCCGGACCGGCATCGCAGAAACGGGGGACGGGGAAACGAAGGGCGGCGTTTCGGCGATGGCGAACGGGTCCAGCCCGGCGTCCCGCAGCGCCGCCGTGATGTCCTGGCCCCGGAAACCGGCGAAAACCGTGTTCCGCACCGCCGCGGGGCGGCCGTCCACTTCGACCGCCATTTCGGGGAACTGGCGGTCCGGATAGGGCTCAGCCTCCCCCAGCCATCCGAAGCGGGGAAGATCGAGCCGGATCGTCGCGCCGGACCGCGCCGTTACCCCCAGCGCGACGCTGACCCGGTCGCCGTCGAGCACGATCCTGCTCGACGCCAGCGTCACGCTTCCGCCCGGCTCGGCGCGGAACGGACCGGGCGTCACGCCCGCGCTCTCGTCGTCGGCATGCGCCGGCGCCGCCAGCATCAGCATCGCCGCGAGCGGGCCCTTCCACGATCGGCTATTGGACATAGCGGAACACGCGCGGGGGGCTGTTGCGAAAGTAGCGGCTGGCATTCGGGCCGTAGGCCGGGCCGTCGGGGCGGGTGGCGCTCCACATGTCGTTGACCTGCGTCCATTTGGCCCCGGCCTTGTTGACGCGCGGCGTGGTGGCGTTGGCGGCGTCGGCGGCGAAGCCCGAATAGATCGCCACGTGCCCGGACCAGTAGAGGACGTCCCCCTCCTGCCGCGCCTCGCGGGCGCCGACCTCGCGAAAGCGGCCGGTGCGCGACACATAGTCGAGGAAGGTGCCGGTGGCCTGATAGTCGTAGGGGAGGCCCGCGGCCTGAAAGATCAGCCAGGTGCTGCCGCTGCAGTCCCCGCCGCTTCCCCGTTGCGAGGCGGCGCCGATCAGCTTGTACGGCGTGCCTTTCCAGGCGGCGGCGGCGGCCACGACCGCGCGTCCCTGTTCCGGCGTGATGTCACCCATCCTGCACCTCCGTCGGCCGTTCGACCCGGCGGCGGCGGGATTAGCAGCCATGCCGCCGAACGGGCAAGGGTCATGACCTTCTCAGCCCTCCGGCCGCAGGCTTCGGACGACCTTGAGCGCGGCCGCCCGAAAGCGCGCGCGGCCCGCGTCGCGCGGCCAATGTGTCAGTTGCACCAACGCGGCCCGGTCGCCGATCACGCAGTAGAAAGCGGCATTGACCTGTTCGACGCCGGGGCCGACTTCGGTGGCGGTGTCGACCTCCTCGACCTCGCGACAGGTGCCGCCGCCCGCCGGGAAGCGCAGCGTCCGGCGGGCGATCACCCGGTCGTCGCCCTGTTCCGCCCGGATCGCCGCCCGCAGATCGCCGCCGCGCCGCCAGCCGGCGACGGGTGCCACCAGGATCATGGCCTGGCCGCGGGCGATGACCACGCCCTGCTCGCCGGGGCCGGGGCTGAGGAACAGCAGGCGACCGTCCTGTTCGCCGATCCGGCGCCAGCCGGCCGGAGCCGCGACCGCCAGGCCGGCGGCGCGGGCGATGACGGGTGCCCCGTGCGCCTCGTGCGCCCGTAGGGGGGGCGTGCCGCCCACCAGCGCCAGCGCGAGTGGCAAAGCCGCGACGCGATACACGCGCGTCACTGGCCCGCGTCTCCGACGTCGGGAAAGCCCAGCGCGGTCGCGTCCGCGCCCTGTTCCCGCATGAAGGTAGCGAGGTTTCGCAGGCCGTCGTCGCACGGACCATGACAAAAGACGGCGTAGAACACGGTGATGTTGGACAGGTCGTAGACGCTGCGCGGTTTCGTCAACCCCTTGGCGACGGAGGTCATCCCCGTCAGCCAGGACGTGAAAGGCGACTTGCCGCCATTGTATCGCCAGTTCCAGGCGTTGTTGGTCCCCGACGTGATCTTGGTGCCGAACCCCGTTTCCGCGCCCGCGATCGCCACCAGGAAGCGCGGGTCGACGTCGTATTGCCGCCCGACGGCGAGGAAATTCTCACCTTCCGCCTTCATCGGCGAACGCTTCGTAGTCAGGTAGGTGTCGATCGTGGCCCCCGTCAGTCCGGGCGCGCGTCCGTGTCGCTTCGGCATTCATCGGCTCCCCGATATGGGATGACGTGCGGTGACGGTAACGCCCGGCGGCTGTCATGCGCCGCCGCGGGGACGAAAATATGAGGCGGGGCGGGGCGGATCGACCCCGCGCCCCGCCCGCGACGTGGGCTTACTCCGCCGCTACCCCGGCGGCCCCGAACATGTCCACGCCAGCCTCGCCCGCGTCCTCGTTGGCGGCGCGGCCGACCTTGGCCTTCTGACGCTTGTCGAAGCTGTCCCAGACGTCGTTCCACTGGCCGCGCGTCGCCGCCTTGGAATATTCGGTGGCGCGCGTCTCGAAGAAATTGGCGTGCTCGACGCCGTTCAGGAGCGGCGTCAGCCAGGGGATGGGATGTTCGTCGATCAGGTAGATCGGCTTCATGCCCAGCTGGCCCATGCGCCAGTCGGCGATGTAGCGGATGTACTTCTTGATGTCCTTGGGCGTCATCCCCTCGACCGGGCCCAGCTCGAAGGCCAGGTCGATGAAGTTGTCTTCCAGCCGGATCGTCGTCTGGCACAGGTCGGCGATGTCGTCACGGACCGATTTGGTCAGGCACTGCCGCTCCTTGACGAAGGTGTGGAACAGCTTGATGATCCCCTCGCAGTGCAGGCTCTCGTCGCGCACCGACCAGCTGACGATCTGACCCATGCCCTTCATCTTGTTGAAGCGCGGGAAGTTCATCAGCATCGCGAAGCTGGCGAACAGCTGCACCCCCTCGGTGAAGCCGCCGAACATCGCCAGCGTGCGGGCGATATCCTCGTCCGTGTCGACGCCGAACTTCTGCAGATAGTCGTGCTTGTCCTTCAGCTCGGCATATTCCAGGAACGCGCCGTATTCGCTCTCGGGCATGCCGATCGTGTCGAGCAGGTGGCTATAGGCGGCGATGTGCACCGTCTCCATGTTGCTGAACGCGGTCAGCATCATCTTGATCTCGGTGGGCTTGAACACGCGGCCGTATTTCTCGTGGTAGCAGTCCTGCACCTCGACGTCGGCTTGGGTGAAGAAGCGGAAGATCTGCGTCAGCAGGTTGCGCTCGTGGTCGGACAGCTTCTGCGCCCAGTCGCGGCAATCCTCGCCCAGCGGCACCTCCTCGGGGAGCCAGTGGAGCTGTTGCTGGCGCTTCCAGAAGTCGAAGGCCCAGGGATATTCGAACGGCTTGTACTGCTTGGAGGCCTGGGTGAGGGACATGGGGGCTTCTCCTTGGGATCAGTTCGATAGCCGCACAGGGCGGCCGGCGGTCAGGCGCTTCGCGACGGCCACCATGGGCTGCTCGAAGCGGAAGGTGGACAGGTGCGCCAGGCCGAAGGTCAGCCCGATCAGCAGCGGGCGCTTGGCATAGCGGACGAGCGTGGTGCCCTGACCGAGCCAGGTGTTCATCAGCACGCCGTGGATCACGTATAGCGCATAGGAGACGGCGGCGACATAGCCCGCCACGCGGTTCTCGAACAGCCGGCGCAGCAGGACGGGCGCGGTGAACAGGCTGGCCCCCACGGTCAACGCCGCCAGATAGGGGCGCGCGTAGGTGAGTGGACCCGCGGCGGGGTGCGCGGACAGCAGCAGCAGGGGCAGCAGCGCATAGGGGTGGAGGCGCGAAAGCCACCGTCGCGGCGCCTCGCCGTACTTGCCGGCATAGGTCAGCGCCAGGATGCCGCCCGCCAGGATCTCGTCGACGCGGAACCAGGTGACGTTGCTGACCGACTCGCCGTGGGTCACGCGCGCGGCCGTCACCGCCGCCGCCGCCAGCGGCACCGCCGCGGTCAGCGAGCGCGGGCCCAGCAGCGCCGCGGTCAGGCCGGCGACCACGTAGAACTGCATCTCGACGCACAGGCTCCACAGGTGGATCGCCTCCAGCATCAGGTGCTGGGGCGGCAGGTTGGCGACGAAGAACAGGTTGGCGGCCCAGGTGACGGGCGGCGGCCTGAGCCAGATCAAGGTCGCCAGCATCGCCACCCAGGCGAGCGGCACGATGCGGAAGAAGCGCCGGATCAGGAACACGCGCAGGTCCGCGTTCTCCGACAGGAAGCGGACGATCAGGAAGCCCGACAGGGTGAAGAAGATCGCCATGCCGCTGACGGCGGCGGTGAAGTTCAGCCCCCAGCCGCCCGGGCCCAGCGGCAGCAGGTGCCCCGCCATCACCAGCAGGATGCTGGCCGCGCGCCAGCCGTCCAGCATCGCGAACCGGTCGTGGCCGGCCGCCACGGCCGGCGGCAGGACGGCGGGCGCGTTCACGGCGCGATGCTCCACGACCGGAGCGCCAGCGCGTAGGCGAACAGCAGCACCCCCGCGGCCGCGAACATGATGCCCGTCATGCGATAGGCATAGGTCTTGCGCTCGGAGATCGTCGCCGAGCCCAGCCGGATCAGCAGCCACGCGCCGATGCCGACGAACAGCACCGCCACCGCGAACATGATGCCCGTGCCATAAGTCATGCCACCAATCCCCCGCTGACGCGTTCGTCCGCCCGATCGTTCAAGGAGATCGGATCATGTTCGAGAAGCTGCGCATCAAGGAGCATATGGAGGTCGCCGGGTCCGACGGCCTGCACGTCGGCACCGTCGACAAGGTGGACGGCGACGTCATCAAGCTGACCAAGACCGACGCGGCGGACGGGCAGCATCACGAGATCGCGTTCGACCTGGTCGACCGGATCGAGGAGAACCGCGTCTGGCTGAAGCAGCCCAAGGCGTCGGTCGGCATCACACCCGCCAACGGCTGA
>Ga0325400_1007307_pt1 | contig 10560 bp, 11 predicted proteins | sample PopdelMetagenome_2_FD_205662 | JGI IMG/M metagenome (GOLD analysis project Ga0325400, IMG submission 205662) | Populus deltoides microbial communities from Bellville, Georgia, United States - Xylem-PdKOR-R1 | ecosystem: Host-associated > Plants > Phyllosphere > Stem > Wood/Secondary xylem...
GCGGCCTGTCGGACCGCCTCCAGCGGGACGGGCCCGACGGGCACGTCGTCCCACAGGCGCCGCAGGTCCGGCGTGGGGTCGCGCGGGTCGTCGCTCATGGGTGCGTCCTCTCGGGGGTGGCGGCGCGGTCGGTGTCGTCGACCAGGTGGTGGTTGACCGCGAGCTGGGCCAGGGAGCGGGAGAGCCGGCTCTTCACGGTCCCGGCGGGCACGCCGAGCGCCCGGCTCGTCTGCGCCTCGGTGAGGCCGGCGAGGTGGCGCAGGACGACGACGTCGCGGTTCGGCTTGGTCAGGCAGGCCAGGGCCCGGTGGACGGCATCCACGACGTCCACCGCGGCGGTCGGGTCGGCGACGTGGCCGTCGGGCCGCGAGGCGTCCTCGGGCAGGTGCTCGGTCGGTCGCTCGCCCCACCACCGGCGCCGTCGGGAGTCGCGCAGGCAGTTGACCAGCACCCGGTAGACGTAGGCGGTGCGGTCGTCGGCCCGCGACACCGCGGCCCACGAGGTGTAGCAGCGCACGAGCGTGGTCTGGGCCAGGTCCTCCGCCTCGTGGGCCGCGCACCCCAGGAAGACCGCCGAGCGGACCAGGCCCGGCCAGGCGGCGGCCGCGAACGCGTCGTACCCCTCGGGGTCGCGGCTGTCCCGGTCCTCGGGTACGTCGTCGCGCACGGCGGCTCCTGGTCGGTCGCGGGTCGTCGGTCGGTCGCTGGCACCCCTACGACGGCCCGGGTGCGGTCCGCGGTTCCCTCCGACGTGCCCGCAGGTGCTGGTCACGCCGTACGCTCGACGTCCGTGACCACGCAGGCGACCCGCGCCGACACCGTGACCCCCGCCGACGTGGCGGCCGCGGCGGCCAGCACGATCGCGGTGCGGACCGCGGTGGAGCCCTCGGCCCGGCTGTCCGCGCGGTACGGCGTGGAGGTGCTGCTCAAGCGCGAGGACCGCCAGCTCGGCCGCTCCTACAAGGTGCGCGGCGCCCACCACCTGATGTCGGGCCTGCCCGCCGAGCAGCTCGCCCGGGGCGTGGTGTGCGCCTCGGCCGGCAACCACGCCCAGGGGGTGGCGATCAGCTGCGCCCAGCTCGGGGTCGACGGCCACATCGTGGTGCCGACCAACACCCCCAAGCAGAAGCGCGACCGGATCCTCGCCCTCGGCGGCGACCGGGTCACCCTCACCCTCGCCGGACGCACCTACGACGAGGCCAGCCGCGCCGCGGCCGAGATCGCGGCGACCAGCGGGGCGACGTACGTGCACCCCTTCGACGACCACCGCACCATCGCCGGCCAGGGCACGGTCGCCCACGAGCTGACCGAGCAGGTCGAGACGGCGGGCGGGGAGCCGGCCGACCTGGTGCTGCTGCCGATCGGCGGCGGCGGGCTCGCCTCGGGCATGGCCACCTGGCTGCGGCACGCCTGGCCGGACTGCCGGATCGTCGGCGTCGAGCCGGTCGGCGCGGCCAGCATGGGGGCGGCGCTGGCCGCGGGAGAGCCGACCACCCTCCCCGAGCTCGACACCTTCGTCGACGGGGCGTCCGTCGGCCGGGTCGGGTCCCGCACCTACCCGATCGTGCGTGACCTCGTCGACGAGGTCGTCGCCCTCGACGTGGGCGCGATCTGCACCGAGATGCTCGAGCTCTACTCCTCCGAGGGGATCATCGCCGAACCCGCCGGCGCCCTGTCGACGGCCGCGCTCGCGGCGGTCGACCTGACAGGCGTACGCCGGGTCGCGTGCGTGGTGTCCGGGGGCAACAACGACGTCAGCCGCTATGCCGAGGTGCTCGAGCGGTCCCTGGTCCACCGCGGGCTGCGCCACTACTTCCTGGTCAGCTTCCCCCAGCAGCCCGGCGCGCTGCGCGGGTTCCTCGACCACGTGCTGGCCGAGGGCGAGGACATCGTGGTCTTCGAGTACGTCAAGAAGTCCAACCGCGAGACCGGCCCCGCCCTGGTCGGCATCGACCTCGACGACGCCACCGGCCTGGCCGCGCTCGAGGAGCGGATGCTCACCTCCAACCTCGACATCGAGCGCATCCCCGCCGGGTCGCCGCTGTTCGCCTTCCTGCTCTAGGCGGTACGTCGGCCGGCGGGGGTCTCGACTCGCTCGTCGCTGGCGCTCCTCGCGGCTCGACCACCGGTGGTCGAGCCGGGCGAGCTCTGCGAGCCCGAGTCGAGACCCGGTGAGTGGGGCGGTACGTCGGCTGACGGGGGTCTCGACTCGCTCGGCGCCAGGGCGCCTCCCGGCTCGACCACCGGTGGTTGAGCTGACCTGAGAGTGCGAGCATGAGCCCGTGCCCTCCTCGGACGACCGCTCACTCGACCTGGTGCTCTTCGGAGCGACCGGGTTCACCGGCGGACTGACCGCCGACTACCTTGCCGCCCACGGCCCGACCGGGCTGCGCTGGGGCCTGGCCGGGCGCAACCGGGAGAAGCTGGAGAAGGTGCGCCGCCGCCTCGCGGCCGCCGACCCGGCGCTGGCCGAGATGGAGCTGCTGGTCGCCGACGCCACCGACGCCACCGCGCTGGCCGAGGTCGCGGCCCGCACCCGGGTCGTTATCACCACCGTTGGGCCCTACCAGCAGCACGGCGAGCCGCTGGTCGCCGCGTGCGCCCAGGCCGGCACCGACTACGTCGACCTCACGGGCGAGCCCGAGTTCGTCGACCGGATGTACGTCGAGCACCACGCGACCGCCGAGGCGACCGGCGCCCGCATCGTGCACTGCTGCGGGTTCGACTCGATCCCGCACGACCTGGGCGCCCTCTTCACCGTCTCCGAGCTCAAGCCCACCGGGCCGGTCACGATGCGCGGCGTCGTCCGCGCCAGCGGGATGGCCTCCGGCGGCACGTTCCACTCCGCGATGGGCGCCTTCTCCCGCGCCAAGCAGATGTCGGCCGCCGCGAAGGAGCGCCGCGCCGCCCAGCCCCGGCCGAGCGGGGGGCGTCGGGTGCGGGCGGTGGCGGGCAAGCCGCACCGGGACAAGGCGCTGGGCTACTGGCTGCTCCCGCTCCCCACCATCGACCCGCAGGTGATCGTCCGCAGCGCGGCCACGCTCGCGGCGTACGGGCCCGACTTCCGCTACTCCCACTACGCCGGCACCAAGACGCTGCGCTACGCCGTCGGCGGGATGGCGGGCATGGCGGCGCTGCTGACCTCGGCCCAGGTGCCCCCGCTGCGGCGGTTGCTGCTCGGCCGGCTGCCGCAGGGCGAGGGCCCGGACGAGGCCAAGCGCGCGTCGTCGTGGTTCACCGTCGACCTCGTCGCCGAGAGCGAGGGGCGCAGCCTGCACACCCGGGTCAGCGGCGGAGACCCCGGCTACGACGAGACCGCCAAGATGCTCGCCGAGTCGGCGCTGTGCCTGATCCTCGACGACAACCCCGAGACCGCGGGGTGCGTCACGACCGCCGAGGCCATGGGGGAGGCGCTGCTGGCGCGGCTGCGCGCCGCCGGGATCGCGTTCGACGTGGTGGCCTGACCCGTGGCCGCCCCCGGCTGGTACCCCGACCCGGAGTCGATGAGCCGGGAGCGGTTCTGGGACGGCGGCGCCTGGACGGCCCAGGTCCGCGACACCGGCACCCAGGTCCGTCCGGCGATGCCGGCGGGCCCGGACGGCCCGCCCACGCCCGACCAGGCCGCACCGACCGTCGTCGGCCGTGACCCGGTCCGGCCCCCGGCTGACCCGAGTGACCCAGACGCGCCGTTCCGGCCCTTCAACCCCAGCGCGCCCCTGCCCGACCTCGAGGCGCTCGACGCCCGCGAGGCAGCGGAGCGGACCCGGATGCCGGGGCCACCACCCGGTGGTGCCCCGCCGGCGGCGCGGGCCCGGTACGTCGCGCCCGGGACGCCTGCGGGGCCGACCCGGGGTCGGCGCACCGGTCTGCTGGTCGGGCTCCTCGTCCTGGCGATCCTGGTGGTGGGTGGCGGGCTCGCGGCGTTCCTGCTGCTCGGCGGCGACGACGACGAGACGGCCACCGACCCCGATCCCAGCACCGCGCCCACGGCGCCGTCGGCCTCGCCCCGACGGGCCGACCTGTGCGACTCGGGGGACTCCCTGGCCAAGGAGCGCCAGCCCGACGACGGTCGGGTGCTGGGCGGTGGGCTGTCGTTCGAACCGCCACCGGGATACGACTACAGCAAGGGCCTGAGCTTCGAGTACGGCTTCACCCTCGCCCCGCGCGCGGTCGACAAGCCGATCCGCGGCGGCTACACCTCGACGTACGCCGTCGCCTCGCTCGACCGCCGCGACTTCGGCACCCTCGAGCAGGCCGCCACCTCGGCGGCCGAGTGCTACGCGAGCGGCGACTTCTACCTCGACCCGCTCCCCACCTACGTCCCCGGCGACACCGAGACCCTCACCGTCGACGGCCGCGACGCCGTGTCGGCCGGGGGCGAGCTGCAGCTGGTCGACGAGCCCATCCCCGGTGGCGACGTCCAGGTGATCGTGGTCGACACCGGCGACCCCGAGACCTTCGGGGTGTTCGTGGGCGACCAGATCCTCGGCGACGCCGACCTGCTCGCCGAGCGGGAGCAGGTCGTGTCGGGGCTACGGGTGGAGTGAGCCCCGGTAGCGCGGCCGACCCAGGGCGCGGGCCGGCTCAGACGGGTTTGCGCACCAGCAGCTCGCCGTGCGGCACGACGAACCACGCGTCGGGGTGCCCGCCCCACGCCCGCCACGCCTCCGCGACCTCACGCACCCCGGCCTCGTCGAGCCCGTGCTCGGCGGCCTGGGCGACGAAGGTCAGCCCGGAGACCCGGTCGGCCTGGCTGCCGCCCCACCACGCGGTCGCCCCGGCGTCGGCGTAACACCAGACGGAGGCGGTGACGACCGGCTCCGGGAGGCCCGCCTCGCGCGCCCACGACCGGAGGTGGCGACCGGCGTCGGGCTCGGCGCCGTTGCCGTGCGCGATCGCCCGGTAGACCTCGCGCCAGCGGTCCAGCCCCGACGTCTCGGGGTGCCAGGCCATCGCGGCGTAGTCGGCGTCGCGGGCGGCGAGCAGCCCGCCGGGGGCGGCGACACGCCACATCTCGCGCAGCGCCGCCACCGGGGCGGTGAGGTGCTGCAGCACCTGGTGGGCGTGGACCACGTCGAACCTGCCGTCCTCGAAGGGCAGGTCGTGCACGTCGCCGAGCACGAACTCGGTCGAGGTGTCGCCCCGCTCGGCGGCCGCGGCCCGCGCCGTGGTGAGTGGGTCCTCGACGGGCTCGAGACCGACCACCCGGCCCGGCGCGACCGCCTCGGCGAGGTCGAGGGTGACCGACCCCGGCCCGCACCCCACGTCGAGCAGGGTCGTGCCGGGGGAGAGGTGGGGCAGCAGGTACGCCGCGGACGTCGCCGCCGTCCGGGTGCCGTGGGAGGCGAGCACGGCCTGCTCGTGGCCGTGGGTGTAGCGGCTCACCGGCTCACCGGTCGGCGATGCGCACCGCGTCGTACGGCGTGGTCGGGGTGGGCTCGGTGTTGAAGCGAGCGTTGGGGAGCACCAGCTTGCGGCCCGAGCGGGCGACCGTGGTCGGCACGTCGAAGCGGTCGTCGGTGAGGATCCGCTGGACCTCGGCGCTGCTCCCGTCGCGGGCCAGGCGCAGGACCGCGACGCGGTTGAGCTGGTTCTGCACGGCGTACAGCGTCGAGCCCTCGCGCAGCAGCCCGTCACCGTTGACCAGCCCCGACTCGGGCAGGCCGCGCAGCGGGACCACCTTGGCCCGGCCCGTGCCCCGGGGGACCCGGTAGAGCTGGCCGGAGGAGGAGTTCACGACCAGCAGGAACCGTCCGTCGGGGGAGGTGGTGATGCCGTTGGCGTTGACGCCCTCGCCCTGCGACCAGTCCCCGCGCAGCGGCAGCCGCTCGGCCGCAGCGGGCAGGCCGCCGCGCCGACCGAGCGGGAGCTTGAACAGCTCCGCGCTGGAGGAATCGGTGACCCAGACCGCGCCCGGGGTGAGGACGACGTCGTTGATGAAGGCGTCCTGGCCCGAGACCAGCTGGTAGCTGCGCAGCGTGCGCCCGGAGCGTGTGTCGAGGACCCGCAGGTCGCCACCGGTCCCGCCCGCGACGAAGAGCCGGTCCCGGTCGTCGACCTTCAGCCCCAGCGACGGGGTGCCGGGACCCTGGGCGAGGATCCGGCCTTCCCCGGTGCGCAGGTCGGCGGTGTAGATGTCGCCGTCGGCGCGGGACCCGAAGAAGCCGGTCGTGGCCAGGTCGCCGCTCCCGACTGCGACCCCCTCCGGCTGGAACCCGTCGGGCAGCGGTACGACGCCCGGGCCGGGCCCCGGAGCGGCCGAGGAGGGGCTCGCCGTCGTGACCGACAGCGCCGCCGCGGCGACGAGTGCGGTGCCGGCGACCATCGCGCGACGGAGGAAGGAACTGGTGCGATGGCTCATGGGGTGCTCCGGGGGTCGGCGACGCTGACGTCCGCCGAGACTAGGCGAGGGCGCCGACAGCCGGCTCGCGTCACCGGGCGAGGGCGCCCATCGGGTCCCACGCGGGCAGGACGACCGGCGGCTCCTCGAGGGCGGCCAGCAGGTCGGCCGGGAGGCGGTCGCGGCGGCAGGCGATCTCGAAGACGTGCTCGCCGAACCACGAGTCCTGCATGGTCCAGAACCCGTCGACCCCCTTGTCGGTCCCCCAGGAGTTCTCGACCCGCCAGCGGCGCGGCACGGTGCCGTCACCGGCATCGGTGTCCACCACGTCGACACCGGTCAGCAGCATCGCGTGGGTCATCGCCGTGCCGTGGTGGAGCAGGCGGTCCGCCTTGGTCATCGACGTCGTGGTGGCGTAGATGGCGTCGTAGTCGTAGAGGCGCGCGTCCCACACGCCCCGTTCGCGCGAGTGCATCTGTCCGACGTCGCACCCGAACCACACCGGCTCACCGGCCTCGCCCGGACCGCCGGTGATCGTGGTCATGGCCAGGGCCTTGAGCCGCTCGATCTCGACGTTGAGGTAGACGACCTGGCGTCCGCCGACCACGTTGCCGAGGTGCTCGACGGTGAACGTCCGGCCGTAGGGGCTGGACTCACGGGGGTCGTGCACCACGCACACGTAGTCCTCGACGGGGAGCGTGACGTAGTCGGAGACGAAGTCCTGCGGGGTCATCTCCCCGGCGCGGTGGAACCCCTTCTCCTTGTCGCGCCACTGCCAGGTGAACGAGGAGGGCGGGGTGCCCAGGTGCAGGCACAGCACGCGGTGGACCACGCCGAGGGTCTCGTCCTTGAGTTCGCGCAGGTCGTCGAGCGAGCGGCCCTCCGCACCGGCGCTCCTGAGGTCGCGGGCGGCCTGGCGCAGGACGCGGGACAGGTCGCGGTTGAGCTGGGCGGTCGCCGAGGACGACACGGTCTCGGGCATCACCGACTTGGGCACCAGGCCGTGCTTGCGCACCAGGGCGGCGAACATGTTCCACTGGCCCCCGTCCTCGGAGGGCGAGGCGAGCAGGTGCGCCACGGTCCGGTCGTCGACGTCGAGGTCCGCGGTGTCGATGATGGACTCGAGCCAGTGGTTCGCCTTCTCCAGCTTGTCCCAGAACAACGGGTAGTTCTCGGAGAACTCGAACTCCTTGACCCCGAGCCGCTCGGCCACCCCCACGCGCAGCAGGTTGAGGCCGGCGAACATCCAGCAGCGGCCCGACTGCTTCTGGTTCGTCGCGGTCCAGTCGTCGAGCTGGTGGCTCATGCTGTGGTCGATCGACCGGGCGAGCTGGTGGTCGAAGGCCACGTCGTCGACGGTGGTGCGGGTGACGGCGTTCTGCAGCAGCCTGGCCGCGGGGTCCGACTCGAGCTCCTTGGCGTAGCGCTCGACCTGGTCGTGGGTCAGTGACGGATCCATGCCGCGACGCTACGCCGCGCTCTCTCGTCCAGGCGGGCCGCACGCCCGATCGTCCCGGACAGGGGGCTTCGACGTGCCCCAGGCCAGAGTCGAACTGGCGACCTTTCGCTTAGGAGGCGGCTGCTCTATCCACTGAGCTACTGGGGCCGATGCGGGCTCATCCTGTCACGTGCGGCCGGGCCGGAGTCGGGGTGCGCCGCGTAGCGTGACGGCATGGCGGAGTCCGAGTGGGAGCGGCGGCGGCGGTTGGCCGCGGTGTTCGGCGACGTGCTGCCCGAGACGACCGCGGACGAGCGCGAGGACGACGGTGAGGGGTCCGGTACGTCGGAGGAGTGGCTGAGACGACAGGTGCCGCCGCACCACGGGTGAGTGGTACGGCGGCACTGGGTCACCGGGTCTCGACTCGCTCGTCGCTGGCGCTCCTCACGGCTCGACCACCGGAGCTGGTCTCGGCCGCGGAGCTCGACTCGATCAGCGGGTGCTGCTCAGGCCTGCGGCGGGGCGGGTGGGGCGGGGACGCCGCCGCCCTGGGCCTGCAGCAGGTCGCGGATCTGGCGGAGCAGCTCGATGTCCTCGGGGGTGCCGGGGGCGGGGCTGGGGAAGAAGCGCTCCTTGGCCTTGACGTAGGGCGTCACGACGAAGAAGTAGACGACGGCGGCCAGGATGAGGAACGCCACCAGTGCGGTCAGGAACGGTCCGACCACGATCCCGCCGATCTCGACGGTGTCGAAGCTCGGCTGGTCACCGATGACCTTGGAGATGATCGAGAGCAGCAGGTCGGTGAACGCGGTGACCACCGTGGCGAAGGCGCCACCGATGATGACGGCCACGGCCAGGTCGACGAGGTTGCCTCGCAGGATGAAGTTCTTGAACCCGGACACGGGTCCTCCTCAGGGGTGTTGCGGGTAGGGGTCTGTGTGGAGCGCGACCGGGACCTTAGCGGCTCGACCACGTGAACGTCACGAACGAGCGAGCCGTAGCGTCCGCGACCTGCGTCACCTGGGGGTCGGCCAGTCCGAGGACGACCAGGCGGCCACCGCGGACGCCGGCGTCGGGCGTACCGCTTGAGGCGCCTGCACCGCTCTCGGCCTCGACGGGGAGGGCGAGGACGGGCACGTCGCGGGCCACCACGACCGAACCGCCACCGGAGGCGCCGGTGGACACCGGGTCCGTCGCCGCGGCCAGCCCGGCGGCCGGGTCGGTGGCCACGAGATCGATCGCGTCGCCGACCCGCAGGAGGTCGACCATGCCGGCGTCCGGCAGCCGGACCGGCACCGCCACCAGCCCGGGCTCGGGGTCGGCGAGGGCGGGCCCGACCAGGCGCACGTCGGTCACCGCCTCGCCCTCGCGCACCGGTGCGGCCAGCGTGCGGCCCACCGCAGCCTCGGCCAGCACCCCGGCCGGGAGGGACCCGGGGGCGAAGCCCACCTGCTCGAGGTCGCCCGCCCGCAGCACGGTGCCCGCCGGGAGGTCGCGGCCCGCGACCGCGACCGGCACGCGGTCCGGCGGTGGGTCAGCGGTGGCCGCGACGCCGGTCACGACGGCACCCGCGGCGGCGGCCGCAGCCAGCCACCGGCGTCGACGCAGCACCGCCCGACGGGTCGAGCGGCGCAGCCGGTGCAGCGTGGAGGCGGCGGGGTCCAGGACGGAGGGGAGAGGCACCCGGCGACGCTAGGACCGGATCGGCCCCGAGCGGCCCGGTCCTCCACAGGCCCGTCGTCGCCGCAGGTCAGGAGCCCTTCGAGGTCGACGAGCCGGACGACGAGGACCCCGACGACGAGGACGACGAGCTCGAGCTCCCCGAGCCGGAGGACGACGAGGCGGTCGTCGAGGAGGCGCTGCCGGAGTCACCCGACTTCTTCTCCCCGGAGCCGGACTTCTCCGAGCCGCCGGACTTCTCACCCGACCCCGACTTCTCGCTCGAGCTCGCCTTGTCGCCGGACTTCTCTCCCGAGCCGCTCCGGCTGTCGTTGCGGTAGAACCCCGAGCCCTTGAAGACGACCCCGACGGCGTTGAAGACCTTGCGCAGCGAGCCCTGGCAGACCGGGCAGACGGTGAGGGAGTCCTCGGTGAAGGTCTGCACCTGCTCGAAGGCGTGGCCGCAGTCCTTGCACGCGTACTGGTAGGTCGGCACCGCTGTGCTCCTCGGGCGTGGGAGAGGGTCGACGGCGCCGCGACGGCGGGTCGACGGGACTGGCACTCGCTCGTCCCGAGTGCCAATGCTACGCGACACCCCCGGGTCCGGCACGATGGCCCGACCATGAGCAGTGCCGCCCCGACCCCGCCCCGGGGTCGTCAGGGATGGGGCTGGCTCAGCGGGTTCCGGGCGCTCCCACGGCCGCTGCGCGCGACGGCGTACGTGGCCGTCGGGGTGGTCCTGGTCCTGGTGGTCGGCCTCTTCGCGGCCGGCCACGTGGTGCGGCGCACCTTCCCGGAGACCACCGGGACGCTCGACCTGCCCGGCCTCAGCGCGCCGGTCGAGGTGCTGCGCGACGAGCAGGGCATCCCCCAGATCTACGCCGACACCACCGAGGACCTGATGGCGGCGCAGGGCTACGTCGCCGCCCAGGACCGGTTCTACGAGATGGACGTCCGGCGGCACGCGACGGCGGGCCGGCTGGCCGAGCTGTTCGGGCCCGACGCGCTCGAGTCGGACCTCTACGTGCGGACCATGGGGTGGCGCCGGGTCGCGGCGCGCGAGCTGCCGCTGCTGGCCCCCGAGACCCGTCGGGCGCTGACGGCGTACGCCCGCGGGGTCAAC